>Ga0308163_10000779_pt1 | contig 44985 bp, 34 predicted proteins | sample PhyTR1_FD_201037 | JGI IMG/M metagenome (GOLD analysis project Ga0308163, IMG submission 201037) | Phyllosphere microbial communities from UC Gill Tract Community Farm, Albany, California, United States - DLSLT.R1 | ecosystem: Host-associated > Plants > Phyllosphere > Unclassified | place: USA... | reverse complement strand
AAGTTAGAAGGGTGCCTTTAAAAAGAAGAAGCCCCCACAAGTTAAAACTTCCGGGGGCTTCTGCTATTAATATTCAGCGCCTGTTATTCGTGCAGGCTCTTACTGAACATCCCATCCTACACGCCTTAAAAGACTCGTATTTTTGGGCGCATTCGGGTTGTACCTTTGTTCACTTATAGGGTAGAGGAAACTACGTGGCAGGGCTCCCCCCAGAGAACTTGCTGCCGGCGCTGTCAGCGCGGGAAACCCCGTTCTCCTGTAATCCGTCCAAACTTCAGGATTCAGGAATAATGCAAAGTATTTCTGGGTAATGATGTCTTTCAGTGTAATGTCCGCTGCAGTCTTCGCAACTGTTCCTGCGTAAGCAGCACTCTTTACAGTTCTGGTTAGATTGGCCGCTACCGCAGCATTATAAGCTGTTGCAGCTGCAGATTTATCACCCTGAAAATCAGCTTCGGCTTCAATAAACTTCAGCTCATCGTAACTCATCAGATAAACCGGAGAATTTGCGCTTCCATAAAGTGCGCCCAGAGCTTGCCCGTCCTGATAAACTGCCAGCCTTGGGTCGTTCGCATTTTTCAGGAAATCGAAAATCGTCCCTGTAAAAGCGATATCCTTACGCTGCTGATTAAACTGGAACCATGGATTTTGCGTAGGGACACCTGTGCCGGAAAAGGTTACTGCCCCGCTTTCACCCGGCTGAAATCCCAGTGGCACTTCGGTCAGAGCCTTTACAAAGTTTGAAGGATCTTTTTTGGAAAGGTGCAGGTAGAACCTGGCTTTTAGTGAATGTGCAAATCTTGACCACAAGGCTACGTTGCCATTGAACATCAGATCATCTTTACGGGACTCAGACTGCTGGGTACCCAGATTAGTGATTGCCTCAGAAAGTATTTGGTCAAGAGCAGTATAAATACTCTGCTGGCTATCGTATTTAGGCTGCATATTGGCTTTTCCTGCGAAGGCTTCAGAATAAGGAACGTCGCCCCACATGTCTGTGGTGACGCCCATGTTATAGGCAAGCATAATTTGTCCAACTGCCGTGTAAAATGGTTGGTTCTGCTGTTTTGCCAGTTTTATCATCGCATCGGTATTAGCCATAATGCTGTAGAATCCTGAGGACCACATATTATCAACATCTCCCGCAGAAACCCCATAATTGTTAGCCACTATAGATTGATTTCCTACTCCTGTTGCCTGCTGCATAAATATAGCCGGGAACCTGGATGCATCGCCACCCATCAGGTAACCGGTACTCTGAATGATTCCTGGCAGTAAACCCGATGGGACAGGGTTTTGCAGTTGTGCAGGATCTTTATTCAGATCTTCGTTCAAAAAACCTTTTTTACAGGATGAGACAGCCATAGCTATCAATGCAAACACCAGCAAATGACTTTTCTTAATTCTATTTATCGTTATCAATTTCATGTCGTTTTTAAAAGAGGTTAAAACTTAAATTTCAGATTCAAACCATAACTTGAGGTACCCGGGTTATTGAAATAATCCAGTCCCTGTGCACTTGATGAGCCTGTTAAGCTCGTTTCAGGATCGATACCGTGATAAGGTGTCCATATGATAATATTGCGTGCGTAAACTCCTGCTGTCATGCTTTTGATAAAGGGTTTTGTGAACTTTGCAAACACCTTTTTGAAGTCGTAGGACAGGGAAACTTCTCTGAGTTTGATGTAAGAGCCGTCTTCTACAAAGGATTCGCTCAGGCTACCAAAACCACCGCCATTACCCGTGTACCAGGCCTCATCAAGGGCAACACTTTTCGTATTAGCTGCACCGGCACCAGGTACTTCCGCACCTGAGCCATCGTAATGCACCAGGTCACCATTGGAATTTAAGTGTCCTGATACTCCTTTGAATACGGTCTGACTTCCCCTGTTGCTGGTGAGGTCTGACGTACCAATTGCCGTCAGCGATCCTCTTGTTCCGTTCCAGATATCGCCTTTAAACTTCCAGTCCAACAAAGTATAGAGTGACAATCCTTTATAGGTAAGTGTATTTCCCAGACCCATTAAAAACTTAGGATTAGGATTTCCTATTTGCTGCTCTCCAGTGGCGACAACGGGGTATCCTCCATTGGCATCTTTACGGTCATCGATTACGATATTGCCCTGGTCATCCCTGGTATAACCTGTTCCATATAGTGCACCGGCTTGTTTACCCGGCAACTGGGCAGCCACAACGCCTGTAAATCCATTTAAAGTAATCTGCTGTACGCCATCTGCCAGTTTCAGAACTTTGCTTCTGGTCATACTATAGTTCAGGAAGGTTGTCCATTCAAAATCATTGGTTTTAACCGGCGTTCCTGTGATCTGTACTTCAAGCCCTTTGTTGCGGATTGAACCTGAATTGAGGGTGATATACTGGTATCCGGTAGATCCGGCTATTGGCGACCGAACGATAAGGTCTTTCCCCTTGCTGTAATATCCGGTAATATCAAAACCCAGGCGGTTTTTAAAGAACTGTAATTGTGTTCCCAGCTCATAGGCTGTAGTTTTCTCTGGTTTCAGTTCAGGATTACCTAACACATCGTTTCTTGAATAACTTGGAATACCATTACTTGGAAACGAGATACCATCTGTATAACCATCCCTGAAAGTAGTAGGTATATAAGCTGAACTGGTCAGGAATGCCGATGGATCTTTACCCACCTGGGCTACTGAAGCCCTGATCTTGGCAAAACTCAGTACATTACTTCCTTTCAGGCCTTCAAGTTCAGAAAGAACAAAACTTACATTGGCAGAAGGGTAAAAGAAGGAGTTCCTTCCCTTTGGCAAGGTGGATGTCCAGTCGTTCCTGCCGGTAGTTTCAAAGTATAGGATATTGTCGTAAGAAAAGTTCAGGTCATAATACAAGCCTTCTTTTCTGTAGGGCACAATCAGGTTAGCCGATTTTATATTCAGGGCATTGTAGATATTGTCATAGCCTGGCGAAGCAAGCCCGTCACCCTGAACATAGAGCTGGTTCATCTTTCTGCTGTATACGTTACCACCTACTTTAGCATCAAACCGCAGTTTTTCTGTAAGTTGTTTTGCATAACTCAGAATCAGGTCATTGTTTATGCTTCTGTAAGTATAGCGGTCGTCATAAATCTGACCGGCCGGAGCATTTCCGGACTGGATTTCATAGTACTGGTGATGGTTATCCTGGTAAGTATCCAAACCAGCCCTATACAGTGCACTAAAGCCCTTACCAAAGTCATAATCCACCTGCAGATTTGCCAGCAAGCGACTTAAATAAGTGGTGTAGGGATTTTTATTGATCGTCCAGTAAGGGTTATCATAAGTAGGTCCGTTTCTGTAATTACGCACATCTCCATTAGACAAGAGGAATGCTGACGGATCATCCGCAGATTTGGCTCCGTTTGAGTTATCAAATGATATTGGTGTTCTGGTTAATCCCAGCATGATACCAGATAAATTGCTCCCCTGCTGGGGCATGTTGCCATCGCTGGTAATGTAGTTTACATTACTTCCGATCTTTAGCTTTTCTGAAACCTTCAGGTCGCCCGAAAAAGCAACTGATGTACGCTGAAAATGCTGGAGCGGTACAATGGAATTAGAATAGTTGTTGCTGATGGAGGTTCTGTAAGTTGCTTTGTCGTTACCTCCGCTCAGTGCTACCGAGTTCGTGAGCGTTGAACCTGTTCTGAAAAAGTTATTCAGGTTATCATAAGGTACGAAAGGAATTTTTGCCTTTGGATCTGAGTTAAGCACTATATCTCCATGTGAATCATATTCATTGGGTACACCCGTCCAGGACAGATCTTTAACATTTGGTCCCCATGATAATCTTTGGCTTGACTCAAATGGATCAAGAACACCGCTGCTACCTTTTACCCACTGGTTTTGCAGCTTAGGCATACGGTTAACAACATCCAAAGATATTCCTGTATTGAATTCTACCTGGGTGAGTCCTGCCTTGCCTCTTTTGGTAGTGATCACGATCGCTCCGTTTGCCGCCTCTATACCATAGATGGCCGCAGCAGCGGGGCCTTTCAGAACTGTGATGCTTTCAATATTGTTAGGGTCTATGTCAGATCCACGGTTAGAATTAGTAGCACCGGCCAGCAGGTTATCACCTCCTAATGCAGGGTCTCCGGAGGAATTCTGTGAATTATTGATGGGATTGCCATCTATTACAAAAAGCGGCTGGTTGTTTCCCGTCAATGAGTTTGCACCCCTTAACTGGATATAACTTGCCGCTCCGGGCGTTCCTGACGAAGATGTTACCTGTACACCGGCAATACGGCCGGATAATGATTTCAGTACGTCTCCCTGATCGGCCTTGGTTAGATCGCCTCCCTGTACCCCCTGGGCAGAATATCCCAGGGCTTTGGTTTCACGTTTGATGCCCAAAGCTGTTACCACCACTTCACCAAGTTGTCGTGAGTCATCTGCAAGAAGTACATTCACAACGTTTAATCCTGCAATTGAAACGGTCTGAGTAGTATATCCGATCGAAGTAAATACTAAACTTTTTGTATCATCGTTTATAGTAATAGTAAAAGTTCCTGTGCCGTTTGTAGCGGTAGCGCCTGAGCTGCCAGCGGCTTTTACTGAAACTCCCGGGATTGGCTGTCCGTCAGACCTTGCTTTTACCGTACCAGAAATTGTTCTGGTCTGACCCATTGCGCCTACCGCAATACATACCCAAAATAAAATTGATAGTAGATTTCTTTTCATTTAAAATTCGATTATGTTGATAAGCGGCAAACATATCGAAAGTTATTTTCTTGAGCTATCCCCAGATGTGGTGATAAAAATGACCAGAACAGGGGATGGAAAATGAAGCAGAAAAAGCAGGAAATAAAAAAGGCCGGCTCCATAATGGGGCCGGCCTTTTCAAATAATCTTATATCAGGATCTATTTATCCCACCATACTGGTGTATAAATAAGTTGAGTACCCGGGTAATTAGCATTTGTAGTAATTTCACTGTTAGGATAAAGCATTCTTAATGCAACCCTTGTGTTGGCACCTAAGACCGAAGCAGCAGATCTAACCAGGAAGTCAGGATATCCTGTTCTTCTCCATTCTGTCCATGCTTCAAAGCCTTGAAATCCACACATAGAGAAATATTTCTGTGTGATGATCTTTTTGATCTGATCAGCAGGATCAGTAGTTAGTTGTGCTGCAGGGGCAGCTGCCAGATAAGCAGTAGCCTGAGCTGCGGTTAAACCTACCGAAGTAAAGCTGGAAGTTACACCTGATGTGAACAGAGCAGTCACAGAGCCTGAAGCCCATCCTCGTGCTACTGCTTCCGCTTGCAAGAAAGCACTTTCAGAGGTAGACATCAATTTCACAGGGGCAACAGCAGATGCGTCATCAACTGCAACACCACCAACTAAAGCTGAGGGAGTAGAAACACGTTTTGTCGAGTTTGACGCATAGGTTCCCTGATTGATATACGCAATAGTATCTGTTGATCCACCGCTAACAAAATTATAGAATTTGAAAGCTCTTGGGTCGTTATTAGCTTTGAAGGCTTTAACGGTAGTACCACTTGCAACCAGGTTTTGAGTTCTGCTTAAAGCAACCATCTCATTATAAAGCGGATTTTGGTTACCACCGGTAGTAGTATATTTAATGGAAGCATCTTCTGCAAGAAAAGCTGGATTAGCAGCATAGATAGCTGCAATACCTGCCTGCGCTTTTGAAGCATTTACCTGTGATAATCTCAGGTATGCTTTTAGCTTCAGTGTATTTGCAAAAGCTTTCCATTTGGTAGTATTACCCTGGAAGATCATGTCCTGAGCACCAATTGCAGGAGCAGTAGCTGTATTTAACAAGGCAATACCTTTATCAATGTAGGTAAAAACGCTGTCGTATACGAGTTCCTGTGTTGCATATTTCGGGCTTGTATATTGATTACCTTTCAAAGCTTCTCCCAGGGGAATATCTCCGAAAGCATCTGTAGCTACCTGAAAAGTATATGCTTTTAAAACGTATGCCATACCTTTAGCATATGGGCTGTTCACCGGGTTATTAATGATGAGTTCAGCATTGATCAGAGCGCTTCTGTAAATCGTTAGCCAAGGCCTGTCATAGGTTGTATTCGCCGGGTTGTACTGATCAAGTGTCCTATACTGTGAAGCAGTAGGAGACTGAGTCCAAAATTGTGCCCATATACCTCCATTAACCTGGAAACTGTTTCCTATCAGCTGACCAACCGATGCTTCCACTGTTGGAAGTAATAATGCCGGAGTCGCTGAATCCGGATTGTTTGGATTATCATTAACATCTAAGTACTTTTTACATCCTGCCAGGCTGATTGTGCCTGCAAGAAGAAGAAGCATAAGTTTCTTAGCGCTAAACATATTTTGATTTCTCATATGAGTTTAAGATTATTAAAATGAAACTTTAAGGTTGAGACCATAATTCCTAACTGATGGATTCGCAGTAAAGTCAAATCCCTGAGCATTTCCAGCACCAGCAGAGTTTACCTCAGGATCTGCATATGCATTTTCCTTAGGTGTCCATAAGAACAAGTTGTTACCGAACAAACCAATGGTTAATCCACCGATACGGCTGCTGTTCAATTGTTCTTTGCTGAAAGTGTAAGAAAGACCTGCGTTTCTTAATTTTACAAAAGAAGCGTCAACAATGTTGTTACCATCTGCGTAAGAAGGATAGTAATCCTCTTTGCTATATGTAACACTGGTATTTGGAACACTTACTCCGTTTACGATCGTAACTGAGTTCGGGAATACTGTACCAAATCTCTGGCCACCAGTTTCTGCTGATGTACCATTGAAAGCCATGATGTCTTTTGTCCTTGAGAAGAACACACCGCCGTGTTTAGTATCGAACAACACGTTCAACGTCCAGTTTTTGTAGTTGATGTTTGTTCCCAGTGAAGCCTGATATTTAGGATTGTAGCTACCCAGGTATTGAGCAGTAGCAGTTTGCAACGGCAAACCAGTAGTTGCACTAACGATAGTACGTCCTTGTTCGTCAGTACGGTTGGTTACGCCATAGAACTCTCCATAAGTACGACCTACAGCAGCGACGATGCTCATACCAGAGTATCCACCAATACTAACCTGCGAGATGCCTGGCAAAAGGGAAACGACTTTACTGTTGTTTTTGGTATAAGTACCGTAAAGTTCCATCGAGAAATCTGTCGCTTTAAGCACTGTACCTCTTAAGCTAAGCTCCACACCTTTATTCTGAATTTCACCAGCATTTACAACACTAAATCCGTAACCGGTTGAATTAGGTGTAGGAATTGCCAGAATTTGGTTTTTAGAGCTGTTTGCATAGTAACTGAAATCTACGTTCAGACGGCTGTTGAAGAACCCTAACTCTGTACCTACTTCAAATGAATTGGTTTTTTCTGGTTTAAGATTCGCATTTCCGATCGTGCTGCCTGCCATCAGGGCTGCAACATTTCCGAATGGGAAAGTCGTGCTACCAAAGCTACCAAGAATTTCACCTCTTGAATAGGTGCTCAATAATTGGTAAGGATCAGTATCATTACCTACCTGTGCATAACTTGTTCTTACTTTACCATAACTCAACCAGTTAGATACAGACGATTCTTTCAATAATTCTGAGAACAGGAATGACATGCTCACACTTGGGTAAAAGAAAGAGTTGTTTGCTGTAGGCAGGGTAGAAGACCAGTCATTACGTGCAGTGGCTTCTAAAAATAACATGTTTTTGTAAGACAAGTTTAAATCCGCATACAAACCCACTAATCTTCTTCTGCTAATGTTATCAGTAATTACGTTTACCGGACCGTTACTGTTAGCAAGGTTATACCATCCCGGTACTACTAAACCACCGCTGGCGTTGGTTGCAGTATTTACTGTAGAAACGTAACGCTGACGAATGTTATTACCAATCATTAATGATCCCTGGAAATCTTCGTTGAATTTATGGGTTGCAGTAACCATTAAGTCGTGTACAAACTCATTCACGTTAAACTGATCGATCTCGTAAGCTCCGTTATTGGTCTGAACGTTATCCGCTGAATAGTTTCCAGCTTCATCTGCAGGCAGGAAAGAATATTTAGGAGTCTGTAATCTTCTGCGCTCAGAGTAGCTGTCGATACCTACGCGCTCTTTAATATCTAACCATTTAGTTGGTTTGTAACCAACATTGAAGTTACCTGTTATACGGCTAACATCATCATAGTTATTATAGTTGTCAATTAACCAATAAGGATTCATTGTATAAGCACCGTAGTAACCATACTGACTACTTAAGACACCATCATCTTTAGTAATACCATATCCATTGTATTTATTATTAAGATCTGATAGTCCGGTGATATTGATATCGCGCGGCGTCTGCAATAAGTTATTATAGATTGATCCCGAACCTTGTCCACCACCGGGCAGGTTAGAGTTAACTTTAGAATAGTTTACTGATACTCCTGCATAAAAATTATTACTAAATTCAGTAGTTCCGTTAAAGCGAACACCGTATTTGTTGTAAACATCTTTGTTTCCAGGATTGATATTGTTTGAGTTTACTGAGTTGATACCTAAGAAAAATGTTGATTTGTCACCTCCGCCTGAAAGGGAAAGGTTATTCGTAGTAGCAAAACCTGTCTTAAAGAAATCACGCACGTTGTCTTTAACCGCAGAATATGCTTTTTCCTGTCTTACACCATCAATTTCCTGTCCCCATGGTTGTACCTGACCTGTGAAAGGCGCACCCCAGCTCCAGTTTTCCTTTGGATCATTCTCGTAAGAAACGACACCGTTTTCATCAATATCAGTGTGATATCCCTGACCGTACTCATTTTGAAATTCTGGTAATTTTAGAATTGAAGACAAAGCATTATTGCTGCTGAAGGTAATCGATGTTTTAGCACTTTTAGCGCCGGTTTTCGTTGTAATAATCAAGGCACCGTTTGATGCTCTTGCTCCATAAAGCGCAGCTGCCGCAGGGCCTTTCAGTACAGTTACTGAAGCCACATCTTCAGGGTTTATATCATTACCCCTGTTACCGAAATCCACACTCGCCAAACTTGAAGCACCACCAATCACACTTGAGTTATCAATTGGTACACCATCTACAACGATCAGCGCCTGGTTGTTACCTGCAATAGATGAACCACCACGTAAAACGATTCTGGATGAACTACCTGGAGCATTCGAAGTGGTTGTAATATTCACACCTGCAATTTTACCAGCCAGTGAGTTGGTTACACTTGAATTTTGTCCTTGCGTCAACTCCTGGTTGTTTAAGGTAGGGGCAGAATAACCGAGTGTTCTCTTTTCTCTTTTAATTGAATTTGCAGTAACAACAATCTCGCTGAGTTGTGCATTATCAGCAACAAGCGTTACATTGATTGTAGCTGATGAACTTACAGGAACCTCTTTTGTTACATAGCCGATAAATGAGAATACTAACACAGGATTGTTTCCTGAAACTTGAATAGAGTACTTTCCTGATACGTCAGCCTGGGCACCAACCTGTGAGCCTTTGACTCTAATGCTAACACCTGGAAGTGGCTGACCATCGTCTTGTCCCGTCACTGTACCAGTTAAGGTCCTGTTTTGAGCATTTACCGCGAATACGGCAAACATCAGGACGAATAAACTTAGTATAAGTTTTTTCATAAAGAAATAAAAATTAGGTTAATAATAATTAATAATTGATTGCGTTATTTAAAGAAGATGAATATACATCCATAGCTTATCAAGCAAGATAGGTTGTAATTGAATACTAGACTCGTAAATGCATCTGTAATAGGTTTCTGGTTTGGATTGCGCATTTGTAAGATTTCGCAGTGCGCAAAAAGAGGCCCAAACCAACGAAGGTTCACCTCATAAATTGATAGTTTAAGTAAATAATCAGTTAATAATAGTCTAAGATATATCAAAATATTTAGGGGCACAAATATTAATTTTTATTTTTATACAACTTATTGGAGTAAAGACCATTATTTGCGCCATAGAACAATATTTAATGGTCACATCGACTTGAAGTTTAACCAAATCGTTACTTAATCAAAAAAATGACATTGGCAAACAACCGTTTACCTGTTTTTTAAAAACGAACCTGCATTTAACTGCAAAAAAAAAGGCATACCACCTTGCAGTGATATGCCTCTTTTTGGAATCGAATTATTTAAAACTTATCGAAGAATAACTTTGTCTCCACTGCATCACCGCCGATTGCTGCAGCTGCAGCAAGCCTGTTGGTATTATTCACATTCTGTTCTTTTACCGGATAGGTTAAACGAACAGGGAAACCACTCTGGGCATCTTCTGCAGGATCAAGAACAGGGAAATCCAAACGTCTCTGATCTACCCATGCATCGATACCTCTGTTATAAAATGCAATCCATTTCTGGGTGCCAATTTTTTCTTTATAATCACCCGAAGCAGTAACATAAGCAACGTTAGGCTGTGCAAGGTATGTTGCTGCGGAGGCTGCTGTTCCACCCCAGTCAAGGATCGATGCTGTAATAGCGTTCGAATAATAAACAGCAGCAGTAGATCCTACATTATAGCCTCTTGCAGAAGCTTCGGCCAACAGAAACTGTACTTCTGAGTAATCCAGGATATTTCCGGGAAAGGCTGGTGCCGTAGTAGTGATGGCTGTGTGAGAGAAATTAGGGTAAGCACTGCTTACTCCAGGTGTTCCGCCAGAATACCCTCCGGTAGGATCCTTTGTAAAATACAATGGTAATCTTGGATCAGTAAGTGCATTCATTTTATCAATGATTGTACTGGCTGCAACAAAATCCAGTCTTCCGCTCTGAATAAGATCAACCCATACAGGATTTGTATTTGGTGTTGCAGAAACATAGGGGAATTTAGCGTTGTCAGTGTTAGCAATAAATACACCACTTGCAACAGCAGATTCCGCAGCAGTTTTTGCCAGCGCAGGACTCGCATCTGAAACTGTTATCGCCAGTTTGAGCTTAAGAGAATTCGCAAACTTTTTCCATTGGGTCACATCTCCTGCATAGATAGCATCCGCATTGCCCAGACTACCTTTACCAATAGTCAGTGCAGTAATATCTGCATCAAGCCTTTTTAATAAATCAGTATAGATAGTTAATGCATCATCATATTTAGGGAACGTATTATCGATGTTGAGTGCATTGCTGTAAGGTACATTACCATAAGTGGTAACAATATAATGCCAGGTATATACTTCCATGATATCAAGAATAGCAATCTCATTCTGGCGCTGTGCAGCATCAGTAACGTCAACAGCCATTGTGGTTCTTGAAGCTTCAAAGTTATTCAGCACATCACGGTAAAATATATTCCAGAGATTGTCAGGAATAGGCCTGGTAGTAATGTCATACTGACTTTCGTCAATATAGGTAGTTTCCTGCCATTGCTGTTCAATCAGTCTGAAGATGTTCCTGTTCACATTTGCCGAAGTAAGTATATCAACAAGATTATGCTGTGCCTGGGTAAACAAAGACGCAGAGGTTACACTCAGTGGCTTTTTAGGATCGTTATTTAAAGTTGACAGGTCCTTTGTACACCCCATAGCAAAGAGGATTGGGACCAGTAGTACTATTATCTTTTTCATAATCTTTGATGTTAAAATCTAACTTTTAAGTTAAACGCGAAGGTTCTTACACTTGGATATGAACCTACCTGATATCCCTGTACGTTCCCGAAACTTAAACCATCTTCAGGATCAGCATTTGGAAGGTTTTTATGAATGATCCATAAGTTTCTTCCTATTAAGGAAAGATCTACACCTTTAAGAGGCCCCATCTTGCTGATTAATGACTGAGGCAGTGAGTAACCAATGATTACCTCTCTCAACTTGATGTAACCTGCATCATAAACAAACGCGGCAGCCGGGAGACGTCTGTAGCCATAACTTCCAAATTCATCATTCGGCACTCTAGTGGTGTTAGGTGTGCCATCGGCATAAACACCGGGATTGATAAATCCACCACCTTCGCTGATAGGAAGACGTGACTCATTACCTAAATCATTCAAGCCAGCAGTTTCTTCATACATACCTGTAGCAAGTCCGTAATATTGATCCAGTGAAAATACACTGCCGCCTTTACGAACATCAATCAGGAAACTCAGGTTCAAGTTTTTATATCTGAAGCTGTTATTGATACCACCAGTCCATTTAGGGTTCATGTTTCCAATAGTCTCATTCGAATTTTCTGATTGCAGGTATCTTCCGTTTGCACCCACAACTTTCTCCCCGTTCTCATTGTAAACAAAATTAGTTCCCCTGATTGTTCCAAATGGCTGATCAATTGATGCATTCACAGAAACACCGCCCTGGAAGCTGGCGATAGAAAGATTTGTAGCTTCATTTCCTGAATCATCTTTAAACAGTTCGGTCACTTTATTTCTGTTCCTGGTCCAGTTCACATTTACTTTCCATTCAAAATCCCTGCTTTTAAGAGGAGAGCCGTTCAGGGAAAGCTCTATACCCTTGTTTACCACGCTTCCGGCATTCAGAAACTTAGAATCGTAACCTGTGGTAGTAGATACCTTTACAGGCAAAATCTGATCAATCGTTTTAGTGTTATAATACGTTGCATCCAACCCTAAACGGCTGCCAAAGAATGATGCCTCAACACCAACTTCTTTACTTCTTGATTGCTCTGGTTTCAGATCCGGGTTGTTCTTAACAGCTTCGATTAATCCGCGGGTAGTAGATACAGATGCCTGTGACCTGCCATCGAAAGGCGTAGCAATATTATAAGTATTTGCAATTGTATAAATCGGAGCATCCGATCCTACCTGTGCATAGTTTGCACGTAATTTACCGTATGACAGCCAGTCGCGTTCATCTTTCAACAACTCAGAGAAGACAAAGCCGGCAGATACAGATGGGTAGTAATAAGAGTTATTCTTTTTTGGCAATGTTGAAGAAGCATCTCTTCTGATTGTTCCATCCAAAGTATAAGTGTTTTTATAGGCAAGCGTCGCTCCTGCAAACACACCTTGAACTTCACGTCTCGCATCAATTTCTATTGGCGCCTCGATCGGACTAACAGAATTGCTCAGTGAGTAGATGCCGCTTAAGCCTAATCCTCCATTTGTAATGGCATATTCAGATTGCGTCCGCTGTCTCCTTACGTTTACCCCCAGCAGGCCGGATAAATTAAAATCTTCGCTCAGTTTTTTGTTAATCGTTGCTAAGAAATCGACATTTGATTCTGTATAATCCTGGGTGTATTTTGAATAGAATGGCACATCAAGACTTCCAATAGCCTGTTTCTCTTCCTGTAGCTGATGATATGTATCCAATGAATACCTACCCATCAGATTCAGCCAGTCAGTAACTTTGTAGTTCATGTTGACATTTCCGATAACGCGTTTTCTGTTATCAGTTTCAAAATTCTCATACCTGGAGAAGTAAGGGTTATCCCAGAAAATTGGTCTTCCGCTGGTATAATCAGCAAGGTTCCATGTAACGTTCTCCTGACCTACGAATGCAGGATTGGCAGCAGAACGGTCTTTAGCCCTGAAATAAGCTGCTTCAAGTTCTTTCACATCCACGTTGGTTTGCCACCACTGCCTGAAGTTTGTTGCAGGATTGTATGCACCAGCACCACTGTATCCTGTTCCGTATCTTCCTCTTCCATCAACTGTTGAATAGTTTACATCGGCACCTGCAGTCAATCTTTTTGATATATTATATGTAGACCCAAAGTTTACCGTGTTTTTCTGAATATTGGAATTCGGTAAAATACCGTTCTGATTGTCTCTTGTATAGCCAAGTTTGAAAGATCCTTTATCATAGCTGTTGCTGATCATGATACTTTGGTTATTGGACAATGGTTTTTCAAAGAAGGTTGTTGGATCGTTCTTCGCTGCCACCCATGGAGTTGCTTTACCAAAATTCGGAGAGGTGGAATCGAATGCGTCCCATTGATAAACCAACAAGTTCGGATCGAACTTCTGGCCATAAGATGCATCTTCAGTTAAAGGTGCAACAAGGTCATTTACGCCATCACCATTGATATCAACATTGTCTACAAGGTAATTTGATTCATCTGTACCATAATAGGGACCGTAACCGCCACCGTATTTCTTCTGGTACTTTGGAAAGGTACTCTTATCCATTATACCCAAACTGATACCCGTATTTAAAGTGATGTTCAATCCGGATTTCCCCTTTTTTGTGGTGATCAGAATTACACCATTACTACCACGTGAGCCGTACAAGGCAGACGCTGCAGCACCTTTTAGTACAGTGATGTTCTCTACGTCATCGGGATTGATATCTGATGCAGGATTACCGTAATCATAACCTCCAATACCACTTTGCTGATCAGATGTATTCATGTTGTTATTGGCAACTGGAACACCATCGATAACAAATAAAGCCTGGTTATTTTGCGTCATCGACTTTACACCACGGATGACCACATTTGTAGACCCCCCCAAAGTGTTGTTCTGACGTATCTCCAAACCAGAAACCTTACCTGATAAACTGCTGCCCAGATTAGACGAACGGTTTTCACTTACCGCCGCCCCGTCAAGGGTTTGCGCTGCATAGGCAACCTGGTTCCTGTTCCGTTGGATACCTAATGCCGTTACCACTACTTCTCCCAGGACTTTGGAATCCTGCGTGAGCGTGACATTGATGATATTTCCTGAACCCAATGGGATTTCCTGTCTTGCGTAACCGACAGATGAGAACTCTAATGCAGTTGATCCTGCGGGTACCCTGATTGCAAATTTACCGTCTGAGCCGGTTGCAACAGCATTTGATGTACCTTTTACCCTTACTGATACTCCAGGAACCGGAAGCCCGTCATCCTTGCCTTTGACCGTACCAGTAACAGTTCGGTCCTGTGCAATTGCTGATACCGCAACGCATAGAAAAACGAACAAACTTAGTATAAGTTTTTTCATAAAAAAATAAAGTTAGATAGTTAATAATTAAATATGATTGCACCCTTTAAATAAAAAGAATATCCAACTCTAACTTACCGAAAAGATAAGCGGCGCAACTGCGCAAATGGCTAAATAGACTTCAGGTTTTTTAAGTTGTATCACGCATTTAATTGAGCTCTGCAATGCGGGAAAAGAGGTCCAAACCGAAGTTTTCACTCAAAATTTTTAGGTTTCTTAGTAAATAATCAGTTAATTATACCCTAAGATATATGAAATAAATTACCTCAGCAACTTTTTATTTTCATTTGTTTACGCAACATTGGAATAAGCACATTTTTTTTGTCAACAAATACGCCTTAAATGAGCATTTAGCCCATAATTCAATAAAAGTCATTAATTAATCAAAAAGATAGCGTTTGTAAACAGCTGTTTTCCGCTTTCCCAGAAAGAACGGAACAAAATATCCGTGGAGAAATAAACTATATTTCCTTTTTCGGCCGGCTGAACACCAAAAACAAGTCCGCTACCTAGTTTTTTCTGAATATTTCGTCCAACGACACCCGCCATCAGGGCGCTGGGCTTTAAAACTCCAACATTCCAGCCTTTAGGAAGCAGTTCATATATCTTATCGTCGGTCTTCAGCGTATAATAAAATTCACCCAACCCAAGGCTGAGCGGATGTGTGTGATCCAGGTTCACTTTGTAAATAGCCCCTGGGATGGCGTCGGCAGTATTGTCTTCGCCTTTTTCTTTATAAGCCCTGGCGAGCACCTCATTTTCTACAGGAACAGGGAACTCTTTCTTTTTGATCTCAAAGGGTTTAATCCCGGTTACACTGGAGATGGCCTCTTCCATAAGGATGACTTTACCACCCCTGTAAATCCAGTTCTCCAGTTTCTCGATGTTTTTACGAAGGTATTCCCCGTCCGGCAGGATCAGCACATTCGTTGTAGCCAGCTCCAGATTACCAAGGTCTTTTTCATTTATAATGTTCAGCGGATATTTCAGTTCCTGCTCAAAGAAGTGCCATATTTCGCCGGCACCGGAAGCAGAGACATCCCCGTCGGCAACCATCGCCACCTTTGGAATACTGAGCAGAGGATAAACCGAGGAACCAAAATCTTTTCCCTTCTGGACAAAGCCACTTGAAATACTGGCGAATGGCTTGTTAAAATCTTTGGATACTGCAGTTACCTTATCAGATATATCTTTATTGATCTTTTCATTCTCAATCCTGTAGATCAGCAGGGAACCTTCAGGATAAACCTTGGTACCAATCGTAAATGCCTGCTCTGCCATCCGCACTTTTATACCATGCCGCTGCAGGGAAATGAGAATTCTGGCATCTTCCAAGCCGTTCCAGGGCAAGATCCATGCATAAGGTTTTTCGGCCACATCAGGCGCATCAGTAAGCTCGTCAAGCGCAGTAAACGCACCGTTTACGGTTTCCCTGGTCGCAAAAGCATTCAGTCCGTAAGCATAGGGCAGTGCCCAGGCCGTGATATCATAGGTATTGGAATCCGTCACTTTTGTTTCAGGCTCGAAGAGTACATTGGCCAATACGGCGGCAGGCTGTTTTAAACTTACCACCATGTCATTTCGCCGGATCCTGAAAGTCTCCGTTTTCCTGGTTTCGAAATTGTACCCGCTCATTGTTTTCTCTCCGCCGAAGGCGTATTCTATATGGTTTTTTGAAAGCAGGCTGGCCAGCTTACGCAGGCGGCTCAGGTTATCGGCTTTAACAACATAGGATTTATAATTGCCCGGGGCATTGGCGGCCGATTGATCAAAGTACTTCCTGAATTCAGAGATCAGCAGCCCAGCATGTCCGGAAACTGTCTCCAGGGTAGCCATACCAGTGGTAAAATGATGACTTATTCGGTCTTTCAATGTCAGGGTATCCCCGCTTGCGATTTGCACAGCCAGTCCTGCACTGATTCCACCCTGCTCATAAGTCATCCCTATAGCTCCGTTATATAAAGGATAGGTATCCCCGTAAGAAGGATACAGAAGATCAAAGCGTTCTTTGGTAAAGTACTGCCAGCCGTTTTCATCAAAATATTTTGCGTTGTTCTTTCCGGCTATAATCTGAAACTCGCGCTGGAATGGGGTTATATCCTGGTGAACAGGTTCAGCGGCGGGCGCGAAATAATAGGGGTCATTATAACTCTGCTCATGAAAGTCGATATGAACTTCCGGCATCCATTCATGATATAATGCCAGACGCTGCTGTGTCTCGATCTGGGTTTGCCATGCCCAGTCGCGGTTAAGGTCAAAATAATAGTGGTTAACCCTACCTCTTGGCCAGGGCTCATTATGCTCTCTGGCTGCAGGATTAGCATTGGGTTTTGCTCCTACTACTGAATTGTAGAAATTGATATACCGTTCCCTGCCATCAGGATTTAAACAGGGGTCTATCAGTACAACCGTGTTTTCCAGCCATTCTTTTGTGCGGCCAAAAGATCCTTCAGCAAGTGTATACAAAGTCTTCATGGCCGTTTCTGAAGAGCTTGCTTCATTACCATGTACATTATAGCTCATCCATAATACTGCGGGCTGTTTGCTGAGGTTAGTCTGTTGCCCGCCTTTGGTCAGGCTGAGATTGGCTGTCCTGATTTCTTCAAGCCGCTCTATATTTGCTGTGGAAGAGATGACAGCGACCATAAGTTCCCTGTTTTCATACGTTTTCCCATAGCTGATCAGCCGGATATTCCTGTTGACCCCGGCCAGGTATTTGAAATAGGCAAGGATCTGGTAATGAGAGGTAAATTTACTGCCCAGCGGATATCCGAGAAAATCATCAGGCGATTTGATTTGTGCGCGGAGGGCTGTGATCCCGATAAGCAAAAAGGTAACAGGCAGTAAAATTCTTTTCATTGTCAGCAGATAATAGTATTTCTACTGCAAAATAGTAAAGAATCTTTTTAGTGTGTGATCCATAGTGTAATTTTACCATTTATAATTACAAGAATCAGCCATGTCCGAAATCGATTTGATCTATCATCATTACTTGTCTTATCCTACTATATCTACAGATACCAGGAATATCACGCCGGGATGCTTATTTTTTGCACTGAAGGGGGAAAATTTTGATGCCAACGTATTTGCGAGGAATGCGCTGAACCTGGGCGCTGCCTTTGTAATTATAGACAATCCTGCTTTCCAGCTGGATGACCGCTGCATTTTAGTGGACGACGTTCTGACCACGTTGCAGGGACTGGCAAGATATCACCGCAGCCAGCTGCGTATCCCTGTCATAGGATTAACCGGCAGCAATGGAAAGACAACCACCAAAGAACTGATTAACGCGGTACTTTCCGAGAAATACCGTTCTTTCGCTACCAAAGGGAATTTAAATAATCATATCGGTGTCCCGCTGTCCATTTTGTCCATCAAATCTGATACGGAGATTGCTGTGATAGAAATGGGTGCCAACCATCAAAAAGAGATCGAGTTTTTATGTGGCATTGCGCAACCTACACACGGACTGATTACTAATATCGGCAGGGCACACCTGGATGGATTTGGCGGATTTGAAGGGGTTAAAAAGGGAAAAGGAGAACTCTTTGCCTACCTGAAAAATGAAAAAGGGACAGCTTTCATCAATCAGGATAATCTGCTGATCAGAGAAATGAGTGTGGCTGCCGGACTGGACCACCTTATTTATTATGGCACTGAAGGGGTAAATTTTATCACGGGTCAGCTGGTCAAGTCTGATCCTGTGATAGCCCTGAACTGGAAAGGCAGAGATGAATATTTTTCAGTACAAACAAACCTCACGGGGGCTTATAATTTCGAAAATATTCTTGCTGCAATTTGTATTGGCGCATTTTTTAACCTGACTGTAGAACAGATCAACGAAGGCCTGGCGGGTTACGCACCAAAAAACAACAGGTCGCAGTTAACGAAAACAGAAAGCAATATGGTGATCTGTGATTTTTACAATGCCAATCCGAGCAGTATGACTGCAGCGCTCAATAATATTTCTTCGCTGGCAGCATCAAATAAGGTAGCCATTATCGGCGATATGTTTGAATTGGGAGCCGAGGCTCCGGAACAACACGAAGAGATTGCCAGCCTTGCCGGAAAATCAGGATTAAATACAGTGATTTTTATTGGAAAACATTTTTATGCGCTGAAAGACAGCCATGAAGGTGAATTCTTCAATACCCCGTCAGAAGCTATGGAATGGATGGAAAGCAACCCTGTTAAAGATAGCCTTGTTTTGCTGAAAGGTTCAAGAGGGATGGCGCTTGAGCAATTATTACCGCTTTTATAAGCAGGGCTGATGGCTAATGCTGCAGGATAATTAACGCGGTACAGTACTGCTTCCTGCTACAATAATCCCTGCATCGCTGATTTCCCTGAGCGGGTTATCGCGCATGTTCTGTTCAATCTCTATGGTATAATTACCGGACTGCGGGAAATGATATTCAGAAAGCAGGGGAAGAACATAAGTATAAAGGTTACCTGAACCTTTCCCAAGCCATTGCCCGTCTGATTCTGCCAGTTTATATTCGTAACGCCGGGTAATCTTTGGCAGTCCGGGTCCGCTCATATGCATTAGTATATACATATTGGAGTATCTGTAATCTGCCGTATGCCTGAGTTTAAATTTTAAGGCAAAGGCCTTTGTGTTATCTTTGATACCTACAACGGCCTTTACTTTATCTACATAGCTCCAGTTGCGCTGGGGCATTTCAACATTCGTGTCAATCAGGTTATTGGTATTGCATCCGGCCATTCCCGAAAGAAGGAAGGTGCATACTACCCACACAAAAAGATTAATTCTCTTCATTTTTTGGTTTATCCGATGGTTTGTTACGTCTGCGGTTATTCCTGCTCCTGTTATTTCTGCTTGCTGATGGTGCTTTCACTTCGCCCCCTTCTTCTGTGTTAACGGCTTCAGGAGCTTTTTTTACTTCCTGTCTCCTGTTATCAGCAGATCTTTGGTTTGGCTGCGCCTGTTTTGGTCCCTGCTGAGGTTGTCTTGGTCCTTGCTGCGGCTGTTTTGGCCCCTGCGGAGCTGGCCTTTGACCAGATTGACCGGACTTCTGACCAGCTTGTGGCTGTTTCTGCCCTGCTGCCTGGGCAGGTTTAGGCGAACGCTCACGCTCAGGCCTGTTTGCTCCTGCAGGTTTGTTCCTGTTGTTATTATTGCGGTTATTTTTATTTCTTTTATCGTCCAGACGCGTTAAGCTGTCCTGGCCAACAACATTTTCATAATCATGAACTTTTTCAACGATCACAGTAGTAGCAAGCTCTACGGCTTCATCTTTTAAGTTACTTGGTTTCTGACCCTTTTTGTTCATGGCCATGATCTCTTTCACACGGTCCACTTTCAATGGAATCCAGTCTTCCTGGTTAGGATAGCTGAACCACATCAGTTTCTTGAAGATATCTGTTTTCTGGTGACGGGCAGTTCCCACTTCAGTCTGAAGGTTCTCTACACGGTCAGGAATATCTTTAAGGGCATCCAGATAGGTATCGAGCTCATAATTGAGACAGCATTTTAACTTACCGCACTGGCCTGCAAGTTTCAGTGTATTCAGCGAAAGGTTCTGATACCTTGCAGCAGCCGTAGATACAGTTTTGAAATTCGTTAACCAGGTAGAGCAGCACAATTCGCGTCCGCAAGAACCGATCCCGCCCAGCCTGCCGGCTTCCTGGCGCATTCCGATCTGGCGCATTTCGATCCTGATACGGAAGGTCTCTGCCATTTTTTTGATCAGCTCCCTGAAATCTACCCTGCCTTCGGCAGTATAAAAGAAGGTTGCCTTGGTTTTATCCCCCTGGTAATCCACATCACTGATCTTCATGGACAGACGCAGGTCGAGTGCCAGCGTACGGGCCTTGTGCATAGTTTCCCATTCCAGGTCCTTTGCCAGTTTCCATTTGTCTACATCAGCTTCTGTAGCTTTGCGGTACACCTTACGGGTAACCTGATCAATAGGTGTTTTGCGGCGTTTCATCTGCATACGCACCAGTTCTCCTGTTAAAGAGACGTGGCCTATATCATATCCGCCGGTAGAACCTTCTACCGCGATCAGTTCTCCGATCTCCAGGTAAATATTATCTGTATTCAGATAGAATTCTTTCCTTGCACCTTTGAATTTAACTTCTATAACCTGAAAAGGTTTATAATTTGAGGGCATGTCCAAATTAGACAGCCAATCGTAAACTTCCATCTTCTGGCAGCCTCCAGTAGCGCATGAACCGTTACTTTTGCAGCCTGAGGGGGCGCAACCGCCACCGGTAGAACAACTTCCACATCCCATAACTAATTGTATATATATTGAGTCCCTTTCGGGAGCGTTTTAAACTTAATAATTTTTACCAATTGTAAAGATACATCTAAAAATAGGATTTTAGGGTTTGCATTCCGTTCAATATGGTAATGTGCTTGTTCTAACTCCGAAATTATAGCCGATGCCATGTTAAGGTCAAGCACATGTTTGCATAGCTTATGTGCCGTGTCTAATGTCCTTAAAGGCAGTTTTACCAGACTGTCTGCCCCGCTCAGGATGAGGCTGCACTCTCTCAGAAAGCTGATTCCGTACTTCAAAAAATTCTTTTGATTTTCCCTGCCCCAGCCTGCTGCCTGATCTGTAAAAGCGATCAGGTCGAGGCCCCTGTTGCCATATCCCAGTCTCAGCCACTCGGCGAAGATCTCTGCATTGTCGTTATGCGCATGGGCGGCCAGCGTCTTGGCCTCAATCAAATTACCATCGGCCAGAAAGCTATAGGTTGCAGCCTGCTCATCAGATAAATTATGCTTCGACATCAGGTAGTGCTCGATGGTTTCGCCCGGCAGTTTCGGGATTTTTACAATCTGTGTTCTGGATAGAAGTGTAGACAGTATATGCTCCTGGTTGTTAGCCACCAGCAGGAACAATGTATTTGCAGGTGGTTCCTCAATGATCTTCAGCAGGGAGTTTCCTTCTTTTTCAAGGTATTCCGGCAGCCACATGATCAGCACCTTGGTTTCTGCCTCAAAAGCTTTGTAACTTAGTTTTTTTATAATATCGTGACACTCGGCGATATTGATGTTTGCCTGTTTATTGTCGGCACTCAGCTGTCCCCTCCAGATATCCAGATCAACATAAGGATCCGAAAGCAGCATCGAACGCCACTCTTCGAGTACATCGACTGCAATCTTGACATCCTTGGAAGCAAAGAAAGGATAAGAAAAATGTAAGTCGGGATGGATATACCTTTCGTACTTACGGCAGGAAGAACATACTCCGCAACTGTCTGTTGCTGTACGGTCAAGACAGTTGATATACTGTGCATAGGCGATGGCCAGAGGTAATGCCCCGGTACCTTCGGCAGAGAGAAACAACTGGGCGTGACTTACCCTGTTTTCGGTAACGGTTTGCACCAGCTGCCGCTTGATTTCCTCCTGTCCTACGATGTCTTTAAACTGCATTTGGTGCAAAATAGTAAATTTATAACAATCTTTGCAGCTATGTCACGTATTATCGCATTTGATTATGGCACCAAACGTATCGGCATTGCCGTTACCGATCCCCTGCAGATTATTGCTACCGGACTGGATACCGTACACCCAAAAGATATTATTGATTATATCAAAAAATACCTGCTTACAGAGCCGGTAGAGGCCTTTGTAATCGGAAACCCAAAACAGATGGATGGCTCTCCTTCCGAATCTGCACAGCATGTAAAAGGCTTTTCTACCCTGCTTAGAAAGAGCTTCCCAGAGGTTCCTCAGCACTGGGTGGATGAAAGGTTTACCTCGAAACTGGCGCATGAGGCGATTATGCAAAGTGGCTTAAAAAAGCAGGACAGAAAAAATAAGGAAAGGGTAGATACGATCGCCGCGACAATCATTTTACAATATTTCATGGAGGAACACCGTTTATAAAAGATTAATGAGCCTGATCAAAGAAGATTTACAAGATTTACTGCTGAAATTCTGCGAACCCGAAAACGTGCTGCTGCAGCGGATCGACAGGGAAACTCATCTCAGGGTTTTAATGCCAAGAATGCTCTCCGGACACTACCAGGGCAGGGTTCTGAGCATGCTCAGCAAACTGATTACTCCAAAACGCGTTCTGGAGATCGGTACCTTTACAGGATATGCCACACTTTGCCTTGCCGAAGGATTAGCCACAGACGGCATACTCTACACACTGGACATTAACATAGAACTTGAAGACAGGGTACGCGGATATTTTGCCGAATCGCCCTATGATGCACAGATAAAATATATACTGGGTGATGCTACCCGGACAGTAAATGATCTGGATGAGGTTTTCGACCTTGTCTTTATTGATGCTGATAAAAAAAATAATGGTACCTATTACGACCTTATCTTTGACCGGGTAAGGCCGGGGGGACTCATTATAGTAGATAATGTTTTGTGGAGCGGGAAAATCCTGACCAACCAGCAAGACAAGGACACCAGAAATATTAGTACATTTAATGATAAGGTTGCAGCAGATGACCGGGTAGAGAAACTTATCCTGCCCGTGAGAGATGGCTTGTTTATCATCAGAAAAAAGTAGAACATGAATTTAAAAAACTTATTCCTTACCTTCCTGACTATCACTTTACTGGGCTCAGCAGCTCATAGTCAGACGATCCAGGACTATGTAGAAGAACATACAGACCATGCACAGGAGCTCATGCGGGAGTATGACGTTCCCGCCAGCGTGATCTTAGCCGTAGCCATTCACGAATCGGCCGCTGGAAAAAGTAAAGTTGCCCGCCACCTGAACAACCATTTTGGCATAAAGGGATCAAACAACAACACAGAGATCAGCTCTTCTTACCGTGATTATGAATCTGCCGACGAATCTTATGATAACTTTGTAGAAGTACTTCAGAACAAGTCCTCTTTCAATAAACTTTTCGATAAGTGCGACCAGTATGATTACGCAGCATGGGCAAAGGGCATTCAGCGCGGGGGTTATGCAGCCAGCAGGACCTGGGCAAAACAAGTTATCGCCATTATCGATAAGTACGAACTTTACCAGTATGATGACCGGCCGTCTGATTACACAGAACCGGTGAAGATAGTTCCCGTTGTAAAGAAGGCACATTATCGGGCTCATTCCCGCAAGCGCCGCCATAACGCTTCAAGAATCTACACTGTCAGAAAAGGAGATAACCTGAACAGGCTTGCTGAATCGCATGGCACATCTGCCAAAGCACTGATGCGCAAAAACGGGTTAAAAAGATCAGCACTGCAACCAGGCCAGAAAATCAGATTTTAATGAAGAAGCTATCATTATCGCTCGCTATAGGAATCATTTTCCTTGTTTCCTGCAAATCAAGACAGTATCACAGGAATAACAAGAAAATCGAGAGTGCTGCCAACAAGGCAAATCCTAATTTTACTGATTTCACAACCCTCAGCTATATTGATGTTTTTAAAGGTGTGGCTATAGAAGAAATGAATACTTATGGTATTCCTGCGAGTATCACACTGGCGCAGGGAATTATCGAATCGGGCAGCGGAAACAGCAGCCTGGCCAAATATGCCAATAACCACTTTGGCATCAAATGTACTTCTGAATGGAAGGGAAAGGCCTACTATAAGGATGATGATAAGAGCAATGATTGTTTCAGGGTCTACAAAGATGCCCGTGATTCTTATAAGGACCACTCAGAGTTCTTAAAGAGAAAACGTTACAGCGCATTATTTGAGCTGGATAAGAATGACTATGTGAACTGGGCAAAAGGACTGAAACAGGCTGGTTACGCCACCAATCCCAGATATCCGGATATGCTGATCAATACCATAGAAAAATACCAGCTGCACCAGTACGACCAGCCTGAATCCGAGCCGGATAAGATCAAACGTGAAGACAGGGTATTTACAGAAATCAATGCCAATATTCCTAAGGAAACCAAGAAATTTGCCCCGGTAGAAACGCCGCCATCAAAACAGGTGATCAATACGACAGACCCCAATTATACAGTGCAAAAGGGCGATACCTTGTATAATATTGCCAAAAGGTACAATATGACGGTAGATGAGCTGAAGTCGCTCAACAACATGCATGACGAGGGAATTAAGATTGGCCAGAAACTTGTAGTAGTTAAATAATGTTAATATCATCGCTTTAGCTGCGCCTATTTGTAATTTTGCCGGTCAATGAAACTGTTTATCCTGCTATTCTTCCTGTCTGCCTTTGCCTTTATAAGCTCGGCCCAAACAAAACCTGTACAGGGATTTGTTGTAGACAGAGTATCCAAGCAGCGCCTGGCGAAAGTATATATTTACAATTCGCACAATGACGAAGGGTTATACAATAACAACAAAGGTGAGTTTTCTACCCAGGCTTCGGTTGGGGATACCCTTTTTGCCGCTCTTGAAGGTTATGGGGTAGATACGCTGGTTTACAAAGGGAACAATGCCATTTACTTTCAGCTCAGGCCTCTGGCCATCCAGCTGAGGGAAGTTGCTATTTTAGGCCGCACGCTTAATCCCAATCCCAAAGACCATTATGATCAGACACTGAAGGATTATAAATATGCGACCGACCGCGGCAGTTCAAAGGATCTCCTGAATTTAAATTCAAGGGGAGTTGGGCTGGGCATTGATGCGATCTATAACCTGCTGAGCAGAAAGGGCCGTAATGCAAGGCATCTCCAGGCCATTCTTGAAAGGGATTACAAGGAAGAGGTGATCGATTACAGGTATAATGCTAAATTCGTTGGGCGCGCGCTGAGGATCAAAGGTTTTGAACTTGAAGACTATATGCAGCAGTACCGCCCAAGTTATGATTTTGTACTTATGGCTTCGGATTATGCCTTTATCGTCTTCCTCAGAAACAATTATGCCTCTTATAAACGGAATCCGAGGGCGTTGAGGCTCCAGCCGCTGCCGCAGATAAAAATTGATCATTTATGAAATACTGGGCCGTAACCTGTAGATTTCTTCCGGCAAGTGCCATGGCTCTTTTTCCTTTTATGCTGTTCAGGGATCCCGGTCAAAAAAGCCAGCCTCTGCTGATCAACCATGAAAAAATCCATTTTATACAGCAACTGGAACTACTGATCATTCCGTTTTATGTCTTGTACCTGGCTTTCTATCTGGTTAACCTGATCAGGTTCAGAGACCATTCAAAAGCCTATTTTAATATTTGTTTTGAAAAGGAAGCATACGCAAATGACAAAAATTTAAATTATTTACAAAACAGAGTTTTATATTCGTGGCTAAGGTATTTTTAAGGTGCTATTTAAGCAGGTAATCCATTTAGCATTAATATTTTTATATCAATTAAAGGTCCGGTAAGAACATTTTTTCTTTTCTTTGTAACAATGAGAGGTTTATATGCTAGTTTATTTTTATTATTCGCCGTATCAGCACACGCTGTTGCCCAGGAAGTAGATTCGATTCCTTTTAACATCCGGGACATGGATCTTAAACTTAAAAAAAGCCCTCTGCCTTCATTGAGAGGAAATATTATCTTTAAACCTGTCGAAATTAATCCTGTGGTGATCAGTTCAAAAGTGAATTACTGGAGAACAACAACCTCTATCGGGCTGAATATCAACCAGGCCTCATTCAGTAACAACTGGACAGGAGGTGGTGTAAACTCTTTGGCCGTTGGTGGTCTGGTAAACTATAAAGCAGAATACGTAAAGGAGGATTACAGCTATATCAGTGAGCTGAATCTGCAATATGGGAAAATAAAGAACAAAGACCAGTTGCAAAAGAAAAGTCAGGACAGGATTTTCTGGGATAACAAGGTTGCCCTGCAACTGTCAAGAACCTGGTACTTCTACGGGGCCTTAACATTTGAATCGCAGTTTGACAATGGCTTCTCCTATGATACCGATCCGCTGGGAAATGAAAGGGCAACATTAATTTCCAAGTTTATGTCTCCTGGTTATCTGACAGAATCTGTCGGTCTGGAGTATAAACCCGTAAAGTATTTTTCAACCAGGATCGGTTTGGGAACTGCCAAACAGACTTTCGTGCTGGACAACGATGAACTTGTTGCGGCGGCCCTCCGCAGGGATTCTACAGTTCTCACCGATAACTATGGTGTACCGGCAGGCGATACCTTCAAGAATGAGGCGGCATTCCAGCTGACAGCCAATCTGGATAAAGACATCATGTCCAATGTAAACCTGAAACTGAGATACAACCTTTTCATGCCTTACAATGAGATCAACTATACTTCTCACCGTCTGGATGTAACAGTTACAGCAAAAGTTAACCGCCTGATCAATGTGTCGGTAACAGGAGTTGGCTTATACGATAAAAACGTCACCTCAAAAATACAGGGCAGTCAGGTTTTAGCGATGGGCTTTGCCTTTGTGTTCCCCCGCTAAACTATTGGATACATCAGATTTAATGTTTGATTGTTATTAAAAATGTTTGCAACTTTGTATACTACTACCATTACAGATTAAGTAATTGACTATCAATTAATAAAACATGTTTGAGAATTTACAGGATAAACTAGACCGTGCGTTTAAAGTTCTAAAGGGACAAGGAAGCATTTCAGAAATCAACGTGGCCGAGACCATGAAGGAAATTCGTAAAGCTTTACTGGATGCCGACGTAAATTATAAAACTGCCAAAACCTTTACTGACGAAGTTAAGGAAAAGGCACTGGGCCTGAATGTACTGACGGCAGTGTCTCCGGGACAATTGCTTACAAAAGTAATGAACGACGAGCTTACTGCTTTAATGGGCGGTGAGGTTACGGAATTAGATCTTAAAACAAATCCTACTATCATACTGATTGCCGGCCTTAATGGTGCGGGTAAAACCACTTTCTCAGGAAAGCTGGCCAACTACCTTAAAAGCAAAGGTAAAAAGCCCCTGCTGGTTGCTGGCGACGTATATCGTCCTGCAGCAATTGATCAGTTACAGATCCTTGCTGAGCAGATTGGTGTGCCGGTTTTTGCGAACAAGGATTCTAAGGATCCGGTAGCGATTGCACTGGAAGGGATTGCACAGGGTAAAAAAGACAATAACAATGTGATCATCATTGATACTGCCGGTCGTTTAGCGATTGATGAGCAGATGATGAATGAGATTGCTGATGTTAAACTACATACTAAACCGCATGAAATCCTGTTCGTAGTTGATGCCATGACCGGACAGGATGCGGTTAATACTGCAAAAGCTTTTAACGACAGGCTTGATTTTACAGGTGTGGTGCTGACTAAATTAGATGGTGACACCCGCGGTGGAGCAGCCTTATCCATTAAATCAGTGGTCAACAAACCGATCAAGTTTGTAGGTACCGGCGAGAAAATGGAAGCACTTGATGTGTTTTATCCGGACAGGATGGCTTCACGTATCCTGGGAATGGGTGATGTGGTTTCCCTGGTTGAGCGTGCACAGGAGCAGTTTGATGAGAAAGAAGCTGCCGAACTGCAAAAGAAGATCCGCAAGAACAAGTTTGATTTTAACGACTTCTACAATCAGATCCAGCAGATCAAGAAAATGGGTAACATGAAAGACCTGATGGGCATGATTCCCGGCGTAAGCAAAATGATGAAAAATGTGGAGATCGAAGATGATGCTTTCAAAAATGTAGAAGCCATCATTCAGTCAATGACAAAATATGAGCGCGAAAACCCGGACAGCATTCAGCAAAGCAGACGCCTGCGCATTGCTAAAGGTTCGGGCAACAAAATTGAGGAAGTAACTAAACTGATCAAACAGTTTGAAGATATGCGTAAGGTGATGAAACAATTCTCTAACCCTGCCGCTGCTGCCAAAATGATGCGTGGTATGCCTAAAATGCCACAAGGCAGGATGTAGTCTTAAAACATTAAAGTATCTGATCCCGGTTCTTTACAGACCGGGATTTTTTTATGTTATTTTTTTAACAAAAATATTTAACAATAAATTAAATTAGCATTCTGTTAATTAACTAGATATGCTGATTAAAACTTTCGGAAGTGCCTTAACAGGTGTAGATGCCCTTACAATAACTATTGAGGTATTTGTGGGAAGCGGGAATAAATATCATATTGTAGGACTTCCGGATAACGCAGTGAAGGAAAGCCTAAGGAGAATTGAAAGCGCTATTCAGTCTTCGGGACTGCGAATGCCCAGACAGAAAATAGTGGTAAATCTTTCCCCGGCCGCAATTAAAAAAGAGGGTACCGGTTATGACCTGCCTATTGCTGTTGGCATACTAGCAGCTTCAGGCCAATTGCAGTATGACAGTACAGATCAGTTCATGATCGTGGGAGAACTTTCCCTGGATGGAGGCTTACAGCCTGTAAAAGGAGCATTGCCTATGTCGGTACAGGCAAAAGCTTCGGGCCTGCAGGGCTTTATCCTGCCCGCAGATAATGCCAGGGAAGCCGCCGTTGTACAGGACATAACGGTTTACGGCATGACCAGTCTCAAAGATGTCATTGCATTCTTTAATAATAAGGCCTTTTTTGAACCTACAGTTGTCAATACAAAAATTGAGTTCATGAAAAATCTGAACCGTTATGAGCAGGACTTTTCTGATGTCAAAGGCCAGGAACATATTAAACGGGCACTGGAAATAGCCGCTGCAGGAGGGCACAATCTGCTTCTGATAGGGCCGCCGGGGGCAGGCAAAACTATGCTGGCAAAACGGCTGCCCACAATTCTGCCGCCATTGAACCTGCATGAAGCCCTTGAGACTACAAAAATTCATTCCGTGGCAGGCACATTGAGTGTGGCGGATGCACTGATGACGGAACGTCCATACCGCAGCCCCCATCACAGCATTTCTGATGTTGCACTTGCAGGTGGAGGTACAAATGCACAGCCTGGAGAGATTTCACTGGCACACAATGGCGTACTATTTCTTGATGAGCTGCCGGAGTTTAAAAGGACTGCCCTGGAGGTCATGCGCCAGCCCCTCGAAGATCGCAGGGTCAAAATCTCTAGGTCCCGGCACAGTGTAGAGTACCCTGCCAGCTTCATGCTCATTGCTTCTATGAACCCTTGTCCCTGCGGTTTCTATAATCATCCTCATAAAGAATGCAGCTGCCCACCGGGAGCAGTACAGAAATACCTGAGCAGGATATCAGGACCGCTGCTAGACAGAATTGACCTGCATGTGGAGGTAACACCTGTGGAGTTTAATCAATTGTCATCACTGCAGCCTGCGGAAAAGAGTGCTGTGGTAAGAAAGCGGGTGATCAAAGCAAGAAAGTTACAGGATATTCGTTTTGCAAAACATGCACATTTACATTACAATGCGCAGATGAGCCCGAACATGGTGAGACAGATCTGCCAGATTGATAAGGAGGGGCGTACACTGATCAGGAAAGCAATGGAAAGATTAAGTTTATCTGCCCGTGCATATGACAGAATTTTAAAGGTAGCCCGCACGATTGCAGATATTGAGGGCAGCAGTCAGATACAACTGGAGCATCTTGCAGAGGCGATACATTACCGCAGCCTGGACAGGGACAACTGGGCGGGATGATCAGGTATAGTAAGGAGGAAGAAAATTATTCTTCTTCCTCAGCTTCTTCGTCTCCCTCTTCAATCTCAGGAACGTAGGCCGTGATTTCTCTGCCTATAGCATTGATCTCTTCATCTTCTTCAAAAAGCGGCAGGGCAGTCTCAGGATCCAGTTTCAGCCACTGTGATTCTGTATCCTTCTGGATCTGTACATACTCTTTTCCGTCCTTGAAAACTACATAGGTGTCATTTCCTTCAGGAAATATGGCGTAGTCAATGTCTCCGATTGTAATATCAAATGGCTCTTGCATAGTTTGATCAGTAAAAAAGGCCATTTGATGCGGCCTATGGGCTTCAAATATACTAATTCGTAGTTTTTAGCCTGTGAATAAATTCGATAAATTTCTGGTTGCCATAGTTTGCGGCCCCTGCTTCATTGTATACAATCCTGCCCAGCTTGTCAAAGACGATAGTGGTTGGCAATGATCCCTGGAATAGCACTTCCGGCACTTCGCTAGCCACCGCATACACAGGCAGGCTGAACTTCTTTCTGCCCATAAATTTGTGTGACTTTGCCAGATCACCATCGGCATCTGCCAGAATAAAAACAACATTGCTGTCATTTTTATACTTTTCATATAGCTTATTCACTCCCGGCATTTCGGCTATACATGGCGGGCACCAGGTGGCCCAGAAATTGAGAAAAATAACTTTCCCTTTTAAATCACCCAGGTCAGTGATTTTCCCGCGGGCATCTCTGAACAGGATACCTGAAAGATCTCTTACAGGATGATTGTCAGCCGAAGAAGTATCCGGTGCAAAGAAACCAACTTTCATTAGTCCCTCCAGCACCATTGCCTTGGCCGAAGGCACAAAGATCACAGCCATGAAAAGAGCAACAAGTACGGTGTTGACTATATTTTTTACGTTAAGTATCTTTCTCATCTCCCAATAGCGTTTCGAAAATTAAATCTTAATTTGCAACTGCTCCGCCCCGCTGCGGCATAAAACAAAGATACGAAAATGACGAACTATAAATGGCCTGACGTTAAAGCTCCGGTAGCAGAGCTGATCCCAACTCAAAGAACAATACATGGCGATACCGTAACCGATAATTATTACTGGATGATCGACTATTTTAAGGAAGGCCCGGAAAGTGAAAAGACAATAGCGTATATAAAGGCTGAAAACACCTACCTCGATGAGATGATGGCAGGTACTAAAACTTTGCAGGATGATCTTTTTAAGGAACTGAAAGGCCGTATCAGGGAAAAAGACGAGTCTGTTCCTGTATTCAAAAACGGATATTTTTATTATTCCCGAACTGAAGAGGGGAAAGAATACTCCAAATACTGCCGTAAAAAAGGCAGTATTGATGCCCCTGAAGAAATATTGCTGGATATTGATGAGTTGGCCGAAGGTCACTCCTATTATTCTGCCAGAGGCTTCAGTGTCAGTCCTGATAATAAAATGCTGGCTTATGGAGTGGATAATATCTCCAGGCGCCAGTATACCATCTTTATCAAAAATCTTGAAACTGGTGAATTAACCTCTGATGCTATTCCCAACACGGAAGGTGATCCGGTATGGGCGGCCGACAATCAAACTTTATTCTACACGGCAAAACATCCGGTTACCCTGCTGAGCGAAAAAATTCAGAAGCACAGTCTTGGAAATGATGCCTCAAAAGATCTGGTAGTCTATGAGGAAACAGATAAATCCAACTACATCGGTGTAGACAAATCCAAATCAGGCAAATACATATTCATCTATTCACAGGCTACCCTATCTTCCGAGGCAAGGATGATCAGTGCAGATCAGCCTGATGCTGAGTTCAAGGTGTTTCAACCCAGAACTAAAGATGTCCTGTACACTATTGTGCCTCTCGAAGATAAATTTCTGGTAGTTACCAACTGGGAGGCACAAAACTTCCGCCTGATGGAATGCCCGCTGGATCAGACAGGGAAGGAACACTGGAAAGAGGTAATCCCCCACCGCAGGGATGTCCTGCTCGAAGAAGTAGAAGAATTTAAAGATTTTATTGTAATCTCGGAACGAAAGAACGGTCTGGCGCAACTGCGTATAAGGGATATGAACGGGCCGGAGCATTATATTGATTTTGGCGAGCCGGCCTATACTGCAGCAATCGGATCAAATCCTGAATATAACAGCAAAACACTGCGTTACATATATACTTCAATGACTACTCCGGTATCTGTATACGATTATGGTATGGATACAAAAGCCAAACAGCTGATGAAACAGCAGGAGGTTGTAGGAGGCTACAACAGGGATGAATATACTACTGAGCGCTTGTATGCAACAGCGAAAGACGGCACGCAGGTTCCTATATCGCTGGTTTATAAAAAAGGGCTTAAAAAGGATGGAAATGCTCCCCTGTTACTTTATGCCTATGGCTCTTACGGCCACAGTATGGATGCCTCTTTCTCCAGCAATAACCTAAGTTTGCTGAACAGGGGTTTTGTCTTTGCTATTGCACATATCCGCGGTGGCCAGGAAATGGGCAGGCAGTGGTATGAGGACGGAAAGCTAATGCAAAAGATGAACACTTTTACCGATTTTATTGCCTGTGCTGAATTCCTGATTGCTGAAAAATTTACCAGGGCAGAACACCTGTATGCCCAGGGAGGAAGTGCAGGAGGCTTGCTGATGGGAGCCATAGCAAATCTTCAGCCTGATCTGTGGCATGGTATCATTGCGCAGGTGCCATTTGTCGATGTGGTGAATACGATGCTGGATGAAAGCATCCCCCTCACTACAAATGAATTTGATGAATGGGGAAACCCCAAAAATGAAGCTGCTTATCACTATATGAAAAGCTACTCTCCCTATGAAAATATAGAGGAGAAAGCTTATCCAAACATGCTGGTAACCACAGGGCTCCATGATAGCCAGGTACAATATTTTGAACCTGCCAAATGGGTGGCGAAATTACGCGCAACAAAGACCGATAAAAATGTATTATTGCTCAAAACAGATATGGATTTTGGTCATGGGGGCGCTTCCGGAAGGTTTGATTATCTGAAAGATATTGCATTAAACTATGCATTTCTGTTAAACCTGGAAGGTATAAGTGAATAGTTTCTCTCCGGTAGAAATTATTTAAAAAAAGCAATTCTGTAAAAACCAGCGAATAAAGATTTTGTTAGCCTAAACACATCAATCTAAATTCGCATGGAAGACAAAACATATACCCAGGTCGCTCCCGGAGTGTGGGGTATGAAAATCGTTTTTGTAAACATTTATATGGTAACTACCGCCCCGGGAAGCTGGGTGCTGGTAGACGCCGGTTTAAAAACCGGAACAGAAAAGATTATAAAAATGGCAGAAGAACTCTTTGGCAGGGATGTGCCTCCTTCTGCCATTGTGCTTACACATGGGCATTTTGACCATGTAGGCGCATTGAAAGAACTGCTGATCAAGTGGCCGGTGAAAGTACACGCCCACCCGCTTGAATTACCATATCTTACAGGGCGCTCATCCTATCCACCAGCAGATCCAACTGCAGGTGGGGGACTCATGACCGCGCTCTCTTTCATTTATCCAAAAGGACCAATCAATATTACTCCGCACGTTGTTGCGCTGGCAAAAGACGGAACTTTACCCTACCTGCCCGGATGGGAGTACATTCATACGCCGGGGCATAGTCCGGGACACGTTTCCCTGTTCAGGGCCGCAGACAGGTTGCTGCTGGCGGGGGATGCTTTTGTGAATGTGAGATCAGAATCTTTACTTGCTGTAATTGCGCAAAAAAAAGAATTGTCTGGCCCTCCCAGGTATTTTACGCCCAACTGGCTTGCAGCAGCAATGTCAGTAAAAAAGCTGCGCGACCTCAAACCTGAAATTGCAGCCACAGGGCACGGACCGGTGATCCAGGGCGATGAACTGACTCAGGGCCTGGGTGACCTTGCCAATAACTTTCAGGAGCTGGCGATGCCCAGCAATGGACGTTATGTGAATGAACCCGCAAAAACAAACAAGAAAGGAGTACAGTATTTACCCCCCGCCCGTTTTAATACTGCGCTTGTCTGTGCCGTTTTTGTATTCTCAGCCGTGGCTGTGTTTGGATTGGTAAAAAAAATACAATCCCGTTAAGGTCAAAATAGCTTGGACACAAAAAAGGATGATCCCTGTTAAAGAGATCATCCTTTTTCTTTTGCCGGCAATGAAGCCGGAAATGGTATATTAAATCAGCTCAACGCTGCGGTTTACAAATGCTGTTAATTCTGCACCTGTAAGCATTCCCTGAGAAAGCAGGGCTAAATCTACCGCTTGTTTAGCTAAAGCACCCTGCTCTGAGGCATCTTCTGTCTGCAGAATACGGTTAACTAGTTTGTGATTTCCATTGATAGCCACTTTATAGCTGTCAGGCATATTGCCATAGAAACTCATTCCACCTCCCATCTGGGCCATATCTTTCATACGTCGCATAAACTCGTCCATGGTTACTGTAACTGGGAACTCTTCAGGGTGAAGGCCAACAATTTCAACCTGGAAGCCAGGTTTAACGATAGCTTTTTCAAAAACTTCTTTCACTTTTGCTGATTGCTCTTCTGTCAACACCGACTCAACTGATTCATCTTTCTCTATCAGTTTACTGGCTACACTCGAATCAACACGTTTCATTAACGTTTTCTCCAGCTTCTGCTCCAAGGAGCTCACAAAGTGATTGTCGATAGCTGAGTTCATCAGCAATACATCGTAATCTTTTTTGCCAGCTGACTGGATAAAACTGTCTTGCTTAGCAGGATCATTTGTGTAGATATAAACTACCTGTCCGTTTTTATCCGTTTGTACCGGCGCAACTTTTTCACGGTATTCGTCCAGTGTAAAGTGCTCATTTTTTGTATTGGTCAATAACGCGAAATCTTTTGCTTTATCATAGAACTTCTCTTCGCTAACCATTCCGTATTTCACGAACAGGCCAATATCGCCCCATTTCTCTTCGTACGATTTACGGTCTTTATTAAACAGCTCAGCAAGCTTATCAGCAACTTTCTTGGTAATGTAGCTATTGATTTTTTTAACGTTACTGTCGGCCTGTAAGAAACTTCTTGAAACGTTCAGCGGAATATCCGGTGAATCAATTACCCCGTGCAGCAGCATCAGGAATTCAGGAACGATATCTTTTACTTCATCAGTAATAAATACCTGGCGACTGAACAATTTGATTTTATTGCGCTGCATATCGAAATCATTCTTCACTTTCGGGAAGTACAATACCCCCGTGAGATTGAAAGGATAGTCTACATTCAGATGGATCCAGAATAAAGGATCTTCAGAGAAAGGATAAAGTTGTTTATAGAAATCAAGATAATCCTCATCTGACAAATCTGCAGGTGCTTTTGTCCAGATCGGAGCAGTGGTATTAATGATATTGTCTACCTCAACACTAACTGTTTTTGGTTTTCCTTCTTCATCTTCCCCATCCGGCTCCTGTTTGGTAGTGGTACCGAATTTAATAGGAACAGGTAAGAATTTACCATATTTATCAAGTATCTCTTCGATTTTTTGTTTGCTCAGGAATTCTTCGGATTCAGAATTGATATGAAGAATGATGTCTGTACCGCGTGTAGTACGTGATCCTTCTGATATTTCGTATGAAGTACTTCCGTCGCATACCCAGCGTGCAGGCTCTGCACCGTCCTGATAAGATAAGGTTTGTATTTCAACCAGGTCAGAAACCATGAAAGCTGAATAAAAGCCCAGTCCGAACTTACCGATGATCTCGTTGGCATCTTTAGCATCTTTGAACTTCTCTACGAATTCACTAGCTCCGGAGAAAGCTACCTGATTGATGTATTTTTTAATTTCTTCTGCAGTCATTCCCAATCCGCTGTCGCTGATGGTAATGGTTTTTTTCTCTTCATCAAGCGCAACTTCAACAAGTGTATCGCCCAGTTCGCCGTTAAACTGTCCTAAGGCAGCTAAACGTTTGATCTTTTGTACCGCATCAACCGCATTTGAAACCAGTTCACGCAGAAAAATCTCATTGTCTGAATAAAGGAATTTCTTAATAATAGGAAAAATGTTTTCGGTATGTATGGAAATACTCCCTTTTTCTTCTATGCTCATATGTTAACTCATTTTTAAGTACATACCAGCCCTATCAAGGGATGTTCCAAAGTGATTTAGTTGTCAAATTGACAGTAAGCCTAAAACAAGTCTTAGCTTATAATATTACAATCTCTTAGCAAAGTTCTTCTGTATCTTTGTAACCCAATGGAATACAATGTACATACTTTGCCAAACGGCATCCGCCTGCTTCATGTGCCTTCTGCATCAGCAATCTCCCATGCCTGTATCATTATCAACAGTGGTTCGAGAGATGAGAGTCAATCGCAGTCGGGATTAGCCCATTTTATAGAGCATCTGATATTCAAGCGTACAGAAAAAAGAAACACCAATCAGATCCTGAACCGCCTGGAGAGTGTGGGAGCTGATTTAAATGCCTACACCACCAAAGAATATACCTGCATCCACGCTTCTTTCCTGCACCCCTATCTGGACAGAACATTAGAATTGTTTAATGATATTGTTTTTCATTCTACTTTCCCTGAAGATGAAATGGAGAAGGAAAAAGGAGTGATCCTTGACGAGATCGCCTCTTACCTGGACCAGCCTGAAGAAGCTATATATGATGACTTTGAAGATCTTGTTTTTGCCAGCCATCCCCTTGGAAGAAATATTTTAGGTACCACAGAAAGTGTAAACGGACTGAGCCAGCAGGATATAAAGGATTTTATTGCTGCCAATTACCATACTGATAAAATTGTAATTGCTGTCTTAGGCGATTATACTTTATCAAAAGCGGTTAAAATCTTCTCTAAATACTATGGGGAGATCCCTGAGAATCTGAAGGAACCTAACAGGATAGCTCCAGCCAAAGCGCCGGTAGTAATCCGTACGGATGATAAGCCCATCATGCAGGCGCATACGATGATTGGCTCACAGGCCTACTCGCTGCATCACCCTTATAAAACCGGCTTGCTGCTCTTGAATAACCTGTTATGCGGTACCGGGATGAGCTCCATCCTGAACCTGCAGATCCGGGAAAAATACGGCATTGCCTATAGTATAGAATCAGGGTACAGCCCCTTAAGCGACACTGGGATTTTTACAGTATATTTTGGTACCGATAAGGAAAAGGCTGACCGCGCACTTGCCCTGATCTACAAAGAGTTTAAAAAAATCAGGGAGAACCCGCTGACTGAAGTGCAGCTGCAAAAGGCCAAGAACAAATTTATAGGACAGATTGCTCTTGGTGAAGAGAACAGGATTGGCCTGATCATCTCTATGGCTAAAAGCCTCATTGATTACGACAGAATAGATAACCTGGAAACAGTTTTTAGGAAAATAGAAGCTGTAAGCACAGCTGAAATGGCGGAGATTGCCACCGAAATACTGGACGAAAATAAATTGAGTGTACTGACGTTTTACCCTTTAGGCTAATAATCGTACTTTTGTATTCTTGAATTGAATGCCTTACAGGGTTTCAATACAAAAATCAGGAATGATCCTGATGTCTGAATGGCCATTATAAAAATATAAAATAGATGAAATTATCGATTGTAGCTTATGGGGATCCTGTTTTAAGGAAGTTATGTGTAAACATTGACAAAGATTACCCGGAATTACAAAAACTGATCAGCGACATGTTTGATACCATGTACGCAGCAAGCGGAGTTGGGCTGGCAGCACCCCAGATTGGCCTGCCAATCCGGTTATTCATAGTCGATACAGGTGATAACGAAGAAGGTAAACCCGGTTTTAGAAGAGTTTTTATCAATGCAACCATCCTTGAAGAAACAGGCGAGCCCTGGGCATTTACAGAAGGCTGTTTAAGTATCCCGGAAATCAGGGAAGACGTATTGCGCAAACCAAACGTGCGTGTACAGTACTACGATGAGAACTGGGAACTACATGAAGAAGAGTTAACAGGAATGCCGGCACGCGTTGTACAGCACGAATACGATCATATACAGGGTAAGTTATTTACAGATACACTGAGCCTGTTGCGTAAAAGGATGCTGAAAGGTAAGCTGGATTCAATTTCCAGAGGCGAGATCCGTGCAGATTACAAAATGAAATTCCCGCAGCAGCGCAGAAAACGCTAGTTGCTGCTTGCCCTGCTTTTATCGCCGTTAAAGATCTGCTGCATCAGTTTACCCCAGGCGAAGGGGTTCAGCAGCGGATTGCCCTGTACCAGATAGCGGTTCAGTTCCCTCTCCTGATCCATGCGGAAGTTGCTGCCAGAAATCTCTCCGGCATCTCTCGGAAGATTCTGGATCATTCCGTTAATTGAACGCCCTGACAGGTTTTTTCTTGCAATCTCCATATCATCGTCGGCGACCTTAAGCGCAAGAAAATCTTTAGTAAATTCTTCTACGGTTGCCCATGGATAAATCCGTACGGCAGGCAGATAGACAATCTCTGATTTCATCTTTACCATCTCAGTGTATTTCACATCCCTGATGGCCGTAGGAATAGTGATTATCTTATCGGTATAACCAATGGCATTATAGACCAGTGTATCACCCGGATGGGCCACAAAAGAAAAATAACCCTTATAGTTTGCCCCATAGCGCTGTTCTTTATTGGACTTGTTGGTTATGGTGACATAGGGCACGACAAAATTACTATCCACATCTGTGATAATCCCCGAAAACTGGATCAGTCCTTTTCCTGCAGGTGACTGCTGTGCAAACAGTCCTGCGGTAAAAAGCAGGAAAATCAGGGTGAAAGTATATTTCATCGGGCAAAAATAACTGTAATTATAACAGTGGCTAGTTAAATAGTGTTAAATGGTCTTTAAACCGGCTCTGATAAGTTAATTGCTTCAACTGCAGTTATTTCTGGTACAGCTTTCATAATAGCCTGCTCGATACCTGCTTTCATTGTCATAAAGCTCATTTTGCAGGTTCCGCAGTTCCCTAATAATCTTAATTTAACTACATGATCTGATGTAATCTCTTCTATAGCGACATCTCCCCCGTCTGCAATCAGATAAGGGCGGATGGTTTCTAATGCCTGTTCAACTTGTTGTGTGATATCCATGATAGATTTTAAAATATAAATTTAGTAATTTTTTAGCAATTTGCTGGATATGCATTATTTATTGAAATCTGCTGGGCAATTCTACCTGCAATTTCAGCAAAGGCCGCAGCTGTTTTGCTTTCTTTATTCAGTGCAATTGGCGTACCACTATCTCCTCCCTCGGTAATCCCCTGAACGATCGGTATCTCCCCCAGGAACGGGACTTCAAATGCCGTTGCAAGGGCTTTACCACCGTCTTTGCCAAAAATATAATACCTGTTGTCGGGTAGTTCTTCAGGTGTAAAGTATGCCATATTTTCAATAACGCCCAAAACAGGAATATTTATACTCGGCATTTTAAACATGGCCAGTCCTTTTCTTGTATCAGCAAGAGCAACCTGCTGAGGGGTAGTTACAATTACAGCCCCGGCAATAGGGAAGCTCTGTGTGATCGTAATATGTATATCGCCGGTTCCCGGTGGAAGATCCACAATCAGGTAATCCAGCTCGCCCCAGTCCGCATCATTGAACAGCTGCTTGATCGCATTTGAAGCCATCGGCCCGCGCCATGGCACCGGCTGATCAGGATCTGCAAAAAATCCCAGAGACAAAAGTTTGATCCCATATTTTTCGATAGGCAGTATCAGTGTTTTTCCTTCTGCGGTTTCTCTTGCGCTGGGCTTAGCCCCTACCAGTCCGAACATAGTTGGTACTGAAGGCCCGTAAATATCGGCATCAATCAACCCAACTTTTGCGCCATCTGCTGCTAAAGTTACGGCCAGGTTACTGGCAACAGTAGATTTTCCTACGCCTCCCTTGCCGGAAGAAACAAGGATTATATTCTTAATAGCAGCCAGCTGTGTAGTATCAACAGGCTTGGTTACTCTTGAGGTAATATTGATATGTATTTCTGCATCCTGTGCAACAAAATATTTGATTGCATTTAAACAGGCATTTTTCAGCATGTCTTTCATCGGACATGCAGGCGTGGTGAGTTCAAGGGTAAAACTAATTTTTTTATCTTCGATCGTCAGCTCCTTAATCATATTCAATGTCACCAGATCCTTTTTAAAATCAGGGTCTTCGACATTTCTCAGAGCTGCCAAAACTTGTTCGCTGCTAATTTCCATTGCTCAAAATTAACAAAAGGAGCGTACAATTAATTGATTTTAGGCTTTTTAAGTGTAATTTTAACACGAAATAAACATTTGCATTTAACGTTAAGCAATTAAACATCTATTTTACAGCATGCATCTTCCAAAAATAAACATTCCTAAAAAGTACATCAAAGCTGGTGCATGGGTTATAGGGATACTGATTGTCGCTTTTGTAATCTTGGGCTCTGTTGCCTACAGCAAAAGGGAAGCGCTACTTCAGAAAATGATGGCCAAAGCGATCAAAAAAGCAAATGACGACTACGGTCTGGACGTAAAGATCGGTAACGCAGGCTTTGACGGACTGTCTACCGTCCATATGAAAAACATTTCCGTTGTTCCAAAAGACCGTGACACCCTGACAACAGTGGCAGACCTTACTATCGGTGTAAAGCTTTTACCTCTGCTCTTCGGAAATGTAAACATTGCAGAGCTGAAGCTGGACAACGGGCGACTGAACGTTGTATTAAAAGACAGTCTTACCAACCTCGATTTTTTCCTGAAACGGAAAAAGAAAGATCATCCTGAAAACACAACAAAAACAGACCTCAGTGAACTGGCACATGACCTGCTGAACCAGGTACTCGACAAGATCCCTGAAGACATGGAGATGAAGAATCTCCTGTTTACATTAAATGATAATGATACAGCAAAGCTAAGCCTGTTGACAACAACCGCAACAATAGATGACGGAGATCTGAAATCTACCATCCTTGTCAATAACAATGAGTCTACCTGGCACGTCAATGGAATAATAAAACCTTCCCGGCAGCAAATGGACGTTCTCTTTTTCGCCGACAATAAGAAGGTGGAACTTCCATACCTTGACAATAAACTGCATGCAAAGCTGAGTTTTGATACGATCAGGACTGAACTGAAGAATGCCGACTATAGTGGTGATAACTTTAAAATTACAGGCTCTTGGTCTATCAGGAACCTGCTGATCAACCATCCTAAAATCTCGGCAAATGATATTATCGTAAAAAATGCGAAGATCGATGCAGACCTGCTGGTTGGCCCAAACTTCGTAGCACTTGACAGTACTTCAACTGTATTTTTAAAAGATGCCTCCATACATCCATACCTGAAATATACACTGTCACCGAATAAAATCTATGAGGTAAAACTCCATGCTGATGAACAGGATGCACAGGCGATGATTAATGCCTTCCCGGTAGGGTTATTTGAATCGCTGGAGGGATTACAGGTACAGGGAAAAGTAAAATACGACCTGAATTTTTATCTGGACAGCAGCACGCCGGACAGTCTGAAATTTAGTTCTGCCCTTACACCATACAACTTCAAAATTGTAAAACTGGGTAAAACAGACCTTCAAAAGATCAACAGTGTTTTTGTTTACACCCCATACGAACGCGGAAAGCCAATGCGTGATATCACCATTGGCCCCTCAAACCCCAATTACACCCCACTGTCAGAGATATCCAGCAATTTTAAAAATGCGCTGCTCACCTCAGAAGATCCCTCCTTCTTTTCGCACCACGGTTTTGTAGAAGAATCCATCCGCAAGTCCTTCGTGATCAATTTTCAAAAGAAAAAGTTCGTCAGGGGCGGCAGTACCATCTCCATGCAACTGGTGAAGAATGTGTTTTTAAGCCGGAACAAAACCCTGGCACGGAAAGCTGAAGAAATCCTTATCGTGTGGCTGATCGAAAACAACCGTCTGATCAGCAAGCAGCGAATGCTCGAAGTCTATTTCAATATCATTGAAATGGGAAGAAATATTTATGGTATCGGAGAGGCTTCAAGACAATATTTTGGAAAAAGCCCCTCAGAATTAAGTATCGGTGAAGGTATATTCTTAGCGAATATAGTACCCAACCCCAAGATTGCCATGTTCAAATTCCAGGGTGATGGCAGTCTTAAAGGGTATATGTTACCCTACTTTAGATATATGGGCAGGATTATGGCACGCCGGGGCTTAACCCCTGCAGACACCAGCGGATATGGCTTTTATAATGTAAGGTTACGTGAAGGGCTTCGGCAGTACCTCCTTCCTGATTCTGCTAAGGTAGATACCGCAGCTTTCGATCCGGATGCAGAACCCGCAGCTGAACCTGTAAAAATGCAGGATGAGTCGAAAAGCCTGTTCGACAGGTTATTTGGCAAGTCTAAAAAAGATAAAGATTCTACCGGAAGAAATCTGGGCGTGGAGGATACGCTCAGGAAATCAAAAAAGGACTTGCGCCGGGAACGCCGGGAAAAGCGTCGCCTGGAGAAGGAAAAGGAAAAACTTACTAATTAACCTCGCTAAAAGGAGATGAATAATAATATAGAGGTTGGAGATAAGAGTTTCGAGCTGTTCATTGAAAACGATAGTATTGCCAAAAGAACCCGGCTGATCGGTACTGAGCTCAATGTAGATTATGAAGGCCGCTGCCCCATATTTATCGGGGTGCTAAATGGCAGTTTTCTCTTTATGGCAGACCTGCTGAAGGAAATGGACATTCCTTGTGAAGTAGGTTTTATCCGGGTTGCGTCCTATGAAGGAACAGCAAGCAGCGGAGCAGTAAAAGAAGTTTTCGGGATCTCTGAGGAGCTCAAAGGCCGTGATGTTATTCTTGTTGAAGATATCGTGGATACCGGATTTACCCTTAAATTTATCCTTGAGAAGGTTTACTTGCAGGAACCGGCATCAGTCCGTGTATGCACATTGTTATACAAACCTGAAGCTATTCAGCATCCCATCGAAGAGCTTGAATACATAGGTTTTGAAATCCCCAATGAATTTGTTGTGGGTTATGGCTTAGATTACAATGGTTTGGGGCGAAACCTCAATGACATCTACCGTGTTATCCCGGGATAACAATTCCTTAACCTGATTCCCGTAAATTTTTCACAAATTTGCACAAACATATTTTATACCTGATGACAATACATAAAGAAGGTTATACGACTATAGCCGTTTCATTGCTTTTCATTTTTATACTGAACGCTATAATCGATTACAGATTTGCTGACGTTACCTGGTTGAGATGGGGCGCCTATATTCTATCATTTGCATTGTTTATTACTGTAATCCAGTTTTTCAGAAATCCCTCGAGATCATTTATCAACGGAAACAACCTTGTCATCTGCCCTGCTGACGGCAAAGTAGTTGTTATCGAAGAAACAACGGAAGGTGAATATTTTAAGGATAAAAGGCTTCAGGTATCCATTTTCATGTCACCTGTCAATGTACACATCAACAGAAACCCGATCTCCGGGGTAGTTAAATTCTTCAAATACCATCCCGGAAAATACCTGGCTGCATGGAACCCTAAATCCTCTACCGAAAACGAACGCACTACAGTTGTTGTAGAGCACGAAACCGGAATACCTGTACTCTACAGACAAATCGCTGGTGCCTTAGCCAGACGCATTGTATGGTACGTTAAAGAAGGTGATGTTGTAGAGCAAAGTAAAGAGTTTGGTTTCATCAAATTTGGCTCCAGAGTAGATATTTTTCTTCCACTGGGCACCAAGATTAACCTTGAACTTAATCAGGTCGTAAAGGGCGGGATAACTGTGCTCGCTGAACTTGTATAAGATCTCCTGCTTATAGAGATTATCTGGCTTCGTTTAAAAAAATGCTACCCCTTGTATCGACGCTGCCTGGTACTGAAGAGTACCATAAGGTCATCGATACAAGGGGTAGCATTTTTTTTAAGTAGATCCTGTAGCATGATGGCCATGCATAATGCCTAAGCAAATTACATAGCGAACCACCTTGGTCAGACATACACTATTGAGTGCGTGTACGCCCTATCTACCCGCGATACCTATTCATCATGTTTTATCCCGTGCATATCCGTCCCGCGTATCAGCTATGCTTATCCACCCTGCTTCTGCACCATAATTGTCCATCATGCTTCTACACCACGCTTAGCCACCACACTTTTGCAACATGATTGTCCATCATGCTTATGCATCATGCTTATGCACCATGCTTCTGCACCATGATTGTCCATCGTGCTTATCCACCATGCTTCTGCACCATGTTCTGCACCATGCTTATCCATCATGCTTATGCACCATGTTTTGGATCAACCCATTGGATATACTTTAAAAAGGTGATAATGCTGTTTTGATCCCTCGCGTTATTTTGCCCCGCAAAATCATGCAGGATCAAAACAGCATTATCACCTTTTTCTAAAAATTTTCCAACAAAAAAACCTCCCTGAGAGTATCAGGAAGGCTTGTATATTCTTCTGTAAGTAATTAAACTCTTTTCGACTTGATACGAGCTGCCTTACCAGTTAATTCACGAAGATAGAACAATTTAGCTCTACGCACTTTACCGTGACTGTTAACTTCAATTTTAGCAATGTTTGGGGAATTGATTGGGAAGATACGCTCTACACCAACACCATTGGACATTTTACGAACTGTAAACGTCTCATTAGCACCTACGCTGTTACGTTGTAAGACCACACCTTGGTAAATTTGAATACGTTCTTTATTACCTTCGCGAATTTTATAGTGAACACTCACTGTATCTCCTGATTTGAATGCAGGAAACTCGTTCTTTGCGATTACCTGCTCTTCAACAAATTTTACTAA
>Ga0308163_10000778_pt1 | contig 45013 bp, 39 predicted proteins | sample PhyTR1_FD_201037 | JGI IMG/M metagenome (GOLD analysis project Ga0308163, IMG submission 201037) | Phyllosphere microbial communities from UC Gill Tract Community Farm, Albany, California, United States - DLSLT.R1 | ecosystem: Host-associated > Plants > Phyllosphere > Unclassified | place: USA... | reverse complement strand
AGGGTGACTGACACGGGCCTCATCGCGGGCAAGCGCGCTCCTACATGTTTACCGTCACCTATGCAGCACGTATTGCCCCACGAACTCCACCGCTGAATCCTCCGAGCCTTCGGCCACAATCCGCGTGCTCAACGCCAACCGCGCACGGCCCCGGCGTTGATACATCTTCACGAATTTGTCCCAGGTTGCCTCATCCGGTGCATCGCAGATGGCCACGCCGTCGCGTTTGACGGGCAGCGGATAGCTGATTTGGCCCTCGTGAATCACGATGTGCCCGTCTTCGATGCCGGCTTCCTTCAAGCGCAAGTACAACCAGCCCCAACCTGCCAATACCGCACCGCAATACAAGCTGCCGCCGAACAGGGTGCTCTTGTGGTTGATGTTGGGCTCAAGCGGCAAGTGCAGGCGCAACGAATGGTTCTGCCAACTGATGACCTTGACGCCCATGTCACGCGTCAGGGGGATGTCCTGATGCAAGACGTCTTCGAGCATTTGCGAGGCTGGGTCATTCATTGTCATCGGAACCACCGCCGCTGAACGTCAGGCCATGTTTGCGCAGCTTGTCGTGCAGGGTTTTGCGGGGCACACCGAGCGCTTCAGCGAGGCTGCGCACCGAACTGTGAGGGCGTGTGAGTTCAGCGGCGATCAAGGCGCGCTCAAAGGCTTCGACCTGTTCGCTGAGGCCGCCGCTCGACGACGGCATGTTCGCGTGGGCAGCGCCTTCGAGCTCCAACTCCAGGCCCAGTGCGAAACGTTCGGCGGCGTTCTGAAGTTCACGTACGTTGCCCGGCCAGGTGTGGCGCAGCAGCATGGCCCGATGGCCCGGTTGCAGCTCATGGCGAGGGAGCCCGTGGCGCAAGCTTGCGGCATCGGCAAAGTGCTGGAACAGCACCAGCGCGTCCTCGCCACGCTCTCGCAGCGGGGGAATGCGCAGCGGCGCCACATTCAACCGGTAATACAAGTCGGCGCGGAAGCGGCCCTGATCGGCTGCGTGACGCAGATCCTCCTTGGTCGCCGCGATAACCCGGATATCCAGCGGAATCTGCTGGTTACCGCCAAGACGCTCGACGACGCGTTCCTGCAAAAGGCGTAGCAGTTTCACCTGCACGTCCATGCTCATGCTCTCGATCTCATCGAGAAAGAGCGTGCCGCCGTTAGCGAATTCGAACTTGCCGATGCGCCGTTTCTGCGCGCCCGTGAACGCACCGGGTTCGTGCCCGAACAGCTCGCTCTCCACCACCGATTCCGCCAGTGCGCCGGCATTGATGGCCACGAACGGCCCGGCCCGGCGATTGGACAGATCATGCAGCGCGCGGGCGACGACCTCCTTGCCCGCACCGGTTTCGCCCAGAATCAGCACATCGGCTTTGGTCGCAGCGAGTGCGCCAATCTGGTCGCGCAGGCGCTGAATCGGCGTCGAGAGCCCTACCAATCGCGTGCTTAACTGCTGACGATCACTGAGTTCCAGGCGCAGGCTTCGGTTGTCCAGCACCAGTCGGCGCAGCGCCAGGGCGCGTCGCACACTGTCGAGCAACGCATCGCTGGCGAACGGCTTTTCGAGGAAATCGTAAGCGCCCGCGCGCATCGCCTGGACCGCCAACGGCACATCGCCGTGCCCGGTAATCAAGAGCACCGGTAACTCCGGGTCTTGAGCGTGCAACTGGTTCAGCAGTTCCAGCCCGTCGATGCCCGGCATGCGGATATCGCTGACGATCACGCCCGGCCAGTCGCGCTCGATGCGTGCCTGCAGCCCTGTGGCCTCCCTCAATGGCAGGATTTTCAGTCCGGCCAGATCCAGCGTCTGGCTCAGCGCCTGACGCAGATGCGGGTCGTCGTCGATCAGCACCACCTGAATCCGGCTGTCGATGGCGGTGTCCGTGGTCATGCAGATAGATCCTCTGGCGGTTGAAGACTGACCCCTGAAGCGCCGGTGCGCATACGCAGCGTCAACAGTGCGCCGCCGTCGGGGTGATTGGCGAACAACAGTTCGCCGCCCAGGGCGCGCATCAGGGTATCGCAGATCGCAAGGCCCAGGCCCAACCCCTGCGTGCGGGTTTTGGTGGTAAAGAACGGTTCGCGCGCATGCTCCAAGGCCTCACGAGAGAAACCCGGACCGTTGTCGCGAATGTACAGGTTCACGCCTTCGGCGTTGTGTTCGGCGCTGATCCACAATTTGCGCGGCGGGCCTTTTTCGGTGAGGGCATCCAGTGCATTCGCCAGCAGGTTACCCAGGACCTGGCGCAAACGCGTTTCGCCGGCCTGAACCCACAGCGTGGCGTCCGGGAGGTCGCGGATCAGCTCGACGTCCATCGCCCTGCGACGCTTGGCGAGCAAGGCGAGGGCGTCGTCCAGCGCCGGTTGCAGCGCTACGCTTTCCGGCGCATGGCGATCACGCCGGGCAAATGCCCTCAGGTGCGCAATGATCGAGGCCATGCGCCCGGTCAGTTCGCTGATCAGCTTGAGATTGCCGCGTGCGTCATCGGTGCGCTGGTGATCCAGTAGGACTTCAGCGTTTTCGGCGTAACTGCGAATGGCCGCGAGCGGCTGATTGAGTTCGTGGCTGATGCTGGCCGACATGGTGCCCAGCGCAGACAGTTTTCCGGCCTGAACCAGTTCGTCCTGTGCGCGGAACAGCTCCTGCTGCGCGTGCTCGCGCTCCAGCACTTCCTGGCGCAGCCGTCGGTTCAAACCCTCCAGATCGGCCGTGCGCTCGACGACCCGCACTTCCAGGTCTCGCCGTGCCTTGCCCTCGAAATGGATACGGTCCAGATAATGACGGCGGCGCTGCATCATGATGCCCAGCAACAGCATCACCACCAGCAATGTGGCGCCGCCGATGGCAACGACCGTGCGCACCGGGCGGGAAACCAGCACCTTCGGCGCCAGGATGCTCACGCTCCAGCCGGTTTCGTCGATGTGTTGTGTCTGAGTCAGCCAGCCGTTGTCATCCAGCTGCAAGGGGCGTGGATCACGGGTCGGGTAGGGCTGAATGGCAACGATTGCCTGCTTCTCTTCTTCGCTGAGCGGGCGCGTGGCACGGAATCGCCAGTTGGGGTTCGAGGTCAGGATTACCACGCCGTTATGGTCCGTGACCAACAGCTGCTCCGGCGTCTTGCCCCACAAGGTTTCGGTCAGGTCCAGGTCAACCTTGACCACCAATACGCCAATGACAGTATTGCCCTCGCGCACGGCGGCGGCGAAGAAGTAACCGCGTTTGGCTGAGGTCGTCCCCAGACCGAAGAAGCGCCCGAGGTTGCCGGCCATGGCGTTGCTGAAATAGGGCCGAAACGCGAAATTGCGCCCCACAAAGCTGTCGCGTTTGTCCCAGTTCGAGGCCGCCAGCGTGTCGCCATTGGGCGCCATCAGGTAAATGACTTCTGCGCCGGTCTGTCGCGCAATGTTCATCAGCAACTGATTGGCGTTGTTCTGGGCTGCGGCGTCCTGAGGGTTGGCCAGTGTCGCGCGAAGACCGGGCAGATCGCCGAGGATCTGCGGCAGCGTTTCGTAGCGATGCAATGTACCCAGCAGGTTGGCGACGTACAGGTCCAGCGTCTGGCGATTCTGGCTCAGCAGCTCATTGCGGTAGTAATGCTCCGCCAGGCGTTCGAGCGGCCACAACAACGGCGCCAGGATCAGCGCCAGCAACGCAAGGCTGCGCCAGCGAGGGCGGCGTGGGAGAGAGGAGGTGCTGGTCATGAAATCGCCCGGTGGGTCCGTTGCGATGCCGGCGTGCGGTCTGCGGAATCAGGGTCGTCTGAACCGGCCTCTTCGCGAGCAAGCTCGCTCCCACAGAGGCACATATAGCGTCCTGTAGGAGCAAGCTCGCTCCCACAGAGGCACATATAGCGTCCTGTAGGAGCAAGTTCGCTCCCACAGAAGCAGATGCAATGTCCTGTAGGAGTGAGCTTGCTCGCGATAGCGTCAGTTCAGACGATGCAGTGATTCAGACGGAGCCGCTCAGCATCGAGTTGGCCCATTATGCCTACCGCTGCCGAGCTAAGCACTCCAGCATTGCGTCATGCCAAACTGGCGGGATGACGCAATGCTCGGCCCGGCACACGGGCTTATGGAAACAGATCCGCCTCTTTAAGCAGCTTGCCGACCTGATCCTTGGCGGACAGCGTGGGCGCCTCGCTCAAGCACCAGTCGATGGCCAGATCCGGATCGTCCCAGCGAATGCAGCGCTCGGCCGAGGGGGTGTAGTAGTCAGTGGTTTTGTAGAGGAACTCGGCGTGGTCGCTGAGTACGACGAACCCGTGAGCGAAGCCCGGTGGAATCCACAGCTGTTTGGCGTTCTCCGCTGACAGCTCAAGGCCGAACCATTTGCCGAAATGTGGCGAGCTGCGGCGGATATCCACCGCAATGTCGAGCACCTTGCCTGCGGTCACGCGCACCAGTTTGCCTTGGGCGTTTTCGATCTGATAATGCAGGCCCCGCAGCACGCCTTTTTGTGAGCGTGAGTGGTTGTCCTGCACGAACTGGGCGCTGATACCGGTTTTTTCGGCAAAGGTCTTGGCGTTAAAACTCTCGTAGAAGAAGCCACGCTCATCACCGAATACTTTCGGCTCGATGATGAGGACTTCAGGCAACTTGCTCACGGTCACGTTCACTGGCTTTCCCCTGCAATTTTGAACAGGTACTGACCGTAGCCGGTCTTGCCGAAATAGTCAGCACGGCTGAGCAGGTGAGCTTTGTCGATCCAGCCGTTCTGATACGCGATCTCTTCCAGGCACGCGACTTTCAGGCCTTGGCGATGTTCGATGGTCTGCACGTATTGCGACGCGTCCAGCAGGCTGTCGTGCGTGCCGGTGTCCAGCCAGGCGAAGCCACGGCCGAAGCGTTCGACGCGTAGATCGCCGCGCTTGAGATAGGCGTTGTTGACGTCAGTGATTTCAAGCTCGCCACGGGGCGACGGCTTGACGTCCTTGGCGATCCGAACGACTTCGTTGTCGTAGAAGTAGAGGCCGGTCACCGCGTAGCTCGATTTCGGCGACTTGGGTTTCTCTTCGATGGACAGCGCCTGGCCGTTCTCGTCGAAATCGACCACACCAAAACGTTCCGGATCCTTGACCCAATACCCGAACACCGTTGCACCGGCCTGATGGCTCGCGGCACGCTTGAGCTGATCGCTGAAATGCTGACCGTGGAAGATGTTGTCGCCCAGAATCAGGCACACGGAGTCATCGCCAATGAATTGCTCGCCAATCAGGAATGCCTGCGCCAGGCCATCGGGTTTGGGCTGTTCCGCGTAATGGAAATGGACGCCGAACTGGCTGCCATCGCCGAGCAACGCACGGTATTGCGGCAGGTCCAGCGGGGTGGAGATGATCAGAATGTCCTTGACGCCCGCCAGCATCAGCACCGAGATCGGGTAGTAGATCATCGGTTTGTCATAGATCGGCAGCAGTTGCTTGGAGACGCCGAGGGTGATGGGGTGCAGGCGCGTGCCCGAACCGCCGGCCAGTACAATTCCTTTGGTCATGCGATCAGATCCTTCACGTGGGTGCCCAAGCGTTCGCCCTGGTAGCTGCCGTCCTTCACGTGACGACACCACTCCAGATTGTCCAGATACCACTGCACGGTTTTGCGCAGCCCTGATTCAAACGTTTCTTGCGGTGTCCAGCCAAGCTCGCGTTCGATCTTGCTGGCGTCGATGGCGTAGCGCATGTCATGGCCTGGGCGATCGATCACGTGGGTGATCAGGTCCGCGTAGTGGGCCACGCCTTTGCGCTGCTCCGGTGCCAGCTCTTCGAGCAGCGCGCAGATGCCGCGCACCACGTCGATGTTCTTTTGCTCGTTGTGGCCACCGATGTTGTACGTCTCACCGACCTTGCCTTCGGTCACGACCTTGAGCAGCGCGCGGGCGTGATCTTCCACGAACAACCAGTCACGCACCTGCATGCCGTTGCCATAAACAGGCAGCGGTTTTCCGGCCAGTGCGTTGAGGATGACCAACGGAATGAGTTTCTCCGGGAAGTGGAACGGCCCATAGTTGTTCGAACAGTTGGTCACCACGATCGGCAGGCCATAGGTCCGTTGCCAGGCGCGGACCAGGTGGTCGGACGCCGCCTTGCTGGCCGAGTACGGTGAGCTGGGGGCGTACGGCGTGGTTTCGGTGAACAGATCATCGACGCCGTGCAGGTCGCCGTACACTTCGTCGGTGGAGATATGGTGAAAGCGGAACGCCGCACGTTCGGCTTCCGGCAAGGTTTGCCAGTAGCCGCGCGTCGCCTCCAGCAGGCTGTAGGTCCCGACGATGTTGGTCTGGATGAACTCACCCGGCCCATCGATCGAGCGGTCGACGTGAGACTCGGCTGCCAGGTGCATGACCGCATCGGGCCGGAAGCGGGCGAGTACCTTGCTGACGGCGGCCTGGTCGACGATGTCCTGTTGTACGAATTCGTAGCGGGTATTGGTGACGATGCTCTGCAGCGATTCGAGGTTGCCTGCGTAGGTCAACTTGTCGAAGTTCAGTACGTCGTGGTCGGTGTTGTTGATCAAATGGCGGATCAGCGCAGAACCGATAAAACCCGCGCCACCGGTGACAAGTATTCGCATAGCTAAACCTTCTTCCCTGGATGGACGTCAAGATAACGAAGCATAGCTTGTGGCTGTGCGGTGACAGGCGCAAGGCGCAAACCGCCCAGAGGCCATGAAATTAATTGATGGCCGGACCCTCAAAGCGTCATAAAACCGTCGCGACTGTTTCATTCCTGTAACGGACCTATCTGTCGGCCATTGCTGGAATTTGATGGGTTGAACGCTGTCGGGGTTGCTAATCCCGCCAGCAACTGGCGATATTGCGCGTTCAACCTCGCCCTCGGGACCCTCCGTCATGCCGCTCGCTACCTTGATTCGTCGATCCAGTCTGCCTTGCCCGGAAATCAGCATGCATGACGCTGCCGAATTGCTGTCGACGCATTACGGTCTGGCGGGTTCGTTGAAAGAGCTGGGCAGTCATCAGGACCGCAATTTCCTGCTCGACGGCGGCGACGGTCGGCGCTACGTGTTGAAGATCTGCCACGGCGATTACGCGACATCGGAACTGGATGCGCAGCACGCGGCGCTGCGACATTTGGGTAGCCAGTCGAACGTTCGGGTACCGGGCGTGATGAGCGCCCTCAACGGCAAGGACCTGTTGTCCTTGGACGTTGGCGGTCATGCCGTGCACGTCCGTTTGCTGGAGTTCATCGACGGTCAGTCGCTGGCCCACGTCGAGCATTTGAGTCGGCAGGTGATGGTTGGGCTGGCCGAGCTCTGCGCTCAGGTCGATGTGGCGTTGGCGAACTTCGAGCATCCGGGGCTTGAGCGCATCCTGCAGTGGGATCCGCGCCACGCGAGCGCGCTGGTCAAGCACTTGCTGCCCGTGATCGACAGTTCTGAGAAACGGGCCTGTATCGCCGAGGCTGCCGAGCTGGCCCACGCGCATCTGCTGCCGTTGATTGCCGCGCTGCCGGTGCAGGCGATTCACATGGACATCACCGAGTACAACGTTGTCTGGGCACGCGACGGTCATGCCATGTGGCAGCTACAGGGCTTGATCGACTTTGGTGATCTGGTAAGCACTTGGCGCATCGCCGATCTGTCAGTCACCTGCGCCGCGTTGCTGCATCACGCCGAGGGCGATCCTCTGTACATCCTGCCTGCGATCCAGGCGTACCACGCGATCAATCCCCTGCAGCTGGAAGAGTTGCAGGCACTCTGGCCGCTGATCGTCGCCCGCTCGGCCGTGTTGGTGCTCAGCAGTGAGCAGCAAGCCAGCATCGAGCCGGACAACGCCTATATCCAGGCCAACCTTGCCAGCGAATGGAACATCTTCGACGTGGCGACCTCGGTGCCGATCGCGCTGATGAACGCAGCGATTCTGGACGCCGTCGGTTTGCTCGAAGGGCAAGACGATGCGCAGACCTATTCCCCCTTATTGCCCAGCCTGAACGGGCAAGCCTTTACAACGGTCGACCTGGGTGTGCTTAGCGAGCACTTTGATGCGGGGAACTGGGAACAGAGCGGGATTGACGAGCAGTTGCTCAAAGAGACTGCCCACGCACATGGCCTGGCCGCGAGCCGTTATGGGGAGTATCGGTTGTCGAGAACCCTGCCTGACAGCGCCCGCGAACCAGACACTTTTGCGTTGCATGTCGAAGTGGTGATCCCGCATGGCACCGCCGTGCATGCGCCGTTCCACGGCACGTTGCGCCACACCGCCGACGGCGCGCTGATGCTGGTGGGCGCAGAATCGAACCTGCGTGTGTGGGGCGTGCGCTCTGATTTCGACTCCGGCGTGGAGTTCGGTGCGGGTGACGTGATCGGGCAGGGCGGTGGTTCGTTGATCGTGCAGTTGTGTTCGGAGCCGGACGTTAGCCCGCCGTTGTTCTGTACGCCTTCGCGCGCCGCGGCATGGCGCAGTCTGTGCCCGTCGCCTCAAGGTCTGTTGGGCTTCGAGTGCGACGCCCCGCCTTTAGAGGCCTCGGCACGCCTGCTTGCCCGTCGCGACGCCAGTTTTGCCCGGTCGCAGAAACACTATTACCAAGCACCGCCGCAGATCGAGCGCGGCTGGCGCAACCATTTGATCGACATGCAGGGCCGTTCGTACCTGGACATGCTCAACAACGTGGCTGTGCTGGGTCACGGCCATCCGCGCATGGCGCAGGTGGCGGCCAAACAGTGGTCGCTGCTCAACACCAACTCGCGCTTCCATTACGCCGCGATTGCCGAGTTTTCCGAGCGTTTGCTCAAGCTGGCGCCTGAAGGCATGGACCGGGTGTTTTTGGTCAACAGCGGCACGGAAGCGAACGATCTGGCGATTCGTCTGGCGTGGGCCTACAGCGGCGGGCGAGATGTCCTCAGCGTGCTTGAGGCGTATCACGGCTGGTCGGTGGCCACTGATGCGATCTCGACGTCCATCGCGGACAACCCGCAAGCCCTCAGCACACGTCCTGACTGGGTGCATCCGGTCGTCGCGCCGAACACCTACCGTGGCGAAGCGCGGGGTGCGGACAGCACGCCGTTCTATCTGCAGAGCGTTGATGCGCATCTGGCTCGACTGGCCGAGCAGGGACGTCAGCTGGCGGGGTTCATTTGCGAGCCGGTGTATGGCAATGCGGGCGGCATTTCACTGCCGCCGGGTTACTTGCAACAGGTGTATCAGAAAGTGCGCGCCCAGGGCGGCGTGTGCATCGCCGACGAAGTACAGGTCGGTTACGGCCGCCTCGGTCATTACTTCTGGGGCTTTGAAGAGCAGGGCGTGATCCCGGACATCATTACCATGGCCAAGGGCATGGGTAACGGACATCCGCTGGGCGCGGTCATCACCCGCCGTGAGATTGCCGAAGCGCTGGAAGCCGAGGGGTATTTCTTCTCGTCCTCGGGCGGCAGCCCGGTCAGTTGCCGGATCGGCATGGCGGTGCTGGACGTCATGGAAGAAGAACGGCTCTGGGAAAACGCTCAGGTGGTGGGTGGTTACTTCAAGGAGCGACTGCTGGCGCTGATCGATAAACATCCGCTGGTCGGCGCGGTTCACGGCTCCGGTTTCTATTTGGGGCTGGAGCTGGTGCGTCACCGCGAGACGCTGGCGCCCGCTACCGAAGAAACCACTTACCTGTGCGACCGCTTGCGGGAGTTGGGCATCTTCATGCAGCCGACCGGCGATTACCTGAACATCCTCAAGATCAAGCCGCCGATGGTCACCACCCGACGCAGCGTCGACTTCTTTGTCGACCATGTCTCGAAGGTGCTCAGCGAGCTGGAGGGCTGATCGAGGCTTTCTGACGGGCGTTGACTGTGTGGGAGTGAGCTTGCTCACGAAGACTCAGGTGAATCCAGCACATCACGGTTGGGTTGCCTCCGTTTCGTGAGCAAGCTCACTTGCACAGTTTTTCCGGGAAAGTGAGGAGTAAATGTCGATTAATATCGGTTTAACGATTCGGTATTTTTACCTCATTGATTCGAATAGCTTCTAAAGCCGATTTTCATCGGCTATAAAGACGGCCAGATTGTCATCGATCGCCTGTTAGGGTGATCAGCCAAACCGAAGAGGGCGTGCTGGTGCACAGCTTCGACCTCGACGAACTTGAACACATCCGCAGCGCCTGGGGCTCCTTCCGTGACCGTCGTCCCAACTTGTATGGCGCATTGAAAACCCTCGACGGTTCACTGGAGTCCTGATTGTCATGACCACGCTTAACAGCACACCGCGCGCCGATGGCTTTTACATGCCCGCCGAATGGGCGCCGCAAACCCAGACCTGGATGGTCTGGCCGGAGCGTCCGGATAACTGGCGTCTCGGTGGCAAGCCGGTGCAGACCGCCCACGTTGCCGTCGCCAAAGCGATCGCGCGTTTCGAGCCGGTGACTGTTGCGGTCTCGGCCGCGCAGTACGACAACGCCCGCGCACGGCTGGACGTGCCGAACATCCGCGTTGTCGAGATCAGCAACGATGACGCCTGGGTGCGCGACACCGGCCCGACGTTTGTCATCAACCATGAGGGCGAAGTGCGCGGCGTGGACTGGGCGTTTAACGCCTGGGGCGGCTTCGATGGCGGCTTGTATTCTCCGTGGAACCTGGACTCGGCCCTGGCCAGCAAGGTTCTGGAAATCGAACGCTGCCCGCGCTACGTCACCGAGGGCTTTGTGCTGGAAGGCGGCTCGATCCACGTTGACGGTGAGGGCACGCTGATCACCACTGAAGAATGCCTGCTCAATCGCAACCGCAATCCGCATCTGTCGCGCGAAGAAATCGAAGCCGTGCTGCGCGATCACTTGTCCGTCGAGAAGATCATCTGGTTGCCGGACGGGCTGTACAACGACGAAACCGACGGGCATGTGGATAACTTCTGCTGCTACGTGCGCCCCGGCGAAGTGCTGCTGGCCTGGACCGACGACCCCAAAGACCCCAACTTCCCGCGCTGCCAGGCGGCAATGGCCGTCCTGGAAAATGCTAAGGACGCTCAAGGCCGTCCGTTCGTCGTTCACAAGATGCCGATTCCGGGCCCGTTGTTCGCCACGGAAGAGGAGTGCGCGGGCGTTGATCAGGTGCACGGGAGCCAGGAACGCAACCCATCGGTGCGTCTTGCCGGTTCTTACGTGAACTTCCTGATCGTGAACGGCGGCATCATTGCCCCAAGTTTCGACGATCCTCTCGACGAAACCGCACGGGAAATCCTCCAGCGTCTGTTCCCCCAGCATGAGGTGGTCATGGTGCCAGGGCGCGAGTTGCTCCTGGGCGGCGGCAATATTCACTGCCTGACCCAACAACAGCCGGCGCCCTACCGTCGCTGAGTTGGTTCGCTTCTTGCTGTCTTGAAAGCCCATCGGACGATGGGCTTTTTTGTGGGTAGCGTTTTCACGTTTACCCGGCGAAACAGCGCGCAGGTCATGCTAAACGGTTACCCGTTTCGTCCGTCTGTAACAAAAGCTGTTTAGATTCCGCAGTCCAGGACACAAGAGGCTATCCCTATGAACGCAGTTCAGGAGTCACGTGTGACTCGAGGTTTGTCTGCGAGCAGTGAAGCACGGCAGATAATGGCGGACTGGTTACGGATAACCCAAGCTCCACGCCCACAGGAACAACAGCAGGCTCCGGACTATCGGGCGATGCTGACTCAGCGTTATCCACGCGGCTTGATCAACGATGCCGAGATGGAAGCGCTACTGGGCATTCTTCATAACTGATGCAATAGCCTCTCCCAGGTCTGGGGAGGCGTGCCGCACGTCGATTTGGCTTACGTCAAATTGACACTCCTGTAGGCCGGGGATAGCATTCGCGCCTCCACCGCCTGTGGCCAAGCGCCATGTACGTGCATCAGTAGTCCACTGCGATGATTTCGTGCGGGCTTCCGGGACTGTTATCAGATTCGGGAGACGCAATTACCTGTCTGGGTATTTGCCACAGCGCGCGATTAATCTGCTCACAAGGACAACAAGATGAAACAGCGTATCGGCCTGCTCACTCTGGGCATCCTCGCCGCCACTCACGCCATGGCGGACGGCCAGGCAGACGCCAAAGGCTTCGTCGAAGACAGCAGCCTGAAGGTCAATCTGCGTAACGCCTACATCAATCGCGATTACAAAAACGGACCCGACGACCGCTCGGAGTGGGGCCAGGCCTTCATGGCCAATTACTCGTCCGGTTTCACCCAAGGCACCGTGGGTGTGGGTGTCGATGCATTCGGTCTGTACGCGGTGCGTCTGGACGGCGGTAAAGGCAAGAGCGGCGCGGGCGGTATCGACTTCTTCAAACAGGGCGACAGCGGTAACGCTGCTGACGATCTGCAGCGCTTCGGCGGTGCGGTCAAATTCCGCGTGTCCAACACGGTCCTGAAATACGGTGACATGATGCCCGAGCTGCCGGTGCTGAGTTACGACAACTCGCGTCTGCTGCCTGAAAGCTACACCGGCACCATGATCACGTCCGAAGAGATCAAGGACCTCAAGCTGGTGGCTGGCCGTTTCACCGCCCAGACCCGCAAGAGTGCCGAAGGCCGTGACAGTGGCGACCTGAAAAGCATCAACGTCTGGGGCGCTGCTTACAAATTTACCGACGCCTTCAGCGGTGCGTACTACTCCTCCGACGACGAAGACGTGCTGAAGAAGCAGTACGTGAACCTGAACTACGTCTGGGCGCTGCCACAAGACCAGTCGTTGACGTTCGACTTCAACGGCTACAAAACCAAGCTGGACAAGGATTTTGCTGTCGACGACGCGCGTGACAACAAGATCTGGAGCCTGGCGGCGACCTGGGCCGTCGGCATCCACTCCTTCACCATTGCGCATCAGCGCAGCACCGGTGAAACCGGCTACGCCTATGGCGGCTACCGCAACAACGGCGGCACCGGCGATGGCGGTAACACCATCTACCTGGCCAACTCCTACTGGTCTGACTTCAACGGCAAGGACGAGCGCTCCTGGCAGTTGGGTTATGGCGTCAACCTCGCGACCGTCGTGACCCCGGGCCTGAGCTACAAAGTGGCTTACGTGCGTGGCGACAACATCGACGACGGCACCGACCGTGGTCGTGGCGAAGAGCGCGAACTGTTCAGCCAGCTGAGCTACGTCGTGCAGAGCGGCCCGGCCAAGGACCTGTCCCTGCGCCTGCGTAATTCGTGGCTGCGCGTGTCCAACGATGTGGATCAGTACAACGTTGGCGGTAACGAAACCCGTATCTTCATCGACTACCCGATCAACGTTTTCTGATGTTGAACGGCGGTTGAGCTGACGCTGTAGAAAACGCCCCGGTCGAGAGATCGGGGCGTTTTGTTTCCCCGACGTGTATTCCGTTAACATGGCCGCATTCAATTTCCGACCGGTCACCTCCATGGCCCTTGCCGCTCCGCCTGACCTCTCCGACACCGCTGTCCCGGTGCAACCGTTGTCCCGCACGTACCCGCGTGGCTTGTACATCGAGCCGCACGAGCATGACTGGGGGCAGGTGCTGTATGCGATGTCAGGCGTGATGTGGGTCGAGACGCCGAACGAAGCACTTGTGGTTCCGCCGCAGCGTGCGGTCTGGTTGCCGCCCGGTGTTCCTCATGGCATTCGTGTGGTGTCGGATTTGGAGATGCGCAATATCTACCTGCGTCCGGCGCTCGCCGAGACGCTGGAGGGCACGGTCCAGGTATTTGAAGTCGCCCGCTTGTTGCGCGAGCTGATCGTCAATCTGGTGGCCGAGCAGGACAAGGATTCTGACTACTACGGCGCGCTGGTGAGTCTGGCGTTGCTCGAACTCAAGAAAGCCAAGCGTTCGCTGCTGAAGGTGCCGATGCCCGATGACAGCGATCGTCGCCTGATGAACGTCTGTCAGGCGGTGATGATCGAGCCGTCCATCGACGTCCCCTTCGAGCAACACGCTGAAAATGCCGGCGCCAGCGTGCGCACACTTTCCCGGTTGTTTCAGGGCGTACTGGGCATGGGGTTCGCGGAATGGCGGCGACAGGTGCAACTGGCCACGGCAGTGGCCGAAATCATCCAGGGCGTGCCGGTCAGCACCATCGCCTGTTCAATGGGCTACTCGCCCAGCAGCTTCAGCGACATGTTCCGCCGCGAACTGGGCATGGCGCCTTCGCAATACCCTCTCGGCGAGCAAGCGGGCTAAGCGCGACCGACAGCCTGTCCGAAATTCAGAAGTACTTGGCCGGTAGCTTTTCCGGCCTCTCCTTACACTCTGGTCATCGCTTAACGTCGCCGTGCCGCAATCGTGCCGCACGCCGCAGATTTCCGGAGTTCCTCATGAGCTACCTCATTTCACTCGCTATCGGCATCGCCGTCGGGCTGCTGTACGGCGCCCTCGACTTCCGCTCACCTGCACCGCCTTTGGTGGCGTTGGTCGGCCTGCTCGGCATGCAGGCTGGCGAAAAACTGTGGCCCATGGGTCGTCAGTTGTTCGCCAACCTGATGTCTTGATTAGAACGAATTTCCCCTCTATCACCTGGATTTGACGCCATGAAAGCACTGCAATTTTCCCGAACCGGCGACCTGGCTGCGCTGGAAGTCGTCGAGCTGCCAACGCCTGTGCCCGCAGAAGGCGAGGTGCTGGTGCAGATCAAAGCGGCTGGCTTGAACCCCAGCGACGTCAAAAACGTGCTCGGGCGCTTCCCCTACACCACGGTGCCCCGCGTTCCGGGTCGTGATTTCGCCGGCGTGGTGGTCGAAGGCCCTAAGGAACTGGTTGGCCAGGAAGTCTGGGGCACCGGTAATCAAATCGGTTTTTCCCGTAACGGCTCTCACGCCGGGTACATCACGCTTTCGGCCAAAGGTGTCGCGATCAAGCCTAAATCGTTGAGCTTCGTGCAGGCCGCCAGCCTGGGCGTGCCTTACACCACCGCATGGGATGCCCTGGAGCGCAGCCAGGTGGATGGCAATACGCGCTTGCTGGTGATCGGTGCTAATGGCGCGGTCGGCAGCGCGGCGATCGCACTGGCCAAGGTACGCGGCGCGCAGGTGCTGGCGGCCGTGCGTCGTCCGGAGCAGGTCGAGGCGCTGCAGGGGCAGGGTTTCCAGGCAATTTTGCTCGGCAAGGCTGAAGAGCTGGCGGCGCAGGTCAATGCCGTATTTGCAGGCGGCGCAGATGTCATTTTCGACACCACTGGCTTCTGGCTGCCGGCTTCGGTACAGGCCCTCGCGCCCTTCGGACGCATCGCAATCATCGCCGCCCCGGTCGACGGCCACGTGCAATTACCCGCGCTGGCGCTCTACCGCAAAGGTGGATCGGTGGTAGGCATCAACTCACTGCTCTACGGCGTCGAAGCCTGCGCGCGGATGCTGGAACAGTTCGGCAAGCTGTTCGACGACGGGACGTTGCCGTTGCCGACGGGGCTGATCGAATCGCCCATCGAAGACGGGCCGGCGCGTTACGCAGAAGTGAATCAGGGCGGCGCAGACAAAGTGATTTTGTTGCCCTGAAAGCGGTGTGCCAGTCACCGTTGATGCGGCTCAACCTCTGCATTCGCGAGCAAGCTCGCTCCCACCGTATCAGCGTCATCCCAAATTCTTCGGAGCAACGCGATCCCTGTAGGAGCAATCGGAGGTTACGACGGTCGCGAACGCGGTGGGTCATTCAGCATCAATGCGGCTGACCCACCGCCTTCGCGAGCAAGCTCACTCCCACAGTATCAGCGTCGTCCCCAATTCCCCGGAACGCCGCGAACCCTGTAGGAGACGTCGGAGGTTACGAGGGCAGCGAACGCGGTGTGTCATTCAGCATCAATGCGGCTGACCCACCGCCTTCGCGCGCAAGCTCACTCCCACAGTATCAGCGTCGTCCCCAATTCCCCGGAACGCCGCGAACCCTGTAGGAGACGTCCGAGGTTACGAGGGCAGCGAACGCGGTGTGTCATTCAGCATCAATGCTGCTGACCCACCGCATTCGCGAGCAAGCTCACTCCCACAGTATCAGCGTCGTCCCCAAGTCTTCGGAACGCCGCGAACCCTGTAGGAGCAATCGGAGGTTACGACGGTCGCGAACGCGGTGTGTCATTCAGCATCAATGCTGCTGACCCACCGCATTCGCGAGCAAGCTCACTCTCACAGTATCAGCGTCGTCCCCAAGTCTTCGGAGCAACGCGATCCCTGTAGGAGCAATCGGAGGTTACGACGGTCGCGAATGCGGTGTGTCAGTCACCGTTGATATGGCTGACCCACTGCATTCGCGAGCAAGCTCGCTCCCACCATATCAGCGTCATTTCCACGTCTTCGGAACGACGCAGACCCTATAGGAGCCGTCGCTCCCACAGGTTGTGGGTCAGCTACAACCTGCATCACCACACCGGCAAACCCTTCAAATACCCGGCTTCAATCTTGTCCGCAGTCCCGTTTGCCTGAAGGGTGTCGATTGCCGTCCTCAGACGATCCACCATGTGCGCATCGCAGTCCTTGGAACACGCCAGGTAGAGATCGGCCGTCATCAACACGCGACTCATCACCAACGGGCGGTCGCTGATCTGTTTCCAGATGTAGCGCGTTTCAGGCACGCCGTTGAACCAGGCATCGACCCGGCCTTTGAGCAGCATCTGCGCCGGGTTCTCGCCAATTTTCAAAGGGTAGATCTGGGACGCCGGAAAGCCTTCTTCGCGCAGGCGCGTCTCTTGCGCGGAGCCGATGCCGACCGCGATCAATTTGAAGGTTTTTCTGGCCTCATCGAAGCTTTCAACACGTTGGTCGAGGCTAAAAAACGTGCGATCCATTGTCAGCAGCGGGGCGATCCAGGTGAAATTATTTTCCCGGTTCTGCGTGCGGCTCAGGGGTGCGATCAACATGTCCTTGCCGCTGGCGACATCACGCTGCGCCCGCGGCCAGGGTGGCGAAGCGAAGTTGGGAGAATACCCGGCCATCGCCATCGCCTTGAGCGCGATGTCGCCCGCGATGCCGTGCTCGCCGCCCTGATTGGCCATGGTCAGCGGCGGTGCTTCGGGAAAGTAGAAATCGATGGCCGTGGCCGCAAACGTCATCGGGGACCCCGCGAAAAATGCGGAAATCGCGCATTGGGTCAAACGGGAATTCCATTTCATGGCAGTAATGCTCAAGGTCAATACAGGGCCTGTCAGGGCAGGCCTCTTGGCTGGCGCATGAATCAGTCTGGCAGCCGTTCACGATTTTGCCTGAGAAGGTACAGCATCCTGCCTGCTTCCCAGAAATCCTCAATCAACAAAACACCTGCATCAGGTCTTGTTGTGCTCGTTGGTATAGCGCCCGCTCAGTTCCCAGCCGCATTCGAGCAGCATGTCGATCCAGTCTTCATAGGAGTCGTCGACATCAAGCAGATTCATGAACTGATCCTCGATGTGGCAGCGAAACGTTTGCTCTTCCACGTTCCATTCCACGTCACGGATGCGCCAGGCGCGCTGATCCGGAAGCTGAATGTTCAGGCCATGAAAAGGGACGAACGGTAGCTCGACCTCATACAGAAGCTTCGACCATTCCGAGGAAATTTCGGGGGTCTGATGGGTCCAGACGTATTTGATCAATCGGACATTGTGCACGGTGGGGCCTTCTATCGTGTTTCGGTTGCGGGTCTCTGTCACCTGAATGAGGAGGCGATGGCCCGTCGGACATGGCTATACGTTACTCGAAGGCGGCGGGATCGGGGAGGGGGCTTGCTGTTTCTCCGTGTGGACGCGGCCGGACGAGGCGATTGCAGCCGTTGGACAAGCCTGCGTACAGACGTTCAATGCTCGGTTTGCGTGTATTCTTGCGCACGCTCAGTCGCTGAGATCATTCCATGCTGCACAAAAACCTCATCCGTCGCCTTGACCTGATCACCCTCAAGCTGTTCGTCGCGGTGTATGAAGAAGGCACCCTGACCCGTGCGGCTGCCCGTGAGGCCATCGCGACGTCGGCGGCGAGCAAGCGCTTGATGGAGCTTGAGGAAGTGCTGGGCATCGGCCTGTTCGTGCGCAACGCCAAAGGCATGGTGCTCACAGCCGCGGGCGAAACGCTGCTGCATCACGCGCGGCGCATGCTGTTCGACCTGGAAAAAATGGGCCTCGAACTCGACGAGCACCTGCAAGGCATGCGCGGTTATGTGCGCATGCTCGCCAACCTCTCGGCGATCATTCAATTCCTGCCTGAAGACCTGCATGAGTTCACCACAAGTTACGAGCGAGTGAAGGTCGACCTTGAGGAACGTCCCAGCGCAGGCGTGGTGCAAGGCCTGATCGACGGCGTCGCCGACATCGGCATCTGCTCGGAAGACACCGACGTTCAGGGCTTGTACAGCGTGCCCTATCGTCGCGATGAACTGGTCGTGGTCATGCGTCCCGATCATCCGCTGGCCAACCTTGATCACGTGGCGTTCGAGGACACGCTGAACAGCGACCACATCGGCCTGCACGCGGCCAGTTCCATCAACATGCGCACCCACACCGCCGCCCGATCCCACGGCATACCGCTGCGCGTGCGCATTCATGTGCCGGGCTTCGACGCCATGTGCCGGATGATTCAAGCGAACATGGGCATCGGCGTGCTGCCACGCAAAGCGTTCGAATTGCTGGGGCCGCCGCTGGGGCTCACGGCCGTGTCCCTGAGCGATTCATGGGCGCAGCGCACCTTGATTCTGGTCGTGCGCGACACCACCGCCCTGTCGCCGGTCAGCGTGTTGCTCTTCGACCACCTGCGCAGACACTTTCACTAGTAGCGTTCGCGTTTCGCGAACGCTACTTGCCAACATACGGTTGGATTTGCCAAACGCCGGTCCTCTAGTCTTGGGCACAAATTCCAAGAAACACTTGAGGTATCCGCTATGACAGGCCCCCTGAACGGTGTGCGCGTGATTGAAATCGGCACACTGATCGCAGCGCCCTTCGCCGCACGCCTGATGGGCGAGTTCGGCGCCGAGGTGATCAAGATCGAGTCGATGGGGCAGGGAGATCCTCTTCGTAAATGGCGAAAGCTGCACGAAGGCACGTCGCTGTGGTGGTACTTGCAGTCGCGCAACAAGAAATCCCTTTCGCTGAACCTCAAATCCCCTGAAGGCATTGAGATCGTCAAACGCCTGGCCGAAAGCGCCGACGTGCTGATCGAAAACCTGCGCCCCGGCGCACTGGAAAAACTCGGTCTGGGCTGGGACGTTCTGCACGCCCTGAACCCCAAACTCACGCTGGTGCGCATTTCCGGTTACGGGCAATCCGGTCCTTACCGTGATCGCCCCGGGTTCGGTGCCATCGGCGAGGCCATGGGCGGCATTCGTTACACCACCGGCACGCCCGGCTCACCGCCTGCACGCGTCGGCGTCAGCCTTGGTGACTCGCTGGCCTCCATGCACGCCGTGATGGGCGCGTTGATGTCGTTGCTGCGCGTGAAAACCGGACAGGGCGACGGGCAGATCGTCGACGTGTCGTTGGTCGAGAGCGTTTTCAACCTCATGGAAAGCCTGGTGCCCGAGTACGACATGCTCGGCCATGTGCGTGAGCGCAGCGGTGGCGCGTTGCCCGGCATCGCACCGTCCAACACCTACCCGACCGCCGATGGCGCGTACGTGGTGATCGCGGGCAACAGCGACCCGATTTTCAAGCGGCTGATGCAGACCATCGGCCGACCTGACCTGGGTGACGCCCCCGAATTTGCGTACAACGACGGCCGAGCGGCGCAGAGCGGAATGCTCGACGCCGCGATCAGCGCCTGGTCGTCCAGTCTGCCGATCGACGACGTATTGCAGGCGCTGGAACAGGCCGAAGTGCCCGCCGGCCGTATCTACAACGTCGCCGACATCGTTGCGGACCCGCATTACCAGGCACGCGAGATGATTCTCGACGCCCAACTGCCGGGCGGCACTCACGTCAAAATGCCCGGCATCGTGCCCAAGCTGTCCGAAACACCCGGCTCGGTGAACTGGCAAGGCCCTGCGCTGGGGCAGCACACCGACAGCGTCCTCGGCGATCTGGGCATGACCGCCGCCGATATCGCGCAACTCAAAACCGATGGGGTGGTGCAATGATTACCGATTTCTCCGAGCGCCTGATCGTTCAGGAAGTCTCGCCGCGCGACGGTCTGCAGATCGAACCGACCTGGGTCGATACGCCTGACAAGATTGCGCTGATCGACCAGCTTTCTCTCGCCGGTTTCAGCCGTATCGAAGCCGGCTCTTTTGTCTCCCCCAAAGCCATTCCGGCGCTACGCGATGGTGACGAGGTGTTTCGGGGCATTCAGCGCCATCCGGGCGTGATCTACGTGGCGCTGATTCCCAACCTGCGCGGTGCGCAACGTGCGATTGACGCCGGTGCCGATGAGCTCAACCTGGTGATGTCCGCCAGCCAGACCCACAACCTGGCGAACATGCGCATGCGCTGCGAGCAGTCACTCACCGCGTTTGCTGACGTGGTGGCCTTTGCCGCTGACAGCCCGGTTTCCCTCAACGGCTCCATCGCCACCACGTTCGGCTGCCCGTTCGAAGGCAAGATTGATGAAGACCGCGTGCTGCAGATCGTCGACGCGTACCTGGAGCTGGGCATGCAAGGTATTTCCCTTGCCGACACCACCGGCATGGCCAACCCGCGCCAAGTGCATCGCTTGGTACAGCGGGTGCTGACCCGCATCCCGGCATCGGCCTTGACCCTGCATTTTCACAACACCCGTGGCCTGGGCCTGAGCAACGTGCTGGCGGCCTACGAAGCGGGCGCGCGGCGTTTCGATGCGTCGCTGGGTGGCTTGGGTGGATGCCCGTTCGCGCCGGGTGCATCGGGCAACATCTGCACCGAAGACCTGGTGAACCTGTGCGAAGAAATGGGCATCGACACCGGCATCGACCTCCCGCACCTGCTCACGATGTCTCGTCGCCTGCCCGCGTTGCTCGGCCATGACATGCCGGGGCAAGTCGCCAAGGCCGGACGCAACTGCGACCTGCATCCCGCGCCGGAGAACCTGCCGACCTGAACCCCGATACGCCGCAAACCCTGTGGGAGCGAGCTTGCTCGCGAAGCGTTCTGTCAGTCACTCCGCTAACGCCTGATAACACGCCATCGCACCCGAGCGACGACCCACAACCCGAACGAACACGCCGCTGCCGGATGTTCGTCCAGACAACAAAAACAATAGGGCTCCCCCAGGGAAGTCCCACTGGAGTGACCGCAATGACAATCTCTGTTCTGACCCCGAACAGCAGCCTCGCCGAGGTTGTGAGCGCTGAAAAAGCGCTGATCCGCAAAGTCGCGTGGCGCCTGATGCCGCTGATCATGATCTGCTACCTGTTCGCGTTCTTTGACCGCATCAACATCAGCTTCGCCAAGTTCCAGCTGCAAACCGACCTGAGCCTGAGCGACACCGCGTACGGTCTGGGCGCGAGTCTGTTCGTGATCGGTTACGTGCTGTTCGAAGTGCCGAGCAACATCATGCTGTACAAGGTCGGCGCCCGCCGCTGGATTGCCCGCATCATGATTTCCTGGGGCATCGCCACCGCCCTCATGGTCTTCGTGAACGCCGAATGGCAGTTCTACGTGCTGCGCTTCATCATCGGCGCCATGGAAGCCGGTTTCGCACCGGGCGTGTTGTTCTATCTGACGCTCTGGTTCCCGCAGACCTACCGCGGCCGCATCACCTCCACCCTGTTCCTGGCCTCGGCCTTCGCCGGTCTGCTCGGCGCCCCGATCTCAGGACTCGTGCTCGGCGGCATGGACGGAGTGATGCACATGCGCGGCTGGCACTGGCTGTTCCTGCTCGGCGGCTTGCCGTGCATCGCGCTGGGCTTTGCCGTTCTGAAACTGCTCAAAGACCGCGTCGCCGATGCCCACTGGCTGAGCGATGACGAGAAGACCTACCTGTCGAGCCGCATCGCCCAGCACGAGCCGAACAAACACGGCGGCTCGCTGCTCACCGCTCTCAAAATGCCCGGCTTCCTGATGCTCGGCCTGATCTACTTCCTGATCCAGGTCGCGTCCTACGGCCTCAACTTCTGGGCGCCGCAACTGATCCGCAGCGCAGGCGTCGATAGCCCGGTCATCATCGGCCTGCTCACCGCCATCCCGTACATCTGCGGCGCCATCAGCATGGTCGTCGTCGGTCGCCTCTCCGACGCCAGCGGCGAACGCCGAAAATTCGTCTGCGGCCTCGTCGTGCTGGGCGCCATCGGCTTCTTCAGCGCTGGCATCTTCGCCCAACACACCAGCATGCTCATCGTCTCCCTGGCCATGCTCGGCGGCGGCATCGTCGCCTCCATCCCCGCCTTCTGGACCCTGCCACCCAAACTCCTCGCCGGTGCTGGCGCAGGTGCCGCAGGCGGCATCGCCCTGATCAACACACTCGGCCAGTTCGGTGGCATTGTCAGCCCCGTCATGGTCGGGCACATCAAAGACATCACCGGCAGCACCACGCCCGCGCTGTATGTGATCGGCGTGACGAGTGTGATCGCGGCAGGGCTGTTGATGTGGGGCTTGCCGCAGAAGTTGCGGACGTTGGATAAGAGCGAGGAGTGACGTTCCGCACGGAGTTATCGAAAACTGAACAGCCTAAAAGGCAGCCCGTAATGGGCTACCTTTTTTATTTATACGTTATATAGATCTCAGGTTTTCTCTTGAAGGTTTTTACGCTCGAATTTTTTTTTGCTGGGTTCTGTTAAATATAAATAGCCTGACGAAATTTAAATATGTTTTTTATGAAGAACAGGTCTAACTACTGTCATTTTTGACAGGTTACCGCTGGTGGGCGACGGCGTAGATTTTTGCTGAGGGCGTCACAAAACCATAGGTGAAATGTTTCAACCTCATGGGTTGAATACATATAAAGACAGGCCTCATTCTCTTCCAGCTTGATGAGGAACGAAAAATGACTCACGTAGTTACTGAGAGCTGCATCGCGTGTAAAGTCACCTCATGTGTCAATGTTTGTCCAGTTGACTGTTTCCATGAAGGTCCTAACTTTTTGGTCATTGATCCGGATACGTGTATCGATTGTGGAGAGTGCATTCCGGAGTGCCCCCTAGAGGCGATTTTTACCAAGGAGGAGGTTCCTGCAGATCAATTTACGTTTGTTGCACTCAATGCGGAGCTGGCCAAGAAATGGCCGGTGATCACAGTTACTAAAGCGGCGCTTCCTGACTCCGGCACATATTCGAATGTGAAGGGGAAGTTGGCGCTATTAAAAAGATGATGCGCTGCCTGGCATTCGGTCTCGATAAGCCTTGTTTCCGCGCCGGTTAACACAACCGGCCGACGCGTTCGAGTGGTGCGATTTTCTTCGCGAGCCGGGCTTGGTTGGCTAAGCGTGTGCGGTAGGCGCGAGCTTCTTGCAGCTGTCCTTGCGGCTTGCGTACTGCTGGCACTTGCTGAATATCTCTTTGACCTGGATGTCGTCCTTCAACTGCTGGTGAGCCACCAGTTTCTCGGTGATGAACAGCTCTTCGGAGCCCAGGTTGGTTTCCGCCAGGCTGATCAACGACAGTGCGGCTTTTGGATCGTTGTTCTTCAAGTGATAAGCGATCTTCAAGTCGTAAACAGGCTGGCCCGCAAGGCTCCAGTCCCTGATGGCCTCAAGGTCATTCAACGCCTCTTTACGTTGACCTCTGGCCAGATGCACGCTGAACGCAGAGCGACGAATACCCGGCTGGTCTTTTACGGGTGAAGACAGCGCGCGCTTGATGAAAATCTCAGCTTCGGTGGGCTGGTTCTGGGCCAGCGCGGCGGAGGCGGAGTGGGCGTCTTTGTAACCTTGCAGCGCTGCAACCACTGGAGCGGCTGTGCGCATTTTTTGCCAACTGCTCGCGTCAACCCGCGCGCGCCTGTTCTGGCGATATTCGCGTTGAACGTACTGTCGGAGCTCTTCGTCACGATCCAGCGCAGACATGTGCGAGCGGTTGAAGTATTCAGCAGTTGCCTTGAGGCTCGTCTCAACGCCTTGTTTGAGGAAGACGTCCACCTCTTTGGTCATACCGTTGATGTCCATTTGCTTGGCCGATTGTTGGATTGCGTCCTTGCGCTCGTTGAGAAAGCTGGTCAGCAACGGCTTCTGTTTGCCCTGGAAATCATCCAGACGCTGCAGGCTGTTGCTGGCCGCACGCGGCGCGTAGCCTGCGCGAATCATCAGGTCGGTGCCCAGAAGATCGGCCTGATCCTCCTGCGTACGGCCCCACGCGGTGCTCCACACGTTGTCTGAAAACGCATTGAACATCGCCGTATAAAGCACGGTTTTGCCGATGGTCTGCTGCGTACCCAACGGGTCCTTGCTGATGAACTTCGTTTTTCCGGAGCTGCGGTCAACGCCCGTGTCGGCCACGGCTTTACCGAAGATGACCATCGACGCGAGCGAGGTCATCATCTTTTTCTGTTGCTGGAAAGCGGCCGTGCGATCGTGATGATGCAACAGCACATGGCTCATCTCATGGCCCAGCATGGCGGCAATTTCATCTTCGCTTTCGACGTTTTCCAACATGCCCAACGGCACCAGCACATTGCCGTAAGGGTCAGCCGACGGCCCGAAGCTGTAGCTGTCGGTGATCTGCACCTTCAGCGTCGGCAGCTCTCCGGGCCAGCCTTTGGAGAGCTTCACCACGATGCTTTGCAGGTAGGTCTGCAACATCGGAATATCCGCAATGTTTTCCTGCCGCGCTTCGTCGGCGGGGATGGTGTGACCGTCGTAGCTCAGGCGCTGCAAACTCTGACGTTGTGGGTCGAGTTTGTAGTAGGAGCGCACGTCCTCATTCGCGATGTACTGGCCGGTAAATCGGGACTGGGTGGACGGCCCAACCAAATTCATCAGCGCATCATCGGCGCCCTTGAACGTGGTGCAGCCTGTCAGCGTGGTGCCGGTCAGTACGGCCAGGGCCAGAAAAGATCCTTTCACGTGTTGCTCCTTATTTGTTGCAGCCTTCACCGAAGCCCATCGTCGAGTGGTTCTTTTCCGCGCCCTTCTCGCTGCCGTTCACCTTTTCGCAGGGCATCGTGACGATCTTCAAGGGTGGTTTGATGCGCAGATCGACCGGGTCCAACCAGACCTTCTGACCGTTGAGATCAACTTGCACCAGTTCCGCGCCTTCGTTGTATTGCAGCACCGGCAGAGGCCGGGTCGGGGCGTCTTTGCGAGGTATCTCACGCAGAACCTTGCCCTGCTCGTCGAGCACTGACACAGGATCCGCCAGAAAGGCTTCCACCGTATTGGCAGCCGCAACACACACCTGGCTGGACAACAAGGCGATGACAAACACAGTCCGCTTGAACATTTAAATTCCTTTTTTCCGGGGTGAAGGGCGCAAAGATTTTTGGCAGCGAGCTGAAGGCATCGGCGACCAGAACGAGAGAAATCAGCAGCACACCGAGGACGTTGACCGGCGTGATATGCGTGGCATTGAGCACTTGGCTGAGCAGCCATAAAAACCCCAGGACAACGGTCCAGGAAGCCAATGGTGACAACAGGCCGACACGGACACGGGTGAGCCGGTCGCACGCCTTGAAATCCTCGGACGCACGCTGGTGCAGGCACCTGATGAGGGCAATGACCCCGACCAGAACGATGCTCAGGACGTCCAGCCAGTTGAAGTTGGTGCCCCTCACACTCTCAGGATCACGGTCGTAATTCATGCCTTGGGTGATCAGGTTATCCAGCGCCATCGCATGCAGAAACACGCCCGGCACCAGACCGTTGACCGGGGATTCGGTAAGGTCGCTGGCAGATGTGATATCGGCGCCCACCAACACGAGGCGATTGGCGATCAGCCTGCCGATCAACTCGCGGTCCTGTTCGTCCGTCACCTCAAGATCACTGGCCGTGAGGGTCAGCGCGTAGCGGCACACGGGCTTGTCGTCACTGTCGTCCAGCTTCCAGAACACGGCATGCATCAGCTGCTTCCAGAACTCCTCGGCAAGGCCGCCGATGGCCCGGCAGTCGTCGGCTCTGGCCACACTGGACTGCTCGGGCGGCATGTTCAGCCCCCACTGCACCGCCATCGGCGGCGCAGTCACGGCACTTGCGGTGTCAGCCGGAATGTCACCACACAACCGATCGCGGCAATACTCACGATAAAGGGCCAGCGCAGGCGTCTCGAGATTTCCCATCGACGTGCTGGCCGCCAACGGATAACGCTCATCGAAACCGCTCCATTGCACCAACGCCGGGCTGCTGACACTGCTCAGCGACTCAAGGGCGTTGACGTGTCCCGCCTCTTTTTGCGCGACGCCGCTGTTGGCGAGGAAGAGCGGGATGCCACGCCTCTGATAACGCTCGAACACATTCGCCAGCAACTGGCTGTCTTTACCGGCCTGACCGTCTGCATGATCGTGGCTATACAAAAGGTCAGCGAACACAGCCTTCGGCTTGAAGCCCAGCAGATTCTTGAACAGCTTGCTCTGCTCGTCATACGGCATCGGCCAGAACGTCCCGTTGCGCTGCAAATAGGCGTCATCGATCAGCACCACCGCAATCTGCTGCTGACCGAGATGCCCATAGCCACTGGCGAACATACGGTTCAGCCATCGCTCAGACGCCGCGTCGCTTGAGCTGGACAAACCGAACGGGTCGAGCAGGGTGATCGCAACAAAGAAGACTCCCATCACGACCTGACGAAAGGACGGAACAGGCAAAAGGTAGGGCGACATCCGTGTCTCACTTGAGTTCACATTTATCGACTTTTTAAGTGTTTCGTCTCAAGAGTGTCAAGGGTTTGATGCTGGCAATTTGACAGCGGGTTATTCAGTCAGCCTGTTTTATCCGCTGAACGCGAGCGAGGACCGCTAGCTTTGTGGCTTTTAGCTATTCTCCGAGCGGGCAAGGGGGATGATGAATCGAAAAATCTGAATTGAGAAAAAGCCAGGCGGTTTAGGGGTGGTAGCGACGTGATGACTTCGATGCCGGACGCGGAGATGGGCAAGTGCCCTAAGGGCGAGCCTGTATTACGAGTCGACGTGAGCAACGGAACGCATGGTCTCAGCGAACGCTCAAGGGGTCTGCCGCAAAGGTCTGAACGATAGGTGAGATGTGACCGGTTCTTCAAAGCCGCCTGATGAACGACGGCTCAGCGTTCCAGCTAAGGCGTAACGTCCGCGCCATTCGACAAGCCAGCAATCGACGCCTCCACCAAGGCCCTTGCCGCCTCAATCTGATGCACCACCGCCCTGGCCAATGGCCGGAACTCTGCCGAGCTGTTATCAGCGGCTTCATAAGCCGTGGCTGCTGCGCAGGACAGGTATTCGGAAGCGAGCGCGAGCGCATCATCGACCCGGACTTCAGGCTGGACGCGGAAGAGACTGAGATTGCCGAGGTTTACGCTGAAGGGCGTGGCTTTGGTGACGGGGATTTCGGGTGGGTGTGGGGTGGATCTGATCATGAAGGCGCTCCTGACGTGGTGAAACCGCCACACACCGCGACTAAACGAAAGGGTGGCGGCCATACGCGGGTTAGTCGACCGGAACGTCAGGCATCCGGCGCACACGAGTGTGCCCCACGTACAGCCACCATAAACACACGAGCCGATATCGACGACAGCGGCAAGTGCGAAGAGGGCGTTACGTGCCTGACATATTCGGGCGACTAAACCCGGTCGCTGAATACAACGACAGGCGGGAAGGTAGTCGCGGTGTCAGGCGTCTACAAGTGGTCGAGGAGGATAGCGATTAAATTCAGAAGCGTCCTACAGGATCTGGTTTGTTTTGTGGGGGAATGTGTCTAGTCGAGGGTGTAGGCGCTGAATAAGTGAACGAGGCCAAGCACCACGGGTTGTAAGAAATGCACAGCGAACGTTTCGGAATTCCCTTACACAGCCCTCGGAGGTTTCAGGTATTCAGTAACCGGCACGCCTTCCAGGCTTATTTCGTTAAGAGGCACAGGTCTCTAATCTGAAATACGTCGAACCAGACTGGAGACGGGATGAAAAGGTCGCTGCTGTTTCTCCTGACAGCCGGAGGGCTATCGCTAACGGCGTGGTGCTTTTGGCATTTCCTCGGGCGGGCCGCAATGGATGTACTCACGGCCTCCTTTATGGTGCTGCTTGCTGTGGACAACGACAGACTGCGTCGAGCGTTGGCGAAGGAGGGCTAGCGTGCGTTCACTTTGACTTGCTCAATCTGCCATAACGAGCTAAACCTTGACGCACTTCGTTACGTCTTCAAAGGGAAGCTTCTGCATGGACTTGCACAGCGAATTCACCAACAGTCGATTTTTTCATGCCGCCCGCATCGACCGCCGCTCTGCCGACGCCTTGGTCGGCATTGCTGCCGGCCTCATTGCGGATGGCGTGGTCAACACCATTGAGGCGATTTTTCTGAAACAGTGGCTTGAGAGCCAAGTCGCGCATCTGGATGACCCCGTCATCAACCTTCTTTATTCCCGGCTAGCCTGCATGCTCCAGGACAACGTGCTGGATGAAGACGAGTCGCATGAACTGCTCAATCTGTTGCATGGCTTCGCCGGATTGCCGATCAGTCAGCCACCCCCTTCCCAGCGCAGCGCCGTCGCCCCGAACGACTTGCCCTTCAATACCCCTGAGCCTGAATTGATATGGGCAGACCGAGTGTTTGTGTTCACCGGCGTTATGGCCTATGGACCGCGCAAGGACTGCCAGGCACTGATCGAAGAGAAGGGCGGCGTGATCGGCGGGGGAGTGAGTAAGAAGGTTCACTATCTGGTGGTCGGGAGCATTGGCAATGAGCAGTGGCGACACAGCACCTATGGCACCAAGATCATGAAGGCCGTTGAGTTGCGAGAGGCGGGGGCGCCGATTGCTATCGTGGGTGAGGCGTATTGGCAGCGTGGGATGTTTGGTTGAGCGTCTAGATCGGATTCGCTGACGTTTGATGTCGCTGGAATGTTTGCAGTGTTTGCAGCAGCCAGTTGCGCTCAGAAGCGATTATGGAATTGGTGATCTGTGTCCAGCTTTGCTGGTATAGCAGAGCGCGAGGGGTGCAGATAAATGCGATTACGGCGACAGAAGCCTCACCAGCGTCAACAAAAAAAGCCAACCTTTCGGCGAGCCTTTTCGACAGTTTCATGGTGCGGCACCAGACGAACGGTACGTTTCGGGGAGGCCAGATTTTCCGGGCGTCTGGATTGCGGTGGAAAATTCGGCGTACCCCAACTAGTAACTATAAATAAATCAGCTAGATATGGCGTTCGGTGGAATCGAATTCGGGATTTACATGGCGTCAACCACCACCCGAGCTCGGACTCTATCGCCTGTTATTCCCATAGGTAATAGGCAGGAATCGGCCAGTCTTCATCTATAGGAGTGGATTTATCCGCGAAGCGTACATATCGATATCACTGGTGCACCGTGGTGCGTACTTTGTGGATAAACCCGTTCCTACAGCGGTAGCGTGTACGTTCAGCTAAGGGGCGCAAGCGGACAGTAGCTCACTCGCGCACCATGTAGTAGCCTTGTGATATCGCTCGCTAGAGAGGGCTTCATTGGATATCTCTATCGCACCGACCGAATAGGATTGGAGGTTCGCTCATAGTGAGTAAGGTCATTGCTTGTCATCGAAAACTGAATTTGTTTGCAGTGGGGTGCTGCGACTTCAGGACGCTCTTTAGGCAAAAATTTAGATCTGAAACCTACTTTTTTGTTGAGGCATTGTGACTTACTGAGTAGCACACTGAAGAAGATTGTACGCTCAAAGATGTAGAAAATTAATCAGCCAGTCTGGCGAACGTGAACCCATTTTTCTAATAGTTGAAAGTTAAGGAAGAACATGGATAATTCAGGGGCGGTTACATTTTGGTCTGTAGACGCTTTTATAACTTTAGTTAGAGCACATTCATACAAGAAGCTTACACCTGAGCTAATATCCAGGTTATCAGCATTTGTAGATTCTTACATACTATTTGATACAGTTCGGTTGCCTGAAAGATACAGCGCCGCCACTCCAGAATTAGAGTTTCTTGGCGGCAGTGATATATTTAGGTTCACCCCGCGAGCAGAGCTGCTTCACTCAGATGACTTGAATCAAGGTATCACCATTGATATCAATCTTGCTCTTACAGCTTTTAATGAGATTGTTGGCGAGGATAAATACTGGTCATTGCAGCATGATCCAGACTTATTTGGAGCAATATATGGAGAAAACTCCGAGTTAATGGAAAGCAAAGTAATTAGCCAAATGCGACTTTGGCTTTGGTGTGCAATGAATGAAATCACAGAAAAATATGGATCAACCATTTTACTTCCGAACTCTCTAGTCGGAATTGAAAAATACGAGAAAGATAGAAGCCGTACAACGGACTACGTTCATAGCCGTTTTATGGAGTTTGCCAAACATTATCAGGACAGGTTGGTTTCTGCATCGAGGACAATTGAAGATCCATATGTTGATACTATAAAAAACTATCCTCCATTATTGGCTTGCTTGCTCGATCGCGCCAATAATAAAGAGCAGCTTCTCGACGTATTGAAAAGTATGCGTAAAGAGTACGCTGCATTAAGAGATTTAAGGGGTAAGTTCACGTCGAGCATTTCAAGTGCAAATTCAGTGGGCGAGAAACGCGATATCATTGAGTCTTGGGATTCGTCATGGGAACAGCTTTTAAAAGCAGACTTCAAAAGGACAGGATTTCTATCGAGAAAAATCTCTTCAGGTGATATCGTAAAAATGATTTTTAGCCCAGATAATTATTTGGACATCATTAAATTTTTAACGCAGCAAGGTTTGGATTTTGGCGAAGAGGCAAAAAGAACTAAGCAATTTAAAGTGTTCTGTAAAGTTGCTTCAGATACAGATTCAGTTTATTTTGACAATAATGCCATGTATAAAAAATTCGGCATTGAAGGTGTTGTTCACACTTAGTGCTTATAGTTCAAACAGCTTCGCGAACTAAGTTTGCAGATCGATCACGTTTGGTCGCTGCTAAAAGCGTTATGGTAGATGCCGTTTCTGGCAAGCTTATTTCCAGGATTTATTGCGGCATGAACTGGTTAAGTCGATCCAAGCGACTGTTCAGCACGGAGGACGTGGGCTAGCGTTCAAGTAGATTAGTGATCGAAGTTGTATATTATGAAGGTAATTTAGGGCACGGAGTGGAAAGTGGCAGCGAAATTATATGAGCGCGGTGAATTTAATTATAAGGGTGAGCGCAACTATTTCGCTGGACGGTGGGTTTGGACTTGGTATTTTCGTCCCGTCAGTTGCGAATTGTTCGTGGAGTACCATCGTCCTGACGGAGTTAACACACGCAAAGCCGACGTTGAAGCTTTTGTTGATCAAGGAGCGGCCGCAACTCAATACTACAACCAAACTCTTGCGCAACAAGGTGATGTTGAAGTGGCAAAGGTGGGGTTAGAGGCTGCCCGCGCACAGTATGCTAGGACACGTATGCCCGATTACGATCCAGGCGGAAGCGCCAATAATCCTGGCAAGGTATCTAGAGTAATGAGTGCTGACAGCAGATTGGTTCCAAATGCGGAAGCAAGACTTCAAAATGCGCAAAGAATTGCGGCAGTACTTGCGACTGGGAATAAGCGTCGCGCTTGACTTAAATCGTTCGAGAATCAAATAGCTAATCTTACCGACCACCATATACTAGAGGTCTCGTCTGAGTTGCGACTGAATCCAATAAACCTACTGAAAAGTTAACTTACCCTTGGATCCAGTTCTCCCTGCTTGTAAAAGAGATTACAAGGTTGGAGGCCAGGATGTTGTAATTGTTTTCGATTTGCTCTTGAATATATGAGTCCGGGCAAACTTAACCAAATCTACGCTGTTGATTTTTGCTAGACTGTCCGTAAGCTGGTAAATATATTAATTACAGGACCTTGAAATGATAGACGCCCCCCCCATTGACTCCTACTTTAAGTCAATAGAAGAAAAGATGATTTTTTCCCTGATCTATCTTGATGGCCCCATTAGAGCCGAGCTTCTCCAGATAAAGCAGGAGTTATATGAATCAAGAAAAAAAGCAAAAGGCTGGTATTCGCGGGCCGTAAAAAAAATACATCCAGATCACTGTAATCATCCTTTAGCTAGTGAAGCAACTGCAAAGCTTAATGATATTTACAAAAGGATGATCGAACATGCGGAGTGATAAAGAAGAGTCTAAAAGTAAGCTCCCTGTGATTCTTAAGGATGTTGACCCAAACTACAAAAAACCTGAGCGTCGCAACGACTTAGTTTCATCAGAGAAGTATGAGGCTGTCGACTCAACAGCGGAGTCAAGTATAAAGATAGCAACAACTGGCGTTGCACAAGTACCGGAGTCGGCCTTCTCAAAGCTGTTTCAATTGACACCTGCAAAAGCCGCATACGTATTTGAAAATCAAATACCTGACAGCGCAAAAAGAAATGTCGGAGGAATAGATTATGCGCATAGTTCTGCCGTGGTAGGCCTACTTGACAAAAAATCTCAAGAGGTGCGCCATGCTGACACGCAGGCGCTTTTGCAGTATGCACGGGATACGATTTTAAGTATTTCAGATTCTCCTCAAGCTCAGGATTTGAGAAGAAAGTGTGACACCCTTACAGCTAGGGTGCTTCCCACGCTGAGACGAGCAAGAGGAGTAAATGTTGACGAACTAGACGATGTTACCCCACTGGGGCCTGGTGCTGCTTTTCACCATCTCAACCCAAAAGAAATCCACACAGATCCAGAAGATGTAGTAAATCCAGAAAAAGGCAGAAATCTGAACCCAGACAGCCATAAGGAAGTTCACAAAAAGCAAATTAATGATGAGCAGCAATTCCAAAATTATAAAGAAGAGAACAATAAGAATTAACTTGCAATTAATAGGGCGTCGAGTATCGCAATGACAAAAAACAAGAAGGATGATTATTTTTATGAGGGGAAACCCGTACACCGTACGTCGTACTGTGCGTTCTTGGACGTACTCGGGTTCTCGGATCGCATGCGCGCAAGCTATAAAGAAAATGATGGAGATGCTCTGCTGCAAGACTTTCATTCAATATTGAACAAGAGCATTGAACGTTTTAAAGAGACCACAAACGATTCGATGCTCTATTTCAAATCTTTTACCGATAATGTTTTACTGGCACACCCCCGCTTCAGCAAGGATATGGAGGCCGAGTTTGGATTCATATTATGGTCCATCCTTGAGTATCAATTCGAGATGGCGCTGAAAGGATTTTTCATTCGGGGTGGTCTATCGGTAGGGCCGCTTTTTGTGGATGAAAACAGTGTCTATGGCGAGGCTCTGCTTGAGGCATACCATTTGGAAAGCAAGGTTGCAACCAACCCCATTGTCGTGCTGTCCGACGCCACGATGAAGTTGGTGGATCTTCATGTAAAATATTATGGGGACGGTGCCCCGCAAATGAGACATGTACTTAAAGGCGCGGATGGACGCTACTTCTTGAACTACCTCTCCGAGTGCATTATTGATGGCTCCGAAGAGCTAAACGTTAAAGCACTACGCCTACATAAACAGCAAATCGAAAAATCACTAAAGCAGTACATTCATATGCCTACAGTATTCGCAAAGTTCTCTTGGCTCGCGCAATATCATAATTTTTTTTGCGATTCGGTATCGTTATTCCCGGAATACAAGCCCTCACTTAGAGTATCCAAGAAACTAGCTTCAACACAGATAAGTCTCCTTTCGCAGCGGCTACACAAGAATAAGTCACTATAATAGGCTCGCATTTCAGTTGCTCGGACCGAAGTGGAATTCCGTCATTTTGCTCCGGCCGGTGAACAGCCAAGATTATGGGTAGTTGCTCATGACAGACTGATAACATCTGCAGAGCACCGTGGGCGTGCCCCCATTGCCGCACCTGAGCAAAACCGCCAACCTCTAGTATCGAGCCATGTCCGTGATTGACTGTGGTTACCTTCCTACCGAAAAGGCCGAGTTTCCACCGGAGCTGACGCTGCTGATTATCAGGAAGGCTGGCGCTATGGCCGCCGCGTTCGAGGAGCAGGCGCTCGACCAGTTCACAAAGGACGCCCGGCGCGCCCTCTCCAAAGGAGAGTGGCGCCACGACGAGTCATCAGGGAGATGCGTTTGTAGGCGGCTTGCTCGAACTATCTGGATCTCGGTAGTTTTCCAGCACCTACCCTACCGAAATGGGAGGACAGGCTCTTTGTCGGAATCGCTCCTTCTACCTGATCGAAGGGTAGCGAGCATAGCAATGCCTGCCAGGCCCGCGGCGCGATAATTATCAGGCGCATCTGCGCCTGCGACGTGTGCGTGAGCAAGCGCTAACGTCACTCGCCGTTAGCTAATGCCATCTAGACCTGTCATCTACCACTACCTATGCTCGAGCCTTCACCAAGGAGGTCAAAATGGCAGAGCATACGCAAAAAAACCAAGAACCCAGCCCACCAGTTTCTATAGGGTTAATTGAAAAAGCATGGGAATGGAAATGGGCAGTCCGCCTAGCATACTTAGTTCTTTTTCTGGACATAGCCTTGTTGCTAAGAAAGCTGCCAGGCGTTCTAGAGATGTCCATTTCTCCTGAAAGAGTCTGGGCCAACTTTGGGTACCTGCTCACAGCCGCTTGCTCATTTGGACTTATTGTCTCTTTCGGCATCCCAGCGCTTGCTTTTGCATTGCGTCAAATATTCTCACTAGTTGGGGCGGCTATTCCAGACGGCCTTTTCGAAATTCGGACGGAGCGCTACCAGCGACCAAGCGGGTATGTATCGCTTCACCAGCTCCATAAGCACGCTTTGAGACAGAACAGCGACTTTCTAATGAAGCTGTATGAAGAACGCTCAGCTAAAATAGAAGAGGCCCGAGAACAACGGGAGCAAATAGGGATGCTTTTTTTCGGCATGACCCTCCTGTGCATACTCGATTGGAACCTTGGCAGTAATTCCAGTACTGGGTCACTGGTCCAAGTATTTCTCTCTCATACAGATGATAAAGTCGGTATTGCGGCAGTGGTCGGCGTGCTTGCGCTCCTGCGCTGGGCGTGGTTTCCGGCGCGGGAGACAAATTGGGCTTATTACCCACCTCTCCACGATGAGCTGGCGTCTAAAGAACGTACCGAAAAAGAAGCGCTTGAGAAAATGCGTCGAGAATGGAGGAGTTAAAGTTTGGGGATCGGATTGAAATACACAACAAATGGCCACTACCCCGTTCCGGGGTGGTGCTGGAGCGAGGTGGTTGCTGGTTCGAGATAGCGTCGGAGGGCGCATGGCTGCTGAGTTGTGATCACCAGCCTTTTAGAGAAGCGGAGAACGAACGGGGAAAATTTTGGCTTGAGGGGACTGAAAACGAAAAATGTCCATCGCAAGGTGAGTCTAAGTCGTTGTTTTGCATGGTACGGCACCAGACGAGCGGTACCTTGGCTCGAGGCTAGGAGTTCTGCGGTTCTGGAATTTATGTAGAAAATATGGTGCTCCTCAAAAGATAACCATAAATAAATCAACTAGTTATGGGGCTCAGTAGAATTGAATCGGGACTCCATACCTCATCTGCAATACGGTCATCCTACACCGTAAGTGCACTAATTCTGCTGGCCCGGAAATCCTGAGATGGCGTGGGTCTAAGGAACAGGAATGCGTGGATCCGCGCTCAGGCGTCTACTGCTGGAAACGTCAGCCTTGCTGTACCTCCCAGGTGCTTTCCGTATACGATGGCATTTTGATGTCTTTTGGGAGATTCACTCATGGATGTGGTCATGCAGCACCTTTCTGAAATTATCAGTTTCGCAGCTGGGGCATTGGGTGGTGCAGCCCTAACCTTCACCTTAACCCGAAATAGTGTAAAAAATGGCGGCTCGGTCATTGACCAAAGTAAAGCTCGGGCTGGAGGAGATGTAGTCGGCGGAAACAAAACTACCCGAAAAAATTAGCGCTGGATTGGTAACAATGGTTAATTTTCCAGCTGTTGTGAATCAGAAGGGCGCTTCTGCGGGCGTCGATGTTGTAGCAGGCGACAAGGTAACCAATTTTAATATATTGCCTGCCAAGGCAACTGGTAAAATTGAAGTGCTTCTTGCGAAGCTGACTAAAGAAATTGAGTCAAACGAACGAGTTAGAGATACGTTAGATAGCCTTAGTAGATTTCATAAAAAGCGTACAATCGATGGGGTGGAAGGCTTAGAGGCAAAGCTCAAGGCTGGTGGGCGGGAGTATGAGCTTTTTGATGCTCTTGAAAAGAAAGAGCTTTTTTCAAAGTTATTAGAGCGATACTCGCATTATGCCTCGGCGCAAGAGATTCTCGCCTGTCTCTTGGCAAGGGTTGAGTACAACTTCCAAAGTTTTATTTATCCACAAATTGATGGGCTGTCGACGCTAGAAGTTAATGAACTAGTCGATTATAGAATCATAGAGCCAACCATTAATGATTGCGGCGTAGGCGTATTGTCTATGGATCACAGTGTCGCAATGGGTATGGTTTATTGGCTAGCGGAGCAATGCTACGTGCGGTGGCACAAATGATCCAGATTACTTTTCAAGCAGCATTCGACCCTTTTCACGCGTCGTTTAGGTTCCTTCGGCTTATAGAGATTACTAAAGAGTTAGGCGAGTTGACTATAGATCAGGCGCGGATTTTAGATTTTTATCTGCTATTTCCATTCCGGGCCGGAGAGATAAAGCTCCTCGCTGGACATCGAAAATACAAGCGGGTAGCGTCAGACTTTCTGCACCTGAAGCCGTACGGTGAACTGCCTAGTTCTTTTGTGTTGTTTAGCCGAATGCAGAATATACAAGTAGCTGCATTAGATACATTGGCTGATAATGGTTACTTGGCTGTCGATAAATATGAGCATAAGATAATAAAATCGACAGGGAAAATAGCTGCGCCTGAAATTTCTATGCGGATCAATGAACTGAATTCTGAACAGTCCATATTAGTTGAATTCATCAGAGTGCTATCCACTGAGTATTCCATGTATGGGCGCGATGGATTGAAGGCCAGGACAGGATTACTGGAGTATCGATATGACACAATTTGAGCCGGTGCTAATAGTTAAGCGGCTTGTCGTCATTAAAGGGGCGAAGCCGGTATATGACGAAAGACTCCACGCTGGAGTAAATGTGATTCGTGGGGAAAACGCATCTGGGAAGTCAACAATACTGAATTTTATATACTATGGACTAGGAGGTGACCTCACGGATTGGAGCGCTGCTGCGCTTTTGTGCACTCGTGTATATCTGGAGGTCGAGCTTAATGGAATGGTAGTGACATTAGCTAGAGATATATCGGAGTCATCGGGCTCTCCGATGGATATGTTTAGTGGTTCGTACGATCTCTCATTGAAACAGCCAGCTAATGTTTGGAATAGATATCCATATCGTCGATCTCTAACGACTGAAAGTTTTTCTCAGGTAATATTTAGATTGCTCGGGATGCCTGATGTCTCCTTGGAGGTCTCCGGGAATATCACGATGCATCAGGTGCTCCGTTTACTTTATGCTGATCAATTAAGTCCGGTTGATGAGATTTTTAGATTTGAGCAGTTTGAACAAAAGGATACGAGAGACACAATTGGCCGGCTACTGTGCGGAGCTTATGCTAATGATTTATATGAGAATTCTCAATCCTTAAAGTCTTTGCGAAAAGAGTTTGAAAAAATTGATTCGCAATTGCGTAATTTGTTCGTTGTTCTAGGAAAGGCAGAACAAGAGGTGGTGACTGCGGATTGGCTCCTGGCCGAGCGTAAAGAGCTATTAAAGCAAAAGCGTCAGGTTGAAGAAGAAATTGACTCTCTTGAAAGGAAAATAGCATCTATTTCGACTGAGCCCATCAGTATGAGGGAGCAGGAGGAGTGTTATGATTTCGTTAGACAAAAGCAAGTTGAGATAGCAAAAGTCAAGCAGGCAATCGACTCGTTGATACTCGACATCGCCGATTCAAACGCATTTGTTAATGGTTTAAAGGAAAAGGTCAATAACTTACGTGATTCTGCGGTAGTTGCTAAGCATTTGGAAGAGGTGAGATTTCATTCTTGCCCGGCATGCTTCAGTATCTTAGATAGCGAAGAAGAATCTATGTCTTATGCATGCCATTTGTGCAAGACACCGTACAACTCGGAGCAGGTCGCAGCACGGATTGCAGGGCTTGTGAATGAGTCAGCAGTGCAGATAAAACAGTCAGAAGTTTTGCAGGGACGGCGTAGAGAGCGGTTGTTACAGTTAGAAGCGGATCGAGATAGTTTGGGTAAAGAGTGGAAGTTGTCTGCTCAAAAACTTTCTTCCATGCTTAAGAGACCCTCCACAGAGAGCCAGCAATCGTTAAGGGAATTGCAGCGAAAGTTAGGATATATAGACCGCATGATTGAGGACTTCGATCAGAAGTCAAAGATGGCAGGTGTCATATCCAGCCTATCGCAGCGAAAAGTAGAGTTGCAATTCAAGATTACCTCGCTTGAGGATGAGAATGAAAAGCTAAAGTATGCCCAGCAAGACAGGCTTAATAGGGCATATTTGTTGATCTCAGAAGAGGTGAAATACCTCCTTCATAATGACCTCCGTCGACAGGATTCTTTTGAGAATGCCAAAGGTTTGAGTTTTTCGTTTGAGAAAAATCGAATGACAGTCGACGGTCAAAGTTATTTTTCTGCAAGCTCTCGAGCTATATTGAAGAGTAGTTTTTTTGCTGGGTTTACTGCTGCTGCAAGCGATGAAGAATTTTTCAGACATCCTCGCTTCTGCATGATTGATACGTTGGAGAATATGGGGGTTGAAGAGGTTAGGAGTCAGAACTTCCAGCGACTACTGGTTCAACGATCAGCCAAGCTTAAGGCGAAACATCAAATTATTTACGCAACTGCTATGATTGATCCAGAGCTAGATAATATCTCCTATACAGTTGGTCGCTATTCAACCAGGGATGAGCCTACGATTGAGTTGTGGAAGTAACTAATTGATTAGTTAGTTCCTCTCCTCGAGTACTAACTCGAGCAGGGGAAATCCCAGCATCGCTAAGCGGGTGATCTGTTACAAATAGTTATGACGTGCGATTTGATCTTTTAATACCCATGGGGCGTGCAAATGGAATTCGCGGGCGAAATAAAATCATTTGATGAGTTTAGATCTATCGTACGAGGTATAACGCCAGATGAAAGATATTTTTTTCGTGGAGAGGGGCGGGATTATTATTCGTTGATCCCTAAGGTGGGTAGGATAATCAGGTCTATATTACCACTCGGATACTACGATGAAAATACAATACTTGAAAGGTTCAAAAATCAAGCAATTGGTTTGGTAAATTCTTCACCGTTAAACGAGTGGGAGTGGCTCGCGCTTGCGCAGCATCACGGATTGCCTACTCGGCTTTTGGATTGGTCAACCAATCCCTTAGTGGCGCTTTATTTTGCTGTTGCGGAGCCGATGGGTAATGTTGAAGTTCAGAGGGAACAGTTGGCAGTTCCGACATATCAAGGTGATGCAGCATTTTATTTTTTAACTATAAAGTCTGCATTCATTGATACAAATGTAGTGCGCAAGCCACTTAAGCACCAATACGTCGGGATCTATAAGCCGCCCCATGTTACGAACAGAATCAGAGCTCAATCGGGAGTTTTTACTATACAGCCGGACCCCAAGCAGCCACTCGATGAGAGATTGAAGAAATCAGCTATTAGGAAATATAGAATACCATGCGCTGCGCGTGAAGAAATACGGAGAGAGTTAAGATTGTTTGGTATTCATCAAGCTTTTATTTATCCTGATCTTGATGGGTTGGCTGGATATTTGCAAAGTATATTGACTGAGCGTCAAATCTAGCTGTTGGGTGATTTTATATTTTGTTCCGTTGTATTGCACGTGCTAGTGAAGGATCACTGATTTGCTTTCTAGATTGAAAATTCTTGTTGTTAGCTTTCAGGTCTTTATAGTCAATCAGAAAACTCCACGCTTTTTCTAAGCGTTGGCTTATTAGCTTTATGGTCAATAGATAGTAATACTGCGTTGATCCTGTATACCGTTCTATTCTGTTGTTGATAAACCAAACAAGATGTTTTCTCTGCCAGGTCCACGGGTTATCGCGGTGCCAGCGATCAGCAATGGCTACTTGGATAGCTTTGGCTTGGCTTATGTGACGCTGGCGTGCGGCATGTGCGCCAGTCAGCACTCCGGCTAGGAACAGCTCCATGTCGAATGTCTTGCTCATGCTCGACCACCGATGTAGGCCGAGGCCACGTCGATTCGACCGTGCCCTAGTTCGTGGCTGATTTGTGCGCGAGCCTTTTGATCGAGGTGTGGGTCGAGCTGGTAGCAGCTGCCACCGTTGATGGGGGCGAGGTGCTGGGTGATTTGCTCATAGCGTTCGCACGCGTAGGCTGCGCGCAGTTCGTGGAAACCTTTGAGGTTATGCTGATGGAGGATGTCCCGGGCGGGGCGCACGACGCGCTGCTGGAAATCGAGGTAGCTCTCGTTCGGTGCAAGCAGGTTGCGGCTATCGTCGGGCGATGTCTGTTCGGCGTACTTGAGCGCGTCGCGAATATGGTCATCCGCTCTGATCCAACGAGGCGCTATTGCACCGCCGCGACCGCCTTTGGTGCCGTCCTGGATGTTGATCTTGCCGTGGTGTTCGGCTTCGCGCTTGAGGCGCGGCAGGTCGGCTAGGATGGCCTCGCGCAATCGCATGCCGGTGGTTCGCGCCAACTGCACGATGGCCGCGGCGCGCGGCTGCTGGTGTTCGCAAAGCACGTCGATGATCCGCTTCAGCTGTTTGCGGTCTTGGCCTTGCGGAACCGAGCAGCGAATACTGGTGCGCCGCATTCCCAGCGCCTTGCTCGGACTCGGCACTTTCACATACTGATCACCGCGAAGCGCGGCCATGGTCCGATTCACACTGGATAACCGGTTTTGCGCAGTGGCGATGCCGATAGCACCTTGTTCAACTTGTTCGCGCAGATGCTCGGTGTAGTCGAGCAAGGTCTGTCGATCAATCTGTCGCGCATCGTTGACGCCTGGCCCATCTTGCGACCGACACCAGCGTACAAACGCCAGCCACCGATCACTGTGCGCTTTAACGGTCCCGTAGTGCCCGCTGCCGAACATGTCTTTCAGCGCTTGCGGCCCGGCATAGCTCAGTTGCCGACCATAGCCAAAATTCCGCCCGTCCCGTTTACCGACCAGCGCCATGATCAAACTCCTCTCGAACCCAAATCCTTGAAGCTTTCCCCACGTCGTCCCACCAAGAATGCTGAGTGTTATCAGGGATCAAGGCCCCTGCGGCCTGTGGGGACGTCCACTAACGCGGGACTTACGGCTCCTTACGACCGGGAGCATGGGCATCTCATGATCTGGCCTCCTGAACACCGATACCGGTGGGCGGGTGGAGGCTGCACTGGCCGACGAGACCAACGCCGCGAGATCCTGAGTCGGGTGAAGGCAGTGATGCGATGACCGGGGCATGCCTGACTGTCAGTCAGGTGCAGTCCATTCCTTGGGCTGCGGCACCACCATCTGCATCGCTGTTGCTGGTGACTTCGGTGTTTGTCACGCCGATTGTCACGAGGGGGAATGCCGCAAAGCCTTGTACGAGTTGGGCTGCAGCAGCGGTAGGAGCGCCCGTCTCTTTCCGGAAGAAAGAGACGGGCGAAGGTTGGCGCAATGAAATGGCCAAGCGGATAAGTTGCTGTAGGGCAGCTATGAAAGGGGATGAGTTGCCGCAGTGGGCACACTGGTAAAAGTAGGCATCCATCACATCACTGTGAGCGTGCGAGCTGCCGGACGCTAATCGCACTTTGGGAGAACCACCACGGTGTGGCGTAGCCTTAAAGGTTCTGGCTACCTGGGTTGCTGTCAACGACAGCACTTGCCCGATCTTTTCTACGCCTTTGGATAATTTGGGTCAAGGCTCGAATTTTCGGGAATTCTGCGGCTGTGGATGAAATTATCCACCTGTGGAAATCAGTGGTTTTCCACAGACAGTTGCGTGGGCTTTAGATTTTTTAAGTGAGGTCCATCCAAGCAGGGCGGCTTTGCAGCCCTGCTTGGATGGACCCGCGTGGAAGGGCGGACTGCGGTGATCTCATTGGTTTACCCACGTTTGGATGAGCCACGGCTATTTTGTAGGGCGGTGATGTTGTTGCCGACTGGGTGAACGAATTCGTGAGGCGTTACATGGCCGCTGCGATTGGCATCAATGTAGTTGCTCCACCACGCCATGATCAGCCGGCGCTGCTCCAGAAATTCAGCTTTGTGGATATACGCGGCGCGCACACGGTTGCGTTCCTTGTGGCTCATTTGTCTTTCGATGGCTGCGTCGGTCCATAACCCGGACTCAAGCAGGGCGCTACAGGCCATGGTCCTGAAGCCGTGGCCGCACACGTCCTTGCTAGTGTCATAGCCGACGTTGCGGAGCATGGTGTTCACCGTGTTCTCGGACATGGGCTTCCAGTACTTATGGTCGCCCGGCAGCACCAACTCTGAAAAGCGACTGAGGCTGCGCAGGCGCTCCAGTATTTCGATGACCTGCGACGATAGCGGAACCATTTGAATGTCGCCGTTCATCTTGGTCCCGCGTGTGGAGTTACGTACCCCTTCAATCGGTGCGCGCGTATCGGGGATTTCCCACATGGCGCGTTGGAAGTCGAACTCACTCCATCGAGCGAAGCGCAGTTCGCTAGAGCGGACGAATACGTGCAGCGTCAACAGGACGGCGAGACGCGTCAGCTCGCGGCCGTTGTAGTTGTCGATACGGTGTAGCAGTTCGGGTAGGCGGTTGAGGGATAGGGCTGGGCGATGAACTGTGCGTGGCGCGTGAATCGAGCCTGCCAGATCCAGTGCAGGATTCATAGTGATCTGCCGAGCCCTTTTGGCCCCGCGCATGATGGTGGATAAGTAGTTCTGTACCCTTAACGCCACATCCATGGTGCCGCGTTCCTTGATGCGCTGGGTGATCTCTAGCAGGTCATGGGTATCGAGTTCAGCGATGGGTCGTTGGCCGATCAGCGGGAAGACGTGGGTACGCAGTCGGCTCATCACGGTTTTTGCGTGTCCTTCGGTCCAGCGACGGGACATGTCGGCGTGCCACTCCTGGGCAACGGTTTCGAAAAGCAGTGCCGCAGGCTGGGCCACGATCTTGGCCTTCTTCTTTTCTTCCATTGGGTCGAGGTTGTCGAGCAGCAACGCCTTGGCTTCGTCTCGCTTACGTCGTGCGACGGAAAGGGTAACAATGGGGTAATTGCCGATGATGAGCGTGCCTTCCTTGCCGCTTGGCTTGGTGTACTTCAAGCGCCAGGTCTTTACGCCATTGGGTTTGACGAAAAGGTACATGCCGCCGCCGTCGAACAGTTTGTAGGCGCGTTCGCGGGTTTTGGCCATGCGGCATTGCAGGTCGCTGAGGGGGATCGCTAGACGTGGCATAGGGGTACGCGCTCCTGACCGGGAAATCGCAGTACCCCTAACATACCCTCGGGGAAGGGGGATTTTGTTGGATCCCGACAGAGGGTCCTGGAACGAAAAAACCCGCCAAAGGGCGGGTTTTCGGGGCTTCCAGAGCATTCGGTGGAATGCAATGGAGCCTAATGTGGTGCCGGCACCAGGAGTCGAACCCGGGACCTACTGATTACAAGTCAGTTGCTCTACCAACTGAGCTATACCGGCGTTGTGGGCGCTGATTATAGGGATTTGGTTTGTCGAGTAAAGCCTTAATTTCACTTTTTTTGCGGTGCTTATGTCGAAACGCGATGACCGTTATTCACAATCGCTCCATGGGCGTGGCGGCAAAGGGCGGTTTTGTGGAACGGTTCTCATTGGTTCGCAAGCTACTGATTTGTCGCAAATTTAACACGTGTATAAAAAGTGAACAATTTGTTAAATCGTTTGCGAGGCGCGTTTTCTGGGGGTTCAGCAGAATTCTGTCAACAGAGTTATCCACAGGGCAGTACGCTCGAAGTGATTCATTTTCGCTCGGCGAGGATGAGCAGGTTGCGGGGTGTGATGTGGCTGTCGCAGAAGGTGCCGATGCGAACGTGGTAGTCGCGCTGCTGCAGGTAGAGGGCGCGGTCGAGGATGAGCCAGAGTTCGAGCGGGCGGCGGAAGAGGTTTCGCAGCAGTTCGAGGTTGCGGACTTCGGCGAGTCGTCGCCATCCGGTGGCTTCGAGCGCAGGCCAATCCTGTGTGCCGGGGTGGGGTAGTTGTTTGAGCTCGGCGAGGTCGCGGCAGTAGTCGGCGAAGGGTTTGTCGAGCCAGGCGCTGGGGAGCGATGGGGTGGGCAGGTAGTCGTCGATGCCGCGCAGTTGGCGTTGTAGCAGGTCGAAGGCGAGTCGGCGTGCCATGGAGGTGTCGCGTTGGCGACGGACCCGGGCGCCTGCGGTGACGGTTTCGCTCAGCGGGAGGCCGAGGTCGTCGAGGGACAGCTGAAGCGACGATGCCAGGCCTTCTGTCGATAACGGCTGGTAGTGGTCGCTGGCGATGCGGTTGTAGCAGCACGGGGCGATGGCCATGGTTTGGCAGCGGGTGTCGCTGGCCAGTCGCATGAGGCGCACGTGGAGATCGCCGCAGGCGTGCAGGGCGACCGGGGTGTGGGTGGCGTTTAACCGGGCGGCGGCGTCGGCGGCCATGACGTTTTGATGCAGGTGCTGGGCGGCGATGCCGAGTTTGTGGCTGAGCTGTTCGCCTGCTTCTACCAGTTTTGCATCGTATTCAAGGCAGGTGAGGGCTTGGCCGTGATGGGCGAGGCGGCGGCCGAGGTGGCCTTTGCCGGCGCACCAGTCGAGCCAGTGTGTCGGGGTGTGTTTGAAGCTGAGGCTGCTGGCGAAGGCTTCGATCTGTTGCCATTTGCGGCCGGGTACGTCGACGCTCATGCGTGATGACACGTGTTCCAGGTCGATGCGGGGCAGGGCGTCGATGTCGCTCAGGGTTTTGGATTGCTGGGCGATGGCTGCGAAGGGTTGGGGCGCGTCGAGGTGTTCGGGGTGGTTGTGGGCGGCTTCTGCTTCTTCTAGAGAGCGTTGGCGCAGCCAGGTGGATAACTCGGGGTGTTGCGCTTCCCACGGCAGGTGGCGATGGGTGAAGGGTTTTGGGCGCCACAGGGCTTGATGCTCGAGCAGGAAGGCGTCGAGGGCATGGAAGCGGGATTGTAGGCTGGCGGGGTGGATCGGCATTGGATGGGGCGGCGGTTTTGGGCTTGGGAAGGAAGCTTACGGGCTTTGGTGTCTGGACGTCAGTCTTCGCGAGCAAGCTCGCTTGTATGGTAGGACTCGAAGGGGTGGGTGGGACCTAAAGCTGGCTTCTGACTGTTCGCACCAGTACAGACC
>Ga0308163_10000777_pt1 | contig 45015 bp, 40 predicted proteins | sample PhyTR1_FD_201037 | JGI IMG/M metagenome (GOLD analysis project Ga0308163, IMG submission 201037) | Phyllosphere microbial communities from UC Gill Tract Community Farm, Albany, California, United States - DLSLT.R1 | ecosystem: Host-associated > Plants > Phyllosphere > Unclassified | place: USA... | reverse complement strand
AAAAAGCTCCCTTGCGGGAGCTTCTTTTATTTGTTCTGGCGGAGAGGGTGGGATTCGAACCCACGGTACGATTTAACGTACGCTTGATTTCGAGTCAAGTACATTCGACCACTCTGCCACCTCTCCAGGTACTGCGCATTGCTTGCGGTCTTTTCTTGCATTGCTGCGAGAAGGCAAGATTATAGCAGCCGGCGGAAAAAAGGGAAGGACTTTTTTTATGCCTTCAGATGCGTCAGGCCACCCATGTACGGGCGCAGCACTGGCGGGATCTCGACGCTGCCGTCGGCTTGCTGGTAGTTTTCCAGTACCGCCACCAGGGTGCGGCCGACTGCCAGGCCGGAGCCGTTCAGGGTGTGGGCCAGTTCCGGTTTGCCGGCGGCGTTGCGGAAACGCGCTTGCATGCGGCGCGCCTGGAACGCTTCCGTGTTCGACAGCGAGGAGATTTCGCGGTAGGTGTTTTGCGCCGGCAGCCACACTTCCAGGTCGAACGTCTTGGCGGCGGTAAAACCCATGTCGCCGGTGCATAGCGACATCACGCGGTATGGCAGGCCCAGGCGCTGCAATATGGTTTCGGCGTGGCCGACCATTTCATCCAGCACGTCGTACGAGGTATCGGGATGCACCACCTGCACCATTTCCACCTTGTCGAACTGGTGCTGGCGGATCATGCCGCGCGTGTCGCGGCCGTAGCTGCCCGCTTCCGAGCGGAAGCATGGCGTGTGCGCCGTCATTTTCAATGGCAATTGGTCCAGCGGCAGGATCTCGTCGCGGGCGATATTGGTCAACGTCACTTCCGACGTCGGGATCAGGTAGAAGGTCTCGCCCTCGCCTTCCACGCCGCCTTTTTTCACCGAGAACAGGTCGGCTTCGAATTTCGGCAGCTGGCCCGTGCCGCGCAGGGAATCGGCGTTGACCATGTAGGGGGTATAGCATTCCGTGTAGCCATGCTCGTCGACATGGGTGTTGAGCATGAACTGCGCCAGCGCGCGGTGCAGGCGGGCGATGCCGCCTTTCATGACGGAGAAACGCGAGCCGGTCAATTTGGTGGCCACTTCGAAGTCGAGACCCAAAGCGGCACCGACGTCGACGTGATCCTTGACTTCGAAGTCGAAGGTACGCGGCGTGCCGACCTTGCGCACTTCCACGTTGCCCGCTTCGTCTTCGCCGACCGGCGCCGACTCGTGCGGCAGGTTCGGCACGGCCATGATGAAATCGCTCAGCTTGGCTTGCACCAGCGCCAGCGCCGTTTCATCGGCTTTCAGTTCGTCGCCCAGGCCGGCCACTTGCGCCATCACGGCCGACGTGTCCTCGCCCTTGCCCTTCAACATGCCGATCTGCTTGGACAGCGCATTGCGCTTGCCCTGCGATTCTTCGGTGCGTGTCTGGATCGCCTTGCGTTCGGCTTCGAGGGCGGTAAAACCTGCCACGTCGAGCTGGAATTTGCGCGTCGCCAGGCGGGCGGCAACGGTGGCGATGTCTTTACGGAGTAATTGGATATCTATCATGGGTGCGTGGCGGTGCCGATGTATCGAAAGCACTCATTGTACCAAGACCCGTTCACTTCATTATGAGTTTTGCGCTGGCCGGCCTGGCGGCCGCCAGCATCAGATGAAAGCGGCTTTTTCGGCGGCGCTCAGGCGGCGGGCGCTGACGGTCACCACTGGCATCGAGGTGTCGGCTGCCTGGGCGACCAGGGCCGAGTCGGCGCTGACGGTCACGGCGCGGGTGTCGGCGGTGGCAAAGCTGGAACCGATGGCCAGGACGGCGGCGGCGACAAAGGCGATTTCCATGTTTTTCAGTGCGTTCATGATGTGGCTCCTGGTGGTGTCTGGTTTCGATTAGTGCTGCTGGTATGGTGGTACTTTAGCCAGCGAACACCTGCAACACCACCGGATTGCGACCAGCGGCGAAAAACGCGGCGCGAACGGTGAAAAACAAGGATTGAAGCGGCGACAGACGCTACAGTGCGTCCTTCACCAGGCCGCCCAGCCGCGTGATCGCCTGCTCGATGCGCGGCGTCCAGGCGTTGCCGCAATTGAGGCGCAGGCAATTGCCGAACTTGCCCGAGGCCGAGAACAGCTGGCCCGGCATATAGGCCACGCCCTGTGCGATGGCGGTGCCGTGCAGCGCCAGCGCGTCGATCTGCGCCGGCATCTCGACCCACAGCACGAAGCCGCCCTGCGGCTCGGACAGCCGGCACTCGGGTGGAAAGCTGGCCGCCACCGCGTCGGACATGCGGGCGATGCGCTGCACCAGGGTGCGCCGCATCTTGCGCAATTGCTGGTCGTAGCTGCTGCCTTCCAAAAAGTCGGCCAGCACGGCCTGGAAGAAATGGCTGGTGGCGCCGCTGGACACGGTTTTCAGCAAAGCCACCTCCTGCGCAAAGCGCCCGGCCAGCACATAGCCGACGCGCGAGGCGGGCGTGACCGCCTTGGAAAACGACGAGCACAGCAATACATTGCCGCTGGTGTCCCAGGCTTTCACCGGCCAGGGCCGCTGCTGGGCAAAGCACAGGTCGCCATACACATCGTCTTCCACCAGCGGAATATTGAACTCCGACAGCAGCCCCGCCAGCCGCTGCTTGTTTGCGTCCGGCATCACGCAACCGAGGGGATTATTCGCGTTCGGCACGAACAGGCACGCTTGCACCAGGCCCGCGCGCAAGGCCAGTTCCAGTGCATCGAGCGACGGCCCCGTCTTCGGATCGGTGGGAATTTCCAGCGCCTTCATGCCCAGGCTTTCGATCATCTGCAGCAGCACGAAATAGGTGGCCGACTCGATGGCGATGGTGTCGCCCGGTTTCGCCACGGCGCGCAGGCACAGGCTGATGGCCTCGGTGCAGGAATTGGTGACGACGATCTCGCCGGGGTCCAGCTTGCCCCAGTCCAGCGCGCGGCGCGTCACCTGGCGCAGGAAATTGCCTTCGCTGATGTCGTAGCAGCTGACCTTGCTGAGCAGCGCTGGCTCGCGCCGCGCCACCGCGCTGATGGTGCGCTGCATGCGCTTGATGGGCAGGATTTCATCGGGCGGCCAGGCCGTGCCCAGCTGCACGATGTGTGCCGTTTCATTGTCCTTCAGCACCCGCATCAGCAGATTGTTGATACCGACAAAGGCCGGCTCCTTCAGGTGCTGGGCCTGCGCGCTGCACGGCCGGCGCGGCGCACGGTGGCGCACAAAATAGCCGGACTGCGGCCGCGCATCGACCTGGCCACGGTCTTCCATAAGGCGCAAGGCCTGCATCACTGTGCTGATCGACAGACGCTTCTGTTGCGCCAAATGGCGGATCGACGGCAGCCGCTCGCCGGGCGCGAACACGCGCGTGTCGATCAGCGCGCCCAGTTCGTCGGCCAGGTGTTCGTACAGATTGGTGTGCATGGGTTTCCTTGCTTGTTTCCTCGCGCCAGTATGCGGTGGCCAGGCCACGCCGGCACAGATACAGTTGCCGCATTTTTTGACAAGCACAGTGTAGCCGCGAGCGCACTGTATGCATGACAATTTCGCTTGAGTGCATCTGTTCCGGTGGTTGCCACGCGCATAAGCTGTTCCTGTCCGCACACCAGGAGCACGCCATGCCTACCGAACACGATTTACAGCGCGATACCCCGTTGCGGCTGGAACACGCCAGCGCCGGCGTGATCGAATGCCTGGAAGGCCGCGCCTGGATCACGGCGTATGCCGAATTCGACGATACCGTGCTGGAAGCGGGCCAGCGCTACACCATCCCGAACGATGGCCTGGTGCTGGTGGAAGCGGTGGGCAGCGGGCGCATCCGTTTTCATGCGGCGGCACCACAACGTGCCTGGTGGGCGCTACATATCCCGACATTATTGAGCACAAGGACGACATGACTTCATCTTTACCGCGCGTGCTGGTCACGGGCGCCGCCGGCGTGATCGGCACCGTTTTCTGGAACAGCCGGCACGGGGCATTCTCCCTGCGCCTGGCCGACCTGCACATCGCCAACCTGGCGCAAGCGCCCTGCCCCGTGCTCCGGCTCGATGTCAGCGACTATCACGCCTGCCTGGCCGCCTGCCTGGACATCGACGTGGTGCTGCACCTGGCCGGCGTGCCGCATGCCAGCGCCGATTTCGATACGCAATTGCTGCAGCCAAATATCATCGGCACGCATAACATCTTCCGCGCGGCGCAGGCGCAAGGCGTGCGGCGGGTGGTACTGGCCAGCAGCGCGCAAGCCGTGGAGGGCTATCCGCCCGACGTGCAAATCCATGAACACATGCCGGCCCGGCCCGCCAATATGTACGGCGCCAGCAAGGCCTTCGGCGAAGGCGTGGCGTCGGCCTTTGCGCATCAGCACGGCATGACGGCGATCGCCGTGCGCATCGCCAATCTGGCGACATTTGCGCCCGGCCAGCGGCACAGCGCACGCGATATCGCCGCCTTTGTCAGCGAGCGCGACGTGGTGCAATTGCTGGCCCGCTGCATCACCGCCGATGTGCCGCCCGGCTACCATGTGGTGCATGGGGTATCGGACAACCGTTATAAACGGCTGGCGATCGATACCACGCGCCAGCTGGTGGGGTATGCGCCGCAGGATGATGGCTTTGCACTGCTGGGGCTGTAAGGCCAGCATTTGCTGGTTTTGCGTACCACACCCAGCCAAACAGATTAGCTAATTCATGTAATTTACTGGCTATCCGCATAGCGGCCTATGCACCCGCCACACATCCATTCGCCATCCTCATAGATACCGTCTGACATATCGGTGCGCTGGTAACACCAGCCGCATTCGGCATGGTGAGCGTTGTTTTCGTATGTGAATTGCTTTGGTTCTCTGTAACCCGGCTGCCTTGATGGTAGCAGCGTGGCATCAGGTAGCGTGGCGAATTTGCCGCAATTGCTGCACCAGTGACCACCGTGGTGTTCAATCGTACTGGCCTTTTTGCAACGAGGACAGACAATCTGGTCATGTGCAGCAAGCGGCACCATGTTAGCGGGAACCAGGTCTGCGATGCTCTCCACGCGCTTGCAATGCATGCCGTTGGCGTTCAGGTGGTTCAGAAGCGGATCAAAGCCCTTGTCACCACTGAGCACGAAGCATTGAGTATCAGGGGCCGTCTCAAACATCCTGCCCAGTTCAAAAGCAATGTGGAAGTCCAGGGCATTCTTGCCACTGCCAGATATTTTCAGGAAATCCACGCGGCTGAATCGATGGGCTGTTGCCGGCTTCGTGGAGGCCTTGGGTGGATTCTGCTTGGCACCGACAAAGATAATGGCCCGAAAGCTCTCATCCAGGGGCGACAAATCCACCTTATGCTTGTTTTCCAGATCCACCAGCAGCAGTTTCCTGATCATGACGTCGCCCTCTGAATGCCTTGTTTCAGTCCTTGCCCGCTTCCTGATCCCACTTCCTGAGCATGGCAAGCTTTTCACCTATCTTGATTTCCAGGCCTCGCGGCACAGGTTGATACCAGCCGGGATCGCCTATGCCGTCAGGCAGGTAAGTTTCTCCCGCAGCGTAAGCATTCGGTTCGTCGTGAGCATATCGGTATTCATGCCCATAACCAAGTTCTTTCATCAGCTTGGTCGGCGCATTGCGCAAGTGCACCGGCACTTCCCGGCTTTTGTCTTTTTTGACAAACGCCCTGGCCTGGTTATAGGCGTTGTAGCCGGCATTGCTTTTGGCGGCGACCGCCAGGTAAATCACGGCCTGGCCCAGGGCCAGTTCCCCCTCCGGACTGCCAAGGCGTTCATAGGTCAGCGCCGCATCGTTGGCGATCTGCATGGCCCGGGGGTCGGCCAGGCCGATGTCTTCCCACGCCATGCGCACGATGCGCCGCGACAGATAACGGGGATCGGCGCCACCATCGAGCATTCTGGTCAGCCAATACAGCGCCGCATCGGGATTGGAGCCGCGCACCGATTTGTGCAGCGCTGAAATCTGGTCATAGAAGTTGTCGCCGCCCTTGTCAAAACGCCGGCTGTTCAAGGTCAATGCGTTTTGCAGAAAGTCAGCCGTGACCAGCAGGATGCCGGAGGTTTTCGCTGCCGTATGGGACTGTTCCAGCAGGTTCAGGAAACGCCTGGCGTCACCGTCCGCGTAGCCGATGATGGTATCGACCGCCTGCTCCTCGAACGCCAGCTCGCCCAGCGCGCCTTCGTCCTGGACACGCTTGAGCAACAGCCTCAGCTCGTCGTCGGTCAGCGATTTCAGGACATAGACCTGGGCGCGCGACAACAGGGCGGAGTTCACTTCAAACGAAGGATTCTCGGTGGTTGCGCCGATAAAGGTCACCAGGCCGCTTTCCGCATACGGCAGCAGCGCATCCTGCTGCGACTTGTTGAAGCGGTGAATTTCGTCGACGAACAAAATCGTGTGCTTGCCCAGGGCCAGGTTCTGCTCGGCCTGCTCCATGGAGGCGCGAATATCCTTGACGCCGGAAAATACGGCGGACAGCGCGATGAACTCGCACTTGAAGGCCGATGCGGTCAGGCGCGCCAGGGTCGTTTTGCCGACACCGGGAGGCCCCCAGAAAATCATGGAATGCGGCTGGCCCGACTGGAAGGCCAGCCTCAAAGGCTTGCCTTCCCCTAACAGGTGTGACTGGCCGACAACCTCATCGAGTGTCTTGGGGCGCAGCGCTTCAGCGAGCGGCGCCACGGGCTTTTGCGAAAACAGATCCGCCATGATGATGTCCAGTAAAAAATGCAAAAGCCCCGCATCGCTGCGAGGCCGGTCAGGAAGGGTGCGTCAAAAAACTAGTTATTGATGACGTCCGCGCCCTTGGGCATGACAAATTTGAAGTGATTGGCGGCCAGGGACGGATTCTTCTGGAAGTTCTTGAACGACAGGATCGAGGTCTGGCCGAACGAGTCGCGCAGTTCCATCGCTTCGGGCACGCCGTTGCGCAGGCCGATGCTGATTTCGTCGAAGGTGGTGTCCTTGGCTTTCGGCGTGGCTTTCAGCCATTCCAGGCCGTCGCGCGTGCCCGCTTCGGCCAGGGTAAAATTCTTTTCCAGGTCGTTGCTGCCGAACAGGATGGCGGCCGGCGAGGAGCCCAGCGCGTCGCCCAGTTTCTTGATGGTGACCTGGCTCAGGTCCTTGTCGTAGATATACAGTTGCTCGCCATCGGCCTGCAGCAGTTGCTCGTACGGTTTCAGATAGGTCCAGATAAACTTGCCTGGGCGGGCGAATTCAAAGGTGCCGCTGGCCGGAGTGGAGACCTTCGCCTTGCCGCCCGCGTCCGCCTTTTTCACTTGCCGCTGCACGAATTCGCCCTTGGCCGACCTGGTGCCGGCGGCGAAGCTCTTGAATTGCTCCAGCGCGCTGGCCGAGGCGCTGGCCGCGAACAGCAGGCCGCAGGCAACGCTGGTGGCGCCGATCATGAATTTTGTTGCGATAGTGTGTTTTGTCATTCTTCTTATCCTGGTTCGGCACTTGCCGCCGGCACCAGGATTTCCCGGTTGCCATTGGACTGCATGGTTGAGACGACACCGCTCTGCTCCATCTGCTCCAGCAGACGGGCCGCGCGATTGTAGCCGATGCGCAAATGGCGCTGCACCAGCGAAATCGAGGCGCGGCGGTTTTTCAAGACAACTTGCACCGCCTGGTCGTACAGGGCATCGGCCTCGCCGCCGCCCTCGCCCGGCGCGCTCGCTTCGCCGCCTTCGCCCTCCAGGGTGCCACCTTCGAGGATACCCTCGATATAGTTCGGCTCGCCCTGCAACTTCAAATGGCTGACCACGCGGTGCACCTCTTCATCGGAGACAAACGCGCCATGCACCCGCATCGGCAAACCGGTGCCAGGCGGCATGTACAGCATGTCGCCCATGCCCAGCAAGGCTTCCGCGCCCATCTGGTCGAGAATCGTGCGCGAGTCGATCTTGGACGACACCTGGAACGCGATACGGGTCGGGATATTCGCCTTGATCAGCCCCGTGATCACGTCTACAGATGGGCGCTGTGTGGCCAGAATCAAGTGCAAACCGGCCGCGCGCGCCTTTTGCGCGATACGGGCGATCAGTTCCTCGACTTTTTTACCGACCACCATCATCAGGTCGGCCAGCTCGTCGATGATGATGACGATGGTCGGCAGTTTTTCCAGCGGTTCCGGCGAATCCGGCGTCAGGCTGAACGGATTCGGGATATGTTCTTCGCGCTTGGCCGCGTCGGCGATCTTCGCGTTATAGCCGGCCAGGTTACGCACGCCCATCTTGCTCATCAGCTTGTAGCGGCGCTCCATCTCGTTGACGGCCCAGTTCAGCGCATGGCCGGCCTGGCGCATGTCGGTCACCACCGGCGCCAGCAGGTGCGGAATGCCTTCGTAGACCGACATTTCCAGCATCTTCGGGTCGATCAGAATCAAACGCACGTCGAGCGGATCGGACTTGTACAGCAAGGACAGAATGGTGGCGTTGATGCCCACCGATTTACCGGAACCGGTGGTACCGGCCACCAGCAAGTGCGGCATCTTGGCCAGATCGGCCACCACCGGCTTGCCGGCGATATCCTTGCCCAGCGCAATCGTCAGGCTCGACACGCCGTCGTTATACACCTTGGAGCCGAGGATTTCCGTCAGGCGCACGATCTGGCGCTTGCTGTTCGGCAGTTCCAGTGCCATGTAGTTTTTACCGGGAATCGTTTCCACCACCCGGATCGAGGTCAGCGACAGCGAACGGGCCAGGTCGCGCGCCAGGCCGACGATCTGGCTGCCTTTCACGCCGGTGGCCGGTTCGATCTCGTAGCGCGTCACGACCGGGCCGGGGTAAGCGGCCACCACCTTGGCGTCGACGCCAAAGTCCGACAATTTCTTTTCGATCAGGCGGCTGGTAAATTCCAGCGTTTCCACCGACACGGTTTCCACCACGGCCGGCGCTTCGTCGAGCAGCGACAAGGGCGGCAGCTTGCCGTCGCCCAGGCCTTCGAACAGATAAGCCTGGCGTTCTTTTTCCACCCGCTCGGATTTCACCACGGCGACCACCTGTGGCTCGATTTTCACCGGCGGCGCGGCCACGTGTTTTTCCACGTGCTTGGCCCGTTCGATCACCACCACTTCGTCGCGGCGCACGGCGGCCACTTCGCCCTGGCGGCGGTCTTCGCGGTCGCGGTAGCGCAGCACGAACCAGTTGAAACTGTCTTCGATGGCGGCGCCGATGCGCTCGGCCACCTGCAGCCAGGAAACGTGGAAGAACAGGCTGAAACCGAGCGCGAACAGCAGCAGCAACAGCAAGGTCGCGCCGGTAAAGCCGAAGGCCACATGGCTGGAGTGACCCACCAGCTGGCCCAGCACGCCACCGGGTTCGCGCGGCAGCTGCACGTGCAGGCTTTTCGCCATGCGCAGGTATTCCAGGCCCATGCTGCCGATCAGCATGATGGAAAAGCCGACGATGCGTATCAGCATCTCGACATGGTGTTCGCGCTCGGCATCGTCTTCCTGTTCCAGCAGAAAACGTTTGCTGAGCCGGCGATAACCGTTCCACACCGTGCGCAACAGCCACACGCACCACCACCAGGCGGAAAAACCGAAGATATATAACAGCAGGTCGGACAGGGTCGCGCCCAGCTTGCCGCCCAGATTGGCCACCTTGTCGACCGAGGTGGCGTGCGACCAGCCCGGATCGAGCTTGTTGAAGCTGGCCAGGATCAGCACGAAATACAGGGCGAAAGCGGCAAACGCGAACCAGCGCGCTTCGGACAACAGCCGTACCAGCCGGTTGGGCAGCGGTCGGCGCACGACCGGCTTGCGGGTGTAACTGTTCTGGTTGGCCTGGGCTGGTTTAGTCATTCTGGGATGCGCTGCACGGTGAAAAATGTTTCTGTAAGGGAATATCCCATCATAAGCCGTATTCTAAGCCATATATGTCGCAGACCACCCCACGATTCGTCTGTGTGGACGGCTTGGTCTATAATCCGGGCATAGCTTGCGCAAGTACAACACTCCCTTGTGCTTGACGTGATTGCCCCCAATTCGGATAGACCCCATACATAGAGAAGCCCCATCATGACCACTACCAAACACGCCCGCGTTCTGATCCTTGGCTCCGGCCCTGCCGGCTACAGCGCCGCCGTCTATGCCGCGCGCGCCAACCTGAAGCCGATGCTGGTCACCGGCGTGGAACAGGGCGGCCAGCTGATGACCACCACCGACGTGGAAAACTGGCCAGGTGACCCGATGGGCGTGCAAGGCCCGGACCTGATGCAGCGCCTGCTGCAACACGCCGAGCGTTTCAATACGGAAATCGTGTTTGATCATATCCACACCACCTTCCTGAACGAAAAGCCGATCCGCCTGAAGGGCGATAGCCACGAATACACCTGCGACACGCTGATCATCGCCACCGGTGCTTCCGCGCAATACCTGGGCCTGCCATCGGAATCGGCCTTCATGGGCAAGGGCGTGTCGGCTTGCGCCACCTGCGACGGTTTCTTCTATCGCAACCAGGAAGTGGCGGTCGTCGGCGGCGGCAATACGGCGGTCGAGGAAGCGCTGTACCTGTCGAACATCGCCGACAAGGTCACGCTGATCCACCGCCGCGACAAGTTCCGCGCCGAAGCGATCCTGATCGACCGCCTGAACGCCAAGGTTGCCGAAGGCAAGATCGTGCTCAAATACAACCACACCCTGGACGAAGTGACGGGTAACGAAGGCGGCGTGACGGGCCTGAACATCAAGTCCACCATCGACGGCAAAGTCGAAGCGCTGAGCGTGCATGGCGTATTCATTGCGATTGGCCACAAGCCGAACACCAGCATCTTCGAAGGCCAGCTCGACATGCACAACGGCTATATCAAGACGAAGACCGGCCTGGAAGGGATGGCGACGGCCACCAGTGCGCCGGGCGTGTTTGCCGCCGGCGACGTGCAGGACCATATCTACCGCCAGGCCATCACCAGCGCCGGTACCGGTTGCATGGCAGCACTGGACGCCCAGCGCTACCTGGAAGGCCAGGAGTAATCCGTCGTGGCGTCGATGAAAGACTTTGCCGACCTGAAAGCCGTCAGCAAGCAGCTCAAGGAGCAGGCCGAAGCGCGCGCGGTGGAACAGGCCGAGCGCGCCAAAAAAGCGCAAGTGCAGGCAGTGGAAGGCAATCTGTTCAAGGCCAGCATCGGCGGCGTCAAGCGCCTGCCCGAATCGGACCGCTACGTGCCGGCGCTGCCGAAAACGGCATCAATGACGGCTCAACAACCTGCGCGCAAGCTGTCGCGCGAGGAAGACGATGCGGCGGTGCTGCGCGAGTCGCTGTCGGACCTGTTTGAAGTCGACCATTACCTGGAAAACGATCCGGCCCTCAATTACGCGGCGCCGGGCGTGGGGCCCGACGTGGTGAAAAAGATGCGCAAGGGCCATTGGCCGATCCAGGATGAGCTGGACTTGCATGGCCTGCGCCGCGACGAAGCGCGCGACGGCATCGGCGCTTTCCTGGCCCATGCGACACGGCGCAAACTGCGCTGCGTGCGCGTGATCCACGGCAAGGGTTTCGGTTCGAAAGGACAGGAACCTGTGCTGAAATCGATGGTGCACAGCTGGCTGGTGCAAAAGCCGGAAGTGATCGCCTTTTGTCAGTCGCGCCGCTCCGAAGGCGGCGATGGCGCGCTGACGGTGCTGCTGGCGGCGGCGCTGCAGGTGGTGCGTTAGCGCTTCCTGATTTCCACTCATTAGTTGCTTTAAAACACGGCCCCGTTTGTCACCATTCGGGGCCGTGTCATGTTAACCTGTGGCTATTATTTTTTGCCGGGCAATAGTCCAGCCGCCGCCTCCCATGATGCCACCCCAATTGCCGCCCGGCTCGCTGATCAAACTGATCGAAGTGATCGCCATCCTGGTGGGCGCCTTTTCCGGTTTTATCGAAGCGCGTCGCAAACGCATGGATCTGGTGGGGGTCTTCGTGGTCGCCTTTATTACCGCCTTTGGCGGCGGCACCTTGCGCGACATCCTGCTCGACAAGCGGCCCCTGTTCTGGGTCTCGCACCAGGAATACGCGATCCTGATCTTCGTGCTGGCCCTGACTGCCGCGCCGCTGATCCAGCACCTGCGGCAAATCGTCTCCGAACGCCTGATCGTGGTGGCCGACGCAATCGGTCTCGGCATGTTCGCGATTGCCGGCGTGGCCGAAGCGATGCGCGCCGGCATGCCACTGTTCATTGCCTCGATGATGGGAGTGATTACGGGAATTTTTGGCGGCGTGATGCGCGACATCGTGTGCAACGAAGTGCCGATGGTGTTTCGTGATGGCAAACCTTACGCCATCTGCGCCTTTATCGGCTGCTGGGCCTATCTGCTGCAGAAGCACTTCGGCGTCGAGCACGACTTTGCGCTGTGGACCAGCGCCAGCGGCATCACCATCATGCGGCTGATCAGCTGGAAATTCGATATGCGGCTGGGGCGCTGAGCACAACGCCCCAGCATGTTTACACGGCTTCCGGGCCGGTTTCACCCGTGCGGATACGGATCACCTGCTCGATATTGCGCACGAAAATCTTGCCGTCGCCGATCTTGCCGGTGCGCGCGGCCTTGATGATGGCGTCCACCACCTGCTCGGTCACGCTGTCGTCGACCACCACTTCCACCTTGACCTTGGGCAGGAAGTCGACCACGTACTCGGCGCCACGATACAGCTCGGTGTGACCCTTCTGGCGGCCGAAACCCTTTACTTCCGTCACGGTCAAACCCGTCACATTCACATCGGCCAGGGCTTCGCGTACTTCGTCGAGCTTGAATGGTTTGATGATGGCGGTAATCTGTTTCATGGCTTTCTCCTGTTCATAAACATAATGATGCGACAATTTGTTGATTGAGCAGCTATTCATTCGCGCACGCTCATGTGAACGCAGCGGAAATCTGGGGTCAGACCCGCCGGGTCTGACCCCGGCCTTTCAGCAGTTGGGTGAAAGCAAGCTTCATCTTATTCGTAGAATTTCGAGGTAATCGGGTAGCGCCAGTCGCGGCCAAAACCGCGGTGCGTGACACGAATGCCGACCGGCGACTGGCGCCGCTTGTATTCATTGATCTTGATCAGACGCGTGATGCGGGCCACGTCGGCCGGTGGGTAACCGGCTTCGATAATCTCGGCGATCGGCCGGTTTTCTTCCATGTACAGTTGCATGATGCCGTCGAGAATGTCGTACGGCGGCAGCGAATCCTGATCCAGCTGGTCGGCGCGCAGTTCGGCCGATGGTCCGCGCGTCAGGATGCGCTCGGGAATCACGCTTGATACGCTATTGCGATACGCACACAAGCGATAGACCAGCGTCTTGGCGATATCCTTGATCACCGCGAAGCCGCCCGCCATGTCGCCGTACAGGGTGCAATAACCGACCGCCATCTCGCTCTTGTTACCGGTCGTCAATACGATACTGCCATGCTTGTTCGACAGGGCCATCAGCAGGGTGCCGCGGATGCGCGCCTGGATGTTCTCTTCCGTCGCATCTTCGGCCAGGCCGGCGAATTCTTCAGCCAGGGTGGCGCGAAAGGCGTCGAAGGTTTGCTTGATCGGAATTTCATCGTAGCGCACATTGAGGCGTTTTACCATGTCGCGCGAATCGATCCACGAAATATCGGCGGTAAACTGCGACGGCATCATGACGGCGCGCACTTTGTCGGCGCCCAGCGCATCGACGGCGATCGCCAGCGTCAGCGCCGAATCGACGCCGCCCGACATGCCAATCAGCACGCCAGGAAAGCCGTTCTTGCCGATATAGTCGCGCACGCCCAGCACCAGCGCCTGGTAGACCTGCGCTTCGACCGGCAGCGGTTCGGCGACCGGCTGCGGCACGGGAACCGCGCCATCGAACTCGACGAGTTGCAAGTCTTCCTCGAAATGGCGCAATTGCGCGCAAATCACGCCATCGGCATCCATCACGAAGGAATCGCCGTCGAAGATCAGCTCGTCCTGGCCACCGACCAGGTTGGCGTACACCAGCGACATGCCTTGCGCGCAGACGTTCTGGCGCATGGTGTCGTAGCGCAAATGCTGCTTGTTCATATGGTACGGCGAGCCATTCGGCACCAGCAGCACCTGGGCGCCGGCTTCACGGGCGCGCCGGGGCGCTTCGGCAAACCATGTGTCTTCACAGATATTGATGCCGAAGCGCACGCCCTTGACGGCAAACACGAAGGCCTGGTCACAGGATGAGAAATACCGCTTTTCGTCGAACACGGTGGTATTCGGCAAATCATGCTTGCGGTAGGTGCCCAGCACTTGCCCGTTGACCAGCACCGAGGCGGCGTTATGGCGTACCAGGCCGGCATCGTCCTGCAGCGGCAAGCCCACCACCACGTGCAAATCGGGGAACTGCGCCAGGTCTTGCGCCAGCGCCGCAAACGTTTGTCGGGTTTTTGCGTAGAATGCATTGCGCAGCAACAGGTCTTCCGGTGGATAGCCGACCAGCGACAGTTCGGGCGTCAGGACGATATCGGCGCCGGCGGCATGGGCGCGGCGGGCCAGGTCGACGATTTTGGCGCGGTTGCCGGCCAGATCGCCGACGGTACTATTCATTTGAGCAATTGCGACTTTGACTGTCATGATATTGGATATTTCGTTTTATTAACAAAGACGGGGCCAGCCCCGAGGGGATGCAGGTCGATGCCGGCAACCCGAGAGTGATGAATGCAAACCACAACAATGAATTATCGCACGGCTATCGTCTCTACCCTGGCTGAAATTGGCGAGCCGGCATGGTCCGCGCTGCTGGCATTGCAAGCAGAAGCCAATCCTTTCCTGTCGTACGCCTTTTTGCATGCGCTGCACGAATCGGGCTGTGCAAGTGCCGACTCCGGCTGGCAGCCGCAGTTCCTGGCGCTGTGGCAAGGCGATACGCTGGCCGCCGCCCTGCCGCTGTATGTCAAACTGCATTCCTACGGCGAATATGTGTTCGACTGGGCCTGGGCCGACGCCTACCAGCAACACGGCCTCGAATACTATCCGAAACTGCTGTCGGCGATTCCGTTTACGCCCGTCAGCGGCACGCGTTTGCTGGCCCGCGACGGCGAAGCGCGCGCGGCCCTGCTGGCCTTTCTGCAGGCCCAGCAGCAGGCCAGTCAGGTGTCGTCCACGCATATTTTGTTTCCGCCAGAGACCGAAGCACGCCAACTCGAAGAAGCCGGATTTCTGCTGCGCAGCGGCGTGCAGTTTCACTGGCTCAATCCCGGCTATGCGAATTTCGAGCAATTCCTGGCCACGCTGGAACACAAGAAACGCAAGAATATCCGCGCCGAACGGCGCAAGGTGGTGGAAGCGGGCGTGACGATGCGCCAGGTGAGAGGCAGAGACATCACGCCGGCGCTGTGGCAATTCTTTCACCGCTGCTACAGCAATACCTATGCCGAGCATCGCTCCTCGCCGTATCTGAGCCTGGAATTCTTCGAACGCATCGGCGCGGACATGCCAGGCAATATCCTGCTGGTGGTGGCCGAGCGCGGAGGCCGGGCGATTGCCGCCTCGCTGGTGATCCACACCGCCGATACCTTATACGGCCGCTACTGGGGCGCGCTGGAGCACGTGCCTTGTTTGCATTTCGAGACGGCCTACTACCAGCCGCTGGAGTTCTGCATCGCCGAGGGCATTGGCACCTTCGAAGGCGGCGCCCAGGGCGAACACAAGATGGCGCGCGGCTTCCTGCCGCAAAAGACCTGGTCGGCCCACTGGCTGGCCCACCCGTCGTTCGCCGACGCGGTGCAGCGCTTCCTGGAGCGGGAACGGGGCGGCATCGACGCCTATCTGGACGAGTTGAACGAGCACAGCCCGTTCCGGGCATAAAACTGCCTGTTTTATAAGTAATACGGCTGTGGTAAGCTGGAAAAAGTCACGCCTGCAACAGGCGTGCACTGTCCGCCCTGCCGGTCCTTGTTGGCCGCTCCGCTCAACTTTCTTTTTGGTGAATGCAATTGCAAGTATTTAATTTGACCGGCCGCCGCAACGCGCGCCGTGGAGTTTCCGCATGAGCGGCGTGATCGGCTGGTGGGAAGCCGCCCTGCTGGGCCTGATCCAGGGCCTGACCGAATTCCTGCCCGTCTCGTCCAGCGCCCATCTGCGCATTATCGGCCCCTTTTTACCTTCCGGCGCCGACCCCGGCGCCGCGTTTACCGCCATTACCCAGATCGGCACCGAACTGGCCGTGCTGATTTATTTCCGCAGGGATATCCTGCGCATCGCCCTGGCCTGGTTCGGCGCCCTGCCCGGCAGCGGCGCGAGTGCCGCTGCGAAAAGCAATCCCGACGTGCGCCTGGGTTGGCTGGTGATCATCGGCTCGCTGCCGATCGCCATCCTGGGACTGGCCTTCCAGCACGCGATCGAAACCTATCTGCGCAATTTGTACCTGACGGCCATCATGCTGATCGTGTTCGGCCTGATCCTTGGCGCAGCCGACCGCTATGGCCGCCACGAACTGCCTCTGTCGCGCATGCGCTGGCGCGACGGCATCATCTTCGGCTTTGCCCAGGCGATGGCGCTGATCCCCGGCGTATCGCGCTCGGGCGGCACGATTACGGCCGGCCTGATGATGGGCTACGCGCGCGAAGCGGCGGCCCGCTATTCCTTTTTGCTGGCGATTCCTGCCGTGCTGGCGTCGGGCTTTTACCAGCTGTACAAAAGCTGGGGCGTGGCCGGCCCGGTCGCGCCCGGCCCGACCCTGCTGGCAACGATCATTGCGTTTTTTGTCGGCTATGGCGTGATCGTGGTGTTCCTGCGCATCGTCAGCAGCCGCGGCTATTGGCCGTTCGTGGCCTACCGCATCGTGCTGGGCGTGTTTGTGCTGGCACTGCTGCAAATGGGCGTGATCGCCGCCCACTGAGTTTTCGCTGCCCCATGCAAAACGCCCCCGTTCCAATCAAGGAACGGGGGCGTTTTCTTTGGCAAGCCAGCAATTAAGAAGCGCTGTCTTCCGCGTCTTTCTTGTAAGCGGCAACGCCGCTCAGGATTTCAGCGCGGGCTTCGTCGGCGCCGTACCAGCCGTCGATCTTGACCCATTTGCCTTTTTCCAGGTCTTTGTAGTGCTCGAAGAAATGCTGGATCTGGCGCAGGCGCAGTTCGTTCAGGTCTTCGGGTTTTTGCCAGTGGCTGTAGATCGACAGCACCTTGTCGACTGGCACGGCCAGCACTTTGGCGTCTTCGCCCGACTCGTCGGTCATTTTCAGCACGCCGATAGGACGGCAGCGCACGACCACGCCAGGGAACAGCGGGAACGGGGTGATGACCAGCACGTCGACCGGGTCGCCGTCCGGCGACAGGGTGTTCGGCACATAGCCGTAGTTGCACGGGTAGTGCATCGCGGTGCCCATGAAGCGGTCGACGAAAATCGCGCCCGATTCCTTGTCCACTTCATATTTGATCGGATCGGCGTTCATCGGGATTTCGATGATCACATTGAAGTCGTTCGGCAAATCGCGGCCCGAAGGCACTTTATTCAAGCTCATGGGGGTTTCCTCGTGTGTGCTGACAGTGTTTTAACCGCGCAATTATAGCGAAGTACACGCTCCTTGTGCGATGCGGCGGCCCCGGCGTGGCCATTTTGTCAAGCGCCCTTACAACAGTGGCGCCGATGGCACGGCAATGCTATGATTTGTAAATGAGAACCATTATTATCTAACATCACCGTGTCTTCCGTTCCTCTCCTTCCGCAAGTGGACGTCACCGCCCTGTACAGCGACCATCACGGCTGGCTGCAAGGCTGGCTGCGCCGCAAGATGGGCAATGCCGTCGACGCCGCCGACCTGGCACACGACACTTTCCTGCGCGTGCTGGCGCGCCGCGACACCCCCAGGCTGCTGGCGCCGCGCGCCTACCTGGGCGCCATCGCGCGCGGCCTGGTGGCCGACTTTTTCCGCCACAAGGATATCGAACGCGCGTACCTCGACGCCCTGGCGGCCCTGCCGGAAACGCATGCGCCGTCGCTTGAGGCGCGCGCCATCGTGCTCGAGGCGCTGGTCGCCATCGACACCATGCTCGATGGCTTGAAGCCCGCCGTGCGGCAGGCGTTTTTGCTGTCGCAGCTCGATGGCCTGACCTACGAGCAGATCGCGCAGCAATTGGGCGTGACCAAACGCACGGTCAGCAACTACATGTGCACCGCCATCGGGCACTGCGTCGAACACTGCGATCCGCTGGCGCCATGAGTAAGCAGATGACGGCGCCGCCGCGCGACGAAGCGGCCGTGCGCAAGGAAGCCGTGGCCTGGTATACGCGCCTGTGTTCGGGCAGCGCCGGTGACGCCGAGCGCCAGGCATGGCTGCGCTGGCATGCGGCGCACCCGGACCACCAGCGCGCCTGGCAGCGCATCGAGGCGATGCGCGCCACCTTGCAGCAGGCGCCGGCCGGCATCGCTTCGCCGGTGCTGCGCGCCAGGCTGGCTTCCGGCGGCCAGGCACGCCGCCAAGTGCTGCGCAGCGTGCTGCTGCTGGCAGGCAGCGGCAGCCTCGGCTACCTGTCGTGGCAGACGGCGCAGCAACATGGCCTGGTGCGGCCCTTGCTGGTCGATTACAGCACCGCCATCGGGCGCCAAAAGCGGGTAGCGCTGCCCGATGGCTCGCTGCTGACCCTCAATACCGGCAGCGCGGTCGATGTGCGCTTCGATGCGCAAACGCGGCGCGTGCGGCTACTTGGTGGCGAAATCCTGGTCGAGACGGCACGCCACCGGCAAGGTTCCGCCGCGCCGGCCGACCCGCGCCCCTTCATCATCGAGACCCGGCACGGAGCGGCGCGCGCGCTGGGCACGCGCTTTACCGTGCGCCAGTTCGACGCTCACACGCAAGTGGCGGTGCTGGACGACGCCGTCGAACTGCGCGCCGCGCAAGCGCCTGCCAAGGCGGTGATCGTGCGCGCCGGACAGCAGGCGCGCCTGACGGCCAGCGCCATCGAGGCGCCGCAGCAGGCCGACGAGAGCGCCGGCCTGTGGCACACCGGCAACCTGCTGGTCAACGACCGCAGCCTGGGCGAAGTGGTGGCCGAACTGGCCCGCTACCGGCGTGGCCGCCTGGCGTGCGATGCGGCAGTGGCGCAGCTGCGCATCTCCGGCGTGTTCCCGCTGGCCGACACCGACCGCGCGCTGCTGTTGCTGGTGCAATCGTTCCCGCTGCGCCTGCGCAGCCTGACGCGCTATTGGGTCACCCTGGAAGCGGCCTGAAAAAAATTCCAGGAAAATTTTCATCTTTTTGTGGTTCGCACGGCCTACCAGACAGAAGCAACCAAACACCTGTCACTCAATCACCTGGGCCCATCATGCTTGATCACCGCTGCACTCTACTTCCCCTCGCCATCGCCACCCGTGGCGCGATGTTAACCATGACCTTGGCCATGGCGCTGGCGCTGCCCGCCATCGCCATCGCCGCCCCGGCCGCCGTGCCGGCGAAACCCTACCAGATCGCCGCCGGCCCGCTGGTATCGGCGCTGAACCTTTTCGCCGCCTCGGCCGGCGTGGCATTGACGTATGACCCGGCGCTGGCCAGCGGGCGCACCTCGCCGGGCCTGCAGGGCACGCACACGCCCGACTCCGGCTTTGCCGCGCTGCTGGCCGGCAGCGGCCTGGAAGTGGTCGACCAGGGCAATCGCGGCTATACCTTGCGCCGCGCCGCTGGCGGCGAACAGACGCTGGCGCCGGTCAGCGTCACGGCCCGCGCCGAGGCGGCCAACGTCACCGAAAACAGCGGCAGCTACACCACCCCGGTGATGGGCACTGCCACCCGCATGGGCCTGTCAATGCGCGAGACGCCGCAGTCGGTCAGCATCGTCACGCGCCAGCAGATGGACGACCAGGCCCTGAACAGCGTGCCCGATATCCTGGAAAAAGTCGTCGGCGTGACCGTTGGGCGCAACGACAGCGAACGCGCCACCTTTTATGCGCGCGGCTACACCATCGAAAACTTCCAGTTCGACGGCATGCCCAATACCCTCGACAGCTCGAACCAGTACACCACCGCGATCGGCGACAGCGCCGTGTATGACCGGGTCGAAGTGGTGAAAGGCGCGACGGGCCTGCTGACGGGCGCCGGCAACCCTTCGGCTACCATCAACCTGGTGCGCAAGCGCCCGACCCGTGAATTTGCCGCCTCGGTCAATGGCAGCATCGGTTCGTGGAACAAATACCGCGGCGTGGCCGATGTGAGTGGCCCCTTGAACGCCAGCGGCAGCCTGCGTGGCCGCGTGGTGGCGGCCGCGCAAAATGCCGACTCCTACATTGACTACTACAAGCGCGACACGCGCAGCCTGTACGCCATCGTCGAAGCCGACCTGGCGCCGCGCACCACCCTGAGCCTGGGCGTCGACTACATGCAGAGCCGCGCCGACGGCGCCACCTTTGGCCATTTGCCGCTGTTCTACAGCGACGGCTCACAAACCCGTTTTCGCCGCTCGCTGAACCCGGCCGCGCGCTGGTCGTACTGGGACAACGACAGCACCAACACCTTTGCCACCGTCAAGCACGCGTTCGACAATGGCTGGAAGCTGGACGCCGCCGCCAGCCATTTGAAGCAGTCGAAAGACGTCTTGTACGGCTCGGCCTACAACGGCTACATGAACCAGCAAACCGGCGCCGGCATCCGCCTCCTGGGTGGCCCGCTGCCGACCCAGGCCAGCACCGACAGCGCGAACCTGGCCGCCACTGGCCCGTTCACCCTGTTCGGCCGCCAGCATGAGCTGATGCTGGGCGCCGGCTATTCGCGCCAGAACAAGGACGCCCAGATGTACACCAGCAGCCTGGTGACGGTGCCCGACTACCGGCTGTGGGATGGCGTGCTGACCTTGCCGACGCAAACCAGGCGCGCCGACCGCGACACCACCATCACCGAAAAAGGCGTGTCGGGTGCCGTGCGCCTGCGTCCGATCGATGACTTGTCGGTGATTCTGGGGGCGCGCGCCAGCTGGTACAAGCTGTACGACTACCAGGTCAGCGTGGCCGGCGTGCGCACCGTCTCGGACAACCTGGACGAAAGCGCGAAAGTGGTGCCGTATGCGGGCGTGGTCTACGACTTGAACAACACCTGGTCGCTGTATGCCAGCTACACCGACATCTTCAAGCCGCAAACCTATTACAAGGACGCCAGCGACAGCTCGCTGGATCCGTTGACGGGCAAGAGCATGGAAGCGGGCGTGAAGGGCGAATGGCTCGATGGCAAAATCAACGCCAGCGCGGCGGTGTTCAAGATCGAACAAAACAATGCGCCGCAATACCAGAGCATCAACAGCGTCACCGGCGGCGAAATCTACCGGCAGATCGCCGGCGTCACCAGCAAGGGCGTGGAACTGGAGATGTCGGGCCAGCTGACGCCGGCGTGGAACCTGGCCGGCGGCTACACCTTCCGCACCTCGCATATTCCGCCGCAGCCCAACCTGATCCTCAGCGCCGTCAACACCAACCAGCCCAAGCATCTGTTCAAGCTGAGCACCGCTTATACCCTGCCGGCCGGCTGGACCGTCGGCGGCTCCATGACGTGGCAAAGCGAGACCTGGTACCAGCTGTCGACCGCCGCCCGCTGGCGCGCCACGCAGCCGAGCTACGCGGTGGTGGGCCTGATGGCGCGCTACCAGGTGGGCCCGCGCCTGTCGCTGGCGCTGAACGTCAACAACGTGCTGGACAAAACCTATATGCCGGGCATGGGCTCGTACGGCACCGGCGTGTATGGCGACCCGCGCAATGCGCTGCTGACGGCCAATTTCAAGTTCTGATGATTGATACCCCGAACGATGCGTAGGTCGGATTAGCGCTTGCGCGTAATCCGACAACACCACGGACGCCAACAATGTTGTCGGGTTACGGCCTGCGGCCTCGGCGGCCCCGCCCAACCCGACCTACGCGGCAACAAGTTCCAGGCCAAAAAAAACCCGTCTTGCGACGGGTTTTTGTTTTACAGGATCGTCGCCAGCGCGCACTGCCGGTAATGCGCCGCCGCCTGTTCGGTCTGCTGCAGCGCATCGTGCATCTGCGCCAGTTTGAGGTGGGCGTCGCGCACCATGCGCGGGTCGCTGGCATCCGACAAGGCTTGCTCCAGGTGGCGCTGGGCCTTGCCCCACAGTTTCTGTTTCAGGCACAGCGAGCCTAAAGTGAGCGCCAGTTCGGCGTCCAGCGGACGCTGTTTCAGCCACTGTTCGCAATGCTCGATCTGCAGCAGCAGGGCCGGCGTGCCACTCGGTGCGGCCGCTTCGCGGTAGACGCGCACCACGCGGTCGTCCCAGTCGGCGGCCAGGGATTCTTCGCACACCAGGCGCGCTTCGTCGTGCAGGCCGCGCGCGTTCAGGGCGGTGGCGGCGCGGCAGGCGATGTAGGGCTTGACCCGGTCGCTGGTCGGCACAGTCGACCAGACCCGCATCAGGGACTCCGCGTCATGCGTGCGGTCCGACAGCAAGTGTTCATACGCCAGTTCGCGCAGGCGCGACGACAGCGCCGGATGCAGCGCGCGGTGCTTGTCGAGCGAGCGCACCAGGCGCAGCACTTCGGGCCAGTTCTTCGCCTGCTGCTCGGCTTTCAAGGACCATTGCAGTGCGTGGATATGGCGCGTGCCGCTGGCGTTCAGTTCGCGCACGGCGGCCAGCGCGGCTTCCGGCTGGTGGTCGTCGACCAGCAGTTCGGTGACCGTCATCAGGCGCGCCGTCTTCAGGGTGGCGTCACCTTCGACCCGCGCCAGCCAGCTGTCGCGGCGCTCGGACTGGCGCATGCGGTGCGCGGCGCGCGCGCCGATCAGGGCAGCCAGGCCGGCGTTTTCTTCCAGTTCGGCGGCGCGCAGGGCGGCTTTTTCAGCATGGCCGAAGCGGCCTTCGAACAGCGCCTTCAAGGCTTCGCGCAAGCCCTTGTTGCCGTCGCGTTCACGCTTGCGGCGGCGATAAGCGGCCACTTCGGTCGGCATGCGCACGGTGGCGCGCAAAGCCCGCAGCAGGAAGTACAGCACCGCGAACAGGGTCACCTGCGCCAGCACGAAGAAGTTCAGCGACAGGTCGATGCGGTAAGGCGGGTAGAACAGCACCACGTTGCCGGGGTTGAAACGGGCTGTCACGGCGATACCGATCGCCGCGGCCATCAGGGCGAGTAACCAGAGAAATAGACGCATGGGCTCAGGACTTCGCTTTGTAGTTGCGCACAGCGGTCAGGCTGTCGGACAAGGTCGGCATTTCGATGGTCAGGTTGCTGGCCTGTACCTGGCGCAGCAAGCCTTGCGCCGTCTGCGTGGCGCGCGCGCGCGTGTCAAAATACTTGGCGATGCCATCCTGGGCCGCGATCAGGTCGTTCCTGAACGCCGTCTCGTTGCGCGACAGCAGCGCCATGCGCGCGTTCAGCAGGCGCAGCTTGATGTTCTCGCGCAAAAAGTACGATTGCGTCGGCGACAGCATCAGCGCTTCGGGCGTATCGACGCGGCGGATGCGGATCAGCTGGCGCACGTCGTTCCACATGTCGCCGCTCCAGGTATCCCAGCCGTTGCGCACTTGCTGCAGCAGCGGTTCCGGTGCCGGCGGCCCCACCAGCTTGCCGGCAGCATTGCGTACAGGCTTGCCCGGTTTTTCCGGCGCCGCCGGCAGCGCCGGGGTTTCGTCGGACAGCATCGGCAAGGCGTCGATCTGGGCGATCACGGCGTCCAGGCGCAGCGCCACGCCGGTCGAATCGACGCTCGGCAGGGCTTTCAGTTTTTCCATGTCGCGGCCGATGGCGCGGCGGATGGTGATGAATTGCGGCTTGTCCGAACGCGACAGGCTGCGGTCGGCGTTTTGCAGCGCGATCAGGGCGCCCGGCACGTTGCCGGCCAGTTGCAGCTGCTGGCTGGCGGTCGACAGCACTTGCTCGATTTCCGTCAGGGCCCACTCGTCGCGGTTCTTCGACAAATCGTTATACAGCTGCTCCAGCGCCAGTTGCTGGCTCTGCGTCTCACTCTGGCGGTTTTCCAGCGCGCCGACCTTGATCTGCAATTCTTTGTTGCTTTCCTGCACGTTACGCGCGACCACGCCCGTTTCGGCGTTGCTGATGTCGCCCTTTTGCAGGCGCTTGGCCACTTCCTCGCGCAGGTTGCGGATCTGCTTGCTGCTCGACCAGCTTTGCGCCGCCAGCAGCACCGCCAGCACGATGACGGCGATGCTCATCGGCTTTTGCAGCTGCTCCAGCAGGGTCGGTGCGCGGCCATAAGGCACGCCGCCCGGTTGATCGGCCGCCTGCGGCGTCGTCAAGACGGCGCTGCCAGGCGTTGGAGTCGGTTCTGAGTGTGTAGGCATTTCGTTCATGGTCGTGATTGTAACGCGGCGAGCACGCCTGCGTCGCCAGATCCTGTCAAGGTCACCCGGGCAAAGCCCAGCTCGGCCGCAGACTGTGCAATACGGGCATGCGGCACGATCAAATGCTGTTGTTTCATTTTTACAACAAACGCCGTTTCACCGTCCTTCTCCCCGTCCTTCTCCCCGTCCATTTCAGTGAGCAAGGACAGCAGACCGCGCAGGGCTTCCGAACTGGTGATGACCCAGTCATGATTATGCTGCAACAGCTGTTCCAGGGTCGCCCGCAAGGCTGGCGTCAGGGCCGGCACGGCGCGCCGGTAAGCGGTGACGAAGTCGACCTGGGCGCCGGCCGCGCGCAAGCCGTCGGCCAGGAAATCGCGGCCGCCGTCGCCGCGCACGATCAGCACGCGCTTACCGCGCAGGGCCGGCAAGTCCAACGCCAGCAGCAAGTGCTCGGAATCGCTGCGCGCATGCTCGCCGGGGCTGGTGATGCTGGCGTTCGATGCGTTGACGCCATGCGCGGCCAAAGCCAGGCGGCTGCCCTCGCCCACCACCGCCAGCGCCACGCCGACCGGCCAGGCCGGCAAGTGGGCGAACACGCAGTCGATGGCGTTCGGCGAGACAAAGGCGACCAGGTCGTAACCGGCCAGGCGCGCCAGCACGCTTTTCAACTGCGCGCATTCTTCCTGCCCGTCGAGCGCGTGGATTTCCAGCAGCGGCAGCAGTGCCACTTTCAGCCCCAGCGCGGCGATGCGCTCGGCCAGCGGCCCGGCTTGTTGCGCCGGCCGCGTGATCACCACGCTGGCCGTGGCCGCAGGCTCAGGCATGCGGCGCCAGGCCTTCGTGCTGGTCGGGCGTGACGGCGCACGAGGCCAGGATGCCGGCGGCGTCCTGCGCGCGCAGCAGTTCGGCCACGGCCTCGCCCAGCTGCTCGGGTGCGCCAGCTTCGCCGCTGACGTCGGCGCTGGCCATGCGCGCGCCGTCCGGCGTGGCGACCATGGCGCGCAAGCGCATCTGGCCGCCATCGACGGTGGCAAACGCGGCCAGCGGAATCTGGCAGCTGCCGCCGAAAATCTTCGACACCTTGCGTTCGGCCGTGACGGCCTGCTCGGTCGCCTGGTGATTCAATGGCGCCAGCAGGGCGAACAGGTCGACGCCGTCGGTGCGTTCGCTCTTGATTTCGATCGCCATCGCGCCCTGGCCGGCGGCCGGCAGGCTGTATTCGGGGTCGAGCACGGCGCGGATGCGTTCTTCCAGGCCCAGGCGTTTCAGGCCAGCGGCGGCCAGGATAATGGCGGCGTAATCGCCGCGATCGAGCTTGCCCAGGCGCGTGTCGAGATTGCCGCGCAGCGGCAGGATGGTGAGATGCGGGTAGCGCGCGGCGATCAGCGACTGGCGGCGCAGGCTGCTGGTGCCGACCACGGCGCCGTGCGGCAGCGCGTCGAGATTAGCGTAGTCGTTCGACACAAACGCGTCGCGCGGATCTTCGCGTTCGAGGATGGCGGCCAGGGAAAAGCCGTCGGGCAGTTCCATCGGCACGTCCTTCAACGAATGCACGGCCAGGTCGGCGCGGCCTTCGTCCATCGCCACTTCCAGTTCCTTGACGAACAGGCCCTTGCCGCCCACCTTGGACAGCGCGCGGTCGAGGATCTGGTCGCCACGCGTGGTCATGCCGAGGATTTCAACGCTACACTGCGGATACAGCGCGGCCAGGCGCGCGCGCACATGCTCGGCTTGCCACATGGCCAGCCGGCTTTCGCGCGAGGCGATCACCAGCCTGGCCGGGACGGATAATTCGGGGGACATTTCGGATGATTTCAACACAAGTTCTTTCGCTGTGGTTGTTGTTTCGCCGCTGGCAATGCCACTCTTTTGTCGGGATCGCGCGCGGCGTCGCTATAATTATTGTTCCTTTGCCTACGCGGCAAAACCGGTCACACGCCATGTTCAAGATCATAAATTTTATCATGCGCCCCCCTCCCCGCTGCGGCTGAACGCCCGGCGCAGTTGCCGTTTCTTTTCTTTTACACCTACTTTGGTACTTAAACATGCTTAATGAAGCCAGTGCAGCAGAAACAGACACCGCCTCCAGCCCGGACAAGGACGCGCCACTGAAAGAAGATATCCGCCTGCTGGGCCGCCTGCTGGGCGACGTGCTGCGGGAACAGGAAGGCGACGCCGTCTTCAACGTGGTCGAGACCATCCGCCAGACCTCGGTGCGCTTTCGCCGCGAAGAAGACGCCGACGCCGCTTTGGCACTGGACACCATGCTCAAGCAGCTGACGCGCGAACAGACCAATTCCGTGGTGCGCGCGTTTTCCTACTTTTCGCACCTGGCCAATATCGCCGAGGACCAGCACCATATCCGCCGCCGCCGCGCCCATTTGCTGGCCGGCTCGCCAGCGCAAAAGGGCAGCGTGTCCTTTGCGCTGAAAAAGCTGCGCGGCGCCGGCGTGCCGCGCGCCACCGTCGACAAGTTCTTCCAGGACGCCCTGATCGCGCCGGTGCTGACGGCCCACCCGACCGAGGTGCAGCGCAAGAGCATCCTCGACGCCGAGCACGACATCGCGCGCCTGCTGGCCGAACGGGACACGCCGCAGACACCGAAAGAGCGCCTGGCCAACATGCAGCTGCTGCGCTCGCGCGTGGCGACCCTGTGGCAGACGCGCATGCTGCGCTACTCCAAGCTGACGGTGGCCGACGAGATCGAAAACGCCCTGTCCTACTACCGCATCACCTTTTTGCGCGAACTGCCGGCCCTGTACGACGATATCGAGGACGATATCGCGGCCGAATATCCGAACCCGGACGGCACCGTCACGCCGATAGACGCGGCCTACGTGCAGATGGGCAGCTGGATCGGCGGCGACCGCGACGGCAATCCGAACGTCAACGCCGGCACCATGCAGCATGCGCTGGCGCGCCACGCCACCACCATCCTCGATTTTTACTTGGACGAAGTGCACGCGCTGGGCGCCGAACTGTCGGTGTCGACCCTGATGGTGGGCGTCAGCGCGGAACTGCAGGCGCTGGCCGAGCAGTCGCCGGACGCTTCGCCGCACCGCAGCGACGAACCCTACCGGCGCGCCCTGATCGGCATCTATGCGCGCCTGGCCGCCACCGCGCGCGCGCTGGGCGCGACCAATATCCTGCGCAAGGAAGTGGGCGCCGCCGCCCCCTACCCCGACGCCACCGGCTTTGTGGCCGACCTGCGCGTGATCATTGCCTCGCTGGAAGCCAATCACGGCGCCGCTTTGGTCCGCCCGCGCCTGGCGACCCTGGCGCGCGCGGCCGACATCTTCGGCTTCCACCTGGCCTCGCTCGACATGCGGCAAACCTCGGACGTGCACGAAAAAGTGCTGGCCGACCTGTTTGCCAAGAGCGGCGTGGAAAGCGATTACTGCGCCCTTGACGAGGACGCCAAGGAAGCGCTGCTGCTGGCTGAACTGGCCCAGCCGCGCCTGCTGTATTCGCCCTTCATCAGCTACAACGAAGTGACCGACTCCGAACTGGCGATTCTGCGCGCGGCGCGCGATATCCGCGCACGCTACGGCGCGCGGGCAATCCGCAACTACATCATCTCGCACACGGAAACCGTGTCCGACCTGCTGGAAGTGATGCTGCTGCAAAAGGAAACCGGGCTGCTGCGCATCGATGGCAAGGGCGGTGATGACGGCGGCGCCAGCGGCGAGCTGATGGTGATCCCGCTGTTCGAAACCATCCCCGACCTGCAGCGCGCGGCCGGCATCATGGGCCGCGCGATGGCGCTGCCGCTGGTCAGGCAGCTGATCGCGCAACAGGGGCAATTGCAGGAAGTCATGCTCGGTTACTCCGACTCGAACAAGGATGGCGGTTTCCTGACCTCGAACTGGGAGCTGTACAAGGCCGAACTGGCGCTGGTGGCCGACTTCCGGCAGGCCGGCGTCAAGCTGCGCCTGTTCCACGGCCGCGGCGGCACGGTGGGCCGTGGCGGCGGACCCAGCTACGAAGCCATCCTGGCCCAGCCGCCAGGCACCGTCAACGGCCAGATCCGGCTGACGGAACAGGGCGAGATCATCGCCTCGAAGTTTTCGAATGCGGAAATCGGCCGGCGCAACCTGGAATTGCTGGTCGCCGCCACCCTGGAAGCGAGCCTGGCGCCGCAGGCGGAAAACCCGCAGCACACGGCCCGGCTGGCGCGCTTTGAAAGCGTGATGGCGGAACTGTCGAACCTGGCCTACAAGGCGTATCGCCACCTGGTCTATGAAACGCCGGGGTTTACCGAGTATTTCTTTGCCGCCACGCCGATTGCGGAAATCGCCGAACTGAATCTCGGTTCGCGGCCCGCTTCGCGCAAGGCCAACCAGCGCATCGAAGACCTGCGCGCGATACCGTGGGGCTTTTCCTGGGGCCAGTGCCGTTTGCTGCTGCCGGGCTGGTTCGGCTTTGGCAGCGCGATAGGCGCCTGGATCAACGACGGCCATGGCGCCAAGGATGAGAAAATCGCCACCCTGCGCAACATGTACGCCGAATGGCCCTTCTTTGCCACCCTGCTGTCGAACATGGACATGGTGCTGGCCAAGACCGACCTGGCGATCGCCTCGCGCTATGCGGAACTGGTGGCCGACCATGAATTGCGCGAACGCATCTACAAGCGCATCACGGAAGAGCATGGCAACACCCTGCAATGCCTGGAACTGATCACCGGCAACACGGAACGCCTGGCCGGCAATCCGCTGCTGGCGCGCTCGATCCAGAACCGCTTCGCCTACCTCGATCCGCTGAACCACTTGCAAGTGGAACTGATCAAGCGCCACCGCGCCCTGTCAAGCCAGGACAAGGTCGACGAACGCGTGCACCGCGGCATCCAGCTGTCGATTAACGGCGTGGCGGCGGGCTTGCGCAATACGGGCTAAACGGTATTTCAGCGCCGGCGTTTTTTCCACAGCCGGCGCGCCAGCCACCCCGCGCCCAGCAATAGCGCCAGCAAGCTGCCGCCGGCCAGCGCCACCGGCCACGGCAGCAAACCGCGCTGCGGTGGCTGGCTGGCCAGGCCATCGCGCAAGGCATCCGGAAACGGCCGCGGCTGCACCGGCACGATCTTCCAGTCGGCCGGGTCGGCCGGCGTGCGCGCCATGTATTCATCATACGAAAACACCGGCGCCGAGCCGAACGCCCGGCTCGACGGGAACTGCGGTATGCGCACCAGGATCAGGGCTTCCACGTCGCTGCGCAGCTGCTGCTCGAACGGCGTCAGGGTGCGCCCCGGCGTGCCGCTCACCAGCTGCAGCAGGTCCTGCCCGGCCGCGTCAAACGCCACCGCCGGATACAGGCGCGTCTGCTCTTCGCTCAGGTAGTCATATGCCTTGCGGCCTTCCTTCAGGCTGCCTTTGCTGATCGCCTTGTACGGGTAGCCGGCCAGGGCCATCAGTGCATGGGTCGGTCCGCGTCCGGGAATATGCCAGCCCAGAGCATCGAACACATCCATGCTCAGGCCGGCGCAGTTGTTCAGCGCGCCGTCGTAGGCGATATCGTGCCGGTAATACTGGTTGTACAGGCGCTGCACGCCGCCCTGGTAGGCGGTTGCCGTGCGCGCATTGTTCAGCACCGCGACCAGCATGTACGATGGCCGGTAATATGCTTGCCCGCTGTTCAGGTCGGCCAGGTAGTTATCCATCGGCACCGGCGCGGCCAGGATGCCTTTTTCACCATAGGCGTCGAGGCCATAAAAATTGTTCACGATCCAGTCGGCAAACTCGCCGCGCGGCCCCATGGTGCCGGTGGCGATCGCAAAATGGCCGCCGTAGGCTTCATCGTCATCGCCCTGCGCGCCGTTGAGCATGACGGCCAGCACCGGCTTGCCCTGCCACTGGCTGGCGGCGCCGGGCTGGCGCTGCCACACCAGGCGGTTCGAATAGGCGCTCTTTGCGCCGCCATCGTGGGCCCGTACATAGTCGACCAAGCCGTCCTTGCCCTTTAGCGGCTCGACCTTTGTAGCGTCGATCGCGAAGTCGTTCGGCCAGATGGTGCGTGCGGTGTAGGTCGGCTGCTGGCCGTCGGCTTGCTCCAGGCTGCCGCGCACGCGCACGGATTTGCCGTCGAAAAAAGCGCGTGAACTGGCATCGAAATACGACAGGTTGGTGGGAATTTTCGGCGTCAGCCGCGCTGGCAGGGGCGCGCCGCCGGGCAGGCGCAGGCTGGCGCCATCGGGCGAAAAAGTCGCTTCCGGCAGCAATTGCGGCGCACCGAGCCAGACCACGCCCGGATAGGCCAGCTGCCCCGCCTCGGCACTGGCGGCCCAGGCGCGCACATCGTCCTTGCCGCGCAACATGGTCGAATGGCCGGACAGGGTCAGGCCCGGGCGAGGCACGGCGATCACCTGGTCGCGGAAATAGAACAGCGCCTGCGGAATCGTCGGACAATCGGCGCACTGGCCGTTGGCCAGGCGAAAATGCTGGCCATTGAGCAGGCCCAACGGCCGCTCCAGCGCATCTTGCACGCCAGCAGGTGGCGCGGCATGGCCGTGGCCAAGGCCGGCCAGGCCGGTAAATAGTGTCAGCATCGTGATCGCGCGAAGATGCGCCTTCCATATCGTCATAGCCAGCTCGCTCCAGAGGATAGCAGGATTTATAAATCGCTATCGATTGTAAGCGAACACTGGCTCTGCACTCTTGCGCCATGGCAATCAACTGCGCGAGCGATGCACTGTAGAAATTATTTTTAAAGCAATGCAAGCAAAGCATTACAATGCATGGGAATAATATCTGCCCGACCATGCGCAGCGGTGAGCGGACATGGAAACAGATACCGAAAGGCGCCGATGGCACATTCGTCGTTTCAACTGCTGCATGCAACCGGCATCGTCGCTCTGGCACTGGCCGGCCTGTTGCTGGCGGCAGGCCTGTACATCGTTCTGCTGCACCGGCAACTGCGCGCGACCATCGCGCGCTACCTCGACTTCGGCGAATCGATACAGGATGGCGTCTGGCGCACCGACGCCAGCGGCCGCGTCGTGGCGGCCAACCGGCGCATGGGCGAACTGCTGGGCCGGCCCGTGGCGCAGCTGGTGGGGCGCCAGGTAGGCGATTTTTTCGATGCGCCGACCTTGCTGCGGCTATGCCCCTTGCAGCGCACCGACCTGCCCGGTCCGCCGCGCCTGCTCGAATACCGGCGCGCCGACGACAGCACAGTGTGGGCCATGGTCGGCGGCAAGCGCCTGCTGGACGCGCAGGGCAGGCTGTGCGGCTCGGTGACCGTCGCCACCGATGTAACCGCCTATCACCTGGCGCAGCTGGCACTGACGGCGGCGCATGCGAGCCTGGAACAGCGCATCGCACTGCGCACGGCGCAGTTGCAAGACGTCAACGCCCAACTGGCCAGCGAGGTCGCGGTCCGCTGGCAGGCGGAGCAGGCGCTGGCACGCAGCGAAACGCAGTTGCAGGAGATTATCGCCATGCTGCCGCTGGCGCTGTTCCTGAAAACCGCCGATTCGCAGATCGTGCTGATGAACCAGGCGTGCGAGCAGCAATGGGGCATCGGCCTGCAGGAACTGGCGGCACGCACCGAAGAGTACTACTACACGCCGGAACAGTTGCAGGGTTTTCGCGAGGAAGACCGCCAGGCGTTTGCGCAGCGCCGCGTGATCGTGCGCGAAAACATGCTGTGGAATGCCCAGCTACAGCAATACCGGCAGGTGCAGACGCACAAGAAGCCGCTCTTCGATGAACATGGGCAGCCGCAGATGATCATCGGCATCGGCATCGACATCACCGAGCGCCAGCGCACGGAAGAGGCGCTGCGCCTGTCACTGCTGCAACTGCGCGAACTGTCCGACCACCAGGAAAGCATCAAGGAAGCCGAACGGCGCCGCATCGCGCTCGATATCCACGACGACCTGGGGCAAAGCCTGATGGCGCTGAAGATCGACGTGGGCCTGCTGCATGCGCGCACCGGTGAAAAACACGCACGGCTGCGGCACCATACACGGCGCACGCTGGCCACCATTGACGCCAGCATCGCCGCCGTGCGCGCCATCATCAACGATTTATATCCGAGCACCCTGGAGCTGGGCCTGGTACCGGCCGTCGAATGGCTGGTACGGCAGATGAACACCCTCGGTGGCGCTCGCTACCACCTGCGGTTGGAGAACCCTGATACCGGCGAAGGACTGGACCGGCGCCAGACGGCGGCGCTGTTTCGCGTGATCGAGGAATCGCTGTCGAACAGCCTGCGCCACGCGCGCGCCAGCACGGTGGAGGTGACGCTGGGGCAATGCGCCAGCCTGGTGGTGGTGCGCATCAGCGATGACGGTATCGGCATGCAGCCCGGCGACGACGGCAAGCGTGCCGCGTTTGGCCTGAAGAGCATGCGCGAACGTATCCATGCCCTGGGTGGCACGCTGCATATAGACAGCCCGCCGGGCCAGGGCACGACGCTGGAAATCCGTTTGCCGCTGAGCCTGCCCGAGCGGCGCTGAGACAGCGTACGGACGAAAAAAAAGAGGCTTGCGCCTCTTTTTTTGCTTGCCTGGCTTAGTTCTGCGTCAGGAAGGTTTTCAGTTTGTCCGAACGCGAAGGCTGGCGCAGCTTGCTCATTGCCTTCGCTTCGATCTGGCGGATCCGCTCGCGCGTGACGTCGAACTGCTTGCCCACTTCTTCCAGCGTGTGGTCGTTCGACATTTCCACGCCATAACGCATGCGCAGCACTTTCGCTTCGCGCGGCGTCAGGGAATCGAGCACTTCCTTGATCACGTTGCGCATCGAGGCGTGCAGCGCGGCGTCCAGCGGGGCCAGGGTGGTGTTGTCTTCGATAAAGTCGCCCAGTTGCGAATCGCCATCTTCGCCCATCGGCGTTTCCATGGAGATTGGCTCTTTGGCGATCTTCATGATCTCGCGCACCTTGTTTTCCGGCATTTCCATCTTGACGGCCAGGGTCGCCAGGTCCGGCTCGCTACCGGTTTCCTGCATGATCTGGCGCGAGATGCGGTTCATCTTGTTAATCGTTTCGATCATGTGCACCGGCACGCGGATGGTGCGGGCCATGTCGGCGATCGAACGCGTGATGGCCTGGCGGATCCACCAGGTGGCGTAGGTCGAGAACTTGTAGCCGCGGCGGTATTCGAATTTATCCACCGCTTTGAGCAGGCCGATATTGCCTTCCTGGATCAGGTCGAGGAACTGCAGGCCGCGGTTGATGTATTTCTTGGCGATCGAAATCACCAGGCGCAAGTTGGCGACCGTCATTTCACGTTTCGCATGACGCGCGCGTTTTTCGCCGGCGGCCATCTGCTTGTTGATCTTGCGCAGGTCGGCCAGCGGCAAGGCGACGCGCGCCTGCAGGTCGATCATTTTCTTTTGCAGCTCTTTCACGGCCGGCACGTTACGGCTCAAGATGGCGCTGTACGGATACTTGCAGTCGACTTCGCGGTCGACCCATTCCAGGTCCGTCTCGTTGCCCGGGAACACCTTGATGAAGTGGGCGCGCGGCATGCCGCATTTGTTCACGCACAGTTCCAGCACGGCGCGCTCGATATGGCGCACTTCTTCCATCTGGCCGCGCAGGGTGTCGCACAGCTTCTCGACCACCTTGGCGGTGAAACGGATGCCCAGCAGTTCCTGCGAGATCGCTTCCTGCGCCTTGACGTAGACTTTCGAGTTGTAGCCTTCCGGCGCCTTGCGCATCTTCTCGTACTGGGTCGAGATGACGTTGAATTTTTCCAGCGCATTCTTTTTCAGCTGCGCCAGCTGTTCGCTCGAGAAACCGGCCGCACCGCCATTGGCGTCGCCGTCTTCTTCTTCCGCTTCTTCTTCCTCTTCCTCTTCGTCGCCATTGGCGGCGGCCGGCACCACCACGGCGGCAGGCGCCGGGGCATTGCTTTCGTTCAGGTCGACAAAGCCGTCGACCACTTCATCGACCTTGATCTCGTCGCGCGCGATTTTCTGCGACAGGGCGACGATTTCGCCGATGGTGGTCGGGCAGGCGGAAATCGCCTGGATCATGTCCTTCAGGCCGCCTTCGATGCGCTTGGCGATCTCGATCTCGCCTTCGCGCGTCAGCAGCGCCACGGCGCCCATTTCACGCATGTACATGCGGACCGGGTCGGTGGTGCGACCGAAGTCGGAATCGACCGTCGACAGCGCGGTGGCGGCGGCGGCTTCGACTTCGTCGTCGCTGGTGACGGTGGCGACGTTGTCAGTCAACAACAGGCTTTCCGCGTCAGGGGCGCGCTCGTAGACGGCGATGCCCATGTCGTTGAAGGTGGCGATGATGCCTTCGATCGCTTCCGGATCGATGATGTTTTCCGGCAATTGGTCATTGATCTCGGCATAGGTCAGGAAACCGCGTTCCTTGCCCATGTTGATCAGGCCAGTGATCTGCTTGCGGCGGCGCTCCAGGTCGGCAGCGGACGCTTCCGGATCGCCCAGCGCGTCGGCGACGCCACCCTTGGCCTTGCGGTCGCGCGCCTTCGAAACGGCCTTCAGTTCGGCGCGTTCGACCGCGTTCAGTGCCGCCACTTCGTCGTTTTCCGGCGTGAATTCGCTCGGTTTGCGGCCACGGCGGCCCGGCACCTTGACGGTCGGCAGGAAGTAGTTCGAGGTATCGATGGCGGCCAGGGCGTCGGCGTCGGTGGTCTTGCTGACAGCCTGCGCGCCGCTGATGATGGTGACCGGCGCCGGTTCGACCTTGGCGCGCACGACTTTCGAGCGGGCAGCCGTCACCACCTTGTTGGTGGCGGCGCTTTCGCTGACCTTGCGTGGCGCGGCAGCCACTTTCACGGTCGGCGCGATCTTCACGCTCGGCACCTTGGCCGGCGCGGCGTCGGCTGCCTCGGCGGCGTCGGGCGTAGTGCTCACTTCCGCTGGCAGCTCGGCGGCCACTGGGGTTTCCGCGGCAAAGTCGAGCGGCGGCACGGCGGCCAGGCGCGAACGGCTCTTCTTGACGACCGTCACCACGGTCGGCGTGACCACGGTGGCTTCCGGATTCGCTTGCGCATTATCGATGAAGTAAGATAGAGTCGTTTTTGGAACGGCTAGTTGCGCGGAGGCCGGGCGTGGCGCCTTGGCGGACAACGTTAAAGTTTTTGGCGTATTCTTCATGAGATATCTCTTAATGCGAGACCAGATGGTGTCGGCGCGAAGTGAATGATTCCACCTAAGCCTGCGAAACCGGACTCGATGGAGCGTATTGTTGCGGCTGCCGTCTAGCGGCAGCGGCGCCTGTGTATCGGAACGTTCAAAGCCCGCGCATCCTGCAACAGCGGCGGGCTGGACGGCGAGGCCGAAGCCGGGTCAGATAAACAAGCGATGTACATTGCGGAATGAAAAAAAGCCCGTACCAGAACGGGCTTGTTGTTGTTCAGTGAAGACACAGCGGAGAGCAAGATCATGGATGAATGCCGATAAGCCGAATGACAAGCACACTATCTGCTGTCAACCGGCCCGATATCAAGGCCGCCATGTACTGCTCTTATCCACTGCTCTTGTCCCCCTGTACATCTGATTCGCCCCGTAAAAAACCCGGTACAGTCATCAGCGCAAGCCGACATTATACACATTCAAGCATTTTTGCGCTTGTCTTCATTACGACAATGCAGGACAAATGCGTGTCAAGTTGCCAAAAAAGACAATGCACTCGCCTGTGGCGCGTGCTATGCTCCCCTTTTATAGCCTAACCCCACGATGTCGATGACCAGCTCCACGCCAGACCAGCAAGCCACCACTCCTGACACGCAAGCGGACGCCGCAGCAGCATCTGCGCCTGTACCGGAGGCCGTAACAGCGGCCCCGGCAGCCGCACCGGCCGGCCTGACGGCGCGCGCGCTGCTCAAGCAGTTCCAGGAGCAATTCCCACCGTTCCGCGATTGCCTGCCCTTGTCGATCGGTATCGACAAGCAGATCCTGGCCCGCCTGCCGGACCTGGACCGCAAGCTGATGCGCACGGCGCTGGGCATCCACACCGGTTCGCTGCGCTATCTGCGCGTGATGGAAAAAGCCAAGGTACGCTACGACCTCGACGGCAAAGCCGGCGCGGAAGTCACCGCCACCCACCGCGAACACGCCACGCAGGTATTGCAGCAGCGCTTCAAGAAAGAAGCCGACCGCAAGAAGGCCGAGCGCGAAGCGGCAGCCGCCGAAGAAGCCAACCGCCTGCGCCTGGAAAAGCTCAATTTGCTGACCGCGAAGTTCTCGCGCAAAGGCTGATCCGGTTTCATGGATAACGCCTTCGCGCCACTCCAGCCGCCCGCACCCGCCTTGCCGCCCTACCAGGGCATCCGCCTTGAAGACGTGCGGCTGGTGCGCACCGCCGACGAAGCGCAAGCCGCCATGGCCGCCCTGCTGGCGGTCGATGCGATCGGCTTCGACACCGAATCGAAGCCGACCTTCGTCAAGGGCGAGTCGTCGACCGGCCCGCACCTGATCCAGCTGGCCACCGACGACACCGCCTATCTGTTCCAGGTGGGGTCTTCGATGACGCCGGCCCTGGCCGAGCTGAAAGCCATCCTCGAATCGACCAGCACCCTGAAAGTCGGTTTCGGTTTGTCCGACGACGTCAAGCGCCTGCGCAACAAGCTGGGCATCGCGCCCGCCGGCGTGCTCGACCTGTCGGTGGCGCTGCGTGGCGGCCAGCGCAACGACCTGGGCGCCAAGACGGCGGTGGCCAAGTTCTTCGGCCTGCACCTGCAAAAGTCGAAAAAAATCTCCACCACCAACTGGGCCTCGGCCCGCCTGTCCGACAAGCAGATCCTGTACGCGGCCGATGACGCGCAAGTGGCTTTGCGCGTGTACCGCCGCTGGATCCGCGATGGCGGCAAGGTGGTGCCGCAAAAAGCGCCCCGCGCCCCGTTGCCGCCGGCAGACCTGCCCGCCTAGGCGGGCAGGCGCACTCAATTGATCAGACGGATGGTCAGCGGGTATCGGTAGACGGCGCCTTCACTTGCCTTGACGGCGGCAATAATCGAAAACACCAGATTGCCCAGCGCGACCAGCCAGAACATGAAGATGCCGATCAGCACGAAGCTCAGGATAAAGCACAGGAAATACCACAGCATCAGGGTGATCTGGAAGTTCAGCGCTTCACGCGCATTGTCGGTGGAAAATTTATCGCCATTGCCTTTCTTGATCAGATAAATGATCAACGGCCCCACCCAGCTGGTAAACAAGCCGGCGATATGGGACAGGATGCCCAGCGTTGTATCCTGCTTCTGCGTCATCTCACCTTGCGAGCTATCCATTTCCATTCCCATCAATAGTTGTAGATCCTTCAATATAGCAGCAATATTGCCTCTTGGAATGGAGCACGGCAGCTTTTTTGACATCCTTTTTTGATATTCTTTTTTCCACCAATTTTTAGACTGCCGTGGCAGCGCGTGGTTCCCATGGCGTTCAGACACAATTGACACTATCGCAATTGCCGCGCCCGGTATATGCTAAGCAACAAAATCAGATAATCAAGAGACGGGTGGACTGCATGCGGCGACCTCTTTCCAGGCTGTTGATGGCACTGGCCGGCATGGCGGGCGGACTGGCGCCGGCTGCGCCGGCGCCCACGCCGGTGCTGGTGCCCGATACGCTGGCCCAGCGCATCAAGGCCTGCACCGCCTGCCATGCGCAGGAGGAACGCCACGACGCCTTTTTTCCCCGCATCGCCGGCAAGCCCTCGGGCTACCTGTACAACCAGCTGCTCAACTTCCGCGACGGCCGGCGCCGCTATCCGATGATGACCTACATGGTCGAACACCTGCCGGACGCCTACCTGAAGGAAATCGCCGACCATTTTTCGCAGCAGCACCCGGCGCCGCGACCGGCCCAGGCCAGCACGGCCGGCAGCGGCGCCCTGGCGCGCGGCAAGCAGCTGGTGTTGCAGGGCGACAGCGTGAAAAAAATTCCGGCCTGCATCAGCTGCCACGGCCAGCAACTGGCCGGCGTGGCGCCCGCCATTCCCGGTTTGCTGGGCTTGCCGCGCGACTATATCAACGCCCAGTTTGGCGCCTGGAAGAACGGCGTGCGCCGCGCCCATGCGCCCGACTGCATGGCGCTGGTCGCCGGGCGCCTGTCCGACGCCGACGTCGGCGCGGTGTCCGGCTGGCTGGGCACGCAGGCGGCCGACGCCAATGCGCGCCCGGCGGATGCCATTAGCCTACCCTTGCCGCTGCACTGCGGCAGCGTGCCGGGCTCCACCGCCGGGGTGGCGCCATGAAAAAATCACTGATGGCGCTGGCCGTGCTGTTGCTCGTGGGCGTAGGCGTAGGCGCGAAAGTGCTGCTGTGGCCGGCGGACGATATCGGGCCACCGGCAACACCGAACAGCCTCAGCCAAGCGCAGCTGGTGGCGCGCGGCGCCTACCTGGCCAGGGCCGGCGACTGCATGGCCTGCCATACCACCCGTGGCGGGGTGCCATACGCGGGCGGACGGGCGCTGGCCACGCCGTTCGGCAATGTGATCTCGCCCAATATCACGCCGGACAAGGATACCGGCATCGGCACCTGGAGCGCCGACGATTTCTGGCGCGCCATGCACAACGGCAAGTCGAAAGACGGCCGCCTGCTGTATCCGGCTTTTCCCTATACCAATTACACCAAAGTGCGGCGCGAGGACAGCGACGCCCTGTACGCCTATTTTCAAAGCGTGCCGCCGCAGCGGCAGGCGAATCTGCCGCACACGCTGCGCTTTCCCTACAACCAGCAGATCGCGCTGGCGGCCTGGCGCGCGCTGTATTTCAAGCCGGCCGTCCACCAGGACGAGCCGGCGCGCAGCGTGGAATGGAACCGCGGTGCCTACCTGGTGCAGGGCCTGGGCCACTGCAGCGCCTGCCATAGCAGCCGCACCACCCTCGGCGGCAGCGAAGAAGGCTTATCAGGCGGCCTGATCCCCATGCTGGGCTGGTACGCGCCCTCGCTGACCTCGAACGCGGAAGCGGGCCTGGGCGACTGGGACACGGAGCATATCGTGGCACTGCTGCATACCGGCATCTCGCCGCGCGCCACCGTCTTCGGCCCGATGGCCGAGGTGGTGCGGCAAAGCCTGCAGCATCTGGAGGTGACGGACGTGCGGGCCATGGCGGTGTATTTGAAAAGCCTGCCCGATACCCAGCCCCCCGTGAAAGCGGCGCCGCGCGACACCTCCGAGGCGGCGACAAGGCAACTGGCGCAGGGCGCCAAACTGTATGAAACCCATTGCGCCAGCTGCCACCAGGCGGACGGCAAGGGCGTGCCGCCCGGCTATCCGCCGCTGGCCGGCAACCGCGCCTTGCTGACCGCCTCGCCGGTGAACGCGATCCGCATCGTGCTCAACGGCGGTTTTGCGCCCGGCACGGCCGGCAACCCCCGGCCATATGGCATGCCGCCGTATGGTCCGGTATTGAACGATGGGGAAGTGGCGGCCGTGGTCAGCCATCTGCGCGCCAGCTGGGGCAATAATGCGCCGGCGGTGACGGCGCTGGAAGTCAACAAGTACCGCAGCGTGCCGCTGGAGTAATCAGCGAAACTTGCTTTTGTGCCCCGTCTTCAGATCGAGCGCATAGCGCACGCCGTTGTCGGTCAGCATGACTTCATCGGGCGGCTCCTCGCCGGCCAGGGCACCGTCGATCAAGGGCAATCCTTCGCCCTTGCGCAGCAGCTCGTCGCAGCGCTCGTACACATTCGGGCAGCCGGTCGAGGCCATCAGCGATTGCACGATGGCCACTTTCCACGCGTCGACGCCGCCGGCGTTGAATTCGCAGATCAGATAACCTTGCGCGCCGCCAAACAGCTGTACCACCAGGCCGGGCAGGCCCTCGTCCTCGCCCTTGATCAGGGTCAGCAGCTGGTTCTCGCCCGCCTTCTTGATGGCCGGCAAACGCTTTTCGATGGCGGCCTTGACCCGGCGCTTGATCAGCGCGTGGTCGACCGGCTCGTCTTCCTTGAAGCTCCAGATGCGCGCGCGGATCTGCGACTTCGAGTTGTAGGCGGCGCGGGCGATGAATTGCCGCGACGAGCTTTGCACGATGGCGGTCGAGCCCGGCTTCATTTTTTCCTGCGGCTTGCCTTCGACCTTGTCGATCGCGGAAGCGTAGATCCACGATTGGCCCAGCAAGCTTTTTTCCTTGCCTTGTTTGATGGTAATAATCAACATGTCATTCCAGTGCTCGTTCTATATGCAATACCGGCATGATACCTCATGCCCTCCTGTCGCCACAGCCTGCATTCTGTGCCCGCCACGGTGCCGTCTGTCGCACGGCGCTGCGCCAGCCGCCCCGGCCGCCTTATCATGCAGGCATACCAATACCATTGAACAGGGAGCAAGCATGACATCCACCATCTTCCAACCGCGCCGCGCCGGCACCGCCCTGCTGCTGGCCGCCAGCGTCTTCGCCCTGCTCGCGCCTGCCGCCCCGGTGCTGGCCTCGCCGATGGACTGGATCGCCGGCAGCAGCATCAAGGGCAGCGGCAAGCTGCAAAAGCAGGTACGCGAAGTGGGCAATTTCAACGGCGTGGCGCTGAACGTGCCCGGCACCTTGGAACTGCGCATCGGCAATACCGAAGGCGTCACCATCGAAACGGACGACAATATCCTGCCGCTGATCGAAACCGCGGTGGAAAACGGCACCCTGCGCATCCGCCCGGCCAAGCGCAACAGCAATTTGCGCCAGACCGCCCTGACCATCGTGGTGCATGCGCGCCAGGTCGAGCGGGTCAGCGTCGGCGGCTCGGGCAGCATCAACGCCAGCGGCCTGCGCGGCGAAAGACTGCGTTTCGACGTCGGCGGTTCGGGCTCGATCAATGCCGGCCAGCTCGACGCGCGCAGCGTCTCGATCGCCATCGGCGGCAGCGGCAGCTTCAACGCCAGCGGCAAGACGGAACAGCTGACGGCCTCGATCGGCGGCTCGGGCAATATCGGCACCGGCCGCCTGGCCGCCAATGATGTGCAAGTGAGCATCGGCGGCTCGGGCGAAGCGCAGGTGTGGGCGAAAGACAACCTGGCCATCAGCATCGGCGGCTCGGGCGAGGTCAGTTACTACGGCGACCCGCATGTCAGCCGCAGCATGCAGCGCTCGAGCAGCATTCGGCGCCTGGGGGCGGCCCCAAATTAAAAAAAGCCCGCATCCCTGCGTAATGCCGTTCAGTCAAGCTGTCCGACGCATGTCAATGCGTAAGGCTTACAAACGTAAAAATGGCGGGCCGGAGTCGCGCGCCTGAGAAAATGCCGATGGCGGCGTTGCAGCTCCTCGCCGTACATGCGTACTGTCTTCGTCGCTGCGCCTTGCCCTCGACATTTTTCAGCCTCGCTTGGCCCGGTGGGCCTGTGCGGGCGACTGTAGCTGAACGGCATTACCGCATCCCTGCGTGCTTTTCACATTCAGCGAACCGACAGGATCAGCGTACAGGCTTGACCGGCTCGCGGTCGATCAGCACCGTGTTAACGCTGTCGGTGAGCCAAATCTGGCCGTCCTGGATCGTGCATTGCAGCTGCATGTTGCGCTGGGCAAGCTTGCTCATGTCCTGCGCCGCGTCCGACGGCAGGTTGATGACGGTCAGGTTTTTCGCCCGCTCCAGCTTGTTGGCGATCTGCTTCCACCAGATGTGGCTGGTCGAACCATAGCTGTAGACGATCACCTGCTCGGAGCGCCCGCAAGCCTTCAGGATGCGTTTTTCGTCGGGCTGGCCCACTTCGATCCACAGCTGGATGGCGCCCGTCAGGTCTTTCTGCCACAAGTCCGGCTCTTCCGTATCGAACAGGCCCTTGGTGAAGGTCAGCGCCTCGTCGGCGTGGATGGCGAACGCCAGCAGGCGCACCATCATGCGCTCGTCGGTTTCCGACGGATGGCGGGCCAGGGTCAGCGCATGCCCCTGGTAGTAATTGCGGTCCATGTCGGCGATCTGCAGATCGGCCTTGAAGATTGTTGCTTTGAGTGCCATCGTGTGGTTCAGGATAATAAGTAGGTGATTGAGAGCCGGCGGTTCAGCGGAAGACGACCGTCTTGTTGCCATTTTTCAGGATGCGGTGTTCCACGAACCATTTCACGGCGCGCGCCAGCACTACGCACTCGACGTCGCGGCCGATCGCCGTCAGCGTTTCGGCATCCATCGCATGGTCGACCCGTTCCACGTCCTGCTCGATGATCGGACCTTCGTCCAGGTCGCCGGTGACGAAATGGGCCGTCGCGCCGATCAGCTTGACGCCGCGGTGATGCGCCTGGGCATACGGCTTGGCGCCCTTGAAGCTGGGCAGGAAGGAGTGATGGATATTGATGGCGCGCCCGTCGAGCGCCTGGCACAGGCCGGGCGACAGGATTTGCATGTAGCGCGCCAGCACCACCAGGTCGATCCTGTGGGCGTCGAGCAGTTCGATGATTTTCGCTTCCTGCGCCAGCTTGGCCGACTCCGGCGCGCCAGCCGCCAGCGGCAGGTGGTGGAACGGAATATTGTAGCTGGCCGCCAGCTGGTAGAACTCCATGTGGTTCGACACGATGGCGGGAATTTCCACGTTCAGCAGGCCGCTCTTGTAGCGGAACAGCAAGTCGTTCAGGCAATGGCCGATCTTCGACACCATCAGCATCACGCGCGGCTTGGCATGCGCGTCATGCAGTTGACCGTTCAGTTGCATGGCTTCCGATAGCGCCGCGAAATCGGCGCGCAGCGCGCTGTCGCCGATGGCCGGATCTTCCAGCGCGAAATGCACGCGCATGAAGAACAGCTGCGACTCCTGGTCGCCGAACTGGGCCGAATCGATGATGTTGCAGCCATGCTCGGCCAGGAAGCCGGACACGCGGTGCACGATGCCGCGCTGGTCCAGGCAGGACAGGGTCAGGATGTATTCAGGATGCGTCATGGTTGCGAAGAAGCAGGTAAACAAGCAGTCAATCAAACTCGCGCCGTTGCGCGAAAGGCGCGGCGCACGGCGCTGAGCCGCACTACCGCGAGGCCGGTATTGTCGCACGGCTGGGCCACTTTCTCAGCATTTTCCAAGCCGGCATGGCCTGCGTCACGATTGCCCAATCCCTTGATCTGCCGCAAATCCCGCCTTTTTATTCCGCATATAACCGCCTGCCATGCCGGAAACATGGCGCCGGCATGGAACCTGGCGCCGCCTGCGGCGTCTATCTCTTTGCTTGTTTTAAACGCGTATCCGGATCCGCCGGATGCTTCCCGAACCAGTCTTTATCGAGGTAGAACATGTTCACAAACAGTATCAGCCCCGCCCTGCAAGCCCACCTGGATGCCCGGCTTGACTTTGTCACCGAACTCTCGCGCAAAATGTTCGACACGGCGCTGCGCGTCAACGAATTGAACATGCACCTGGCGCAAGAGCTGCTCGAGGAAGCGACCAGCGCCAACCAACGCATGCTGACGGCACGCGGCAGTGAAGCGATGTCGGCCGTCGCCAGCCAGGTGCAGCCGGGCACCGACAGGCTGCGCCAGTACCAGCAAAAATTGTCGCACCTGATGGCCGACGCCAATGTCGAAATGAACCGCACCGCCGAAACCCACTTGCCCGAAGCAAGCCGCACCGCCGTTGCCTTTGCCGACGAACTGGTGCGCAAAACGGCTGAAGAAACCGAAAAAGCCGCGCAGCGCCAGCGCGAGATTATCGACAAGATGCATGTGGGTGCCCAAAGCGATGGCGCGGGCCGGCAAGACCATGCCCAGACTCACTGACTCGACCACCCCATTCCACCCCTACCGCAAACACCGACAGCAAGGAGAACAGCATGGCGACCAATCAAGGCAGTGACCAAGGCAACGAGCAGGGCAAGGGCGCTGGCAACAGCCAGAAAAGCGAAGGCCAGGCCAGCCAGAAAGGCAGCGGCAAGCGGGGCTTCGCCGCCATGAGCGAAGCACAGCAGCGCGAAATCGCCAGCAAGGGTGGCCAGGCCGCGCACCAGAAAGGCACGGCCCACGAATTCGACTCGGAAGAAGCGCGCCGGGCAGGACAAAAAGGGGGCGAGGCCGTCAGCCGCAACCGCGAGCACATGGCCGAGATCGGCCGCAAAGGCGGCGAAAGCCGTCAATCGGCCAATCGCGACAGCGACAGCCGCAGCAAGACGGCGCAGAAAGCGAGCCGGCAAGGCGGCAAGGACGAGGACGACCGCTGACGCCGGGGCGGCGCTGGCAAGCTGGCCGGCGCCGCCCATGCCAGCCTGGGCGGGAAGGCCACCGCTGTGACGGGCGGCACAGTGTGGTACATTCTCGCCTCGACCGATCCGCCCCCTCCTCCTGATGCCTGCCCTGAAATACCTGAGCGCCTATTCCGAGCAAACGCAATCGCAAGTGCAGCAACTGATCGCCCAGGACAAGCTGGGCGAGGTGCTGAAAAAGCGCTATCCGCAAGCGCACGACGTGCGCAACGACAAGGCGCTGTACCAGTACGTGCAAGACTTGAAGAATGAATTCCTGCGCAACGCCGAACCCATCAACAAGGTCGCGTTCGACAGCAAGATCCATGTGATCCAGCATGCGCTGGGCTTGCATACTTCAATTTCAAGGGTGCAAGGCGGCAAGCTGAAAGCCAAGCACGAAATCCGCGTGGCCACCATGTTCAAGGAAGTGCCGCTGGAATTCTTGCGCATGATCGCCGTGCATGAACTGGCGCACGTCAAGGAAAAGCAGCACGACAAGGCCTTTTACAAGCTGTGCACGTATATGGAACCGCAGTACCACCAGTACGAATTCGACGTGCGCCTTTACCTGACCCAGCTTGATATTTCCGGCCAGCGGCTGTGGTCATGAAAAAAGCCGCGAGACGCGGTAATGCCGTTCAGTTAGTGTCCCTACGCTCCAGGTAAACCTGCAAAACGGCTTAAAACCCCAGCCGCCCGCACAGGCCCACCGGGCCAAGCGAGCCTGAAAAATGTCGAGGGCAAGGCGCAGCGACGAAGACAGTACGCATGTACGGCGAGGAGCTGCAACGCCGCCATCGGCAT
>Ga0308163_10000775_pt1 | contig 45093 bp, 47 predicted proteins | sample PhyTR1_FD_201037 | JGI IMG/M metagenome (GOLD analysis project Ga0308163, IMG submission 201037) | Phyllosphere microbial communities from UC Gill Tract Community Farm, Albany, California, United States - DLSLT.R1 | ecosystem: Host-associated > Plants > Phyllosphere > Unclassified | place: USA... | reverse complement strand
ACCAACAGCGCCCACATCAGGCGCTGAAGATGATGACCCCGGACGCGGCTTATGCCGCTACATTAACCACATGACCTGAGCAGAAACCGATGGGTCATTACAAACGTTCTGAGCAGCAAGCCATCTGCTCTGAGAGACGGTGCGTTATGTGTGATCGGCGCAGGCGCACGTATAGCTGATGACTTCAATGCGGACGCTCAAGTTCTGCGGGTGCGCGCACTTAGTACCTACAGCGGGCGTTGGTTCGACGGCGAGAAACACCACGAAATTGCAAAGGTCTATGGAGGCGAGCGAAACGTTCGTAAAAGCGTCTATGACGCAAGCAACGCTTATGGGGTGTCCTTGACGGTCACGAAGACTAAGCGCGACGCGTATTACGTCGCTTTCGATAAGAAAGCAGTGGTAGAAGCTGGGCGGCTGCCAGGGCTCTCATACGAAACGCTTTCGCTGAGTGCGGATGTTGAAATGAGTGGTGCCGATGCGCGTGCCCAGAAGGACGATATTGATGTGGTTTACCTGTACGGTGCCGTGAGTCCGTATGTGGGGAGGCACACTGACTACGAGTTCCCGAAAATTGATTGGCCCTTCGAGTCGGAAGAAAAACAAACTCTAGTAACGGCATCTCTTAAAAAGCTGGCTGTCATCAATGTTCGCTCTGGCCTGATTTTGAAAGTCTTCGATTTGACTGGGCAGGAGCCGTCGGCGTCCACCAGTTCCCACACGAATAATGAAGACCTCAAGAACATTGGACCGTCTTTAATCAAGAAGCCATTTGTGGTCAAATGACACGCATACAGATTGTATTATCGTAACCTTGACAGAGCTGATGCCTATGTTTAAGTGGTTGTACACATTTTAAATATGGGGTTTTATGTGCGATGAACAGCATGCATTGAAATCGGTGGCGGAATGCACTGATGCAATTTGGGATAGAGTGTTTTCCTTTGATCCAATGTATTTCTATGAAGTAGGGCGATACCTGCAAGATAGTGCCAACGGAGACGTCGGTGTAGCTCCCGATGACAATGCCAAGACGCTCGATGACCTTTCCAATGCAATAGCACGGTCCTGCTATCTACTCGCTGGCATGGGTGACTGCGAACGACCGTTGGACACCTACGTTTTGCCCGTACGCGTGCTGCTGCCGTACCTGAAAGCCTTGGCCAGCACCACACCTGAGCAGCGTCAGCGGATCCTGCTTGAACGGGCGTTGCGAGGTTCTGGCGGCCATCAGGGTAGGTCGCGCAAGATGTAAGCCCATTCTCGCCTTCGGCCCCGACGCTGGTTCTTCACAACAAATAAACCATAGGCAACGGTGAGCAACCTGCCTCCAAATGTGCCGCCTGCCGACAACAGGGGCACTAGACGCCTGGGGAAGTAAATCTAGCCTGCCATTCACGACGTGAGGGATGTAGCATGGCGATAACCACGCAGAGTCGGAATTTTGAAATGAGCAATCCTCGCGATGTAGCGGAAGACATTGAAGCTTCAGAAGAGTCGCCCGAGGCCGCGGCCTCGGACTATCCCGTGGCGAGCGACGAAGACGTAGATAACCAGCTCGGAAGCCAGCCGTTCCGAGTCGTCTACCAAACTAATAATTTCCTCCTCCCGCAAATCCGAGATCTGATTGTGGACGGTGACGACGTTAACCTACGGCCGGAGTACCAGCGACGGTTGAGGTGGTCGACCACTCAGAAATCCCTACTGATAGAGTCCCTGCTACTTAACGTGCCGGTGCCCCCAGTATTCTTTTACGAGAATGATCTGGCGCGTTATGAGGTGATGGATGGACAGCAACGATTGAATGCAATCAAGGAATTCCTGAGTAATGGACTCGTCCTTCGCGGATTGCAGATAATTCCGGCCCTCAACGGTCGTTCCTATGCTCAACTTCCGCCGAAGGTCAAGCGAGGCCTGGATCGATCGTCTATTTCCGCAATCGTCTTACTACAAGAGTCAAAGAGCCGAATTCAGAAGTCAGGATCAGCTAGGTTCTACGAGCTGAGAAGATTTGTATTTGAGCGGCTTAACACTGGAGGAAAGCGCCTAAGTGCGCAAGAGATTCGTAATGCTATTTATGCGGGGCATTTCAATTCACTTATCGTGGAACTGTCTCGCGACCCTACCTTCACGCGCATTTGGGATATCCCTCCTTATACAAAGTCCGACCCCAGCGAATACTATGAGGAGCCGGAGCGTCAGAAGAACACTCTTTACAAGACGATGGGTGATTGCCAACTAGTCCTCCGATTCTTTGCATTAAACGAGGACTCTCACATTCAAGGCTCGATGAAGGCCATTCTTGACCGTTGTATGGAGAGAAATGCGGATTGCACACCCGCGATGAAGGAGGCGATGAGGACGCAATTCCTTTCACGGCTGAAGTTGGCTGATGAGCTTTTCGACGGGCAACCATTCTCAATGTCGGCTCCAGGTGCGTCGCACGCGTACCGCCCGGTCGCTGGAATCTACGATGGCGTGATGGTCGCTATTGACGAGTTGTGGGAAATGCGTGAGACGCTGCTAACACGAAAAAACGATATTCAAGTTGCGTACAGCAGTTTGGTCACGGCCCGTCGGGAAGGTGGCGAGCTGACTGGCGCGGCTAACACTTCGGCGGACATTCGAAAGCGGATTGCCATCTTCCGCGAACTGTTTGCACGGTTCATCTGATGCCAGCAGCTGATCTCGAGTTTGCTTTGGCGGATTTTAAAGAGCGCACTAAGCAGATACGCCAGATCATGGCGGTCGTAGAGTCCGCAGGCCGATCCCCTGCGGCTTTAACTACCCCACGAGCTGGTATTGATCTCAACAAGATTGCCGCAAGCACGAGCAACACAGCGAATTCAATGGCCTTGATATTTTTAGCCTCTGCTTTCGAGGAATTCGTCCGTGAGGAAGCGATCCAGTGCGGCAACCAACTTATGGAAAATTATTCAACCATGCCTGCCAAGAGCAGGAACGCAATTAGAGACTCATACTGGTCCGTCTCTCGGGATAGATTTAAATTCACAAGATCGATTTTGGTGGGCGACGCTCCGGAGCCGCTCTTGCTCGCCAAGGTAAAAGTAACCCTTGGAGCAATGCAGGGCTTCGTTGTTGATGATGATGCTGGCAAGCTGGATAGCCAGACTTTCGGGCATCATTCAAATAACTTTAGGCCCGGAACGGTTAGGGAAATCTTCGGGCGATTTGCGATCAAGGACCTGACTGGGCAGCTCGCCGAATATGGGAAGCTCAAGGGTTATTTTGGAGTTAGCACTAAAGCCGAGTGCTCGAGCAAGCTGATTGCAAAGTGGGATGAGTTCTACGACCGCCGCAATGAGACTGTGCATTCATTGAGCGGGGCGACTGGCTTTGCAGTCGACGCCGTAATCTCCTACATCGAGTTGCTCGAACTCACTGCAGAAGCTCTGAAGAGTGTCTTGACTAAGGCACTAGGTTCGTGGTCATGATCGCGGAAACTAATTGTAACGAGCGATAGCCGTTGCCGTGGCTACGCTCTTACGAACTGGTGCAGAGCTGCAGGCCGGAGGCGTATGGCTGTTTTTCCATGCAAACCGTTTTAAGGTCGTTCCTCATTACCACCCATCCCACATTATGCGGCTGCCGTCAGGTGGCCCGGCTTCTCAATAAGGTGAGCGGATGAACCTGTCGCCGTAGAGCACGGCAAACTGGCTCATCGCCTCCTTCCACCCGCGGCTGGTACCGCCCCACTTGGCAGTGATGTTACGTAAACCAAGCCAGATCAGCTTGGTGGCGGCCTCATCATTGGGAAGGTGACCTCTGGTCTTGATCACTTTGCGCAACTGCGCGTTGACGCTCTCGATGGCGTTGGTTGTGTAGATGACCTTGCGGATTCCAGGCGGAAACACGAAGAACGGAATTACCCTGTCCCACGCCCGTCTCCAAGGGGTAGTCACTGTCGGGTAGCGCACGCCGAAAGTCGCGGCTTCGAGCGCCGCCAGCGCACGTTCTGCAGCCTCGGCATTGACGGCCTGGTAGATCGGCCTGAGCGCTGCAGCAAGTGGCTTGCGGTCTTTCCAGCCCGCAAAATCCAGGCTGTTGGGATCAAATGCACGATGCAGGTTTGCAGGGTCGTGGCCGGGTACACCGCCGCCAGTGCCTCCGGCATTCCCTTAAGCCCATCGGTCACCGCGATCAGGACGTCTTCCAAGCCTCGGGTTTTGAGGTCGTTGAACACCTTCATCCAGAACTTGGCGCCTTCGGTGTTCTCAATCCAGATGCCCAGGATGTCCCGGGTGCCATCGGGCAGCACCCCCAATCGCCTTGTTGCGCACCAGGCCTTCGTCGCGGATCTTCACCCTTAGCGCGTCGAAGAACACCACTGGATACATCGGCTCCAACAGCCGCTGCTGCCAAAGGCCAACCTCTTCCAGAACCCCGTCGGTCACCGAGCTGATGAAGTCGGCAGAGACCTCGGTCCCGTATTGCTCGGCAAGGAATGCGCGAATGTCGCGCACGCTCATCCCGCGGGCATACATGGCAATGATCTTGTCGTCAAAGCCGGTGAAACGCCGCTCGTGCTTGGGAATCAGGATCGGCTGGAAGCTGCCGTCCCGGTCACGCGGGACGTCCAGCCGCAGCGGACAATCGCCGGTCAGCACGGTCTTGCTGCCCTTCCCGTTGCGCTGGTTGCCGGCCTCCGCCGGCCGCTCTGCACCCGTTGCGTAGCCCAGGTGATGGCCAAGCTCGGCGCCCAGCGCTCGCTCAATCAGGGCCTTCTTCAGCGCTGCGGAGATGTCCTCAATCTCCCCGGCACTCATCGTCCCTGTCGCCACAGCTCCTTGGGCAGGGTCGGCAGGTCACGCGGAGCTTGCCGGGGCATCTTCTTCTTGGTTGGCATACATGTTCCTTTTCAACATGTTATGCCCGAACACAAAATTCCTGACACTCCCAGTTCGCTCCGAACTGCAAGGGCACCTGCAGCCTGCACATCGTCGGTGCAAGGGCAAGCGTCAGTTTCCAGCGCTCTTTAGCAATACTTCCATGCCATACCGAGCGAGTCGCACACGCAGACAACAGCGATACCAGCCCTTCTACTCTCCCCATCGCCAGCCGGGCGGGGCGCCTTTCATCCAGCAGATGAGAACAAGGGCCAACACAATCGCCCAAGTGTAGAGCTGAAAGGCGATGGGCTCTCGAAATGGAGAGAACAGAAACGGACCCGCCAGTAGAAGCCCGAATGCGACTGTGTACACAAGCCAGCCCTGCCATGCGCAGGGCATCCCCCAGCCCCATCCGTACTTTTTCCTGGTGAACCAGTACTTCTTACTGATCATTCATGTTTTCCTTGATGGCCGCGGGTTTCATGCATCTGATCCAAGCAGGCTTTGAGCTGGTCGTAAAGCCGTCGGTCCAGAACCAAATCAGTGTCCCCTCTGGCTCTGACGAGAAGAGAGCTACGATCCGTGCGCAGCACGAAGACGTGGCGACCGCCGTGCATGCGGAACTTGCCAAGCTCAACGCCCCCTGTGCTGGTTCCAAGCCTCCGGTTAGGCAGCGTAATGTCTGAAGCATCGGTAGCGTCCTGCCACGACACACTGGAAAGCGGAAGCTGCAGTCGGACAAACGCTGCGGAAGCAATCAGCTGGCCATCTGTGACGGCCAGGTACGCTGTCCGTGCTTGGTACACGAGGCCAAAGGCGACGGCGACAACAACGGCAAGCGCAGAGCCCAGTGCGACATGTTTGGCTGGCGCTCTGCTCTGGCGGAGCACCAGCCATGCTGCGATCAGAGCCACGGCTGCTGCCATGCATATGCCGAGAGGAACCGCATAGGCATGAATCATAGATACGTCCAGCGTGGATCGGCACATCATCGGGCACTACTCCGCAGAGATTGATCGCATGCCGTAAATGTAGGTCGCCTCGACAATCGTCTCGAATGCATCTTCGTCATAGGTGACAAGGCCGACGTTTCGCATCGCGCGCAGGAACGAGCGGACCTCGTTCTTTATCACGAGCTTTGCATGCTCGTCGTAAAGGCCGGGTGCTCCCAAGATTGAAGCGGCACGATGTGCAACGTCGCAACTATCGCAAATGTCACCGTCCAGTCGACTTAGCTGACCGTTGAACACATGGTTGTATGCTGGCAGCTGATTGCCGGCAACAAGCACCTTATTCGCAACGGCAACCATGGTGAATGCGGCCACAGCGACGGTCACACCGACAACGGCGTCCACAGCCGCAATCACAATCACAGCCGCGCCAACAACTGCCTGGCCTGGGGCTGTCCGCAGAAGCTCCGCCACACTGGCAAGAGCCGCGAGGTCTGCTGTTGTAGGAGGCTTGTCAGTAGCCTTGATGAAAGCAAGTACAGTTTCGGCATCGGGATACTCGTCCCCAGCAAGGTCCATCACGCTGCGGATCATGTCTTTATTACTCTGGAGTGCCTGCTGCATCTTCATGGTGAGCACGTCCTCTTTTGGACGCGCCAACGAGCCAGATGCCTGGAGATAGCTCAACATTTGCGTATAGTCACCACGTTTGGCTGCATCCTGTACATCTCTGTCCGACAGGGCGACGAGCAGAGCCAGAGATGGCGCGTCCAGCGTTTCTTTGCTGGTGTCGAATCCAAGCGTGGAAAGATATCGGCTAGGGTTGGTGTTGAAGAGCGAGCGCTTCTTCTCGTCGGAAAACATATCGACCGCAGCTGCGCTCAACTTGGACCAGTGATCCCAGCCGGCAGCAGGCATGCCGCTACGCGAAAGCGGAAGAAGCATGCGTGTCGCATTGACATCTGTGCCGCCAGTGAGGCTTGTGGGTGTGCCAAATACCCGCGTGTCGGCTGCGGCAACCGCCGTCCCGGAAATTGATGCAACAGCACTGACTGCGAGAGTGGACTGGATGAACTTACGCCGCTTCATTTGAACGCTCCTTGTTGCCGGGAAAGGGTGTCTACTGCCTTGCCTAGTGCGTGGCGACTCATTACCTCTGGAATGAACGCCTCGTAACCCGATTCAAGTCTTGCGCGAACTTCACTATTTTTGTGGAGAACCGCGCAGTCATGGCACATGTGCACCGATCCTTTCAGCAGTTCATCGGCTTTCTCTTCACCCATCACGCGCCTGATGATCTCAGCGGGGCCGTCGACCTTGATCCAGTACTTGAGGAAATCGTCCGCTTGAGAAAGATAGGCGTTGCTGACACCATCATCGAGACGGCCAACTTTCATTTCTGGAATGTGCTCAAGTGTCAGTCCGCAGCAGGCAGCCACTTCCTTGTAGGGCGTGACCACGATGTTGTCATGGATCTGTTGGCACGGGGCCACGCGCAAATGCTGTGGAACCGCATTCTCGCGCTTGGCTTGATCGTTCTTGAACTCCATCCAGCTGTTTGACTGAAGTTGCAAACCCTTCTTCAGGAGCATCCGCACCGTCGGATCCTCGGCAAAGGTCGTCATTGTTCGGCCGTCTTCCGTGTCAGCCTCGACCGTCACGAGGACGCGAATCCCTGCAGTAAGGCCGGCTTCGGCAGCATTGACCACGGAAGAATGAGGCACCCACTCCTGGTGATCTTTGCCGGAGCTGATATTGAGCTCTTTCAATCCCGCGATAGAAAGCTTTTCCGCCCAGCGCTTCGCGGTGGACCGTGTCTTCGCCCAGGACCCATTCGATACCATTCGCGTGCCGAGCCCAAGCGACGTCGCTTCGGATATCACACTTATCAGATCATCTTTGAGAAGTGTAGCCTCGCCGCCCGTGAAGACGATGACGGATAGTGAGGGAAAAGAGCTCTTGGCATCGTGAAGTGCTGTGATCATCTCATCGCGACTGAGCCTTCCTCTAACTGTCGGGCTCGACTCAAAACAGCACTGGATGCATGCCGCCGTACAACGATAGGTTGTGATAAACGTCAGCGTCCTGGGCGATAGCACCTGGGTAGCGCATAAATCCATTTTTGCTTCTCCATGTTACTGGCAAGGGCCAATCCGGGCCGCCTGTGGACACCACGGCGGGTCCAAACAGCAGAACTACCATAAGAAATACTTCGGAAGATTGAAACCCCGAAAATCTTCGAACACATCTTTTCCCCGGTGAAACCCGGCGGACGTTCCACGCCCGACAGCGTTCTCACTGTTGCGCATTAAGCCAACGTGCGACATCGTTGATCAGTATCGGGTCCACGTGTCCTGATTGCATGTAGTCCTGGGCGGAGGCGGGGCCATCGCCCGCAATGCCGAGGTGGTTGAGTGCGGGGTACTCCTTTAATTCCACGTCCCGCTGCCCCTCCAGCGATTCGTTCCACATACGCCAGTCAGTAGCTGTTATCTGAAAGTCGCGGCCACCATGCAGCAGCAGTAACGGTTTTTGGAGCGTTCTCGCGTCGCTCCGCGCGTCCACCGATTCGATGCTCTTCCAAAAGGATTGGGGTACCCCCAAGGGGAGCTTGCTGGCCTCTATTTCCTGATCACTTAAAGCAGCCGCGATTTGTGTATCCAGCATGGCCAGCTGCTCTTCCTCCTTCGGCCCAAGCTGTCCTTCGATTTGAAGGAGGCGGCGGGTCTGTTCTGGAATAATCTGCAGCAAGCTCCGCGCGGGCGCGGCCCACAGGATTGCACCTCTTACGTCGTGTGATCGCTGGGCGATGCGCGGCGTTAGCATCGCGCCTTGACTATGGCCCAGTACAAAAAGGCGACTTCTATCTATGCGTCGATCAGCGCTCAATGCTGCGAGCGCGGCAACTGCATCGTCAGTGGTTTCATCATCAATGCTGAAGTCGCCACCTAGATCTTGAGGGCGTGCATAGCTTCGTTTGTCGTATCGAAGCACAGCGATTCCCTGCGCGGCAAGACCGCGCGCGATGTCCAAGAAAGGCCGATTTGGTCCAACGGTTTCGTCACGGTCCTGCGGTCCTGAGCCATGGACCAGCAGAATGGCGGGAAACGGACCTTCTCCGTTTGGCAGTGATAACGTGCCCGGAAGCGCGCCGCGCGCCTGTGGAACAACAAAATCGATGTCGTGGTAGCTGGCGTCGACCGGGGGCGGCGCGGCTCTTTCTGGCGCGGCGGGCTGCAGCATCAGCCCGGCGATTTTTTCCTGTTTGTCGACCACCACTTGTGCAACAAATCGACCATTGCTGAACTGCAATGGCATTAGCACCAGCTGCATGTCTTCATGAGAGCTGGTCACTGGCTGGCCGCGACTCTCCAGTGCTCCCAATGAACTCCACAATGTTCTGAGAGATTCCGCCGGCACCGCTTGGGCCAGTTGTGGAGTGAACATTGCTTCGGCTTCAGCGATGCGCTTAGCCTCGATGTGGTCGAGCAAGCGGGCGGCCACCTGCTCTGGCTCTGTAGCGAACGCTGAGTGAGCAAGCATCGTTAGTGACAACATCAACGTCCCAATGCGCTTCTTCATTGCTGTAGCTCCATCTTGAAGCTGCCCAACGGAGGCAGCTAGCAACGACGTGAGAGCGTTCACCGACCCCGTCCTAGCGAATTCGTCGGGGCAGGCCCGTGCATACGCGGTTCATCCTGAATGCCTCCATCATGGATGCATACGACTGAGAAGGTCAAGACACGTCCTTTGGAGGTGGCAGCGATCCTTGCCTTGTAACCGCTCGCACGCAGGTGCAGGCTTTCGCGTAACGTCAGATCCGTGAATTGACCAATTGCTCATCATGCGTTTGAGGAAACGTCTGACAGGGCGCAATTGGAGGATCGAGATGATGCGAAGCTTTGTGAACTTCGTCACGATACGTGACGCGCGTGAATCTCGGTAATGCTTCTTGGTTTCCGCACCTTTGCATTGCTTGGTCTTAGGACTTCAACGAGCGTACGGACGTCGCCGATCCTTGAGCTACTGTGATGGCTCAGATAACACATGCGGACTTGATCAGTTGTCAGGACTCACGGAAGATGCCGAGAGCCAACTTATCCTGCACGGTACGCTGCACTTCGTAGGTGGGGCAATTTCTCGAGGTGAGGCTCTAAGACAATAGTCACCTCAATCTGAGGGCGCGAGACGTCGTCTATAGAAAATTCACTCGGAATTTGGTGGGTATCGGCTTCGCTCGGCTGAGACAGTGCCCCATTGTCCAGATTGGCAAGGCCGCGAGAATGCACTCAGAAGTGGACTACGCGGATGTTTTCTGATTTGCGAGTTCAAATCTTCAAACGTCGCTTCGGGGGCGATCCCTATGTTGGTTGTCACTTTCAGCTCCTGGCCCAACGGTGCCTCTGGTGTTGAGACGTCCAGTCTGCAAAGTATGGTAGCTGCGTCGTGCGCCTTGGTTAGCTAGCCCTCGGGCGGCTTGGCATTACGACAGGTGCTTGTAGCGCACTTGCGCCGTTGCGCATACAAATGGACAGGAGCTCGGGGCGCTGGATAAGGCGTTGGATAATGCCTTGAAGAACTGACGGCGGGCGATGGGCAGTGATCCACGTTGTCCATTTGCGCAACCGCCAGAACCAACTACGGTATGGAAGGCCGAAGGGCAGCGGAGGCACGCCTTTCATGAGAATTCTCAAGTGACCATCGATGTTATCGACAGAGCTCCTAGAAGCGATTGCTTGGGAAGCGTTGAGTTCAAGTATGAGTATCGGGCGACTGCTGCAGAGGCGAAGCGCGCGTATCGCCTCGCATGAGGGCTCCTCATGACGGCTCCTAGTCATCGCCGCTGCCTTCACCTGTTGCGGAAGGGTATTGCAAGAGCAGTTGCGCAGGCCTGGAGCGTCCGCCTCTGGCCGGAAGCGGACATGGCGTCCGGCGCTAGCGTCTCGGAGGATGATGTCTGAGGACTTGTTCCAAGTGACGATGCCAGAGCCGCTCGAAGCTGGGCAGCATGTCCTTCGGATCGTCCAGCAGTGCGCCATAGAGCAACCCAGCCTGGGCCATGCGTCAAGAGTATTTTTTAACTGCCCACACAACGCGTTGGGATGAAGTTTTGAAAGTGAACTAATGATCCAATGCGTCTAATCCCAACGCGCCCCTTGCCTCCTTACTCCTGCAGCGAACCGAACGCACCGCGCTCATCCGCCGCCAAAGAGCACATCCCCATGAACGGAGACCAGTTTGCTGTGCCAGGCGGATCCAGCCGAAAATTCGGCCGTTGAAGCATGCGAATGGCCTCTTCAGCTATTCAATCGCAGGCCGATGAGGCAGCATGGGCCATGCGTCAGGAGCACTTGGCGCTTGCCTACACCACTAAACGGAATGAGATCCTTAAAGTGGGTTAGACCACTGGACCAAAGGGCACAAGATGAAACGGATTTTCGGGCTTGCCATCATTTCCATTTTGGGAGCTTGCGATCAGTCGGCCCCGCCGCCAACGCCTCCGGTTGCCCCGCCAGCGGTGCTTGAGCCTGCTCCTGTGCCCGAAGAAGAGCCAGCGGAGGAGCCAGCGCCCGAAGAGTCGGCTTCTGCTGACGTGTCCGACGTGGTCAAGGATCTGCGCCGGCAGATGAAAGACAATAAGGTACTGCATGACAAGTTGTGGGCGGCCGCAGTGGCAATCAACGACTACAACCATGTCGGTACGTACTACAACGAATACCACATACCCGAACACTCATGTTACGTGCTTGGGCGGCTGCTAAAGCAAGACAAATATATCGCTGGCACCGTGATGACGTACGACCCCGACTACGTCACCGCCACGACCGATAACGCTCAGGATCTGCGCGTAATTGCCGTTTCGTTGGGCAACTTTGAAAGTGTAGCGACCGGCATTATCGGCCAAGCTCACGACGAGCGCGTCATCGAATGGAACTTGGATTGCGTTGGGCAATTTGGTATTTCGAGCGATGCCGTAATCGCCCAAACAGGGCAGTCGTCGTTCTATGTAATTAGAGGCGAGGGCAGGGTTCTGCAAGTTTTAGGAGATATCGAGAAGGGCTTTGCGCAAAAAGTTATTGATGCAGTTGAAGCTAATCCGAAGGTCGAGCAGGTTGCATTGGGAAGTGGCGGCGGGTATGTGGTTGAAGCAATCGCGGCTGGCCGATACATTCGCAACAAGGGCTTGGAGACATCATTGTGGAACAACTGCTATTCCGCATGCCCATTGGTCTTCATGAGCGGTGTGGAGCGACTCAACTGGTCGCCATACGGAGACTTGGGCTTTCATCAAGTTGCAGATGAAAAAAGAAATGCTGTGCCGCTGGATCACCCAATATATCGTGCGATCTTCGACTACACGACTGAGATGGGTGTTGATCCAAGGTACGTTCTTCAGCGCATGTGGAGCTCACCACCAGATGGGATGACGATGGTTGAAGGGCGGGAAGATGAGTTGTGTGATGCGCGAATCATCACCTGGGTTCAGCGCGGTTGTTCTAAACCTAATAGATAACGTTCAAAAAAGGATTTGCCGTGTACGCTGTTCAACGCAATTGTATGGTCCTTGTCTTTTTGTTGCTGGCGCTCGTGCCCACAGCCAAGGGCTCTGATGAACCAGAGAACTCAGAGAATTGGGCCGTGACTTCGGCTTGGGTGAAGGAACTGCCGACCCTTGAACAGCAGATTGTGCTGGTGTCGTTGGGCTTGGGTATGTCAGCCCACGTCGATACGAAGCTAATCCCTGCTGTCAAAAGCAAGAGCGACATGCAATGGGTCTTGAAGGTCGCAGGTACGTCCAACGTCATGCTGTCGGGCTTGGCAACCCGTGCAGTTGAGGTGCGGGCGTTTTTTGACGACCGGTCCAAAGTCTATCTTGATGTCATGAACGGACGAATTGACGCTGATGTTTTTGAACAGGAAATGGCAAAGATTAACGTACGAATTGAGCAAGCGACCGCGCATATAACACCGCAAGAAATTGCCCAGGTGCGAAGCAAGTACCGCGTACGCTTGCAGGATACCGAAACCACGCTGATCGCCTATGCAAAGCTACGCGTACGGTGATGTTCAAAATTGTTGACGTTGAGGCATTGGTGTCACAAGCGAAGGCCTCTGGCGCATCCAGAATTGAGGTGGATGTGACGTTGCTTGCGACATACTCAGAAGAAGCATGCATTACGCAAACGCAGTGGATGGGAAGCCCGCACTGCAACAAGAACTACGCATGGCTGCACGTGGATGCTGAGGGCATTCCCTTCTACGCTGGATATGGCCGTGGCGCGCGTGCGTGGCAGAAGAACGGAGGTTATGCCTGGGAGTGGTTCGTCCGAGAGCAACTTGGTGGAGATTACCGTGTTGCTATATTGGCTGTCGGCATGACCGACGCCCACGCCCAAGCCATTTTTGAACAGATGCTTGAGATGTACAACACCAAGCTCCTCAATCAAAGCAGCTTTCATCGTGGTATGGACTACGCCGCACTTGAAGAAGAGCGCGCAAAGAAGGAGGCGATCCGTCCTTTCTATCGAATGGTCCGCCATAAGAAGCCCGCACGTCAGATCTTCGAAACGGCTCAGCAAGCTCTTGCGATGCAGTACGCGCTTGATCCCCATAGAACCGAGACTGGGCGCTTTGGCGAGGTACTCAAAGCAATGGACGCGTACACACCTCTTAGCCCCTCGTTTATCGCATACATCGTTGAGTGGTACGTAGGCCGGGGTGATATACCAGCGGCGAAAGCGGCTTTAGAGGGGTTTACATCCCGTGCTCCGCGACAAGCTCGCCATGAGAAAATCGTGCACCTTGCCGAAATTGTTGAACGCGGTAGCTTTGCCACACGGCCTAAGTGGCTTGATCCACCAAATGAAAAGGATGTCCAACAATGAAATGGCTTGTACTTGCCGCACTGGGAGCAGGGAGTCCCGATGCCGCCACGGTACCGCTGTCTCAGCCGTGCATCTTGGAGGTTGGCTCAACGGTTGGAACCCATGCAACGCGTGAACTGGCAAAGGTGCTCGGAGACGCTCCGGTGAAGGACGAATTCCTCAGCACCGATCAACACTCAGCGCAGATCGATGCGTTCGTTGCCTCCCTCCCCGCGCCTGCGAGGGAAGGGCAGTTGTGCGTGTCCCCAATCGCGGATCAAGCAATTTTTGACTACGACGCTGACAAGCAACTGCTATGGGTGAACGTGGAGGCAGCGTCCGGCACCCGTGCGTTCCGCTCATCTACTGGCAAAATAACCGTGCGTGATGTTGTGTCGGACGAATGGGACACCGTGCTTGCCGATAGAGTGCTGACAAACGCCCTAGGCGTCAGCGTCGATGGGATCAGTTCCACCAGCAAGACCGCGTCGGTTGGCTTCACCACGACCCAGATGGGCGCGTTCCATCAGCAGCTGCAATACCATCGTTTTAAGAGCGCATTCCCGTCCAAGGCGTTCTCCATGCCTATGGAGACCAGTGTTGCCCGTGAGGTGAAGCCCCACGCCGCGATTGTCTACCAGTACCGCTTACGAAGCCCCTTGGTGGCCAAGGGAACGGATGTCCACGCAGCAACTATGGACAGCCCGGTCAGTTTTGCTGTTGAGAAATCGGTTGTCCTCGCTGACCTTGTCGCTGTCGGCATAGTTGATGGGAGGACGGGTGAGGTCCTCGCCGTGATTCACACCGAGGAGAAAAAATGAGCCAGGCAGGATGGAAGAAAATTGACAGCGCTTTTCGTGAGGTCATCACGAGCGATGACGAGCAAGTCCGGGATCGCGTCGCTTCTGCGCTGCGCGAACAACAAACTGCAGAAGTGTCCAGGGACAGCCTATTGCGCAATGGAGACCTGATCTCCAAACACGTATGGATGACCATCGAAGCGCAAAAGTTGCTAAGCATGTGGGACCCATCAGCAGAGCTGCACCCGGTCAGAGATGAAGATCGTAGTGTCGTAGGTATGGTGGACTCTAAGACAGGAAACATTGTCGCGTTCACTGCAAAACTTTCTGACAGAGCTGATGTTGACGTGGGTTTGCTAAGTGGTCGATATGCTGTAATTTCATACGCGGATTTGATGGTTTGCGTCTTTGATAGTTTCGATGCATATCAAGCAAAGTGGGTGGAGACATTTGAAACTATTTCTCCCCCAGACGTTGACAATGATGCGGAAGAGACGGAAGACTTGATCAAGTCTCTACATGAAACATCAGCGGCTGGGGATATGGATGGAATGATGCGGGCAATCATGAGTCAAATTCCAATTGATGCCAATGAAAATTCCGGCGAAGTCCTGGGTTCACGTTTTGATCAACTCGCCCAATTCGCAAATCAGTACAAAGCACCCACCACAATCCGCGAAGCCAGACAACAAGCGGCGTCTATCTTCAGAAACAATTCGGATAATATTTTAGAGGGTGTCATAAAGGGCTTGTACCTGCGTGGAACGGATGATGTTGACGACAACAACCTTCGCCATTGTGCCATCGCCTCGCTTCTGATCGCCACTCGGCACTTGCATGAAATCGCCGGAGTGAATTTCAACGAAAGCAACCCATTTTCAAATCTGAAAGCCAACACGGGTGATGACAAGATTATACAAGCTTTCCATCTCGGAAAAAATTACATCTTCTTTGGTGAAGAGCCGTTGGTTGATGGCAATGCATTCCAGATTGTGGGCGATGTGGATTTCGATACGGCTTTTTACATCGATGTGCGCACACGACAAATTGTCGATGTTGCCGAGGAATTGCGGGAGCATTCCGTAGATCAGGAGGAATTGACCGCAACGCCCAATGAGCCTGAAGAATTGCGTGCAGTTACCCCTGTCAGTGATGTGGAAAGAAGGTTCCCGCACTTAGTAGAGCTGATTAACGGCCACGATCACGAACACCTAAAAATCGTTGCTCATAACATAAAAATTATGGCAGGTGCACCACGCGATCAACTTGAACAGTTTACCGATTTGGCTTTGAAGATGGCGTCGTTAGAATTTAAAGGTGAGGAATTAGCTACGGTCAACGCTTACATCCGCGTGAGATATGCGATGCGCGACAGTGGGTTTGAACGTTGGGTGACAACTCACAGTGGGGAAGCCATCGTTGGATTCAGCACACAAAGCGTTAATGCCAAGGGTTCCTGCATCATGCTCAATCATATGGGCGGAACGCCCGACCAATTCGTTGATCAGCAGGTCGCTTTGTTCGGAACAGACACTCTGTACTTCGTCAATGCGGATGGTATAAGCAAGTTTACTCGTACCATGTAACGGTGGTGGGTGTGCGTACGTCAATCCTGCGTGTAGTTCCACAAGCCTAAACAACGAAAAACCGGCTTTCGCCGGTTTTCTCATTTAAACCTGTTGATGACTTCCCTCGCAAGCTTCAATATGAGCCTTAGCTTGTCATTCGGTGTATTCATGATTAGCGCGATACCTAAAATTATTGCTGTATTAGTGTCCATAATTGTTCCTTAAATAGATTTATGGTGCATTTCTTCCTTGCTGCGGGTGAGATTGCAGGGCTATTTTGACACCGTTGTTATAATTATCAAGGGTGCGTGGCAAGTGTTGATAGGGTCCCGCAGCAGGCTGCCGGAATGTGAGCATTTCCCATTCCGTATGCAATTAAGGTTTTTGCTCAAATATTTGAGGAGAAAATGTGTAAGCAACAGAATGGCCTGCTGCGTGCTGCCATCAATACAGACAGCGTTTCGCCAGCCAATAGGCGTAGGATTTAACCCGCGAAGCAACTGCTGAATAAAGTATGCCCTACGCATGTTGGCGCACACTGCGCGGGCGATCATATGCCTTGAGCTTGACATCATAAAATTACCTGATTAGCTGAGCTTCTGCTAACTCATAAAGGAATTCTATGATTTCGACCAAAATTACATCGTTTCTCGCTGTGTCATTGATGGCAGTTTCAGGAAGCGCTTTTGCTGCGGAACAAATCGACGCTGCTCAGTGTTTAGGCACGTTGACCTATCAGCAATTTGACGATGCACCGCCCCGCAACACCGCGCGGAAGATCGCGCAAGTTCATGCGTTTCTTCAATTCAAGAGCGACGCCGATATGGCATTGATTGCGGAAACCGCTGGTGTGTTCGCGAAAGCGCTGGAATACACCGCGTTGATCGATGACCAATCCGCTTTTCATCACATTCAAGCAGCAGGGCGACAAAGCTGCGACAACGTAATTGCGCAGTGATCGCGCTTGCACAAATACAAAAGGCCCGCAATTGCGGGCCTTTCCTTGTCTGAGGTTAGCTTGACTGCGCGCCGCTATCTGTTTTGCTAGGAAATTACCTACAGCAAGAGACATCTATGGGCGTGGCATTCCAACGATCAGAAAACACAACCACCACTTGGCTTACACCACGAGCCATAGTTGACGCCTTAGGGCCGTTCGATCTGGACCCCGCTACCCCACAGCAGGGCATGCCGTGGCAGACCGCACGCACCATGCTCAAGCCCAGTGACGATGGGTTGAAAACACCTTGGGGGAGTGGTGCGTACGTCTTCATGAATCCACCATTTGGTAAGGGCCAGGCGCAGTGGATGAGCAAAATGGCCGGGCACGGCCATGGCATCGCACTGGTTATGGCTCGCATGGAAGTTGCCTGGATGCACGACAGCGTGCTGAACCACCCAAACGCCAGCGCAATGCTGGTTCACCGTGGAAGGATCAAGTATTGCACCGCCGACGGCGCGACTGCGGAGGCACCGCCTGCAGGTTCGCTTCTGATCGCATATGGTCCTTTTGCTAAAGAGCAACTGAAAGCCGCAATCAAATCTGGAGCGGTCGTTGGAAAGTATTTTGATTTGAACTGAGCGAACTTGCGTGTGCCCCAGCGGCTCAGAAATCACGACGAGCTTGACAGTATCAATTCCTTTGTTATTTGTGAAATGCACAAAACAAATTGGAGTTGATATGCAAGTGATAGAATTTGAGCGATATCCAACAATCGATACATTGAGTGAAAACATTAAAATGCGCTGTTTGCGCAGCACGGGCCACTGGTACGCTGTTGAGAAGATCCACGGAGCAAACTACCAGTTCATCACGAATGGCCTGGATGTGCGTGTGGCCTCACGCAACCGCTTACTGACCGATGAAGAGTTCTTCGGACACAGCATTGTTTTTGAACGCTACAAAGACATTGTTGTCGCCAACCATGGCAGATTAACCAGCCAAGGAGTTATTCGTCCTGGGCAGGTGCTGCGTGTCTTTGGAGAACTCGCTGGTGTAAACGGCAATCTGAAAGTCCAAGACAATGCGGAATACGGTGCGCTGGATTTCTACGCGTTTGATCTGATCGCAGATGGAGCGCGCCTTCCTTACCTGCAAGTGATGCAGTTGGAGGGACTAAAGAAAGCACCTCTCGTGACGTCAGGAACATTTGCGGACGTGATGAACGAAAGGAACAAATACCCAACGTTGGTTGATGGTTCTTGCACCTGTGAAGGGAATATATTGCGCTGTGACGAAACCGGCGAAGTCTACAAGCACAAAAACGATTTGTTCGTTGAAAAAGTGGTTCGTACAGGCTTCAGTCGCCAGTACGTGCTGTACATCACGGACAACCGTGTGCGTGCAGTGGTGAGCAAAGAGGGACCATTTGAGCGGCAAAAATTCAGTCAGTACATTCAGATGATTGCGCAGGACATTGCCGTTGATATGGGCAAGGATGGGCTTGATCTTGATTTTGATGGTAAGGAAAAACAATTGATCAGCCAAGCCATTGCCGCCGTCTTCGTTCGGAAGGAGGTTGCATGAACAGAGCAGATCAAGAGCAATTGGGGCGGCAGCGCGAGCGTGAAACAGCACAGCAAGGTGTGGTGGAAATCAACGGATACTGCTTGATGACACACGCCAGTGTGCAAAAGCATAGCCTCACCCCTCAAGCACAGTCGCATTTGTATATCGTCAAAGATAAGCAAGTTGCGGCAGTTCACTCGCTCGATCAGTTGATTGACGTTGAGCACAACCCTGAAAAAGTAGAGGAACATTTCCGTTTGTTGAACAAAGAAGCCGTTGACAAGGAAAAGCAGTCTGCTGAGCCGGTACCCACACTTAAAAAAGGCACGCATATGAACCATGATTTTGCGGTTGGTCTGTGTCTCGGAAGTGGTCCAGGACGCATCGAAGCGATGATCCAAGAGTTTGGCCGGGACAAAATCATCCACGCGACAACCCAGTATGGCGACACTTTGTTGCATGTGGCTTGTGATCTAAAAAGCGCGAACGCTGTTGAGGTTTGCTTAGCCCATGGTGCAGACGCGAACGCAACCGACCGAGAGGGAAAGACACCATTGCAGCGGGTGGGCTTTGATCAGCACCCTCGTTGGTCGTTAGCTGAGCGGCTGGTGGAGGCAGGTGCCGATATCGATGTGCGCGACAAAAACGGTCAAACGATTTTGCAACTGCGCGCTGGCCACGACGACAGCAAGGGTGTGGCCAGGCTCATAGCACTGGGGGCGGACGTTGATGCGCAATCATCGGCGGGGAATACCGCGCTGCACTTCAGTCTTCAAAGCCCAGCGGTTGCGACCACGTTGATTGCCGCAGGTGCTCTCATTGATGCTGAGAACCACAATCGATGCCAGCCAATCCACTTTATCGCGCGCGACGGGAGCGCTGAAACGCTGAAGGTTCTTTTGGAGGCTGGGGCTGATCCCAACTGTCGGGACGACAACGGCGAAACACCCTTGATGTACGCAGTTGAGAACAACAATTGGTCTGTAAAAGATCGGATCTCGTTGCTTATAGATGCGGGTGCTGACCCCTTGCATAAGAACAACGAAGGTCAATCGGCCATTGAATACGCACAAGCAAAGGGCGTGGCTATCCATGATCCAAATACAGTTCAAAACATGTTGGCCGATCACGCGGATTCCGATTCGAAGATCTCGAGGCCGCGTTTGCGCAAAACGTAACAATAGCGCCTGAGCGTACAAACTTAAAGCATTTACGGGCTTTTTGTGTTGGTGTTGACAAATGCAATTAAGCTGCTTTAATCCATCTCCAAACAAATAATGGAGATATTATGGACGAATTGCCAGCAGCGTATGCGAAAAATATATTCGGCAAACACGAACAAATGCAGGCGCGGTTCAACTCCTTTTTCGCCGAGTGGAAGAGCTTGCAAGCCGACATGGGGGCGGCAGGGTGTTACTGTCTGCTTACAGAGACCTTATATCGCATAAATCACAACGAAGACAATGCATCTGAAGAGTTGTCACGTACAGCAACGAAGACAGCGTGGTTTCAATATCTCAATCACTTCAAGCTGTACGACTGTATGAGGGTCAAGGAAGAGCGTACGCTTAACTCGCAAATCCAGAACAACGATTTCATGGCGTTCACCGCCGACAATGCTCTAAGGATTTTTAATCAAATCCGCGCCTTGAGCCAGAAAGAGTTGGAAAGGGGGTTGGTTGAATCTATTGATGCGCTGTGCGGGGATTGGCGAACAAACCAACATCATATGTTGGGCAATAAGGTGATTGTTGACCATGCCTCACCTTCGAATGTGTTGACAAGGGATGTCATGATTGATCTGGTTCGTTCGTTCTTTGTGCTGGATGGAGTTGAGTACCCAGGGCGGCATAAGTTGAGTATTGACAATGTTCGCCCCTACATGGAGTTTGCGTTCTATCCCGGAGCGAACACAGCCCATATCGTATTCAAGCGACAAGATTTGGTCGATCAAGCCAACGCGATCTATCTTGCTCATTGCCCCGGCGCTCTTCCCCCGAGGAGAAAATTGAGGGGTAATTGACAGTGAAGCCGAACGTGCTTAACTGGGGAATACTTTAAATACGGGGTGTTTATGATCAATACGGCGGAAGACGTGATATGGGCTGTTGAAACGGGAAACGTTGATATCCACGAAAAGAATTCATTCAATGGGATGGGAACCCTTCACTACAACGTCCTGGCCGGGAGGATGGACGTTGTCGTTGAGTTGATCCGTCACGGAGTCGATGTGGAGCAAACGGATCACGACATGCGCACGCCGTTGATGTTCGCAGCACGAGATCAAAAGACGGACATGATTGATGTATTTCATGCGGCAGGTGCTGACATCAACATGACGGATCGGCACGGAAATACCGCGCTTCACTACTGTGCATCTTCCAAGCAGGCCAGCGAAGACGCCATTGTGCGGTTGATTGAACTTGGGGCCTCACAGGATCTCAGGAACAATCAAGGAATGACTCCCGAGGACGTGGGCGGTGCCAATACTCACGAAATATTTCAAGGTTACCGAAACCGCGAGCAACGCACAGTGTTGGTCTCGGAGCTTCAGGAGGTTGAAGATGAGCGGCAAAGGCCACGGCGGAAACTGTAAGAAATAAAGAAGCCCCTAATTGGGGCTTTTTTTATACCAGCACAAGCTTGACATATCCAATTCATTTGTTTTACTCAGTGTCAGATGTAAGTGTAGGGGAATATATGAGATATCTTTTGCTGTTGCCGCTGTTGTTGTGTTTTGGAGTAAAGGCCGAAAGCTCTCAGTCTCGCTTTACCCTCTCGGCGTCCGTTGTTGCAAGTTGTGTGATAGCGGAAAGCCAGATACTTCGATGCGCTCGGGGCATGTCTAATCCTGTTGCAAAGCTGGTTTTGATCGACGTTATGGGTGTGGATTACACCTACAACACAATAATTTATTGAGGAAATGTGTATGAGGAAAGTTGATAAATATTCCATAGTTAAAAGCTTGTACAAAGCAATTGAGCGGGCGGATGTTGAAAAAGTCCAGCGTTATATAAGCGATGCAAGAGGCATAAGCATTGTGATGGAGACTCGCTTAAGCAATTCGCGGCATCCATCACGCGATGTCATTCCTGTAGCTCTTGCGTGCGAGGGTTACGTCAAAGATCCAGGTCACGCAGAGCAGTTCAATCAAATCTGCCAGTGCTTGATTGATGCAGGCGCTGGACTGGGAATTGAGTTCAATCGAATGCTCAGTTCGGATGTGGGGTTGCAAACACCACGTGGTTTTTTGAAAGGCACGGGTGAAACCCTGCTGATGCGCTACAAAGACAACCTCCCGCCCGCCGTTAAGCAGCGCATGAGCGAGATGGAAGAAGAAATGAAAGAGCGTTACCGCTTCTATAAAATTGGAGGCGCTGATGAATAATCAAATGCCGTGCGTTGAGGATGTTTTGGAACGCACGAAAGGACTCAGCGAGGACTTGCAACGGCTCAGGGGCGATATCTTAGACACCCTTACCTGGGAGGACGTGCAAACGCTGTCGCAACTGTATGTTCAACTCAAAGAGCTACTGGACTCACAAGAATGATCAGATCTTCGCCTCAAGGGCCGCTCAGCGGCCCTTGTTCTTTCAGGAAGTCTTTCAGAGCGGACATCACAATTTCATTGCGTTGTTCCAAGTTGATCGACAGGCCCGCAAGATATTTGAGATCGATGTCTCTCGCTGTTTGAAGTTTTCTTTCGCGTTCGGCAATACAGCGTTTCCTGTAGTGACGGCGGGCCCGCACGGCTCCTGGCTTTGCTGAGTACGCACGCTTCACAGGGTTGGGCGCAGGTCGTTCGCCACGACCACGGCGTCGGGCGTTGTCCTGGGGGTTGATGTAGGTTCTGTTCCAGTATGTGCGCCAGTTGGCTGGATCGTTGCACGGTACCGAGACATGGCTTGACACCTCCCGCAAGAGCACGTTGTTTTCGATCAATGCCCACACCACCCGGTTGAACTGGGTGTGGTCCAGTGAAAAGACGATCATGCCGGTGCTGGTTTTTTCCGCCACAACCACGCCCTTCAGCATGCGGAAGAGCACAGCAAGCTCGGCGACGCGCTGCGTTGAACCCGACTTCTTGCACAGACACATCAGCACCGACGCGCCGTGATGTACGAAAACCACCGCGCGCTCCTGTTGGCCACGGAGGTTGATCTGGTCGCGAACAGCGGCCACTGGCGTGGTTTTAGACAATTGGGTGAGGTGATTGCTGGAATTGGTCAGCACAGAACTGCGCAAGGCCAGCACCTTGTCGATGTGTGACTTCGGAAGAGCAGGGTTGGAACGAAGAACCCCTATCACGTCAGAGTTGGCGTGTTTGGCAATACAGGAGCGGCACGCAGGAGCGAGGTTGTCGCTGCTTTTCATACCTCCCATTGATCTTGGGATGAGCTGAACTGTACCCCATAACTTTGATTGCAATGCGCATGCGCAGTACAGGCACTGGCCGTTGTGAGTACTGAAAACAATATGTTTAAGATATTTCGGCGTGCGTATCTGCCGAACCTTCGTTGCGTTTTCAAAATGATTTAATGGTTCCATGTCGCCTCCTGTTTTCTCCACAATGGCAAAAGACCTGGGGCTGTCAATAATATTGATGATTAAATGTTGGTCAACGGGGTTGACAGGTAAATTATTTCCAATCTAATGAAGGTATCTGTTCGATGAGGGGTGTGCGTATGTTTGGTGATATTTTTGTAAGTAAAAATGTTTACAGGATGTCGGTTGTCGCAATGATGTTGTGCACAGCAATGTTCTACAACATCGTACTAGATGTTGGTTTTGCCAGTGCTTGGATCACCGGTGGCGCAACGGCGATGGGAAGCGCCGCTGTCAGTCGATTGGTTATATGGGCTTTTGATCTGTAGGGGGAAATGTTGCAGTAAGAAAGGAGCCGCTCAGTAGGCTCTTTCTTTTTGCGCCAAATAAAAACTGCCGACTGCCTCACACTTTTTAATATTGGTTTTAATTGTTGGTAAATTGGGTTGACAATTAAAATATCTCTCATAAGATTAAGATATAGGCAATCACAAAGGGGAATTTACTATGTTTACAATTGCAGCATTAACGGTCGCAGTCATTTTATATTTCGTTATTACACGGCGCATTGAAGATCTGGCGCTCTAATCAAACTCAACAAAGGGGGGCGCATATGGACGTATATTTTAAAGGTTTTGCCATTAAAGCAGCTTGCTTGCTTGTGGCAGCGGTTGTGATCGCGGTGATGGCATTCAACGCTATCAACGGCTTCTTTGACGCGGTGATGTATCAGCCCAACGCGTACGATCAAGCCCAGGCGGTCATCGCAGCGTCGCAGCCGGCCACCAACAAGTAATTGCTGACGCAGTACAAACAACTCACACTCTCACTAGGGGAATGCAGATGAACTACGAATTATATCAAAGGCGAATGCGCGTACTGTTCCATGCCAGTCTGGCATTTGTGCTCACCACTTGCGCCCTTGTGGTGTACTCAGATTTAACGGACACAACCGATCATGCGGCGCTGATGTCGGTTCAGCGCGAGAGTGTTGATGTCTACAATGTTGTGACTGACTAAATCGCCGTGTACTAAGTGGAACCAAAGGACCCGATAAGCCGGGTCCTTTTTTTTGTGTCCGTAAATCCAAAATATCGATGTCAGCAAGAAATTTTTGGAAGTAAAAACAAAATGGTGGTCAACAGAGTTCGTCGGTGTGCGGCAAAGCAAGGCAGAGGACGGGGACAACAAGCAAGCGGTTGATATGGCCAGGCCAAAGCTAAGTGAGGGCGGAGGTGCGTACAGAGTCTGGTTGGAGCGTACGGCCTGCGTGGCGAGGCAACGAGGCTGGCGGAGAGCTAGATCGGAGGATGTTCAGAGATGGAGCAAGCTGTGAGAGGGGCGATGAGCTTGTCGATATATTTGAGAGGCGTATTGCGAGCGATGGCTGGGCGGTAAAGCGGGGCGTGCGGATCGACTTAAAGCCAAAAAATATATGTCGCGTTCGGAAAAGCGAAAAGCAACAGCCGGGGGGAGAGGATGAAAGGCGTGTGACCTACTGACTGGTAAAGACTATGCACATTACGCACTAAAGTGTTTGTAACGCCGATACCAAAGCGCTCACCAAAGCATAAGCAAGCCGTTGAGCCGTAAGCCATAAGGGCGGTATCAGCTGGTATAGCCGTGGGCGTTATTTCATTTCAGCGATCTCCAATGAAAATAAGGTGTTTCTTGCATATTGACAGTAATAGCAAATCTGTTTTGATAAATAAAGGTTGCTGAAAGACAAAGCATTATGACAAAACAGAAAAATATCAGATTTACAGAAAACGAAATTGCGGCCATTGATCGCAGTGCGGGCCTCATCGGTGTTTCGTTTGCCGACTATGTGCGAGCGTCAGTGAGCGACAGGTTGGACCGCAGCAAAACAGATTGTGTCATTGAAAAACATAAAAAAGAAATCGACGCGTTGCATTTTGAGTTCAGACGCACAGTTGCTGAAATGCGTTTGCAATTTCTCGCTGACACGAAAATCGCTCTTGAACAAATGAAGTTGGAATTCAAAGGGCAGCATGAACAGAACCGCGAATTGTTGGTGAAGTACCTCAAGGCCTTAAGCGCCCAGGTCAACGAAATATTTTCGGGCGATGAGCTCGTGCAGAATATTCCCGCTGGCATGTCGGGAATGCAGCAGCCGTATATGGATGCTGATGGAAATCTCAAATACAAATAACCAATCAAAGGAGAAATATATGAAACAAATTTTAATCTCAGTGGCGGTGTGCGCCGCCCTCCTGTCCAGTTCCACGTTGGTCTACGCGCAAGATCAAGCTGAAAGCGAACAACGAACATCAAAGGCCGGGAAGATTGGCTGCGCTGTTGGCGGTGTCCTGGGCGGCTTGCTTGGGACGAAGTTGTTGAAGGACAACAAAGCTGTCGGTGGTATCGCAGGTGGTGCACTTGGGTGCGGCGCTGGCAACGTGGTCGGAAAAAAATGGAGCAAGGCGCGTCAACTGAAAGAATTCCAAGAAGCTCAAGTGCAAGCCGAGGCCGCAGGAATGCAAACCAAAGTTGCGGTTGTCAGCAGCACCGAAAAGAGTGGAGCGGTCAGCAATGAACTGGGCTCGATGGAAATTGCATACAACTCAGACGACATGAAAGCTGTGTCGGCGCAAACCGGAAAGGTTTTCGACAAGATTGCGGCAATCTCTCAAAAAGCAAAAAACCAGTTGACCTTCACGTTCAGTGGGAAGGTCGCTTGTGAAGTTCCCTATGTCGAGTTGGGAAAACGCAACGCGTACGCCGGACAGGGTGTTCAGCACATCACCCATTTGAACTGCGGGGCAGGTGACAGCAAGTTGGTCATCACGCCCATTGCAGATATTCACTAACAGGAAAGGGGCGGTCGCTGCCGCCCCTTCCACAGGAGAACAAAATGGATGATAAAGAAAAAGAAAAGTTAAAACGACGCGTTGAAGCGATCCAGGCGCAGCGCAAGGTGCAACCCATCAACTCGCGTATCGAAGTCAATGACCCGAGCAAACGACCGCACGGGCCGGAAAGAAAATCAGACAGCGTTGAACTGACCGCGCAGGCAATCCAGAAGGGGGCAGGGCTGGTTCGCTCTGGAGCTTTGAAAGCTGGGAGCGGTTTGCTCAGTGGGATTAAAAAAGGTGTTAAGGCGGTGCAGGACCGAAACAAAAGTAAAGCGGCCTCATCTGACGTAGCAATTCCAAAAGCAGACGTCACCGAAGACGCCTTCCCAGTGGCGGAACCCAGTACAGGTCCGTTGCTTGAGCAGACAAGCGCACACGTGTCGCTCCAGGGCACGTCGAATGTCATGACACAACAAAAGCAGCCTGATGACGATGGGCTTTCACAAGAGCCATCAGCGGAAGAGCTCGAGCTGCAGCGTATCGCTGAAATGGAAAAGGAAGAGGAGCAGTTGTTGGAAGAGGTTGCTGTACAGGAAAAGAAGGTTGCAATAAATAAAATGATAATTGATCGCGACGTCGCGAAGCTTAAGAAATCCGCCAAAGGGCAAAAATTGAGTTCGGGACGGACTCATTATATATATGTATGTATTGCGCTACTGGTTGTTTGTGCTGGCATCTTTTATGGGTGGAAGCATTTCAACATTTCAAAATCAGACACGGCGAGTCTCATCGCACCGTCTCCGATTGCAGCGCCGGCTGATCCACAGCATCAAATCGCAGAAGCGATCTCGGATGCGTTAGGCGAAACCGACACGCCAGTGGTTGAAGCAACTGTTGAGGTTGCGGAACCTGCCCAGCAAAAAGAAACCACGCCCTCTGTCCTGGCTGTTGATCAATTAGTTAAACCAGAGGTGGTGGACCAACCACCCGTGAAGGCGAATATAGCAGCTCCAAAAGTCGCCGGGCGAAAAGAGCGTCCAGCAAAAAAAGCGACAGCCGCACCCGAGCCCGCGCAGCCAGGAAATAAATGGCAAGAAAAAGCGCATGACGATTTGGACAGATGGTCTAATTCAATAAAGTAGGTATTGACAGTGCCGGTCAAAATGATTGACTGGTTTAACGCCAGGAGAAATACAGATGCTCAGATTAAAATATATGATGTTTCAGAAGGGACGGCAAATACGCTTTGCGTCCCGCTTGTATGACTTGTATGGAAAACTGTTCTTGAAATCCCCGCTGGATATTATGCCCGACATGCATCAAAAGGTGCGTGAGCAGTATTACTACACAAAAGAAGATCGTGGATCAGGCAACGATGTGCGCAGCGACGGGATCACGTCATGGAAGGCAAGTACATTGGCGACCGCGCAAATACGAGACTCAGAAGAGGTCGTCGCGTCAAGAGCGGTGTTCTACACAGGGGCATTAACCTGTTTACTTTTGCTTACAGCAATCTATGTCATTCAGCCTTCAATGAAAGCTCAAATCGTAAGCGTGGCTGAAAACCAAATCTCTCTCCTGGAAGAAGCTGGCGTCGAGGCTAAAGAGAAATGCGCAAAGCAACTGAATTCAATGCAGGGCACTCCGGAGGAAAGAGAATTGCGTTTAGAAAAATGCAGCGCTGAGATTGATGGGAATGTTAGGCGCGGAATCGAAAAAGTTGAGTCAACAAGGGATCGGGAATTGCAAAATATTGATAAAGAAAAACAAGATGCGCAAACGAACGATAGTGCCGGCAATGAAGATGCTGGTGACTTATATGAAAATTTAGGGGGTGGGTTGTGATTTATTTCATCGAGAATTTAGTTCGTAGATTGACCAAGGGGTCTTCGTACAAAAGTATTGAGCAGGATCTGGCTGAGGATTCGTACGCGCGTTATCAACGTATTGCTAATATCGCTTCCCGCTATGTGTATACCGACAAGCTTCGTGGTGTTAAAGACGAGGATATCGAATTCTTAATTGAGGCGGGTTGTGATTTCGATAGCGAATCCGGTCCGTCGGGTGAGTTCAGTATTTCCGAAGAGCTCAAGGCCTGTTACTCAAAGAAAGAACTTAAAGAAATGTTTGAACCATGGATGGCTGAGGTCGAGAAGGATCTTGACGACTCAGGCGCAATATCAGGACGTGAAACGACCGATGGGTTGGCCTGGGAAAAGTTCGTACACCCCGACGATCAGGGGCAGGGCCGCGACAGCACAGCGACACTAATTGCATACGCAGCCATTCCAGTTGCCGCGTGTGCAACGTTCCTGTGTCTGTTTGTCAATTCGTACTTGGCGCTCATTCCCGCCGTCTTTGCTCTTATAAACATGTACGCATTGCACCAGTCTGAAAAAAGCTCCGAGGCGCTCAAAGGGTTGGGCATGTACATCGCAATCCTCGCTGTGTGTGTCTTCACGTCCAACTCCTGGGTCTACGAAAAGCTGCCCTACGAAATAGGAAATTTCGTTATAAAGGTCAAGATGGCGTTGAGCAGTTTGGATTGGAGCAACGTTGAGGCGATCAAGGACAATCTCACGAGCTCGTTTTTCTTTATTGGAGCAACGGCCTTTGTCGGCGCGTGTTTTGGATTGATCGGTTACGAGCTTGGTGATAAACGCCAATTTGGTGGTTCATTGGCGGCGGCGGGTAAGGCAGCCGTCTTTGTTCTGCAAGTATGGGTTGCATTGGCTTTGCTTGCGTTCCTTCCCACCTACCTTAAGCCGATGGCTGTAGCGATCTTCTTTTGTGCGTATCCCATGAGTTACGCCAACAAAAATCAAACCAACCGTGCCTGGGAGCTTCAATTGCAGGCTTCGGCGGTCACTGGTACAGCTAATGAGTCCAACAGAAAGATGATCAACGAGAAGAAGGAGGGCCAACGCGAGCGCGCTGCCGCTGACCGTTCGCACAAATTCAAAATTGGGAAGTCCACTGGCTTCGTTCATGCGCAGCGCCAGTATTGGGGCTCGCCGCTTTCTGGTATCGATATGATTGTGACAATGAACGATATAACAATGCATTTTATGACGGCTGCAGAGACTGGGCAGGGAAAAACCACGAATTCTGCCCGCCCCCGCGTCAAAGATATGATTGAAGCGCGCAAAGCAGGGATAAAAATTGGGTTGCTTGTTGTTTGCGGCAAAGGCGCGTTGGCCGGAGAAGTCAGCAACGGATTGGATTACTGCATAAAGCCGGGCATTCGTTTGGCACCGATGGAAGGTTTGGATCCGCACGAATTTGTCTTGGCGCTGAAAGCATTGGATCCCCAGGACAAAGAAGACCACTGGACAAAAGGTGCGGACGATTATCTGCGCAGCGCCGCAGTCATTCTGGATGCTTGCGTTCATATTGAGAAAGTAAATATTGTCAATGCTGCTGAACAAATAACCAGCCTGGACCTTCAAATTAAGCATCTGTCGTCCATACAGTCGGCACGTTCCAAGAACAAAGACTGGGATCATAATTCGCCTGAGATTGTTTCTTACCAAAAGCAAAAGGCGCGCTTACAGTCCCTTCGTGTTGCCTACACATCCGTCATCACTCAAGGGAGGACGTGGTTCTGGCATCCGGTTTCGTTAAACAATATGCGCCTCAAAATCGGGAAGGTCAGAAAACAAAAAGATGACACATATGTGTTATCTCCTGAGGGTATGGCGATCCTTTCGTTGTTGGGATACAAGGTGCCGGGTCAATTGATGAATCGCGATGTTTACACAGTCCATCCTGAACTTCTGATTGAAGGGTCACAGCTGAAGGCCGCAATCAGTTACTTTGTGGATCAATGGACGGACCAGTACGATGAAGCCCGCCAATCGTTTATGGGCAACGTCAATACGCGCATCAATCAGCTGTTGGACGCTAAGGGCCTGGACGACGGCACACCGGGTGGCGACTGGAAATCCACTGAGCACGGTGTGGACATTACAGATGTGTTCCGAGGCAAATTCATTGGCGTTGATTTGAACGTTGACAAATATGGTGTTGGTGCTCGCGCAATCTCTGTGTTATTGATGCAGCGAATCTATTCGTACATGCGTCGGCGTGATCCAGACACCTGGGCGAATGATCCAAATGAAACTAAGCTGATGTTGATGATGGATGAATGCCAATTACTTATCAATGAAACGACATATGAAATTGCTCCCACCTGTCGTGGCTGGGGTGTTTCGCTGTACTTCTTAACACAAGACATAGAAGGAGTGCGCACACGTTTTAACGGCAACCACGATAAGGCTGAGAACTTCCTCAACCAATTCAACAATTTTATGTTGTTGCCATCGAGTGCTGAAACGTATCGCTACATCGAAAAACGACTTGGTGCTGCGCTTGTTATGGAGCACAAACCCTTCCAGATGGGCGTTGATTTTGACCGTTCCGTGTTGGATTACACCAACAACATTATCAATATCGATGATCATCCGCAGCGCGCAGCGTTGCTGAAGATGAAACACAACGGTTTCGGCAAAATCATGTCGGCTGGTGCTGTCAACAAGATGTCGGCGAACAATGCGTACAGTGTTTCGAAAGTAAACAATCACTTATCCGGCAGTGACGTGGATTATGTTTCACAAGAAGCCACGCCATTCATACGCGCAAATGAAACGCCCGGCTTTACGTACGGGAACGTCATCACGGTTCAGCATCTTAACGATGTCCTCAAGGGCACAGCGGGACGAAAGGCGTTTGTTGTGTTGCAGCGAGCAGGCGCGCCGCGAGTGGATTTCATTGACACATCGCCTGTATTTAGCAAAGACATTCCTAGTCTAATTGACCAACAATAAGGAGCTATAAATGAACTCAAACAAATTTGAAGATTTAATGCCGGAACCTGATGATTTTTATCGAACACAGAAGTACAACTCTGAGAAGCCGGAAGACCAACAGTGGGCGGAGGCGGATAAGCTAGCGCTTTCTATAGATCAACGCCTACTCAAGTACGACACGGAAATTCACAAGCGCGAAAGTGGAAGCAAGTTGTTCGATTTAAATAGGGATTACGAAAACGCACTTAAAGAAAAAGAGGAATTCTCAAAATCCAAGCCGTTTGTGTTTGGGGTGAAGGGGTGGAAGGAGGGGTTTCTTAACCATGAACGTGCCGTGTCCAATTGTTACGACAAATTGGAAGAGTGGGAGGCGAAATGCACGCCGGAAGAAATACAGAACATAAGTTCGTTGCGTGAAATAAAATATGAGCAATTGCAGGATGCTTTGAACAAGCGTCGTGAACTGGGGATGCTGCCCAGTGAAGAGGCTGATATCAATAAATCCTTGCAAAACAACGCCGACAAGGCGGAGCAAAACGACACGCCTTTTTCAGTGTTAGGGCGCATAAAAGACAATGATCCTGATGCCTTTGCCAAAGGGAAAAGGGAAGACGGCACCAGCATGGGGAACAACGAGTGGGCAAGTAAAACGCTGATGGGCCTAGACCCAGAGCTTCAAGAGTTGGCGCGCGTGCAAAAGCAGTTGACCATGGAGTTGGGGCGTCCGCCGCGCGAGAACGAAGTCATTGCGTATGAAAACAACCAAAAGGCGGCTGACAACAATGCAAACGGTGAGCACGAAAGTGAGTTTGACAAAAATACAGAGCGCAGAACGCGCAGGCAGTAAGTTTGAAGGTAAGGCCACCCATCGGTGGCCTTACTTATATTGACAGCTTCAATAAATCATCTTTAATGAATGGAGGTTTCAAATCTGGGGATAACATGAAGCACGTATTATTGATTTTGGTGTTGCTAGGGATTACGTCTTGTGCGACGGTTCACGGCGGAAAAGGCAAGCAATTTAGGCAATCCCAACAGCAAAGTCAGAAGGTGCTGCGTTCAGTCCACCCGTCGCTATCCGACAAATTGCAAGAAGTCTACGCAGTCATGCAAAGCAATGGTTACGACATGCGCGCGTTGGAAGGGCACAGATCTGAGAAGCGCCAAGCAGCACTGCTGGCCAGCAATACAGGCGTGACGACCGTAGGCGCAGGGCGCAGTTGCCACAACTACCGCTTAGCCGTGGACAGCGTGGTGTACGTCGATGGCAAGCCATCCTGGGACCTCAACAACGCCCATGTGCGCGATGGCTACATGCTGTATGGAAAGCTTGTTCAAGCGGTTGGTTTAGAGTGGGGTGGGGCATGGAAAACACTTAAGGACTATCCCCACGCAGAAATGCACGATGAATGTGTCGCATCTGTGCGAGCTCGAAAAGAGCTTAACTTCAATTACGTCGCGGTGGACAGCAGCGAACTGCTAAAAAAGTATCGTCCAATGTCTATATCAACAGAGGGGATCCAATTTTGTAAGCACACTGGGGTTATCAATGAAAGTCTACAACCACCTGTTTGGGCAGGTGCCCAATACAATTGCTCCAACAGTTCCGGTTCGGTACTGGAATACAGCGTGTCTGGCTACGGTTGCAGTGTTTATCGCAACGTATGTGACTCTTGGGGCACTTGGTCACGTGCTTATTCCATCAGCTCAAACACTTGCGTACGAACTTCACACGTCGTTTCGGGCGGGACTCAATTTGCTTTCAATCGGAGTCCTGTTCCACAACGAGGCGTACGTATTTCGTGAGATCGTTGCCAACACCGCGCCCCAAATAAGCCGTTGGGTTTTAACCTGGATGTGTTCGTTGAGCCTGTCGTGTGCCACGGCAGTTTATTCCTTGAAGCCTAAGACCAACACCTGGGTTATCAAGGGAGGACACGTGCACGTCGAAGATGCACAGTCCTATGCGCGGATGATCAGCAAGCAGTTGTGCAAGAAAGAGATATCCCGAACCATTCACCCGGATTTGATGCTCCCAACCGAGCAGTGGTTTCGGCATGTGTTGATCCAAGGTGCGGTGGGTGTTGGCAAAACCCAGATCTTGGTCCACATCATCCGCCAGATTGTGCACAGCCGGAATGAAAAAATGTTCTTGTACGACGTAAAGGGTGACTTTTGTGCGTACGAGGATTTCAGTGCATCAGAGTTGGATCCGAAAGGGACGAACACGGTCTATCCCCGCCCCATTATTGTCAGTCCGTACGATCAACGTTCGTACGTCTGGGACATTGGCTGTGATGTGCACACGCCCATTCAAGTGGACGAGTTCGTGAAGTGCTTTATTCCCGATGAGTCTGGCGGCAACAATAAATTCTTCACCAGTGCAGCCCGGATGGTCTTTTCAGGTGCCCTGCGGGTGCTGATCGCAAAGCACGGCAAGAACTGGGGTTTCCCAGAACTTCGAGACCAAAAGAACAAGACGGCAGCGGAAATGGGCCCGGAGATCTACAAGAGCTACAGGGCAGCGTTTCCCCTGGTTGAGAACGCTGATAGCAACACCACGTCCTCAGTCATGCAGACGGTGATGGCCTTCACGACCAGTATTGACTACATTGCCGCAGCTTGGCCGAAAGTCGGGAAGCGTCGGTTTGCGGTCACCGAATGGATCAGAGACGACTACAAGGGCCGCAAGTTGGTGATCGTCCAGGGTGGTGGATTGGAAGAGCTGACGGCGGCGTACATCTCCGCGATGGTTAATATTGCCGTGCAAGAGATCATTTCCCCGTCGTTCCCGGAAAATAAAGAGCTCACGAAGAAGGGCAAAAAGCCGCGCTCCATCAATTTCATATTCGATGAATTATCGACGGCAGGCCGCATCAACTTCATGCCCTTGATCTTGCAGGGGCGCAGCAAAGGGGTGTGCTTCATTGGCGCAGTGCAATTGCTGTCGTTTCTCGAAAAATACTATCCCCCCAACGAAATTAAAGCTCTGCCCACAGTGATCGGCACAAATATTGTCTGCCAGATGGGCGCAGGACCGGAGCGTAAGGCGGCAGCAGAACTCTTCTCCACCAACCTCATGGCGTCTAAGGACCACAACCCAACCTCAAACGTCCACACGGAAGGTAAGGCGGTAGTTCACGAGGAACAACTCACCCAAGCCCTTGGAGCGTTTGGGAGTGCGGATGGCTTTGAGATACGCGCTATCGTACGGATGAATAAAGCCGACCCTATGCTCTTGCGCTGGCCCGGATTGGACCTGCCAACCAAACGACCTGGGCAAGTGCTGGCGGACTGGGCCACGCGTGCTGCGGCCGACCCAACTGCGGCGTACGAAGCTTTTGAGAAAATCAATGCCGTGCCAATAGCGCCGAGACCCAAGGGCTTAAGCAGTGCTCAAATAGATCAATTGTTTGGTTGACAGTGAAAAATGTGTTGCTTTAATGGGGGTATCTGTAGATGGAGCTCCCGATAATGAATAAAGAGGACGCAGGCCTTTACGAGGCCCTGATTGAGAAGAATATTGACAGCGTCCAGGCGTCACTGATTGCTGGTGCCAATCCTGATTTGGTTGTAGATGGACGCCCAGCAATGCATTTTGCCCTTGAGTGGGGCAGCGTTGACGTCGCGGAAATGTTGTACAAATTCGGCGCGGATCTCAACGCTGTTGATGATTTAGGGCAAAATGCATTGCATGCGCTTGCCGCACACACCGACAAGCAATTCAATCAACTCTCGTGTGCGCTGATTACATTGGGGGTTGATCCTGATCTGCCAGACAACTCTGGACGCACGCCAGTGGATGTTGGCTTGTCCGCTCACTTAAGAAAGGCAGTGGATGCCAACAATCAACCTCGAATTTTGAAGATGCTCGATGTTGGCGCTGAATGGGATGGGGATAAGCCGTTGTGGCAAGTGGCGCTGGAAAAAAATCTAGCTGCCATATTTGATTACGAAGAGATGTACGCCCAGCCCAATGAGCTTGGACAAACGCCCGCGCATATCGCTGCTCAAACGAACAGCAGATCAATTTTGCGGATGAATGATGTGCTTGTACGGGATTCACTTGGTCGCAGCCCATTGTTTTACGCAACAGACACGGATGTCATACAATACCTCCTGGGCAAGGGGGCACTGGTCAATGAAGTTGACAATGAGGGGAACACTCCATTGCACGTGGTTGATAGTGCTGAAGCTGCACTGGCGCTGATCGCGGCTGGGGCGAACACCTCAGTGGTCAACAACGCAGGTGAGCGTGCGTCGGACGCCAACCACAATCGTGAAGTTCAAGCCGTCATCTCTGCAAATGCGGCTGAGGATCGTCAGTTGCGAGCCGCAACCCACATACTGAGCCGATTTGAATCGCCGACCGAAATATTGCAGCGGACAATTTATGAGGGAGATCTGGTCGGCACACTTCGAGAGATTAAGTGTGGTGCCGATCTCAATTGGACGGATGAGATCGGCAACAACGCATTGCAATCAGCGGTGTACGCCGGAAATCTTGATGTCGTTGAAGCTATCTTGAAGAGCCCTGGGGTTGATGTTACGCACGTCAATAACAATAACGAGAGCGCTCTTCACTTGCTCGCAGAGGTTGGCGACACCCGGCTGCTGGATTTGGTCCTGGAAAATCTTTCTCAATCCTCTGACCGAATATTTGATGTGATCGACGCATTTGAACAGAAAAATGCGTTTGACGAGACCCCTTTGGATGTTGCTGGAATGTTCGGACCAGACGATTTTCTGACTGAATTGAAGGCGACGCATGGCGATGCGATTCACTTCGCTGAACTTCACGGCCTTGCACTGGAATACATGCAGGACAATCAGGTCAATTCGTTGGAAAAACTATTGAGCAGTTCGCCCAACCTTGTTCATGTGAGTTCATTCAGCATGACCGGCGCGGAAGATAGATTGAGCATAGGAGTGAACGAAACACTGCTCAGCCATGCCGCGAAATTGAACAACACCCAGGCAATGTCGTTGTTGATCAAGTGTGGCGCTAACGTTGATCACGTCAACGGAGAGGGCGAAAGTGTTGTTTCTCAATGCACAAGTAGTGAGGCACTTGAGCTCGTTGTCGCCGCTGGTGCAGATGTCAATCGTTTGGATGGTATGGGGCAATCGGCATTGCACCACATCTTACGCAAGGATGGTTCGCTGATCTCACCAGAAGACCGCAACGCGTGCGCGCGGGTTCTTCTGGACGCTGGAGCGGATCCCAATCTTAAAGACTCTTCGGGTGCTTTGCCTTTGGATCACGTATCAAACGACATTCAGAACGAAACCATTGATATGGTCTTGGAAAAAATCCAAGAAATTAAGGCGAAGATTGTAGGTTTGGAGATCAGCGAGGCCGACGATGGCGAGTCCGACGTTGATCACGAACGCAAGCGCTTGCGGAGGAAGATGTAATGTTCACGATCAAGCGCCTCAACTCCCGTGGTCAGAACGCAGCAGGGCAGGATGTTGTCGAGTACTTGCTCAACACCGATATCGTTGAGTACTACGATGCCGATGGCAACAACATTGGAACACCAACCTCGCGCTTCAGTGGGGCGATGGCCGCTGAACTTGGTCTTGTTGGTGTAACCCCCAACACCGAGAACATGATGGCTCTTGCGCAAGGCTTTGCGCCGGATGGAACAGCGTTGTGCAAAAACGCAGGAGCCAAGCCGACAATCGAGGTCAAACGAAAGAAGGACGGTGAAGCCTGCTTGCGCGCTGATGGCACCGAGATGACGTTGGAGCGGGGAGGGCACCGCGTTGGCTTTGATATGACGTTTTCCGCGCCCAAGAGCCTGGGCATCTTGTACATGATGGGCGACGACGACATGCGACGAACCATCCAAGAATGCATGATGGAAGCTGCAGAGGTGGGCTCGCAGTTTGCCGAGAAGCAGATTGAAACGCGCCGTGGGACGGCCGGTATTGATGTCATTAAAGTGGACAAGACCATCCGCTCGATGCACTTCCATGAGGCCAGCAGAAATCTTGAGCCCATGCCCCACGTCCACAATTTGTGGTTCAACGTGTGCGTGGGCGAAGACGGAGAGCCGTCCACCTACGACGCCCAACAACTGTTTCGCTGGCGGCATGCAACCGACATGGTATCGCTGAACCACTTGGCAACCATCATGCGTGAGCGAACCGGCATTTCGTTCCGTCAGATTGAGCACATTGACGTGCACGGGAAGCGCAGCGGCCGCAAGTCCTGGGAGGTTGAGGGCTTACACGACCGGGATTTGATCGAGTCGGTATCCAGCCGCCACCGTGAAATTATGGAAGAACGCGCGAAAGGGACAAGCGACGCTGAGGCGTGGGCTAAGACTCGCAAGCACAAAGACGAACCCAGCCACGTCGAGCTAATGGATCACTTCCAGAACCTCAAGGCTGATCTCAGTACCCGTTTCAACTTGCCCAGCCTCGAACAGCTCAAGGGCATGACGGATCACAAGATTGAAGCACGCAATGAAGCGGATCTGCTGAAGTTCCTGCACGAAAAGATGTCAATCATCGACCAGCCCACGTTGCTTAAGCACATTGGGATGGAGAACATCGGCTTCATGAGCAGTGGGGCGTTGCTCGCAGAGTTCGAGCGTTTCAAGAGCAGCGAGAACATCATTGGCGTCAACCCTATGGCCGTGCACGAAGACGACCTGGGACAAAAACTCTCCACCCGCCACACCGATTTTCGTTACGCCGCGCGTTGGATGCTGGACACCGAACTTCGTTTTGTTGAGCAGTCCAAAGCCCGCGAACAGGAAGTGCACTTGCAGGTGGCAAAGAGCACGGCGGATGATGCCGTGGATCGGGTTGCCAAAATCAAAGGCTTTCGGCCGTCGGCCGAGCAGTACAACGCGATCATGCACGCCACAGTGGAGAGCAAGGGTATAGCCGTTGTGCCTGGCTTCGCGGGAACTGGTAAGACGGCAACCAGCGACTTCATCAAGGCCGTGTTCGAGGCCGATGGACGAACGTTGATCGGCTGCGCCGTGAGCACGGGTGCTGCGGAAAAATTGAACAGCGAAACCGGTATCGAGTGCCGCTCAGTGAGTATGACCCTGTCGATGATCAAAAAGGGCGCGCTGACACTTAACGACAAGACCGTCGTTGTGCTCGATGAGTCGGGCATGATCAACATTCATCAGTCCCAAGAGCTTGCCCAACGTTGCAAAGACCGTGGAGCAAAGCTACTGGTCCAGGGCGACACACGACAGTTGCAGCCGGTGGGTGCGGGCATGGGCATGTCGTTGCTTGAAGACATTTTACCCACCGCTGAACTCACCGAAATACGCCGTCAAAAAAAAGAAGAGGATCGCCGCATTGCTGCAATGTTCTACGACGTGGAGAACGGCAAACGCAAGAAGCGTGGTGCGGTGCTCTCAACCAACGAAGTGCGGGAGAAGAGCAATAATATTTTTGACGAGCTCGAAGCCCGTGGGTGTATCGAAGAGTATTCAGTCCGAGATGACGGCATGCACCTGTTGGTTGAGGAGTACATGAGCAGGACCGTCCCCCACAGTGAATTTTTGATCATGACCCACACCCTGGCTGATCTTAAAGAGGTGAACACCCGCATACGTGATGCGCGCAAGCTCAAAGGCGAAGTGACCGGCAAAGAAGCGACCTTCAAGGCCATTGGCAAGGAGGAATTTTTTGACATTTCGCTGGCTCAAGGTGATCTGATCTCCTTCACCACCAACGACAAGGTGATGGGTGTGATCAACGGGACCAAGGCAGTCGTCACCGGTGTTGAAGAGAACCGACGCAAAGGTGGCTTCACAATCACGTGTACCTCAGAAAGCGACGGAAGAGAAATCGTCTTCAACACCCACGAGTGGAAGGCCGTTAAGTTGGCCTACACCCGCACGGTGCACGACGCCCAGGGACAGGGGATGTCGAAGGTGCGGTTGTGGGGCAATGGAGGAATGAGCGATGTCAGTTCCATAGGCGTGGCTTTCAGCCGAATGACGGGTGGTGACTTCAAGTGGTACATGTCAACCGACGAACGGGACAGCATTCGCGACAACCTTGCGCGCGAACGCTTTACCGAAAATATTTTGCAATCCGGTGTCACCGATCAGGAGATCAACGCGCATTTCAACGCGCTGAAAAAGCCCAAACCTGAGATTGACGTTGAGGATCTATTGCCCAAGATTGGCCGCACGCAGGAGCCGTCAAAGCGGTCGAGAGTCCGAACTCAGACCTTGTAAAAATGCGCAGATGTGCCGCCGACGTGACGCTGCCGAGCGCCATTTCACTGAGCAATCCACCACAAGAGGGGAAGGGCAACGCTCGCGGCCGTCGCCCAGGGCCAAGGCTTCCAACGTTTCTTCAGCGGCCAGACTTTGCCGCGCGCAATGTTTTGGCGTTCAAACGTCATCTTCTTCGTGGCGCTGACAACGATGTTGGGCGCAAGGCCATAAATCGTATGGCCTGCCCGATTGGCGACATTGCGCCACGCGAACTCATAATCTTCGGCCTGGGCCTGAGTGCCGTGCACGGTATCAAGCGAGTGGAAGGTGAAGCTTTGCTTCCATCCGCCGCTGCGTCTGTGCTGTTGCTCGCGATCTTTTAAATTGACCGTCTGACCTACGTACACGCAGCCGTTGCTAAACAACAGCGCGTAGATGTGCCGGTCACGGTTTTGGTATTTTTGACTGCGGCCCCATTTCATTGCGGACCTTTCAAGCGAAGATCGCTTTGCGTCAGGATGGTGTAGTCGATGATCCACTCAACTGTGTTGCGATCATTCCATAATGCGTAAGCGTCCTTGACATGCCGATCTACCACCGCATCATCGACTTGATTGACCGATCTGAAGTGCGTGCGCACGTCCGCTTCTTCATTGTTTAGTGTGGCGTATCCCCAATGTGTCGTGCGGTGGCACATATGGCACAGTGAAATTAACCGCTTGAGTGTTTGACGCTGAGTTGTTTCGTCGTAATCCCAGCGTTCGTGCACCTCAAGTGCACCGAAATCCTCTTGGAGCGACTCCTTTTTTCCACAGCACTCGCAGCTAAAATTGCTACGCTCGCGCAAACCCTTTGAAAGGCGTTTCCAATCGGCAGGAACGATGAGGTGCTTTGCGTTCACAAACCAACATTTCATCGGAAGGATATCCACAAACAGCGTCTTCCCTTCGTAGTCGCGATCTTCACCAATTAACTCTTTTATCGGTTGAGGATTGGACACTTCCACCCACAACGTTTTTGCGGTTAGTGCTGTCTTAGTCTCTTCGGTGTAGTGTGTTTTGTATGCACCATCAAACTTCAATCCGGCCTCGCGGGCGCATTGGTTGTCACTGAATGGGACGTGGAAATATGTTCGCATCCGTCAACTCCTTTCGTTTTGGCGCGGTTAGCGCCCAAACTTGTAGTGAGCGCCAATGGATCCCATGGCAGACGAACCGCCACCGACCGCAAACGCACCGCTGACAGACCAGCGTTCGCTGACACGGAACTTCGCCCCAACGGCAACCGCTGTTTTATTGGACGAAGCACCACCGGCAATGCCGAGCTCACCTTCTCCAACTTCAAGCGGAGAGCCTCCGACGTTGACCTGGCTCATTGCAGCAGCCTTCGCGCCCAGTGCGTTCAACTTGTCGTCAAAGCGGCGCTCTAAGTCATCGATGCGGTTGTTGGTTCCGGTCCACTGATCGTTGAACCGTTGTTCCATCGCCCAGGCTTGGCCACCATTGATTGCGTCCATGCTTCCTCGCTCAATGCGACCGTCAGAAACACTGGTGACACGCTGATTGCCCGCGTCTACGCCACTTCCAGAGATCGACGCTCCACCTTGAATCGCTAAGCGGCCTTGGGCCGACAACTCGACGTTGTCGCTTAACGAAACGGTCGTTGTGCCTTCGCTGTCGGTTTCGGTAGTGATGTTTTTACCTGCGGAAATTGTTGCCGATCCGTCGCGACCGGGATCACCTTTTTCACCCTTGTCGCCTTTTTCGCCCGTTATGCTGTCGCCAGGCTCACCTTGAGGACCTTGTGGTCCGGGAGTGGTCCCGCCACCCGTTGATGGGTTTTGCTCCAAGGTCCAAACGCGGCGGTCCAAATCGTAGGCCGCATCGGCAACGTTGTAATAGGTTGCTCCGCTCATAAAGTCGTATGTGGGCGGGGTAAAGCCGTATTGGTGGACTGCCGCACCACCGCCGAATATTGTCGCGATTTCGTTGAGTTGTTCAACATTCACCGCGTCGGACGGGTTAATTCCGCGACTTAAATTGATCAACCGACGTTTCAACCTATCGTCGCCAATGGAAAAAGCATCTTCCTCTCGACAACTGGACATGTTCCCGATTGCAATACAGCCAAATGCAGTTGCACTTGAGAAGTTGCCTATTGCAGTTGACATTGGTCCTGATGCATAAGCACCTTGCCCGATTGCGGTGGCACCGTTACCAGCGTATCCAAAAAAACCTACTTGAGTTGCATTATCTGCCGCGTAACCTTGGGTTCCATAGCTCGTGGCTCTTTCTCCCGCATACGATCCAACACCCGTCGCTATGCCATCTTGACGTGCATCAGCACCCATTCCCTGCTCAATTCCAAGGAAGCCTGATCCTGCTTTCATCAAGGTTTGACCCGGCATGTTGCTGTCTGCTCGGTGCATTAAGTTCCCGTAGCGTATTCCTACATAACTAAACCCATCTATATCGAGCCGGTTGTAATAAACGACGTCATCGAGGCTCGGATCTAGCTCCATATTTGCCCATCCCGGCCGACTCGTTAAAAATTCTTTTTGGCTTTCTGTTAGCGAGGTTGAAACTTCTGCCTTTGCGTTAGTTGACGGAATGAGCAGGGCAATTGACAAGGCAATGGCGGAAATTGTTTGTTTTGGCGATGAGTGCATATAAATCCTTTTTTGGAATATGCATTCATCAAATCAAAATATAATGCACTGTCAAGTGCGAAAAAAAGCCCCCTGGGGGAATTCAGGGGGGCTTGCCGACCAAAAGGAGTTTTGTTCTGGCTTTTTGAGCCTAACAAATGTTGGGCATTCGTCAAGTCTCTTGACAGAATAAATGTTTATCTTAATTTGAACTCAATGTGCACAGTTGGGTGTAAGCAATTAAGAAATACATTTTTGCCTTTGGTCTCGTATTTGCGGTTGGCGCATACGCCTCAGGCGACGCTATAATTGTGAGTGAAATTGGAGAGCCAGTACATGTATTTCTAGAGCGGGCCGCCCGAACACATTTATCGAACCAGTGTGGCACGATTAGCAGAAGCGGCGAACGCTATGCTCTGTCTTTTAATTCTTGCGGTCCAATTGAACTTGTCTCTGAAAAATATGTTCTGCTTGAGGGCGGAACTTGGGAGAGGTTGTTGTTCTTATCTGATGACATAACAATAAATCTCAATCAACAGCCAGTTAAGGCGTTGAGGCTTGCGGATGTTGCGGCAAGCAATGAATTAAGCGAAGATCAATTTGCCGCCAAGGTTGCGCGGCCTTTGGCTGAGTACACCAAACGAACGCAGTACGAAGCCTGCGCGCAAATCTGCAAAACAGACGATGGTTCGTGGGGTGCGTCTATCACCACGGTTCAATCTCACGTGCTGTGCCCCATTACGTCCGCGTGTCCTGGGAACACCAAGCCCATAGGAGAGGGAATACACTCACATCCAACTGGTGCAAGTTACGCCATCAACGAGGCAGACAAGCTTGTACTTTTGAGTGGTCCATTTTATCGGCTGGGTGCAAAAGAGAAGCGTGGCCGGACGGACGTATCCTCGCCTGAGGATTTCAAAGCGGGACCAGGCTACATGGTGACGGACAAGGGCCGCTTGATGCACCAAGACGGCCCAAAAAAAGTTCGCATCATAAGCATTGATATGTGATCCAGTTGGACACACCAGCGGAACCTTGTTGCGCACCAATGGCGGGTGCGTCGTTGTAGCCCTGCATGTATAGGGCATCCCACTCTGCTGGACGGCCACTGGCCCATCCAACGTAAGGTGATGATCCAGCACCGGCGACGATCTGCCATCCGCTTGCAGTACATATTGCTGCGCGGAAGGTTCCACCGCACGGACCCATGGCACTGCAACTGATGTAGTTGGACCAGGACCTCTGTCCGATATTTGATCCATTGCAATCCTTCAACCCATTCAGTGGGGAGGAGTTCTGCCACGCAAAGCGGTACGAACGGTTATCGACCGTGCAACTGACGGCACAAGAGTTCACGTGATTGCGTTGCGCGCCCGTGTCGTACCATCCGCCCCATGCCCCGACGTTGGGCGACGGAGGAGTTGTCTGTCCACTGGGGCAGCTAAAACTTATCGTGCGCTGACGGTGTTGCTGTTTATCAAACCCGTTTTGCCCCGAGTAGCCAACCGGGCATCCGTAATCCACGCGAACCCATTGTTCGTCCGTCTCATTATACGGTGTGGGGCATGTGCTGCAATTTTGATTGTGATTGCGGCTTCCGCTTTCGACCCAGTTGCCATACGTCTCGCTGCGTCCTGGGTCTGTTTGGTTCGCAGAAGAATTGCACGCATAGGAAATGTTGACAGTCTGTTTAAAGGTTGCCTCCCACGTTTGATTGCCAAACGTTCCCGCAGGGCACGCTCCCGTTCTCGGTTCCGTGCGTTCCATTGTGCTTGATGAGTTCGCGGGACAAGTGTGACATACGCCAACGATGGAACTACCTTTCATGTCCCATATGCCACTCCAAACCGGTGTTTCAGTTGCGTTCGCACAGCGAGAGTATTGTTGTTCAACACCAGTGCGAGTGCCATACGAATTGATTGGGCATGGCGCATTTGCAGGTCGTTCCAAACGTCGTGGCGTACAGCATGTGCCCAACGTGACGCACGTCGCAGCACATGAGTTGTTAACTGTTTTCCATTCCCCCCATTCCTTTATGCCGCTGCCATTGCAGTTGCGGTATCTTTCTCGCGATATACTTCCGCCTTGTCCGGACGGGCACGCGATAGATGATGTTTCCTTGTCTGTAATTGGATCAAATGCGCAGGATGGCGAAATGGGCAACGGGTTGTTACATGCGCGCAATGTCGTTGTCCATGCGCCCCATTGTCCGCTTGGACATTCTTTTGTTCGGGTGTTCACCACGTAGCCAATTTGGGTTGCCGGGCAGTTGCCGATTTGTGTTTCGGTTGTCTCAATGCACTGACTACTTGGCGGTATCGGTGTTATTGGCACAATTGGAGTTGGGTTCGCTGCACACGTGTTGTACATGGTTGCCCACGATGACCATTGCAGTTTGGGACATGTGGACGATGGACATGTGCCATTGCGGCGTTGCGTAATTGATCCGCTCGTATTTCCAGGGCAAGCAAGTGTCTGTGTTTCTATGGTTGGTGAGCACTCGCACGCGCTGATATCTTCTGCGGCTGTCACTGTATGCTTGTTCGTGTACCGAAATAGAATTTCGTTGTTGTTTCGGGTTGAGCATTGGGTTGCCAGAAGATCCTCACGCATACGGCTGTATGGCCGTTGCAGCTGAAACCCATTGACATGGACGAAATCCGCTGACTTGCCAATGGCGCTGGCAAGCTTTACGCATGTCTTGCTTGGCACGGACAAATACACAAGATCAATTGAGTCGTTGTTGCCAAATGCGCTTCCCGGCTGAACAACTGTCATTTCAGCAACGGAGGAAGGCGGGTGCAATGCGCCGTTTTGTACGACAAAGTTGGAGTTGAACGTGTTGCGCAGTGTATCGGTGTTTAGTCCATCGTAAGATGGATGCAGGACGTAAAGGTCTGTGACGGATTGGACGATTTTAGCTGCGCGCTCTTGTTCAACACGAATTGCAGCCATTGAAGCTGATGGCGTGAAAAGTTTGTAAGTCATTGCTCCGAGACCCACAATCAGGGCAACACACAAAGTCAATTCAAATAAGTTAAATCCTTTTTCACGCATTGCTCCCCCTGCATATCAACTCGATTGATTTTACATTACGGTTGATTTCGCATTTGGCAAGCTTATGCCTTGCGATACATTGATTGATCGCCAATGCATTTGTTCTTTCCGGATGGTTGGTCAAGTCCAGACGAGGGCGTCCTGGTCCCGTGGACACGGACCCTTGCACTGCTTGCCCTTTGCCGCACCCGCACGCTGAGACAGGCTGAGACGCTACGAGTAACAGCCTGTGTCCATGCTGTGTCCATACGGGTTGCGTCCACCGTAAGGCATAAAAAAACCCTTGCAGAGCAAGGGTTTAAGGGTCGATAATGTTCCTACGCCAATGGTGCTTCATCAGCGGGGTGTGTTCGGCCGAGGCCTTGGTGCTGCTGTTCTTTTGTTTTGAATCAGTGGCTTGCAATGGAGTGCGTCTCGGTCGGTGAACGCGGGTTGCCGCCGAAAGCGGCAAGTAACGGGATTTTTTGTTGCGATGGT
>Ga0308163_10000773_pt1 | contig 45154 bp, 36 predicted proteins | sample PhyTR1_FD_201037 | JGI IMG/M metagenome (GOLD analysis project Ga0308163, IMG submission 201037) | Phyllosphere microbial communities from UC Gill Tract Community Farm, Albany, California, United States - DLSLT.R1 | ecosystem: Host-associated > Plants > Phyllosphere > Unclassified | place: USA... | reverse complement strand
ACGAAGAAATTCGCCAGGCTCGGAATATCCTGCAACTGCGCTCACGTACCTTTTTCACAACTGAAAGGAGGGCGTGATGAACGCCGTACTCAAATCGCAACACGACTACACCATCGCCGATATCACCTTGGCCGCATGGGGCGACAAAGAAATCAAGATTGCTGAAACGGAAATGCCAGGCCTGATGGCCATCCGCGAAGAATTCGCGGCAGCGCAGCCATTGAAGGGCGCGCGCATTACCGGTTCCATCCACATGACCATCCAGACCGCCGTGCTGATCCAGACGCTGGAAGCACTGGGCGCGCAAGTGCGCTGGGCCTCGTGCAACATCTATTCCACGCAAGACCATGCCGCCGCCGCCATCGCCGCCGCCGGCACGCCGGTGTTCGCCGTCAAGGGCGAGTCGCTGGACGACTACTGGGAATACACGCACCGCATCTTCGAATGGCCATCGGTCGACGGCAAGGCGGTCTACTCGAACATGATCCTCGACGATGGCGGCGACGCCACCTTGCTGCTGCATCTGGGCGTGCGCGCGGAAACAGATCTGTCGGTGCTGGCCAACCCGGGCTCGGAAGAAGAAATCTGCCTGTACAACTCGATCAAGCAGCGCCTGCTGGTCGACCCGGCCTGGTATTCGAAGCGCCTGCCGGAAATCCTCGGCGTGACCGAAGAAACCACCACCGGCGTGCACCGCCTGTACCAGATGCACAAGGAAGGCAAGCTGGCTTTCCCGGCGATTAACGTCAACGATTCCGTGACCAAATCGAAATTCGACAACCTGTATGGCTGCCGCGAATCGCTGGTTGACGGCATCAAGCGCGCCACCGACGTGATGATCGCCGGTAAAGTGGCCGTGATCGCCGGTTATGGTGACGTCGGCAAGGGTTCGGCCCAGGCCATGCGCGCGCTGTCGGCGCAAGTGTGGGTGACCGAAGTCGATCCGATCTGCGCGCTGCAGGCGGCGATGGAAGGCTACCGCGTGGTGACCATGGATTATGCTTGCGAGCATGGCGACATCTTTGTCACCTGCACCGGCAACTACCATATCCTCACGCACGACCACCTGACGCGCATGAAAGACCAGGCCATCGTCTGCAACATTGGTCACTTCGACAATGAAATCGACGTCGCCTCGCTCAAGCAATACGAGTGGGAAAACATCAAGCCGCAAGTCGACCACATCATCTTCCCGTCGGGCCGCCGCATCATCCTGCTGGCCGAAGGCCGTTTGGTCAACCTCGGTTGCGGTACCGGCCACCCGTCGTACGTGATGAGTTCGTCGTTCGCCAACCAGACGATCGCCCAGATCGAACTGTACGACAACACGGCCAACTACCCGGTCGGCGTCTACACCTTGCCGAAACACCTCGATGAAAAAGTCGCGCGCCTGCAACTCAAAAAGTTGAATGCGCAGCTGACGGAACTGACTGAAGAGCAAGCCGCTTACATCGGCGTGCGTCAAGAAGGCCCTTACAAGCCAGAGCATTATCGTTACTGATCGATAGGCGGGCTGTACATCACCCTCCCGGGGCCGGCGCCTGGCGCCGGCCTGACTCTTCTTTTTGACAGGCTAGAGAAATGCGCTTGCTCCTGATTTGGTTGATCAACGCGGCAGCCCTGTTTGCCGTTCCCTACCTGATGCATTCGGTCAGCATGAGCAGCGGCTGGACCGCGCTGCTGGCGGCCGCCTTGCTGGGGCTGGTCAATGCCCTGATCCGTCCCTTGCTGGTCCTGCTGACCTTGCCGGTAACGTTTTTGTCGCTGGGCCTGTTTATCCTGATTATCAACGGCTTCCTGTTCTGGCTGGTGGCGCAGGTGGTCGATGGCTTCCATGTCGCCAGTTTCTGGTCGGCCGTGGGTGGCGCCATTCTGTACAGCATCATTTCCTGGGCCTTGTCGACCTTACTTTTGAGTAAAAGCGATGGCAACCCATAACTTCAGTATTGAGTTTTTCCCGCCGAAAACCCCGGAAGGGGCGGAAAAGTTGCGCGTCACGCGCGCCAAGCTGTCCGAATTGCAGCCGAAGTATTTTTCGGTGACGTTCGGCGCCGGCGGCACCACGCAGCAGGGCACGCTGGACACCGTGCGCGAGATCCTGGCGGCCGGCGAACAGGCCGCACCGCACCTGTCTTGCGTCGGCGGTTCGCGCGAGTCGATCCGCGCCGTGCTGGCCGACTTCAAGGCGGCCGGCGTGAGCCGTATCGTGGCCTTGCGCGGCGACTTGCCAAGCGGCTATGGCGCCTCCGGCGAGTTCCGTTACGCCAACGAGCTGGTGGAATTCATCCGCGCCGAGACGGGCGACCATTTCCATATCGAAGTGGCGGCCTACCCGGAAGTGCACCCGCAGGCGCGTTCGCCGCAAGACGATTTGCAGGCGTTTGCGCGCAAGGTGCAGGCCGGCGCCGATGCGGCGATTACCCAGTATTTCTACAATGCCGACGCGTATTTCCAGTTTGTCGAGCAGACCCAGAAGCTGGGCATCAACGTGCCCATCGTGGCCGGCATCATGCCGATCACGAACTACACGCAGCTGATGCGCTTTTCGGATATGTGCGGCGCGGAAATTCCACGCTGGGTGCGCCTGAAGCTGGCCAGCTTTGGCGACGACAGCGCCTCGATCAAGGCGTTCGGCCTGGACGTGGTCACCAGCCTGTGCGAACGCCTGCTCGAAGGCGGCGCACCGGGCCTGCATTTCTACAGCATGAACCAGGCGGCGCCCACCACCGCCCTGTGGCAGCGGCTGGTCAAGTAATTCCCTTGATGTCTCAGTAAACAGCGCCCTCGGTTACGATGTGATCGAGGGCGATGTCGTATGGGCCGCTGGCAAATTGTGCCTGCAGGCAGCCATACGCGATGCCCAGGGTGCGCGGGCGCGGCAGATGTTCCAGGGTACGGTCGTAATAACCACCACCATAGCCGAGCCGGTAGCGTCCGGCATTGAAACCGAGGCAGGGCACCAGCAGCACCGGCGGCGCCGGTATCAGACGCAGCCGGGCCGGCACGGCCACGCCCATGCCGTCCTTGACCATGGGCTCGCCCGGCGTCCAGCTGGCGAACGCCAGCGGCGCATTCTTTTCCAGTACCACCGGCAGGCTCAAGGCCACGCCGCGCGCGGCCAGTTCGGCGTAGGCAGCCTGCAGGTCGGGTTCGCCATGCAGGGGCCAGTAGACGGCCAGCGCGGCAATGTTTGCAGTTGTACACCAGTCGAGCAGGCGCTGCGCGATGGCCGCATCCCATTGCGCGCGCGTGGCCTCCGGCAGGGCGCGCCGGGTCGCCAGCAGGGCTTTGCGCAGGCTGGCCTTTTCCTGTAGAGCAATGGGTGGCGAGCTGGCCGGATCGCATGTTATTCTAGGGTCGCTATTCATATCACCATCAAGTCACCATTGAGAGTCGTACATTGATTTCCCCACTGAAATGGATTGCCGGTACGATGCTGTGTGTTGCATCCGCCTTCTCGCCCCTGGCCGCATTCGCCCAGGCCGCCACCCCAGTCAATCCGGCCGTGCCCGATACGCGCAGCGAAGATGACGCTTTCCTGCTGCTGCGCGACGCCGCGCGCAAGGACGATCTGGACAAGGTCGATTTCTACGCCGGCCGCCTGGCCAATTACCAGGTGCCGTCGTATGTCGACTATTATCGGCTGAAACCGCGCATCCGGCAGCTCTCCGAAGCGCAATTTCGCGATTATCTGGCGCGCTACAAGGGCAGCGCGATCGCCGACCGTTTCCGCAACGACTGGCTGCTGGAACTGGGCCGCCAGCGCAACTGGGTGATTTTCGATGAACAATATCCGCAATTCGCCCTCGATGACGACACCCAGCTGAAGTGCTACGCCTTGATGTCGCGCGTGGCCAAGGGCCAGAAAGTGGCCGACGAGGCGCGCAACCTGCTGCTCTCGCCGCCCGGCTATGGCGAAGCGTGCGGCAGCCTGATCACGGCGCTGGCGCAAAGCGGCCAGTTCGACAGCAACGATTTGTGGGCGCAGATCCGCCTGGCCGGCCAGAGCAACGCCACCGGCCCGGCACGCCGCATCGCGCTGCTGCTGGGCGCGTCGGACGCGAAAATGGCGCAGGCGATCGACCTGCCGGCGCTGGTGCTGGCCAAGGGGCCGGGCGACAGCCGTGCCGACCATGAAATGTACCTGGTGGCGGTAGGCCGCATGGCCAGGAGCACCCTGAAACTGGGCGTGGTGGCGCTGCAAAAAAACCTGTCCAGGCTGACGGCGCAGGAACAGGCGATCGGCTGGTCGAACCTGGCCTTGCAGGCGTCGTACTCGCTGGCGCCGGAAGCGTTGGAATACTGGCAAAAGTCCAGCGGCGCGCCGTTGACCCAGGAACAGCTGCAGTGGAAGACCCGCATCGCCCTGCGCGAAGGCAACTGGCCGCTGGTGAAGTCGACCATCCAGGCCATGCCGGCGTCGCTGCGCCAGGACCCGGCCTGGGTCTACTGGCTGGCTCGCTCCTTGCAAGCGGAAAGCCCGGGCCGGCCGAATGCGCAGGCCGACAAGTTATACCGCAGCATCAATGACCAGTCGAATTTCTATGGCCTGCTGGCCAACGAAGAGCTGGGCAACCATCTGGTCCTGCCGCCGCCGGGCCAGGCGATCAGCCCGGCGGAAATCGCCGCCATGGCCGCCAATCCGGGCCTGCAGCGCGCCCTGAAGTTTTTCAACATGCGCTTGCGCTTCGAAGGTACGCGCGAGTGGAACTGGGAATTGCGCTCGATGACGGACCGCCAGCACCTGGCCGCCGCCGAATTTGCACGCCAGAACAATGTGCTCGACCGCATGGTCAACACCTCGGACCGCACGCGCCTGGAAGTGGACTATACGCAGCGCTATCCGACCCCGCACGACGACGTGATGCACCCGGCCACCACGAGCCTGGGGCTGGACAAGGCCTGGGTATATGGCCTGATCCGCCAGGAATCGCGCTTTATCATGGATGCCCAGTCGCACGTGGGCGCTTCCGGCCTGATGCAGGTGATGCCGTCGACCGCCCGCTATGTGGCCAAGAAGATCGGCCTGACCGATTTCGTCACCGAAACCCTGAGCGATGTGCGCACCAATGTGATGCTGGGCACCAATTACCTGAACATGGTATTGGGTGGCCTCGATGGCTCGCAAGTGCTGGCCAGCGCCGCCTATAACGCCGGCCCGGGCCGCCTGCGCATCTGGCGCGCCACCATGACGCGCCCGCTGGAAGGCGCCGTATTTGCCGAAACCATTCCGTACACGGAAACGCGCACCTACGTGAAAAACGTGATGTCCAACGCCACGTATTATGCGGCCCTGTTTGAAAAGAGCCCGCAGTCGCTGAAAGCGCGCTTATCCACCGTGGGCCCGAAAAACAGCGCGATTGCCGCCGACTTGCCGTAAATCTTACTTAACCTGATAGCCGATCATGCAAACCACCGTCCTTGACCCCAGCCTGACGCAAGCCCTGGCCGCTGCACGCGAGCCAGGCCTGACCCTTATTATCGGCAACAAGAATTATTCGTCCTGGTCAATGCGCCCGTGGGTGGCGCTGACGGCGTTTGGCATTCCTTTCCAGGAAGTGCGCGTGCTGCTGGACCAGAAAGATACGTCGAGCAAGATCGCCGAATATTCGGCCTGCGGCCGCGTGCCGGTGCTGCTGGCGGGCGAAATCACCATCTGGGACAGCCTGGCCATCTGCGAATACCTGGCCGAGCAGTTCCCGGACAAGCACCTGTGGCCGCAGGACGTGGCCGCGCGCGCCATGGCGCGCTGCATCTGCGCCGAAATGCATTCGGGCTTTACCGACTTGCGCAACGACATGTCGATGCATATCAAGGCGCACCTGCCGGGCCGCGGCCGCACGCCCGGTGCCCAGGCCGATATCGGCCGCATCAGCGAAATATGGGAAGAGTGTCTGTCGCGCTTCGGCCACCATCAGTTTTTGTTTGGCGAGTTTTCGATTGCCGACGCGTATTTCGCGCCGGTTGTGATGCGCTTCCGCACTTATGGCGTCTCGCTGGCGCCGGCCCTGAACGCGTATTGCGAGCGGGTGCAGGCGCACCCGGCCGTGGCACGCTGGATCACCGAAGCGCTGGCCGAGACGGAAGTGGCGGCCAAACACGATGCCGATTTGCCGGATTAAGCGGGACAGTGCCTGAGATGAAGATTTATACGGTCGGCGGCGCCGTGCGCGACGCCCTGCTGGGGCTGCCGGTCAAGGACCATGACCATGTGGTGGTGGGCGCCACGCCGGACGACATGCTGCGCAAAGGGTTCCGGCCGGTCGGCAAGGATTTCCCCGTGTTCCTGCATCCCAAGACGCAGGAAGAATACGCGCTGGCCCGCACCGAGCGCAAGACCGCCCCCGGCTACCGGGGTTTCGTGTTCCATGCGGCGCCCGACGTCACGCTGGAAGACGACCTGGTGCGGCGCGATCTGACCATCAATGCGATTGCACAAGATGAACACGGTGCGCTCACCGATCCGTTTGGCGGCGTCGACGATATTCGCAATAAAGTGTTTCGCCACGTGTCCGACGCGTTTGGCGAAGACCCGGTGCGCGTGCTGCGCCTGGCCCGCTTTGCCGCCCGCTATGGCGATTTTACAGTCGCGCCCGCAACCTTCGAACTGATGCGCAGCATGGTGGCCAACGGCGAAGTCGACGCCCTGGTGGCCGAGCGCGTGTGGCAGGAGGTAGCGAAAGGCCTGATGGAAGCGCAACCGTCGCGCATGCTGGCGGTGCTGCAGGACTGCGGCGCGCTGGCGCGCATCCTGCCGGAACTCGCCATTAATGATCGCCTGCTGCAGGTGATCGACCGCGCCGCCAGTGAAGGGCTGGAACTGTGCGTGCGCTTTGCCGTGCTGATGCTGGCGGTGCCGGTGGCAAAAATCAATACATTGAGCGAGCGCCTGCGCGTGCCGAACGACTGCCGCGAACTGGCCGTGATGGCGGCGCGCGAACAGGCCGCCATAGCCAACGCGCTGGCCCTGAGCGCTGAAGAGCTGGTGCGCCTGTGCGAACGCTGCGACGGCCTGCGCAAGCCGCAGCGTTTCGTGCAGCTGCTGCAGGCGGTCGAATGCGATGCGCGCATGCGCCACGACCGGGATTTTCCGCAGTCGGCCTGGCTGCAAGCGATGCTGGCGGCCGTGCGCGGCGTCGATGCGGGCGCGCTGGCGCTGGCCTGCGCGCAAGAGCCGAAAAAGATTCCTGCCGTGATCCATGCGGCGCGGGTGGAAGCTGTCACCAACGCGATCAGCAGCCAGGAAGTGCCATGACCTTGCCGAAACTGTTTCAGAATCCGTTTCGCCGCTGGCTACAAAAAACCGGTGACTCGCGGCCGGCGGTGCTGGTCAAGCAGCTGCACGAGCGCGACCGGCGCCGGATGATGAAGCATTTCCTCTCGCTGGAAAAGAGCGACCGCCTGCTGCGCTTCGGCAGTTCCTTGCCCGACGAGCTGGTGGCGCAATATGTGCAGAAGATGGATTTTTCGCGCGATATGGTCTACGGCGTCTACAGCAGCACCTTCAAGCTGGTCGGCGTGGGTCATCTGGCGTTCGCGCCGAAAGACAAGTCGCCCGCCAAAAGCGTGGTGACGACCAAGGAGCAGGTGGCCGAGTTCGGCGTGTCGGTGTCAAAATCGATGCGCGGCATGGGCGTCGGCTCGAAGCTGTTCGAGCGGGCGGCGATTCACTGCCGCAACAACGATGTCGACACCCTATATATGCATTGTCTGTCGTCCAACAAGACGATGATGCATATCGCCAAGAAGGCGGGCATGGAAATCCAGCGCGAATATGGCGAAGCGGACGCCTATTTGAAACTGCTGCCGCCGAATCCGACCAGCATGCTGCAGGAAGCGGTACAGGAGCAGTTCGCCATGTTCGACTACACCTTCAAGGCCAATGCGCGCGCAGCCTCCAAGCTGTGGGACCGCCTGCCGGGGCGCAAGAAAAAGCCTCAGGAACCGCCATCACAATAAGGGCAGGGCGGTCGTATCCTTGATACGCTGCAAGGCAAAGCTCGATTTCACGTCCAGCACGGCCGGATGGCGCAGCAAGGTCGCCATCATGAAGCGCGAAAAGTGTTCCATGTCTTCCACGTGCACGCGCAGCAGATAATCCATTTCGCCCGTCATCGCATAGCAGGCCACCACTTCCGGCCATTGCGACACGGCCACCGCGAAGTCGGCCCGTGGCGAGGTGGTCGTCACCAGGTTGGGTGCCAATACGCGCGCCGTGCTGTGGGCATGGGCCGAAGCGTCGCTGTGCTTTTCCAGCCGCACATTGACATACGCCAACAGGCCCAGGCCGATCTTTTCCGGGTCCAGGAGGGCCACGTACTGGCGGATCACGCCCGCTTCCTCCAGCCGTTTTACCCGCCGCAAGCACGGCGATGGTGACAGGCTGACCTGTTCGGCCACGTCCTGGTTCGACAGCCGGCCGTCGGCCTGCAGCACCGAGAGGATCTTGCGGTCGGTTTTATCCAGCGTAATTTTGCTCATGCGTACCTCCGTGGGACTAGTTTCACGCAATATTATTGCGCAAATCATGGTTGTTCGGGAGATCTTTGGCATTTAATGCCGGCCGGCCCCGCCTATACTGTGCCCTACTTCTAGGAGGAGACATCATGCAATTTCAACCTTGGGATAACCCGATGGGTACCGATGGTTTCGAGTTCGTCGAGTATGCGGCACCAGACCCAAAAGCATTGGGCGAGCTGTTCGAGAACATGGGTTTTACCGCCATCGCGCGGCATCGCCACAAGGACGTCACCCTGTACCGCCAGGGCGACATCAATTTCATTATCAATGCGGAACAGGATTCGTTCGCGCAGCGCTTCGCCCGCCATCACGGCCCGTCCGTGTGCGCCATCGCGATTCGTGTCGATGACGCCGCTTTCGTCTATCGCCGCGCGCTGGAGCTGGGCGCCTGGGGTTTTGACAACAAGACCGGGCCGATGGAACTGAATATTCCGGCGATTAAAGGCGTCGGCGATTCCTTGCTGTACTTTGTCGACCGCTGGCGCGGCAAGGGTTCCGACAAGGAGGGCGCTCCGGCGCCGGGCGGCATCGGCGACATCAGCATCTATGATGTCGACTTCGTCGCCATTCCCGGCGCGGTCGCCAATCCGGTCGGCCATGGCCTGACCTATATCGACCACCTGACACACAATGTGCACCGTGGCCGCATGAAGGAATGGGCCGGTTTCTATGAAAACCTGTTCAACTTCCGCGAAGTGCGCTATTTCGATATCGAAGGCAAGCACACGGGTCTCAAGTCGAAAGCCATGACCTCGCCCTGCGGCAAGATCCGCATTCCGATCAATGAATCGTCTGACGACAAGTCGCAGATCGCCGAATACCTGGACCAGTACCACGGCGAAGGCATCCAGCATATCGCGCTGGGCACCGACGATATCTACGGTTCGGTGCAAGGCATGCGCGACACCGGCATCGATTTCCAGGACACCATCGAAACCTATTACGAGCTGGTCAACCGCCGCCTGCCGAACCACGGCGAGCAGCTGGAAGAACTGCGCCGTTTGCGCATCCTGATCGATGGCCATAGCACCGACACCGAACGCGAACTGCTGCTGCAGATCTTCACGCAGACGGTGATCGGCCCGATCTTCTTCGAGATCATCCAGCGCAAGGGCGACCAGGGTTTTGGCGAAGGCAACTTCCGCGCCCTGTTCGAATCGATCGAGCTGGACCAGATCAAACGCGGCGTATTGACGGCGGTTTAAGCACCGGGGTCAGACCCGGTGGGTCTGACCCCAGCCTTCCGTTGCTATACCAATAGTAATAAAAAATTATAAAAAAGCAAGCCAGCCCCAGAGTGCAGTGCAGCAAAAGAACTGTGCGCATTCCTGTGGTAGTCTACGACAAACAAGTCATTTTTCCGCACCGTCGCGCTTACAAGGCATGGCGGTACGTGTGAGTTCAACCGACTTTGCACGCGTAGCACAGAGAATAATGGAGACAAGTAATGAATGCACCAGTCAAGGGCTCGAATCTTGAGCCGGGCGCGCACGCGTCCGATATTTCCCTCAACGACAAATACACGCTACAGCGCGGCCGCGCCTTCATGACCGGCACCCAGGCGCTGATTCGCCTGCCGATGATGCAGCGCGAACGCGACCTGAAAGCGGGCCTCAATACAGCCGGCTATATCACAGGTTATCGGGGCTCGCCCGTCACCTCGGTCGACATGACGGCCGTGAAAGCCAAGAAATACCTGGACGAACACCACGTCAAGTTCCATCCCGGCCTGAACGAAGACCTGGCGGCCACGGCCGTCTGGGGCACGCAGCAGACCAATCTGTTCGAAGACGCCAAATACGACGGCGTGTTCGGCATGTGGTACGGCAAGGGCCCGGGCGTGGACCGCTGCGGCGACGTCTTCAAGCACGCCAATAACGCCGGTACCGCGAAACATGGTGGCGTGCTGGTGCTGGCCGGTGACGACCATGCGGCCAAATCGTCGTCCACCGCGCACCAGTCCGACCATATCCTGAACGCCTGCGGCATCCCGGTGCTGTACCCCTCGTCGGTGCAGGAATATATCGATTACGGCCTGCACGCCTGGGCCATGAGCCGCTACACGGGGCTATGGGTGTCGATGAAATGCGTGACCGACATCATCGAATCGGGCGCTGCCGTCGACTTCGATCCGGACCGCGTGCAGATCACCCTGCCGACCGACTTCGAAATGCCGGCCGGTGGCCTGAACATCCGCTGGCCAGACACCGTGCTGGAGCAGGAAGTACGGATGAATAGCTACAAATGGTATGCCGCGCTGGCCTATGCGCGCGCCAACAAGCTCAATAAAATCATCTGGGACAGCCCGAAAGCGCGCATCGGCATCATTACCGCCGGCAAGTCGTATCTGGACACGCGCCAGGCGCTGGCCGATCTCGGCATCGACGAGCAGACCGCCTCCGATATCGGCATCCGCCTGTACAAGATCGGCATGACCTGGCCGCTGGAAGCGGACGGCGTGCACGAGTTCGCCAAGGGCCTCGATGAAATCCTGGTGGTCGAAGAAAAACGCCAGATCCTCGAATACGCCCTCAAGGAAGAGCTGTACAACCTGAAGGATGGCGAGCGTCCGCGCGTGGTCGGCAAGTTCGACGACACCGGCGAATGGAGCAACCAGAAGGGTACCGGTCACGGCGACTGGCTGTTGCCGGCCACCTATGAACTGAACCCGGCCATGATCGCGCGCGCGATTGCCAGCCGCATTTCGCGCTACTACGCCGGCCATCCGGTCGAGCAGCGCGTGAAGGAACGCATCGCCTACCTGGAAGCGAAAGAAAACGTCCTGAAAGCGATCAGCGTGAAACCCGATCCGCAAAAGGACCGCACGCCGTTCTTCTGCTCGGGTTGCCCGCACAACAGTTCGACCAAGGTGCCGGAAGGCTCGCGCGCGCTGGCCGGCATCGGCTGCCACTATATGGTGCTGTGGATGGACCGCGAAACGTCGACATTTACCCATATGGGCGCCGAAGGCGTGACGTGGGTCGGGCAGGCGCCGTTCACCAATGAAAAGCACGTGTTTACCAACCTTGGCGACGGCACCTATTTCCACTCGGGCATCCTGGCGATCCGCGCGGCGGTGTCGGCCAAGGTGAATATCACCTACAAGATCCTGTTCAACGACGCGGTGGCAATGACGGGCGGCCAGGAATTCGATGGTCCCTTGTCGCCGGCCATCATTTCGCGCCAGATCGCCGCCGAAGGCGTGGGACCGATTATCGTTGTTACCGACGAGCCTGAAAAATATCCGTCCGACTACGCCTGGGCCGACGGCGTGACCGTGCGCCACCGTTCCGAGCTGATGGACGTGCAGCGCGAACTGCGCGACATGCCGGGCGTGTCCGCCATGATCTACGACCAGACCTGCGCCTCGGAAAAACGCCGCCGCCGCAAACGCAACGAATACCCGGACCCGGCCAAGCGCGCCGTGATCAACGAAGCCGTCTGCGAAGGCTGTGGCGACTGTTCCGTGCAATCGAACTGCCTGTCGGTGGAACCGCTGGAAACCGAGCTGGGCCGCAAGCGCCAGATCAACCAGTCGTCCTGCAACAAGGATTTTTCGTGCACCACGGGTTTCTGCCCCAGCTTTGTGACGGTGGAAGGCGGCGGCCTGAAAAAGCCGAAAAAAGCGGCCAGCGCGGATAAGGGCGGGCCTGAAGTGCCGGCCCTGCCGACCCCAGGCATTCCGTCGACGGCGGAACCGTTCGGTATTTTGGTCACCGGCATCGGCGGCACCGGCGTGGTCACCGTCGGCCAGATCCTGGCGATGGCGGCCCACGTCGAAGGCAAGGGCTGTTCCGTGCTCGACATGAGTGGCCTGGCGCAAAAAGGCGGCCCGGTGATGTCGCACGTGCGCCTGGCGGACCGCCAGGAAGATATCCATTCGACCCGCGTCGGCACCGGCGCGGCGGACCTGGTGATCGGCTGCGATTTGATCGTCACGGCCAGCCGCGACGCGCTGTCGCGCATGGGCGAAGGGCGCAGCTGGGCCATGATCAACTCGACCAGCTCGTCGACGGCGGCCTTTGTGAAAAACCCGGACTGGCAGTTCCCCGGCGCTTCCGCGCGCATGGAAATCGAAAAAGCCTGCGGCAAGGACCATGTGGACTTTATCGATGCGGGCCAGATCGCCACGGCGCTGATGGGCGACTCGATCGCCACCAATATGTTCATGCTGGGCTACGCCTGGCAAAAGGGCAAGGTACCGCTGAGCGAAGCGGCGATCATGAAAGCCATCGACCTGAACAATGTGTCGGTGGCCTTCAACAAGGCGGCCTTCAACTGGGGCCGCGCGGGCGCCCACGACACGGCCAGCCTGCAGCGCATGACGGCGCCGGCCAAGGTGGTGGAATTCAAGCGCATCGACACGCTGGACGACATCATTGAAAAAAGAGTGGCGCTGCTGACCGCCTACCAGGACCGCGCCTACGCGCAGCAGTACCTCGATTTCGTCGGCCAGGTACGCGCCGCCGAGAGCGCCCTGAACGGCCCGCAGCTGCGCCTGACCGAAGCGGTGGCCCGTTACTTCTACAAGCTGATGGCTTACAAGGACGAGTACGAAGTGGCGCGGCTGTACACGGATGGCGCGTTCCAGGCCAAGATCGCCGCCATGTTCGAAGGCGACATCAAGCTCAAGTTCCACCTGGCACCGCCGATCATGGCGAAAACCGATGCCCACGGCCACCTGGTGAAAAAGGAATTCGGCCCATGGATGATGAAGGCGTTCGGCGTGCTGGCCAAGCTGAAAGGCTTGCGCGGCGGCACGTTTGACATCTTCGGCTATACGGCCGAGCGCAAGATGGAACGCGCGCTGATCGAGGAGTACCGCCGCACGGTGGGCGGCCTGCTGCCGAAACTGACCACCGCGAAACTGGCGCAGGCGGTGGCGATCGCCAGCATCCCGGAAGATATCCGCGGCTATGGCCATGTGAAGGAACGGCACCTGGTGGCGGCAAAAGAGAAGGAGGCCAGCCTGCTGACCGCTTTTAACTCACCGGTACCGGTGCCTGGTACAGCACCTGTAGCGCCACCGCTGCCGGCCACGGTGGCCTGATGACATAGTCACCTTTTGAATGGCGCCTGCGGGCGCCATTTTTGCATGTTTATTTCAGTATTGTATAAAGCAAGTATTTGCTGAAAAGGTTTATAATCTTCAGATAGTTTCTCTACGGAAAATAATTGTGAAAACCTTGCGTACTGTTTCGTTGCTGGCTGCTCCCCTCTTATTGTTGCTCAGTGCCTGTGGCGGAGGAGGCGGTGGCAGTTCGGCGGTCAGCGAAACGACGCCACCACCGGTCAGTGGCGTCACGCCCACGATTGTGGCTTCGAACACGGTGCAAAACCTGTGCGAAAAACCGCGCAGCGGCAACGCCACCGACCGCCAGGGCACCTTGCTCAATGAGCTGACGTGGGTGCGTAGCTGGATCGATGAAAGCTATCTCTGGTACAAGGAAGTACCGACCACTTATCTGCCGCAGAACTTCAGCACGCCGATCGCCTATTTCAACGTGCTGAAGACCTCGGCCGTGACGGCATCGGGCAAGCCCAAGGACCAGTTCCATTTCACCTACACCACGGCCGAATGGGAAGCCTCGCTCAAAGGTGTCGAACTGGGCTACGGCATGCTGCTGGCCCTCACGCAGACCACGCCGCCGCGCAGGGCCGTCATCACGATCGTCGAGCCTGGCTCGCCGGCGGCGCTGGCCGGTCTGCAGCGTGGCGATGTGCTGCAAACCGTCGATGGCGTCGACTTCGTCAACGCGGCCGGCCAGGATAGCGTCAATACCATCAATGCCGCCCTGTTCCCGGCCGCGCAAGGCACCCATACGGTGGGATTTTTGCGTAACGGCGTGACCGTCAACGCCACCTTGCAGGCGATCGAAGTCAATACCAGCGCCGTGCAGAACGAGCGCATCATCGACACAGCCACCGGCAAGGTGGGCTACCTGACCTTCAATACGCATAACAATGTGGCCGAGCGCCAACTGGTCGACACCATGCGCCGCTTCCAGGCGGCCGGCGTCAGCGACCTGGTGCTCGACGTGCGCTACAACGGCGGCGGCCTGCTCGATATCGCCAGCGAACTGGCCTATATGATCGCCGGCCCGCAAACGACCAGCGGCAAGACTTTCGAACAGGTGATCGCCAACGACAAGACCCGGCGCGAAGCGCCATTGGGTTTCCATGCGCAAAGCCAAGGCTTTGCCGCCGCCAATGGACTCGCCAAGGGTACGGCCTTGCCTTATCTGGGCCTCAAGCGCGTGACTTTGCTGACCACCGGCAATACCTGCTCGGCCAGCGAAGCCATCATCAACGGCTTGCGTGGCGTCGATGTGGAAGTCAACCTGATCGGCGGCACCACCTGTGGCAAGCCCTACGGTTTTTATCCGCAGCCCAACTGCGGCACCACCTATTTTGCGGTGCAGTTCCAGGGCGTCAACGCCAAGGGCTTTGGCGACTATGCCGACGGCATGGCGCCCACCTGTGCCGTGGCCGACGACTACCAGCACGCGCTCGGCGACGCCAATGAAGGCATGCTGGCGGCCGCCTTGCAATACCGCACGACTGGGCGTTGCACTCCGGCCACCGGCATGAGCCGCTTGCTCAGTACGGTGGAAAGCTCGGAGTCGGTGGCCATGCGCCTGCTGCGCCCGCAATACAAGGAAATCGCCATCCGCCGCCAGCCTTGATGGCATGGCTAGCTCTTTGCTTATAACAATATTGATATAAGGAAAGAAGAAAGCATTCGTTCTGTGAACACTGGCATTTTGCTATCGTGCGAGGTTTCTTACCTCTAAGATATTTAGCAATGCACAAAGTTCACAAGTTACACCCGCTGGCACTGGCCGTACTGGCCGTGCTGGGCGGTGCCGCAACGCAGGCGCACGCGCAAACGTCAGCGCCGGCAGCGGAAAACCAGCCTGCGGCCACCCCGCCGGCTGTCGTCGTTACCGGTTCGCGCATCCCGCGCGCCAGCCTGGAAGGCCCATCGTCGGTCACCATCCTGACCGGTGACGAGATCACCAAGCAGGGTTACAAGAACGTCTTCGACGCGCTCAACAACCAGGTGCAGAACAGCGGTTTTACCCAGGGCGAGGACTACGGCAATACCTTTACGCCGTCGGCCAATACCATCAGCCTGCGCGGCCTGGGCCCGAACCACACCCTGATTTTGCTGAACGGCCGCCGCCTGGCCGATTTTCCGATCGCCTATGACGGCGCGGTCAATTTTACTAACCTGGCCAATATTCCGTCGAGCATCGTCGACCGCATCGAGATACTGAACGGTGGCGCCTCCGCCATCTACGGCTCGGACGCGATCGCCGGCGTGGTCAACGTGATCCTGAAAAAACAGGCCGAAGGCTTCGATATCAACGTCAAGGCCGGCGGCACCTCGCGCGGCGGCGCCGCCAGCCAGCGCGTGCAACTGACGGGTGGCGGCAACTTCGACAAGCTCCATACCCTGTTCAGCGTCGAACTGAGCGAGCGCGACCCGTTGTCGAGCATGGACCGCGACTTCATGTCCAGCCGCTCGGGCACGCCGACCATCGTCGCCTCGCGGCGCACCCTGCAATCGGGCACGTCCGGCACTTATGTCGACCTGGGCAATACCTGCAATGACTTCGGCGACATGTATGGCGGCAGCGTCATCAAGTACACGGCAAAAAACGGCAGCTATTGCGCCAGCCCGAAAACCCGCCCCACCTACTGGACCACGCAAACCAAGAACAGCAGCCAGAACGTGTTCGGCAGCGCCAATTACGAGCTCGATGCCGACACCACCCTGTTTGCCGACTTCCTGCTCGGCAAGAACAAGACCGTCAACAATACGCGCGGCCCGTCGTGGACCTCGGCTTCGCTGAACGGCGGCTCGTTTTTGAACCAGAACACCGGCGCCTACGAAGAGTGGTCGCGCTATATCTCGCCCGAGGAAATCGGCGGCGTGCAGCGCTACAACCGCAGCTGGGACGACCTGGCCACCGCCGTGTCGCTGGGCGCCAAGGGCCGCATTCCCGGCACCGCGTGGCAGTATGAAGCGAACTACAACGCCTCAATCTACAAGAGCGAAGGCCACACGCCGCGCATGCGTTCGAACATCGACAGCTTCTTCCTGGGGCCCAAACTGGGCACCGACGCGAATGGCGTGGCGATCTACGCGCCCGATGCGGCGCGCCTGTCGCGCCGCCTGACGCCGGAAGAATTCAACGGCATCACCGACTACGCCACCAGCGACGACAAGGCCTGGACCAATACCCTCAGCCTGGCCACCAATGGCGACCTGTTCCAGCTGCCGGCCGGCATGGTCAAAATCGCGACGATCGCCGAAGTGGGCAAGCAGGGCTTCCGCAACGAACCCGATGCGCGCATCAACGACGGCTATTTCAACCTGGCCACCGGCTCGGGCGTCACGGCCGGCACCCGCTCGCGCGCCGCGCTGGGCGCCGAACTCAATCTTCCGCTGCATGAAAAGCTGACCGGCACCCTGGCCGGCCGCTATGACCGCTACAGTTTTGCCGGCCGCAAGGAAGGCAAGTTTACCTACAACGGCGGGCTGGAACTGCGCCCGGCGCCCGAGCTGCTGCTGCGCGCCAACTACGCCACCAGTTTTCGCGCGCCGGACATGAACTATATCTACCAGGCGCGCGGCACCGGCTACTATTCGAGCACCACCGACTACTACCGTTGCGGCGCCACCGGCCAGCCGATCGAGACCTGCGAATACGCCAACAAGTCGCCCGGCGCCGACTATGTGCAGAACGGCAGCCGCGACCTGCAGTCGGAAAAAGGCAAGTCGTTTGGTGTCGGCGCCGTCTGGTCGCCGAGCGCGAATTTCGATGTCTCGGTCGATTACTGGAACATCAAGATCGATGACCTGGTGACCAACCTCAGCGACGACAAGCTGCTGCGCGACGAAGCCGATTGCCGCCTCGGCAAGACGGATATCACGTCGCCGACCTGCATCGATACCCTGGGACGCATCGAGCGCTATGCGGCCAATGCGCTGAACAAGGCGGGCGAGATCAAGACCATCACCGTCAACCCGATCAACGCGGCCAAGCAAAGCAGCAGCGGCATCGACGTCAGCCTCAAGTATCTGCTGCGCACCAGCGACTATGGCCGCTTCGCCTTCAAGGCCAACTACGCCAAGGTGCTGAGCAAGAAGTCGCAGCAGTTTCTAGGCGACGAGGAAATCGACGAAACCAAATCGCTGACGAATATGGACTGGCCCGACAAGCTGAACCTGAGCGTCAACTGGGGCGCGGGCGACTGGTCGAACACCCTGCTGGTGAGCCGCTACGGCAAGGTGCCGAACTCCGCCGGCACCGGCTACCTGACGCCGACGGCGCTGGCCAATATCAGCACGGTCTACCGCATCAACGACCGCGCCAGCGTGTCGGTGATCGTCAACAATGTGTTCGACAAGATCAAGCGCGACAGCAGCGGCGGCTGGCCGTACTACCCGATCGGCAACTACAGCCCGGTCGGACGCCAGGGCTGGATCGAATTCAATTACCACTTCGGTAGCTGAAAACCCGGGGTCAGACCCCCGCTAGCGTTAGCGCAAGCCTCTGAGTTTGCGGCATTGAGGGTCTGACCCCAGCCTTCACGGTGTTGGGGTAAATAGGAAAGCCGGGATCGCATATTGCTGTCCCGGCTTTTATTTTTCCACTTATTTTAGCCATATAATCCCCGCTTCCTCATCTGCCGCCGGAGCCTCCCCCCATGCTACGCCACGCCCTGCTGTCCGCCGCCCTGTTGTCCACCTTTGCTTCGCCTGCATACGCCGCCGCCCCCCTGACCACCATCGCCGAACGTTCGGGTTTCCTGAACACCGGCCGCTATGCCGAAGTGGAAACCTTGTGCAAGCAGTTCCAGGCCCGCTATCCGAAACAGGTGCGCTGCTTCGAATTTGGCCGCACGCCGGAAAACCGGCCGATGCTGGCGCTGGCGGTATCGAATACGGGCGCCTTGAGTGCGCAGGAGGCGGCGCGCCGCAAGCTGCCGGTGCTGCTGGTGCAGGGCGGCATCCATGCCGGTGAAATCGATGGCAAGGATGCGGGTTTCCTGGCGCTGCGCGAAATCCTCGATGGCAAGGCGGCGCCCGGCGCGCTCGACAAACAGGTGCTGCTGTTCGTGCCGGTATTTAATATCGACGGCCATGAACGCTACGGCCAGTGGAACCGCCCGAACCAGCGCGGCCCGGTGGAAATGGGCTGGCGCAGCACGGCGCAAAACTACAATCTGAACCGCGACTACATGAAGGCCGACGCGCCCGAGATGCAGCACATGCTGGCGCTGGTGAATGCCTGGGACCCGCTGGCCTATGTCGACCTGCACGTCACCGACGGCGCCATGTTCGAACCCGATATCTCGATCCAGGTCGAACCCGTGCATACGGGCGACGTGGAACTGCGCCAGGCGGGGACTGCCTTGCGCGACGGCGTGCTGGCCGACCTGGCGAAACAGGGTTCGGATCCGAAGCCGTTTTATATCTCGTTTGCCGAAGAAGACAATCCGCAATCGGGCTTTGTCGATGGCGCGCCGAATCCGCGCTTTTCGCACGGCTACTTCCAGCTGCGCAACCGCTTCGGCGTGCTGGTGGAAACCCATTCGTGGAAGGATTACCCGACCCGCGTGCGCATCACCCGCAACACCATCGTCTCGCTGCTCGAGCAAGTGGCGCAACACGGCGCCGCCTGGCGCGGCACGGCACTGGCGGCGGACGCGCGCGCGCGGCAGCTGGCCGGCAGCACGCAGCCGCTCAGCTACAAAACCACCGACAAGCGCCGCATGATCGATTTTCGCGGCTACGCCTATACCCGCACGCCGTCGGATATTTCAGGCGCCCTGATGACGCGCTACGACGAGACCACGCCGCAGCTGTGGACGGTGCCGCTGCGCGACGAGATCGTGCCCGACCTGCAGGTGACGGCGCCGAAGGCCGGCTACCTGGTGCCGGCCGCCCACGCCGCCATGGTGGCGGACAAGCTGCGCCAGCATGGCGTGCGGTTCCAGGTGCTGCGCACAGAGTTGAACAAGCAAATGGTCGAGACCTTCCGCGCCGGCAGCGTGAAATTCGGCGCGCAATCGTTCGAGGGCCGGCAGACGGCGCAGGTGACGGGCGAGTGGCAGCGCGAGGAACGCGCCATCGGTGCCGGCGCCCTGTATGTGCCGCTGAACCAGCCGAAGGCGCGCCTGGTGCTGGCCCTGCTGGAGCCGCGCGCGCCCGATTCTCTGCAAGCCTGGGGCAGTTTCAACACGGCCTATGAAGCCAAGGAATACATGGAAGATTACGTGGCCGAAGACGTGGCGCGCGCCCAGCTGGCGGCGGACCCGGCGCTGGAGGCGCAGTTCCGCCAGAAGCTGGCGGATGATCCGGCCTTTGCGAACAACCCGAAAGCGCGGCTGGCGTTTTTCGCGCGCCGCCATGCATCGTGGGATGAACGCCTGAACCTGTATCCAGTGCTGCGCACGGACGTGGCGCCGGCTGGTCATGCCTTTCGTGAAAATTAAATAAAAATTTCCTATAGGAAATTTTGTGATATAGTTAAAGCAACTATTTTCACGATGAAAGATGTAGCTCGTGTCGCGCGCATGTTTCGCTTCACGTAGTGCCTGCCTATGTCCAAGCGACCCCATTCACTTGAAACCGCAGTGGCCCTGACCGAGTTGATACGCCGTATTCCCAGCAGCCACCTCGTCACGGCCCCGGACTTGCACAAACAGTTGAAAAGCGCAGGAATCAACCGTGATCTGCGTACTATCCAGCGCCATCTGGACATGCTCTCCGAGTATTACGACATTGAACGCGACGAGAGCAGCAAGCCATACGGCTATCGCTGGAAAGAGCTTTCCGGCGGGCTGTCATTGCCCTCGCTCAGCGAGCAGGAATCGTTGCTGTTACTGCTGGCGCAACAGCAACTACGTCATTTGTTGCCCAGCAGCTTGATGAGCTCCCTTGACAATTTCTTTCAACAAGCACGCAGCGATCTGGGTCCTGGCAATCCGGTCAAGCCTGCCACGTCTGCAACGCAATGGCTGAAGAAGGTGCGTGTTGTCAGTACCACCCAGCCGCTGCTGCCACCGAAAATCGAGGCCGGTGTTTTTGAAAGTGTCAGTAATGCCCTTTACACCAATCATTGGCTGGACATCGACTATAAAAACGCAGCGGGCAAGCGCAAAAGCGCCCGTGTGATGCCGCTCGGACTGGCGCAGCAGGGTGTCAGGCTGTATCTTGTCTGCCGCTATGCCGGTTACGATGAAGAGCGCATCCTGGCATTGCATCGTATCTTGCTGGCACAGGTAACTGCCCATGACTTCGAATACCCTGCCGATTTTGACTTGCAGCGCTACGACGCTGACGGAAATTTTGGCATGGGCAATGGCAAGCGCATTCGCTTGCGCTTTTGCATCGAGAAAGAAGCTGGCTTGCATCTGCTCGAATCACCGCTGTCGCGCGATCAGCGGGTCGACGTGCGAGACGACTATTTCGAGGTCGAAGCCACCTTGGCCGACACCGCCCGGTTGACATGGTGGTTGAGTGGGTTTGGCGAGAAAGTATGGGATATCCGACGTGAAAGTGATGACGAGGCGGCGCTGCGACACAAGTTGACGTGAAGTGGGCTGACAATGGTGTCATGCCAAGCGCGGCGTGCTTTTTGCGCCGTTCCGATCACCTGTTTGCCTGTCCCCCACCCATGCTGATACTCATGTTGATCTGCGTTTTCCTGGTACTTTGCCTGTTGTACGGCATGTATGCCAGCGCGCGCTCCGTTGCCCGTGGCGCCGGGCATATTCGCTCCCAAGTGACGCCAAATCCAGCGACGGTGACGCCAGCGGAAACTGACCTTGATGCACCGCCGCTTAGGTTTCATGCGTGTTACCAGGCCCGGATCGAAGAATTGCGTGCTTTGTTTGCCTTGTACCAGAGCGGCGCATTGACGCAAGCCGAGTTTGAGCAGACCAAACGGCATCTGCTTGCCAAGATGACGGCCCTGTCCTGAGCCGTTTCCATTGATTGTTTTTACATTAAGCGCATGAATGCCATGACTTCCTTGACTTTCACTTCCGACGACAACGATAAAGAGCGGCAGGCATTGCAGCGTGACGAGATCCGCCAGGATATTCTGCGCACCGGCGCGGCACTGTCCGCCAAGGAAATAGTCGGCCGCTTTGGCAGCGCCAATGCTGAATTCATCAAGGGCTATCGGGGCGTCGATCATGCAACCGGGCAGACGTTTGCCAGAAGCCTCGCGGGCATCTCGAAGTACAAGGTCAGTAGCGAGTCGGCAGCGATGGCAAAGAGCAATCTCAAGCAACAGGCGGGTTTTTCCGCCGAGGTGGCTTCTACCAGCCGCGACAATGCAGAAGCCATCATTGGCGGCTCGAAGATCCGTACCACGCGCAGCGATGACTTGCCACAGTATGGCAAGAACCATAACGTCGTCGATCGCGTGCAGATGCTGGACGGCCAGATTATCGAGGGTTCGCAGACGCAGATGAAATTCGTCGGCAATCGCAACACGCTCTTGAATGACATCGCCGGTGATGATGGCAAATTTGCGCGCTATCGTGGCGTGAAACTCGAGTTGCCGTCGGAGCAATACGAGGGCGCCAAGGAGTTTTGCCAGCAACGTGCGCAGCAGTTGCGTGAGCAGGCGCAAACAGTGGAGCAGCTTGGCAAGTCCGAGATTGCTGCCAAGCTGCGTCGTGAAGCGCAGAACTACGAGCAGTTGGCCGAGCAGGTCAGCGACAGTGGCCTGACCAGTGGCGATGCCCTGTTTTACCGCACTGATCCGGGAGTTGCCACACTGCGCGATATCGCCGTGACCAGCCACCGTGCCGGTATCGAAGGTGCCAAGTGCGGCGCGGTCATCGGTGGATGCATTTCGTTGTTGAGCAATTCATTTGCTGTTGCCCAAGGCAAGGTGCAAGTGGGCAGCGCCATGGCGCAGGTGGGACAGGACGTTGCCAAGTCCGCCGCTATCGGGTATGGCACGGCTGCGTTCGGCGCAGTCATCAAGGGCGGCATGCAGCAATCCGGCCAGCAAACGCTGCGTGGGCTGGCCAATACCTGCGCGCCCACGCTGGTGGTCAATATCTGTTTGTCGCTCGGCAGCTCAATCAAACGCTATGTGTGTGGCGAGATCAGCGAAAGCGAATTGCTGGTCGAAGTGGGGGAAAAGGGGACTGGCATGCTGTCGAGCGGCATGATGGCCGCGATTGGACAAATTGCGATTCCCATCCCGTTTGTCGGCGCGGCCATCGGCGGCATGGTGGGCTATACGCTCTCGTCGATTTTTTATCAGAGTGCGCTTGACGCCGCCAAGGGTGCCGAAGCGTCACGCGTCAACCTCGAACGCGTGCGCGCCGTCGAAGCGGCTGCGCGTGTGCAGATCGCCGAACAGCAGGGGGCGCTCGATGCCTTTGTGCGAACAGAAATGTCGCAGTTGCATCAGGAAACGCAGCAACTATTTTTAGCCCTCAGCGTGGTCGGCGCCGGCAGCGTAGATCAGCTGGCGCAGGCCATCAATCAATATGCGGGCTTGCTGGGCAAGCAGTTGCAATTTGCATCGCAGTCGGAGTTTGACGACTTCATGTTGTCGGATCAGCCTTTGCGGCTTTGAACACAACTCTACTACCATTTTTATTTTCTCAGATCGGAGTAATACATGTTATTGAAGCAGTTATCCGTAGATGATAGACGAGATTTTCTCTGTATTGCTGAACTGTTGAGTATTGCTGACAAGCCTGTTTCACGGGTAGGAAAACATGGCCTGACGATCCCGTCAGATGCTCTGCTTAAAGCAGCAATGGGACCTGTTCTTTCCATGTTCATGAAGAAAACGCCTTCAAAAACAATTCCCGCGGGCACAATTTCCGCCATTCAGCGCAATGAGCGTGAATCGATGGCAATGGTCGAGCTTATCTCTGTGTGTGGAAAGGAAACTGGCGGAAAAATGGATGGCGCACCTGATCGGATGGATCGCAAGGGCATTGAGTGGGCCTTGGTCATGCGCATCGGCAGACTTCCCATTGAGACTGCTGAAGAGCCAGCCGCCCGTGCAACGGTCGCGCTTGATGTGCTGCGTGAGTTGCTTAAAGATAGAAAGGCAACCGTGCCATCCGTACCGAAACTGATGCTGTTCGAGCTGATGTTGTTTGCATTGATCAAGGGCAGCATCTCCAGCATCGAATGGCAATTGCTCAACGAATTCAGGCATCACCATCAGTTGGAAAACCATATCTTCAACGATCTGTTGGAGCGTGCGGAATTTACGCACCGCGAAGCAGAGAAAACCCTCGCTATCATTCTCGAATAAGGAGTTCACTATGGCTGTTCCACTTCTTCTTGCGCCCGCCGCCGCTGCTGCCCTGTATGGTATCTACAAAAGTGTCAATGGCGTCATGGATCAGAATAAGGCAAGTAACCTTAATACTGACGCGAAGTCAATGGCTGATGCCGCAAACGAGCGCGTAGACCGGCAGCGCAAGGACACCAACGCAGTGCTGGAAGATTACGGCACGCGCAAGCTGCGCGCCTTTAACGGCGTTATCGCTGATTTTATCGCCACCTTCGGACGTCTAAAGAATGTCGATGTAGTCAGTACGCCTGAACTGGACAAGCTCAATCTAGGCGACTTCTCCAGCGTTGGTCTGCAAGGATTGAAAGATGATTATGCGTTGCTGAAGAGTTCGGGCCTGGGCCTGGGCTCCGGACTCGGTGGCGGTGCGGCATTGGCATTCGGTGCGTACAACGGCACCATGCTGCTGGCCACGGCCAGCACGGGTACAGCCATCTCTACACTGAGTGGTGTGACGGCGACCAATGCAACGCTGGCATGGCTGGGGGGCGGTTCCATCGCTGCGGGTGGTGGTGGCATGGCGCTCGGCACTATGGTACTAGGGGCCGTGGCCATCGGGCCGGCGCTGGCGATCTTCGGTCACATTGTCGGCAACAAGGGCGTAGAAGCACTGAATAATGCGCGCAGCAATCTGGAAATGGCCAGGACGGTGCATGACCAGGCTGAGGTCATGTTCAAGAAGCTGGAAGCCATTGCGCGCGTATCGGCACTGGCCAATACGACGTTTTCGAAAGTCAGCTCGCAACTGCGGCGTGCCGTGGGCGATCTCGGGCGTGTCATCGATAGCCATGGCGAGAACTATCAGCGTATGCCGGAGGAGGCGCACGAAGTGGTTATGCGGTCAGTCAAGTTTGCGCAATTGCTGAAGGCCATGATCGATACGCCTATCCTGGACAAGGATGGCAATCTGGTGCTGTCGACCGAGAAACGGATCGCTGACATCGCCCCACTGGCGCCTTAAGCAAGGCCGCCGCAATGACCACGCATGTGCTCCTGCGCGATGCCGGGCTGCCGCGCCAGCCATTCCCCTGCAGCCAGTGCGGTTTATGCTGCCAGCATGTGGACCTGGCCGCGGAAATCAGGTTTCTCGACCGTGGTGACGGGGTTTGCCGGCATTACGACGCGGCGGCCAGCGCATGCTCGATTTATGCGCAGCGCCCGGACATTTGCAGGGTGGAACTGCATTACGACATCCACTATGCGGATCGTTGTACGTGGGACGAGTTTGTTGCCTTGAATCTGCAAGCATGTGCTGCGCTGGCCGCCATGGACGGGGCCGGACATGTGACGAAGCGTTGAGAAGATGTAATGTGCACGCCGCAGTTGATGCTATTGTGCTTGCTTTCCCGATAAGGGCTACCTGGAGCGCCAGCATATGCCGCAGCATCTACCGAAAAAAATCCTGATCCTCAGCGTCTCGGCCGGCGCCGGCCATATGCGCGCCGCGCAAGCCATCGAGGCCTACGCGGTGCAGGATGGTGGCCAGGGGCCGCGTGCCATCGCCAGCCATCTCGATGTGATGGCGTTTGTCACGCCCGCGTTTCGCAAGATGTACACGGATTTCTATATCAAGCTGGTCAACAAGGCGCCCGCGCTGTGGGGCTATCTGTACCACGCCACGCATGACGCGCCGAAAGACAGCACCATGCAGCGCTTGCGGCGCGGTGTCGAGCGCCTCAATACGCGCGCCCTGATGGCGCAGGTGGCGGCGTTTGCGCCCGACGCCATCATCTGCACCCATTTCCTGCCGGCCGAACTGCTGTCGCGCGCATTGCGCGAGCACCAGCTGGCCTGCCCGGTGTGGGTGCAGGTGACGGACTTCGATCTGCACCGCATGTGGGTGCACGATCATATGCAGGGCTATTTTGCCGCCACCGATGAAGTGGCGTTCCGCATGCGCCACGAGGGCATTCCGGCCGAGCGCATTCATGTCACGGGCATCCCCGTCATGCCGGCCTTTGCCAAGGCCCCGGACCGTGCGCAATGCGCGCAGGCCTTCGGCCTCGACCCGCAGCGCAAGACCATTTTGTTGATGGGCGGCGGCGCCGGCCTGGGCAGCCTCGACACCATCGCCGCGCGGCTGCTGGCGCTGGCGGGCGACTTCCAGCTGATCGTGCTGGCGGGGAAAAACGCGGCCGCGCTGGCGGCGCTGCAAAAGCTGGCGGCACAATATCCGGGCCGGCTGCTGGCGCAAGGGTTTACCAGCGAAGTGGAGCGGCTGATGGCCTGCGCCGACCTGGTGATCACCAAGCCGGGCGGGCTGACCACCTCCGAATGCCTGGCGCTGGGCTTGCCGATGATCGTCAATTCGCCGATTCCCGGCCAGGAAGAGCGCAATGCCGACTATCTGCTGGAGCAGGGCGTGGCGCTCAAGGCTTTCGATGGCGTGACGTTGGAATATCGCGTGCGCCATCTGCTGGAGCATCCCGAGCAGTTGCAAGCGATGCGGGCAAAAGCGCTGGCGCTGGGCCGCCCGGCGGCCGCGCTCGAAGTACTGGCGCAAGTGCTGGGCACGCAGGCATGAGGGGCAGCGTCGTCAAGCCATGGCAGATCGCGCTGACCCTGGCCTGGGTATGTTTGCTGGGCCTGTTTTTCGCGCAGGTGGAAATCCAGATCGAAGGCGCGGCCGGCTGGGCGGCGAATCTGCCCACCTGGCGTATCGAACATCACTGGCTGCTCGATATCTTCTGGGGCGGCCGGCCGATGACCGGCTACCACGCCTGGGTGTTCCCGTTTGTGGCGCTGTTCTTTCACTTTCCGCTGCTATTCCTGGCGCAGTGGTCGTGGCGCCTGGAAGCACGCGCCATCGGCTGCATCATGCTGTTCTGGGTGGTCGAGGATTATCTGTGGTTCGTCATGAATCCCGCCTATGGCGTGGCGCATTTCAGCCCGGCCCATATCGCCTGGCACAAGCACTGGCTGTGGTTTGCGCCCACCGATTACTGGGTCTCGCTGCTGGTGGCCGGCGTGCTGCTGTTCTTTTCTTACAGGAGAAAATCATGAGCTCCCTGCGTTCCATTTCCGCCAGGCTGCTGGCGCTGTCTTTCGGCCTGATGATGATGCCGGCCGGCGCCCAGGCGCCCAACTCGCCCGCGCGCCATCCCGACTGGGCCACGCCGATGCCGCACGTGTCGAACCTGCACCAGGTCACGCCGGTGTTGTACCGCAGCGCCATGCTGGATCGCGCCGACGTGGCGCAGCTGCAGGCGCTGGGCGTGAAAACCGTGATCAGCCTGCGCTCGTTTCATTCGGATACCGACCTGCTGAAGGACAGCGGCATCCGCACCGTGCGCATTCCGATCAATACCTGGGCCATCCGCGACCGCCATGTGATCGAAGCCATGCGCAGCATCCGCGCCGCCGAAGAACACGGTCCGGTGCTGCTGCATTGCCTGCATGGCGCCGACCGCACCGGCATGATGACGGCCATGTACCGCATGTTGTACCAGGGCTGGCCGCGCGAAAAGGCCATCGACGAACTGAAAAACGGCGGTTACGGCTACCACGCGGTGTGGCGAAATATTGAAAAATACCTCAAGCGCGTCGACGTGGAAGCGATACGCGCGCAGATCGAACAGGACCAACCATGAAGACCATTTTGATTGCCCTTGCCACATGCGCGCCACTGATCGCGCTGGCCGCACCCGACGTCGCCGTGGTGGATATCAGCAAACCCGGCGTGCCCGGCAAGACCTTTGCCGCCAGCACCAGCATGCCGGCCAGCGTGGCCACCGTCTGTGCGGCGATCCAGGATTTCGCCGCCTACCCGCAGTTCATGCCGAATGTCGACAAGATCAAGGTGGCGAGCGCCGGCGGCGGCGCCTCGCTGGTCGATATCACCCTGAAACTGCCGATGGGGAAGATCAAGCAGTACCGCCTGAAGATGACGCCGAAAGTCACGGACGCCTCCTGCCAGCTAACCTGGAAGCTGGTGCCGATGGAAGGCGTGAAAATCGATGACACGATTGCCGACACCAGCGGCTACTGGCAGCTGTCGCCCGACCCGCAGGGCTTTGGTGCCACCGCCATCAAATACCAGGTGTATACCGACCCCGGTCCGGTGCCGATGGGCCTGGGCTGGATCGTCGACAGCATGAGCCGCGACAGCATTCCGAAGATGTTCGAGGCCTTGCGGACGCGGGTGGCGGCTTCTTCACGCTGATTCGCCAGTTCAGGCATGATTGCGATTCCAATCACGTTTTTCCGGATTTCGCATGGAACACCACAGCTTTTTACTGAACATCCTGTTTTACCTGGTCGCCGCCATCGTCATGGTGCCGCTGGCCAAGCGCCTGGGCATGGGCGCCGTGCTGGGCTACCTGGTGGCCGGCGTCGTCATCGGGCCCTGGGGTTTTGGCCTGATCAACAACGTCGAAGTGATCCTCAGCTTTTCCGAGTTCGGCGTGGTGCTGCTGATGTTTTTGATCGGGCTGGAACTGGAACCGAAGCGGCTGTGGCTGCTGCGCCGGCCCATTTTCGGCTGGGGCGGGGCGCAGGTGGCGGTGGTCAGCGCGGGCCTGTGCGCCGGCGCGATGGCGTTTGGCGTGGACTGGCGCACGGCGCTGGTCGCGGCCTTGGGCCTGTCGCTGTCGTCGACCGCCATCGTGCTGGCCACCCTGGGCGAACGCAAGCTGATGTCGACGCCGGCCGGTTCGGCCGGTTTTTCGATTCTGCTGTTCCAGGATATCGCCGCCATCCCGATGATCGCGCTGGTGCCGCTCTTGGGCGGCCTGGCCACCCACAGCGATGCGCCGGGCTGGCTGCGGGTATTGAAACTGGTGGCCGTGCTGGCGGCCCTGGTGGTGGCCGGACGGTTCCTGGTCAACCCGATCCTGCGCTTTATCGCCAGGACGGAATTGCGCGAAATTTTCACCGCCTTTGCGCTGATGCTGGTGATCGCCATCTGCGTGCTGATGGAATCGGTGGGCCTGTCGATGGCGCTGGGGACCTTTGTCGCCGGCGTGCTGCTGGCCGATTCGGAATACCGGCATGAGCTGATCAGCGACCTGGAACCGTTCAAGGGGCTGTTGCTGGGCCTGTTCTTTATCGCGGTCGGCATGTCGGTCGACTTCGGCGTGCTGCGCGCCCAGCCGCTGCTGATCCTGGCGCTGGTGGCGGGCCTGCTGGCCATCAAGATCGCGCTGCTGTATGGCCTGTCAAAGCTGTTCGATATTCCGCGCGGCCAGCAGCTGTTCTTTGCGCTGCTGCTGTCGCAGGGCGGCGAATTCGCCTTCGTGGTGTTCGCCACCGCGCTGGCGGCCCATGTGTTGACGCCCGAGACCAGCGCCGTGCTGGTGGTGGTGGTCACCGTGTCGATGGTGGCCACGCCCTTGCTGCTGCTGTTGCACGACAAGCTGGTGGCGCCGCGCCTGCGCAGCGATAAAAAACGCCGTCCCGACGACACCATGGAAGCGCAGGACAACCCCATCATGATCGCCGGCTTCGGCCGCTTCGGCCAGATCATCGGCCGCCTGCTGGCCGCCAACAAGATCGGCGTGACGGTGCTCGACCACGATCCGGACCAGATCGACCTGCTGCGCAAGTTCGGCTTCAAGGTGTTTTATGGCGACGCCACGCGGGTCGACCTGCTGGTGGCGGCCGGCATTGAAAAGGCCAAGGCGCTGGTGATCGCCATCGATGATGTCGACGACAGCCTGGCGCTGGTCGACGCCGTGCGGCTGCGCCTGCCGCACCTGACCATCCTGGCGCGCGCGCGCAACGTCACGCATTACTATGAATTGATGAACCGGGGCGTGACCCTGATCGAGCGCGAGACCTTTGCCGCCGCGCTGCTGCTGGGCGAACAGACCTTGCGCCAGGCCGGCTACAGCGCCGAGCGGGCCGAGCGCGCGGCCGCCATCTTCCGCACGCATAACCTCAAAACCCTGCTCGACGTGGCGCCGCACTTCCAGGACCAGCAAAAAGTGATGTCCCTCACGCGCAAGGCGCGCGAGGAACTGGAGGACATGTTCGAGAGCGATGCCGCCGCGTTTGCCGCCGCCGCAGGGCAAGATCCGGGGTCAGACCCCCACGAGCGTTAGCACAAGCCTCTGAGTTAGTGGCATTGAGGGTCTGACCCCAGCAGTCAAGCCGTTGGTTTTTTTACTTCCCGCGACGGCTCTCGATCGCCTCGATGCGGTCCATGATGCTGTTCATGCGCGCCACCAGCGCCTGGTACGGTTTCGGCGTGGCCAGGTCGACCCCGGCCGCTTTTACCAGCTCATACGGATAGGCGGAACCGCCCGAAGCGAGCATCTTCAGATAGGCTTGCAGTGCGCCCGGTTCCTTGGCCAGGATGCGCTGCGCAAAGTCCTGCGCCGCGGCGATCGAGGTGGCGTACTGGAACACATAGAAGCCGTGGTAGAAGTGCGGCACATAGGCCCATTCCAGCGCATAGGCCGGATCGATCTTCATCACGCCCTGGGCTTCGCCGTGGTAGCGCTTGAGGATGTCGGCATAGATGGCCGTCATCTGTTCGCCCGTCAGCGCCTCGCCTTTGTCGACCTTGGCGTGGATGGCCGCCTCGAATTCGGCGAACATGGCCTGCCGGAAGAAGGTGCCGCGCAAACCCTCCAGCGCCGCACCCAGGTACAACAGGCGCTCGTCGTCGTCCTTCGCCACGCTCAGCTGATGCTCGAGCAGCAGCGCCTCATTGGTGGTCGAGGCGATTTCCGCCACAAAGATGCTGTACGGCGCGTAGATCGACGGCTGCGCCTTGTTGGCCAGCACCGAATGCATGGCGTGGCCCCATTCGTGGGTCAGGGTGCTGACGGCTTCGTAGTTGTCGGTGTAATTGAGCAGCACGAACGGGTGCACATCATACGCTTCCCCATTCATGTAGGCGCCGGCCGCCTTGCGCGGGCGCGGATACACGTCCATCCAGCGCGCGTTGGCCGCCGCCGTCAGGGCTGTGACATAGTCCTGCCCCAGGGGCGCGGCGGAAGCGAGCATCATCTGCTTGCCTTCGGCCAGCGGGAAGGTGCGGTCGCTTTTCAGCAGCGGCGCATAGATGTCGTAATAGGCCAGGTCGCTCACGCCCAGCATGCGCGCGCGCAGCTTGAAGTAGCGGTGCAGGGTCGGCAGGTTGGCGTTGGTCTGCGCGATCAGGGTCTGGTAGACGGCCGGCGGCAAGTTGTCCGCGTCCAGCGCGGCGCTTTGCGAATCGGCATAGTGGCGCACTTTGGCATAGGCGGCGTCGGTCTTCAACTGGCCGTACAGGGTTTCGCCAAACGTGCGTTCGTATTCTTTCCACTTGCCGAAAAAGGCGTCGAACACCAGCTTGCGGTCGGCGCGGTTGTCGTCGCCACGGTATTTGGTATACGCCGCCTGGTCGAGCCGCACGTCCTTGCCGTTCGACAGCTTGACGGTTGGCCATGGCACTTCCGAATTGGCCAGGGTACGGTAAACGCTGGCGGCCGAGCCGGTCGCCAGGCCGAACTGCGCCAGCAATTGTTCGCCCGCGCCATCGAGCGTGTGCGGCGCATTGCGCAGCATGCTGGTCAACTGGAAGCGGTACAGCTGCAAGCCTTTGTCTTTCGCCAGCAGAGCGTCGATGCGCTTGCTGCCCAGCGCCAGGATCTCGGGCTGGATAAAGGTGGTGGCCTGCGCAAAAGTATTACCCAGCAGGGCGGCGCGCTGGTTCAGCTGGTTGCCCTTGCCGTCGCCCGTATCCTGGTCGTAGTACTGCGACGCATAGGATGTCAAGCGGCCGACGCGCTTGCGTGCCTCGGCATACAGGGCCAGGCAGGATTTCAAGCGGGCCGCCGAAGCGCCCAGCTGGCCCTTGCAAGCGGCCAGCTGCTTGAGTTGCGCGTCGAGCTGCCTGGCGTCGGCATCAAAGGCGTCGTCGTCCTGGTACAGTTTTGTCAGGTCCCAGCGGTCGGCGACGGCGTCGGTCTGGGCGATGGCGGGGGCGGCGGAAAAAGCGGTGGCGAGGGAGAAAGCGAGGGCCAGCAGGGTCAGGGCGGGGCGTTTGAAAGTCGTCATACTATCCATTCCATATCCGGGTTCAAGAGGGCGGCATGCAGCGCGCCCACTTTACAGCAAGATGGCACGCCGGGACAGCAGGGAGCCCCGGCGCCGGAATGGCTTACTTTTTACCGAGCAGGTCGAGCAGGATCGACGTTTCCGCCGTGATCGCCGCCTTGATGGTCGGCTGGTACTCGGGCGCCCATTGCGGCGAGTGCGGACCGGCCAGTGGCTTGCCGCTGGCCTTGGCCGCCGCCAGCTTGGCGGGTTCCACCGCGCCGATATGCAGCAGCACTGCCTTGGCGCCGGCCTGGCCGTAGTTGGCAAAGTCTTCCGAGGTCATCTTGGCCGGCATTTCCACCACCTGCGCCGCGCCCAGCGACTTTTGCAAGGTACCCACCATGCGCATGGTCAGCTCGGGGTCGTTGTACACGGCATCGGTGCCGGGGCGCACTTCCACCAGCGGCTCTTTTGGCGCGCCGGCGGCAAACGCTTCGCCCTTGACTTCACGCGCGATGCTGGCCAGCACGCGCTTGCGCACGGCGTCCTTGAAGGTGCGCACGGTCAGCTGCATGGTGACCTGGTCGGGCACGATATTGGCCTGCGTGCCGCCATGGATGCTGCCCACCGTGATCACCACCGGGTCCATCGGATTGTTTTCGCGCGAGACCAGGGTTTGCAGCGCCAGCACGATGCGCGCGGCCATGACCACCGGGTCGCGCGTGTCGTGCGGTGCGGCGCCATGGCCGCCCTGGCCATACACGGTAATGCTGATGGTGTCGGCGGCGGCGCGGAAGTAGCCGGCGTGGTAGCCCACCGTGCCCGATGGCAGGGTCGCTTCGTCATGGAAGGACAGCGCGTAGTCCGGTTTCGGGAAGCGCGTAAACAGGCCGTCCTTCAGCATGGCGGCCGCGCCCAGCAGCGGTTCCTCGGCCGGCTGGCCGACCAGCATCAGGGTGCCGCTCCAGTGCTGGCGGTTGTCCGCCATCAGCTTGGCGCTGCCATACCAGGCCGACATGTGCACGTCGTGGCCGCAAGCGTGCATGACTGGCACGGTGTCGCCGGCGGCGTTCTTGGTGACCACGCTGCTGGCAAACGGCAGGCCGGTTTTTTCCAGCACCGGCAGGGCGTCGATTTCGGTGCGCAGCATCACCACCGGGCCGGGGCCGTTGCGCAGGATCGCCACCACGCCGGTGCCGCCGACGCCGGTAGTGACCTCAAAGCCCAGCGCCTTGACTTTTTCTGCCAGTTTTTTGGCCGTTTCCACTTCCTGGAACGCCAGCTCAGGGTTGCGGTGCAGGTCCAGGTACAGCGCTTCGACGGCGGGGTAGTTGGCGTTGAGCTGGGCGGCGATGGCCGGCGGCAGGGCGGCTGCATGGGTGGCGCCGGCGGCCAGCAAGGCGGTGGCAAAGGCGATTTTGGTGATCGGTGCTGCGGGAAATTTCATAGGTTTCTTTTGAGTTGCGGGCGCCGTGCGCCCGCTGTTGCTGAGGTGGATTTTTAACTTAACAGAAACATTTCTCAAAATCAATAAATCGAATCGAGATATTTCAATAATGTATAATCTGCAATATAAAAAATTCCATCTGGAATTAAAAATATCCCTATTGCACTAATTCAGAGAAAAGACATGATGAGTTTTATCGCAAATATCAAGATCGGCAAACGCCTGGGCATCGGCTTCATGCTGATTCTGGCCATGACGGTGGTGATCGCCACCGTCGGCATCTGGCGCTTGAATGAAGTGGCCACCTCAACCCGCGCCATGATGGCCGAACCGCTGACCAAGGAACGCCTGATTACCGACTGGTACGGCCTGAATTTCGCGTCGATCCGCCGCACCGCCGCCATCGTCAAGAGCAGCGACCCTGCGCTGGGACCGTACTTCAAGGAAGACTCGGCCGCCTCCGTCAAGCGCGCGGCGGAACTGCTGAAACAGATCGAACCTTTGATTTCGGGCGAGCAGGAAAAAGTGCTGTTCGCGAAAATCCTCGAACAGCGCAAGCTGTACAGCGCTTCGCGCGACGGCGCCGTCAAGGCCAAGGCCGACGGCGATGTCGAGGGTGCGGCAAAAATTCTCGACGGCTCGTTTACGCCGGCGGCCAAGGTCTACCAGGACCTGCTGCAGGAACTGGTGACCCTGCAGCGCGTCAGCATCGACGCCACCGCCAAACAGATCGACGCCTCGGCCGTGCAGGATACTCGCATCATCCGCTCGTTGACGCTGTTTGCGGTGGGCTTCGGCATACTGTGCTCATGGCTGCTGACCACCGGCATCACGCGCCCCTTGCGCCAGGCGCTGGCGCTGGCCGAAACCGTGGCCGCCGGCGACCTGACGCATAGCGTCGCCACTACCGCAAAAGATGAAATGGGCGCGCTGCTGACGGCCCTGGGCAATATGAACAACAACCTGGTGAGCATCGTCAGCCAGGTACGCAGCGGCACCGACAGCATTGCCACCGCCTCGAGCGAAATCGCGGCCGGCAATCTGGACTTGTCGTCGCGTACCGAGCAGCAGGCCGGCTCGCTGGAAGAAACCGCCTCGTCGATGGAAGAGCTGACCGGCACCGTCAAGCAGAACGCCGACAATGCGCGCCAGGCCAACCAGCTGGCCATCACGGCGGCCGGCATCGCCAGCCGTGGCGGCGCGGTGGTGGCCGAAGTGGTGGCCACCATGGGCTCGATCAATGAATCGTCGCGCAAGATTGTCGACATTATCAGCGTCATCGACGGCATCGCTTTTCAAACCAATATCCTGGCGCTGAACGCGGCGGTGGAAGCGGCGCGCGCCGGCGAGCAGGGCCGCGGCTTTGCGGTGGTGGCTTCTGAAGTGCGCAACCTGGCACAGCGGTCCAGCCAGGCGGCCAAGGAAATCAAGGGCCTGATCGACGACTCGGTCAGCAAGGTCGGCGCGGGCGCCAGGCTGGTCGACCAGGCCGGCGCGACGATGGAAGAAGTGGTCGCCAGCGTCAAGCGCGTGACCGACATCATCGGCGAAATTTCCAGCGCCAGCACCGAGCAGACGCACGGCATCGAGCAGGTCAACCAGGCGATCGCGCAAATGGATCATGTGACCCAGCAAAATGCGGCCCTGGTGGAAGAAGCGGCGGCCGCCGCCGGCTCGCTGCAAGACCAGGCCACCGGCCTGGCGCAGGTGGTTAGCGTCTTCAAGCTGAACGAACAACCAGGCTTGCTGCGCCGCCCGGCAGCGGCCGCCACGGCACGCGCGGCCGCGCCTGCAGCCCGTGTGGCCGCCCGCGGCACGGCGGTATCGCCAAAAAAATTGCCAGCGGCTAAAGCGCTGGCAAATGATGACTGGGAAGAGTTTTAAGTCTATCCGCATGGCGCCACCGTGAGGATGGCGCCGCCCGGCATCACACCGCCTGCAGCGGAATCGTCGCGCCAAACGTGGTCGGCGTGGAACACGGTTCTTCGTCGAACGCGATATCGCCCATCGGATTGGCCAGGCCGTCCGCTTTCAGGTCGGTAAAGCCGAACAGCTTGCCATCCATCAGGTGCGACGGCGCCACGTTCGACATGGCCGAGAAGATGCTTTCCACGCGGCCCGGGAATTTCTTGTCCCAGTCGCGCATCATGGCCTTGATCTGCTTGCGCTGCAGGTTTTCCTGCGAGCCGCACAGGTCGCATGGAATAATCGGGAAACCCTTCACTTCCGCATAGCGTTCGGTATCTTCTTCCTTTACATAGGCCATCGGACGGATCACCATGTGCTTGCCGTCGTCGGACACCAGCTTGGCCGGCATGCCTTTCAGTTTTCCGCCGAAGAACATATTCAGGAAAAAAGTTTCCAGGATATCGTCGCGGTGGTGGCCCAGCGCGATCTTGGTCGCGCCCAGCTCGTCGGCCACGCGGTACAGAATGCCGCGGCGCAGGCGCGAGCACAGCGAGCAGGTGGTCTTGCCTTCCGGGATCAGGCGCTTGACGATGCTGTAGGTATCCTGGTTTTCAATATGGAAGGCCACGCCCAGTTCGGTCAGGTAGGCCGGCAGGATCTCGGGCGGGAAATTCGGTTGCTTCTGGTCCAGGTTGACCACCACGATATCGAAATGGATCGGCGCGCGCTCGCGCAGGGTCATCAGGATATCGAGCAGGGCGTAGCTGTCCTTGCCGCCCGACAGGCACACCATCACCTTGTCGCCTTCTTCGATCATGTTGAAGTCGCCGATCGCCTGGCCGACCAGACGGCACAGGCGCTTGTGCAGCTTGTTGTTTTCCAGGGCGATCTTTTCCGCCTTCTTGCGCGCCAGTTTCTGCGCTTCGATATTGGCCGGGATTTCCACCGCCGTCGTCGTTACTTCCATGATTGCCTCGCTCATGCCGCATCCTTGATCTGGAATACTTCCACGCCCACGCCTTCGCAGTCGGGGTAGACGTCCGGTTTCATCGACGACACGCGCGCGGCGCGCACGCGCGGGTGCGCCAGCATGGCGGCCAGCACATCGTCGACCAGGGTTTCCTGCAGCTGCACATGGCCTTGCGCCATGCGCTTGGCGATGGTGTCGCGCATGAAGTCGTAGTCGACCACTTCGTCCAGTTGATCGTCTTTCGGCGTCGACTGGGCCAGCGGAATATACAGGTCGACATTGATCAGGACGCGCTGCTCGCCCTTTTTCTCGAAGTCGTACACGCCGATATTGATCAGCACTTCGTAATTGCGCAGGAACAGCCGGCGGCAGTCTGCCAGGCGGGGGTGGTACAGGGCGGATGACATGGTTTTACCTTTTAATGATACTTTTTATGATGGGGTATTCGGTGGATCTGCTGATTCATTTGGCCAGGAACATGACGTCGCGCGGCAAGCCGATCAGGTGCTGGCCGCCATCGACCAGCAGGGTGGTGCCGGTCAGCGCGCGCGCGCCGGCCACGTAGCAGACGGAATCGGCGACATCCTGCGGCGTGCTGGAGCGTCCCAGCGGGGTGTTTTCATGCGCCTTGACGAAGTTCGCCTCGCTTTGATCGCCGGACACCATGGTGATGCCGGGGGCGATGCCGACCACGCGCACTTTCGGCGCCAGCGCCTGGGCCAGCATGGTGGTCGCCGACAGCAGCGCGGCCTTGGACAAGGTGTACGACAAAAAATCAGGATTGAGATTGTACAGTTTTTGGTCCAGCAGGTTGATCACCACGGCTTGTTCGCCTGATGGCGTGGCCTGGTACAGCGCCTGCGCCAGCAGCACCGGCGCGGCCAGGTTGGCGTGCATGTGGGCGTCCAGGGCGGTAAAGGAAAAATCGCCGGCATTGTCGTATTCAAACAACGAAGCGTTATTCACCACACAAGTAATGCGGCCCAGCTGCTGCTGCGCCTGCGGCAGCAGCTGGCGTACCTGTGCTTCCTGCGCCAGGTCGCACTGGAAGGCATGGGCGCGCCGGCCCAGGGCGGTCAGTTCGTCGACCAGGCTCAGCGCCTCGTCGCGCGAATCGCGGTAGTGCACGGCGATATCCCAGCCGTCGCGCGCCAGGCCCAGCGCGATGGCGCGGCCGAGGCGGCGCGCCGCGCCCGTGACCAGGGCGACCTTCGGTGTGCTGTGTGCTGGTGCAGTTGAATAGTGGTTCATGTACTTTTATGCGTGTGGTGATGGAGGCGGCGGGCCACTACTGGCGGCATGCGCCGCCGATTCGCTACAATGCGGGAATGTCCCTACCCGAACCCGATAGCGACGCGCTGGCCGCGTCCCATGCCTTGCAGCACCTGATTGCCGCCGAGATTGCGCGGCACGATGGCGCCATTCCGTTTGCCCGTTTCATGGAGCTGGCGCTGTATGCGCCCGATCTTGGCTATTACAGCGGCGGCGCCGCCAAGCTGGGCGAACATGGCGATTTTACAACCGCGCCGGAAATATCGCCGCTGTTTGGCGCCACCCTGGCCCATTTGGCAGCCGCTATTATGGCGCAAACGGCTCCCCGCATCCTGGAATTCGGGGCCGGCACCGGCAAGCTGGCGTTCGATATCCTGACCGAGGCGGCCAGCGCCGGCATCCCTGTCGAGCAATATGCGATCGTCGAATTGTCGGGCGAATTGCGCGCGCGGCAGGAAGCGGCGCTGGCCGCGTTTCCGCAGGTGGTGTGGCTGGACGGCTTTCCCGACAGTTTCGAAGGCGCCGTGTTCGGCAATGAAGTGCTCGACGCCATGCCCGTCAGCCTGATCAGCAAGACCCCCGCCGGCTGGTGCGAGCTCGATGTCGGCATTGCCGATGGCCGCTTTGTCTATATTGAACGCGCCGCCGGCGACGCCGTGGCGGCGCAGATCGCCGCGCAGGTACCCGAGGCCGACCAACTGCCGGTCGGCTATGTGACGGAAATCCACGGCGTGGCCTGCGGCTTCATGCGCTCGCTGGCGCGCATGCTGGGCCAGGGGCGCGGCGGTGCGGGGTTTCTGTTCGACTATGGTTTTCCCGCCCACGAGTATTACCTGGGCCTGCGCGCCACCGGCACCCTGATGTGCCACTACCGCCACCATGCGCATGCCGACCCGTTTTATTTGCCCGGCCTGCAGGACATCACGGCCCATGTCGACTTCACCGCCATGGCGCTGGCCGCCCAGGATGCGGGCCTCGACGTGCTGGCCTATATGAACCAGGCCAGCTTTTTGCTGGGCGCCGGCATCGGCGACTTGCTGATGCGCAGCGACCCGGAACAGGCGAAAACCTTTCTGCCGCAATCGATCGCGCTGCAAAAGCTGGTCTCGCCGGCCGAAATGGGCGAATTGTTCAAGGTGCTGGCGGTGGGCCATGGCGTGACATTGCCGGACGCCCTGTTGTCGGCTGACCGCAGCCACCGGCTGTGATCAAGGGCAGCGCGGCCGGCCGTGTATTTTTCTCCGCCGGCCATGGTTCGTCTTGTCAAATCGTATATGATGACCGATACCGCCTGCTTCCAGCCAGCAAACCCCCGTCGCCGCGCACGGATTTCTAGATAGAACGATGGGAAAGATACATACACACTATGACAACCTGAAAGTGGCGCGCCTGGCGCCGCAGGAAGTCATACGTGCCGCGTACAAGGCCCTGAGCCAGAAATACCATCCTGACAAGAATCCCGGCGACGAAAAGGCGGCCCGCATCATGGCCATCCTCAACAGCGCCTATGGCACCCTGTCCGACCCGCTGCGCCGCAAGGAGCATGACGAGTGGATCGCCGCCGAGGAATGGGAAATCGAATGGCTGGAAAGCACCCACCGCGAAGAAGGCAAGGAAGACGGAAAACGCAAGGACGGCCGCTCGCATGCGCCGCAGCAGGAGCACGGCTGGGCGCAGGACGTGCCGCCGTCGCGGCCCAGGCGGCCGGCTACCCCGCTATGGCGCAACTGGCGCTGGTGGCTGAGCCTGGTTGTCTGCCTGCTGCTGGGCTGGCTGGGCGCCCTGCTGGTGCAGGGCAGCGCGCCCGAGGTGCCGGCCGCGCTGGCCTCGGCCTGGAATGGCCTGGCGCGCGATGGCGCCAAGCCTGATGCCGCCGATCACAAGCTTGATACCAAGGCGGACGCCAAGGCCGAACCCGTCGCCATCGACAGCTGGGCGGTAGGTAAACCCTATGCGCCCGAACCGGCCCAGCCGAAGATACCGGAAATCAAAGTGCTGGCCGTGTCGCAGCTGAGCCTGAAAGCGGGCCTGCCCGCCTGCGATGGCGGCGCGCAGGCGCTGGTGGCGCCGAATGGCGAGCCATGGCCGGCGCAGTCCGGCTATGTGAGCGGTTTTGCCATCGGCAACAAGGGCGAGGACCTGTCCATCACCCTGGACAACAGCGCCAATGCCACCCCGGTGTTCGTCAAGCTGTTCGACCTGGAACGGCGCGCCAATGTGCGCTATCTGTTTGTGCTGGCGCATGACAAGCTGACCGTCGAGCAACTGGCGACCGGCAAGTACGAGGTGCGCTACCAGGCGGTCGAGCCGGGCAGCGAAGGCTGTGGCGGCAAAAGCAGCGGCAGCGCGGCCACGCCGCCGGCCAGCCCGCCAGGGGCGCAGGAAGAGACGCAGAATCCTGTTGTAAGCAGCATCTAATCTGATTATCCTTGACAGGCATCAAGCAGCTTTTCCTGTTCTTCATCCTTAGGAGTATCCATGACCGACCTCACAGCCGATGCAGACGATAACTGGCTGCTCGACGAGGATGAGCCAGTGGCGGCCTTGAGCGGAGCGGCGGCGCCTGACCAGCGCCTGTGGCGCGTCCTGATCGTTGACGATGACGTCGATGTGCATGCGGTCACGCGGCTGGCGCTGCGCAACGTCAATTTCAAGGGCCGCGAGCTGGAACTGTTTTCCGCCTACAGCGGCCGCGAAGCGTTCGATATTCTGCGCGATACGCCCGATATCGCGCTGGTGCTGCTCGACGTGGTGATGGAAACCGACGATGCGGGCCTGATCCTGGCCAAGCGCATCCGCGCCGAACTGAACAACCATATCGTGCGGGTGGTGCTGCGCACCGGCCAGCCGGGCCAGGCGCCCGAGCAGCGCGTGATCGTCGAATACGACATCAACGACTACAAGGCGAAGACCGAGCTGACCACGCAAAAGCTGTTTACCACCGTCATTTCGGCGCTGCGCGCATATGAAAGCCTGATGATGCTCGAGCGCAGCCGGATTGGCCTGGGCAAGATCCTGGCCGGCGCCACCAATCTGTACCAGATCCATTCCCTGCGTGAATTCGCCTCCGGCGTGCTGAACCAGGTCAGCGCCATCCTCGACGTGGGCGCCGACGGCGTGCTGTGCCTGATGCAGGGCGGCGCCGGCCAGCCCGAAGTGGTGGCCGCCACCGGCAGCTACGCGGCGCTGGCCGAATCAAACGCGATGCCGCCCGGGCACGCCCTGACGGCGGCGATCGACAAGGCGTTCGCGGAAAAGCGCAGCCAGTTCGAGCATCCGGCCAATGTGCTGTTCATCCATACGGAAAGCAAGCGCGAGCTGGCCATTTCGATTACGCCGCCGTGGCCTTTGGTGCCGATCCAGCGCGACTTGCTGGAAGTGTTTTGCGAGCGCATCGCCGCCGCCTTTGACAATCTGTACATGTTCGGCCAGCTGCGCAAGGCCCAGGAGGCGACCGTGGTGGCGCTGGCCGACCTGGCCGAATTTCGCGACAGCGACACCGGCGGCCATGTGCGGCGGGTGCAGCAGCTGACCGACGCCATCGCCCAGCGCATGAAGCTGCGCGGCGTGTACCTTGACGAGCTGACGCCGCAACTGCTCGACATGATCGGCCTGGCCAGCATCCTGCACGACGTCGGCAAGGTCGCCACGCCGGACGCGGTGCTGCTGAAACCGGGCCTGCACACGGACGAGGAGCGCGCGCAGATGCGGCTGCACGCCAGCGTCGGGCGCACCATCCTGGAGCGGGCCGCCAATATGGTCGACGGCGTCAGCTATCTCACTTATGGCGCGCAGATCGCCGGCGGCCACCATGAGCATTTCGACGGCGCCGGCTATCCGAACGGGCTGAAGGGGCGCGAGATCCCGCTGGCCGCGCGCATCGTGGCGGTGGTCGACGTGTTCGATGCCCTGCTGCATGAGCGGCCCTACAAGGAGCCTTGGCCGTATCCGCAGGTGCGCGAGTATATCGAGCAGCGGAGCGGCAGCCAGTTCGATCCGGAAGTGGTGGCCGCGCTGCTCGACCTGATCGACAACCAACCGCAGCTGTGGCACCCGGAGCAGGCCGCCTGATGCCACCGTGCGCGACATGAAGGACTTCAAGGGGCTGTCGGCCCTGATCATCGAGCCGCATGGCGGCATGCGCTCGAGCCTGCACAATATGCTCAATCTGTGCGGCCTGGCCAAGATCGACGACGCCGCCAGTTCCAGCCAGGCGATCCGCATGCTGGGCAACCGCAGCTATGACCTGATCCTGTGCGAATACGATCTCGAAGGCGGGCAGGACGGCCAGCAGATGCTGGAAGACCTGCGCCACCACAAGCTGATCCACGCCTCGACCATGTTTTTCATGGTTACCGGCGAAGGCAGCTTTGCCAAGGTGGTCAGCGCGGTCGAGCTGCTGCCGACCGACTACATACTGAAACCGTTCACGGCCGACAATATGTTGGAACGTATCGCCCGCGCCGTCGACAAGCGCGCCGCCTTCATGCCGGTGCACGAACTGATCGATGTCGGCAACGAGCGCGGCGCGATTGCCGCCTGCGGCGAAGGCGCCAGCCTGTATCCGCGCTACGCCACCGATTTCCTGCGCCTGCGCGCCGAACTGCATCTGTTGCTGGGCGAGGCGGCCGAGGCAGAGCCGATCTATGCCTCGCTGTATGACGCCAAGGCAATCGGCTGGGCCCGCCTGGGCCAGGCCAAGACGCTGTTCCAGCAAGGGGACTATCCGGCCGCGCAGGCGATGCTGGAAGAGCTGCTGGACAACAACAAGCGTTTTCTCGACGCCTATGACTGGCTGGCGCGCACGCACCAGGCCCAGGGCCACCCGCAGGAAGCGCAACACGCGCTGGCCGAAGCGGTGGCGCTGTCGCCGCATGCGGTACGCCGCTTGCGCCGCCTGGGCGAAGCGGCGCTGGCGGCCGACGACGTCGACATGGCGGAAAAGGTGCTGAAACTGGTGGTCGGCAAGGCCAAGTATTCGGAATTCCGCGATCCGGAAGACCATGTGCGCCTGGTGCAGACGCTGGTACGCAAGAACGATCCGCTGCAGGCCGGCGCCGTGATCCGCGAGCTGGACCGCACCATGGGCGGCCAGCCGAACACCGAGCTGTGCAGCGCGCTGTGCAGTGCCATGCTGCATGGCCAGACCGGCAACCAGGTGCGGCTGCAGGAGTCGCTGGACGCGGCGCTGGCCGCCAACCGCCACAGCGGCGGCGCCTCGAACGCCGTCAAGACCGAGCTGGCGCGCTACTGCCTGGCGCATGGGCGCGAGGATGGCGCGGCCGAAGTGATGCGCGAGGTGATGCGCAACGCCCCCGACAGCGCGGCCATGACGCGCGCGATGGCCGTGTTCGAGCAGAGCGGCCGCGACGAACTGGCCAAGGCGCTGGCCCGCCAAAGCCGCCAGGAAGTGGCCGACATGGTGGCCGCCGGTGCGGCAAAAGCGGGGCAGGGCGACTTCCGCGGCGCCGTCGAACTGATGAGCGAGGCAGTCACGCGCCTGCCCGACAATCCGCAAGTGGTGTTCAACGCCGCCGTCGCCGTGCTGAAATGCCTGGAGCATGAAGGCTGGGACGAACGCCTGGGCCAGCAGGTGCTGGGCCTGATCGCTGGCGTGCGCCGGCTCGACCCGCGCAACCCCAAATTGCCGGTGCTGTCGGGCCTGCACCAGCAGTTGCTGCGCAAGTACAAGCCGGCCGGCGCGGCCTGGATGCATCCGCCTGACGCCCGTTGAAGCGGGTGCCGGCACGGGAAAATGCGGGGTGCAAGCAGGGGCCGCAAAAAAAATGCAAAAATTTTTCGCCAACCCTTGCACATTATTAATTTGGAGGCTTATAATCACGCCCCGAAGCAGCCAACTTCTTCTTTATAAGCAAATGCAGCAGCAAGCGATGCGAAACAAGGTTGACAGTTGTGAGTAGATGCTTCATACTCTGCGGTTCCCGCGGAGGGGTGGCCGAGTGGTTAAAGGCGACAGACTGTAAATCTGTTCTTTCGAGTACGCTGGTTCGAATCCAGCCCCCTCCACCAAGTTTTTGCAAGAAAACTGGGTAAAGCAAGTGAAGATAAGTGAACGATACCTCGCGGGTGTAGCTCAATGGTAGAGCAGAAGCCTTCCAAGCTTACGACGAGGGTTCGATTCCCTTCACCCGCTCCAGTTCCCGTTCAGATGCTTTATGCATCCATGCAGCAAAATTACAGCCCTTGTAGCTCAGTGGTAGAGCACTCCCTTGGTAAGGGAGAGGCCACGTGTTCGATCCACGTCAAGGGCACCAGAATTCGCAGCAGGCAACACAGAAGCAATTCAAACCAGACCGTCGGGCGTGTGCCTGAGCAATCTAATCAAATCATTAGGAGTTCAAAATGGCAAAAGGTAAATTCGAACGGACCAAGCCGCACGTCAACGTCGGCACCATCGGCCACGTCGACCACGGTAAAACCACGCTGACCGCTGCAATCGCAACGGTTCTGTCGAAGAAATTCGGCGGCGAAGCCAAAGCATACGACCAGATCGATGCGGCTCCAGAAGAAAAAGCACGCGGCATTACCATCAATACCGCCCACGTCGAGTACGAAACGGCTTCGCGTCACTACGCGCACGTTGACTGCCCAGGCCACGCCGATTACATCAAAAACATGATTACCGGTGCAGCCCAGATGGACGGCGCGATCCTGGTGTGCTCGGCAGCTGACGGCCCAATGCCACAGACCCGCGAACACATCCTGCTGGCCCGCCAAGTTGGCGTTCCATACATCATCGTGTTCCTGAACAAGTGCGACCTGGTTGACGACGCAGAGCTGCTGGAACTGGTCGAAATGGAAGTGCGCGAGCTGTTGTCGAAATATGAATTCCCAGGCGACGACGTGCCTATCATCAAAGGTTCGGCCCGTATGGCGCTGGAAGGCAAAGAAGGCGAAATGGGCGTTGACGCAGTGCTGCGTCTGGCCGATGCGCTCGATTCGTACATCCCTACGCCAGAGCGCGCTGTTGACGGTGCATTCCTGATGCCAGTGGAAGACGTGTTCTCGATCTCGGGTCGCGGCACCGTTGTGACCGGTCGTATCGAACGCGGCATCATCAAGGTCGGCGAAGAGATCGAAATCGTCGGCATCATCGATACCGTCAAAACGACTTGCACCGGCGTGGAAATGTTCCGCAAACTGCTGGACCAGGGTCAAGCAGGCGACAACGTTGGTCTGCTGCTGCGCGGCACCAAGCGTGAAGACGTGCAACGTGGTCAAGTTCTGGCAAAACCAGGCTCGATCAAGCCGCACAACCACTTCACCGGCGAGATCTATGTTCTGTCGAAAGACGAAGGCGGCCGTCACACGCCATTCTTCAACAACTATCGTCCACAGTTCTACTTCCGTACGACGGACGTGACCGGTTCGATCGAGTTGCCAGCAGATAAAGAAATGGTCATGCCAGGCGATAACGTGTCGATCACCGTCAAGCTGATCAACCCGATCGCGATGGAAGAAGGCCTGCGTTTCGCTATCCGTGAAGGCGGCCGTACTGTTGGCGCCGGCGTGGTTGCAAAAATTCTCGCATAAGGAAACGTTATGCTTCCACCTGGGGTGTCTCAGGTGGTAGAATAGCACTCCACAAAAGTTTTACGTAGGGACGTAGCTCAATTGGCAGAGCGTCGGTCTCCAAAACCGAAGGTTGGGGGTTCGATGCCCTCCGTCCCTGCCACCGTCAAGGTG
>Ga0308163_10000772_pt1 | contig 45194 bp, 47 predicted proteins | sample PhyTR1_FD_201037 | JGI IMG/M metagenome (GOLD analysis project Ga0308163, IMG submission 201037) | Phyllosphere microbial communities from UC Gill Tract Community Farm, Albany, California, United States - DLSLT.R1 | ecosystem: Host-associated > Plants > Phyllosphere > Unclassified | place: USA... | reverse complement strand
TGCGGTTCTTGTTTTTTTCAATATTGAACTGGACATTTCCTTCAAAAAGCACTTTTTTAGATAGATTGCCGCTGGCGCTGAGGTTAAATGTTTTGCGGTTCAGCGATGAATTTGGGACAATTCCCTTGTTGTCCATGTTGGAGGCAGAGAAGCGAAAGCTGGAGGTTTCATTCCCTCCTGTGAGGGCTATTGTATTGGAAAAGGTGTTTCCTGTGTCATAGAAATTCTGGATATTGTTTTTCTGTGCAACATATGGTCTGGACACACCATCAGTATTGACTACCGAAGATCCATCCAGTTTGGCTCCCCAGGAAATCCTGCCATTGGCAATAGCTTCTGATTTAGAGGTTGGTTTAAGCCCGCGGTCTCCCGATCCATATTCGTACTGCCAGTCTGGTGTAGACAATGGTGTTTCCATCGTATAAGTAGTATTGTATTCTACTCCCAGTCCGCGTTGCCCCTTACCGGTTTTGGTGGTGATGAGGATCACCCCGTTGGCTGCTCTTGAACCATATAACGCTGCCGCGGTACCTCCCTTTAATACTGAGATCGACTCGATATCGTCCGGATTTATGCTGTTCAATCCGTCACCTCGGTCAACACCGCCATAAGTTCCCGGCGTACTGGGCGTACTATTGGTCATTGGAACACCGTTTACTACATATAAAGGTTGATTTTCGCCACTCAGTGAACCATTACCCCTGATGATTACACGACTGGACCCCCCGGCGCCCGTAGCCGTACTGGTTGCGTTTACCCCTGCTACCCGTCCTGCAAGTGCATTACCCAGATTGTTTTCACGGGCTTTGGTAAACTCATCTCCTTTCACTTCGGTCACAGCATAAGCAAGTGCTTTTTTCTCTCTCGCTATTCCGAGTGCGGTTATGACTACCTCACTTAGTGCCTGGGATTCTTCTTTCAGTGTTACATTGATGATACTTCTTCCACTCACTGGAACTTCCTGTGTAATAAATCCTATAGAACTGAAGATCAGCTCGCCATTCCCATCCGGCAGCGATATCGAGTACTTCCCCCCTGAATTGGTGCTCGCCACTGCTTTACCATTTTTTAATTTTACGCTTACTCCCGGCAATGGAATTCCTTTGGCATCCAATACTGTCCCCGAAACCTGGCTCTGTCTGTTGGCAGTGATATCTTTTACAGGATGTTTTGAATCTTCCTGTATCATTTGTATCAGGATAAGATCTTTTGAATAATAGTATTGCAAATGAAATGGACTCAAAATTTTGCTGAGCACATCAGATAGTTTTTCTTCTTTGACATTTAAGCTCACTTTTTTGCTATCGGTAAGCGCATCGGATCCATAAGCAAAATCGATCTTTACCATTTGGTTGATCTTTTTTAACACCTCCGCTACTGGCATATTGGTTACTTTCAGCGTGATTTTGGTGTCAAGATCAAGTTTATCAGCAGTTTCGGCCCTGGCATTTAATGAATATTGAAACAGGAGTATAGTCAATAGCATTCCCGCCAGGTTTTTCAGCGAAAACCGGCTTGACAATATTTTATTTGTCATATATTTGAGATAAATTTTGTTAATAGATAGCCTTCCCTACAAGGAAGGTTTGCAGGATTTAGCTGAGCACAGCTCAGAATTTATAGTTGGATGTGCTGGAACCACATTCAACTTTTTTTATGTCTCTTTCTCATTGCATAGGCGTTTGGATTAGGTGAATTATTAAATAATTTTTCCATCTTCTGAACAAGATGCTCTCCCCGATTCAACCTTTTAAATCATTGTCCCTAAAAAAAAGAAACAAACTGTTTGATTTTACATTAAAAAAGAGAATAAGCATGACTATTTGTTAGCATGCCATTCATTTTTTTGAGAGGTTCAACAATAAGACACACAATAGTGTGTTTTGGACTAAGCAAAACAGCATATATTTTATTGAAAAACCAGTATTTCAGTTATTTAAGTGGGTTTTCCATCCATATTATGTAACAAAATACACGATATTGCCACAGCTCGTGGTTTTTAGCCGCCGAAAACGATAAAAATCATAAAATTCAGCACCTTATATTAAAATGCAGCAGCTTCTTTTACTTTCAGCTGCGCTGTGGTATTACCTCTTTGTACGCTGATAAAGGCTGACGCGTGTTTGTTAAAAAAATTACCAGGCGTTGGTCGAAAGATTACCGGAGTTGGTCGGGTATTACAGTGACATGGTATAATAGGAACAAATGCGCTGAAACGTTTGTGGCTTGACGACGTCTTATATACAAACAATTAAGAAATAGTTATTTACAAACCCTCAAACTCAAAAGATATGAAAACTCTATTCAACACCGTATTAAAATCAGGATCATTGGCTATCATTTTATTAGCTTCAGTATTTACCCTTAACGCATCTGCTGCAACAGGTGATACTTTCAACCCAGCAACTAAAACAGTAACTGTAAATATGGGCCATCCTACTCCTGACATCAGAAGAGTAATTGTTACAGGCAACACAAAAGTACTGCTGGTTCAAAGCACTAAGGAATATGTAACTATGGATGCTGAAGACCTTGAAAAAGTATCAGTTACTCAAATTGGAAATGCTTTAACCATCAGCTCGGGCGAAAACACTCCTGTAGTAGTTACTGTTTATGTTAAAAACCCTTACCGTATTGACGGATCAGGCAAAGCCGATGTGAGAACTGTAGGAAATTTCAACCTTACTTATCTGCAAGTACTGCTTAAAGATGACGCTACTGCAAGAGTAAAAGCAACTACACAAGGTTTATATACAGTAATTGATGACCGTGCAAACCTGCAACTGCTGGGTACTTCAGGCAAACATATCTATGAAATGGCCGGCATTGCAAAAATGAACATCGAAAAATTCGCTGCTACAGAAACGCAAAACAACAAAGCTCTAACAGAAGCTGTAGCACTGAACATCAAAGGAAGAAGCAACTAAGCAATACGCGTTCAGCAGCCCGCTGAAAATTACAGCCCTAAACGAAAAAGATGCCAGTGTGGATGCCGGCATCTTTTTTTTTAATGATTTTTCACCATCATGGTAATATAATTCAGATCTTAATGATGCTGATTTCGTCTACAATGATTTCATACCTGAACTCAGCCTGACCAGATGCAGGAGAAGGAAGTTTAGCTGAAAGTTTACCTCTAACCGAGAAAAAGCTCCCTTTGGTAATCAGGTTTTCGTACAGCTGTATCTTGCTGTTCCAGAAGGCCAACAGGAAATACTGCTCCTCAAGCACGTTCTCACCCCTTTCGTTTTTATAATAATCACGCACACTTAGAGTGATCCTTCCTACTTTGCTGCTGTCATTGATCACCCTGATTACCGGATGTGTAACTGCATAGCCGCTGAGCTGAATCCTGTTAGCTGCTGGCCTGAAATTCGCTTTCATCCATTTATACACCCTTTTGTATACTGAAGCGTTTTTGCTGTTCATTATCTCCAGTACCTTAAACCTGTAAGTTTAGCCATAGTCAGCTGCGCGATACATAACTGGTATTTGTACTGTAAGTTGGTTAACTCTGCCCGTTGTACATTGGTACTGGCATTGGTCAGTTCAAGATTGGTGCCGATTCCGTTTTTGTATCGGCTATGTGCCAGTTTCTGCGCTTCCCTCGCCTCAGTGATCTGTCTTGCAGCATTTACCAGGCTCGATGTATTACTCGAAATATCTATCAGCGCCTGCTGGATATCCTTGCGGTATGTATTGCTGAGGCTTTCCTCAGAGAACCTCGACTGTGCAAGCTGGCTTTGGGATAACCTCAGCTGCTTTTTAGCCCTGCCCCCCTGGTAGATCGGGATATTCAGGGTTACCCCGGCAGAATAGTTGAACCTGAATTTATCGATATCCGGTGTAAAACCATTTTTGTATCCTGTTCCTCCACTCATTACCAAGGAAGGCTTTCCGCTGGTCTGGCTAACCTTTACTTCTGCTTCGGCCTGTTTGATCCTGTCGTTTATCAGTCTGAATTCCGGATTGTTATTTTGTGCTTCTGCCAGCGCCTCGTTCAGATCATTCCGGTTTTCCTGCGGAAATACAAAGTCCGATGCAGCTACACCAGCTTTGGTTCCGGTGGTATATTCCATCAAAGCATATTGTTTATTGAGGCTGTTCTGAAGATCAATTTTACGGTTAGCTTCCTGGTCTATACTGGATTGAATGGAAAGCACATCGTACTTTAAGGCATCTCCGTTTCTAAACTTAACCTCGGTATCCTTCTTATTCACTTCCAGGAAGTTGATCACACTGTCCTGGATTGCTATAGCATTTTTCAGGTAAGCGATCTGGTAGTAAATGCTGCCCACCTGGAAAGCCATCATGCTCTGATTAAATTCAAGATTGTCTTTTGCATATTCCAGCCCTGCTTTAGCGCGGTCTACGCCGGCTTTCACCACACCAAAATCCCATAACGTATAACTTGCATCCACTGATGTGTTATAGTTGTGATTTGGCATAATCTGGAAGGCAAGGACATTGTTGCCATTGGGGATGCTGATCTCAGAAACAGGATTGGTGTACCTGTAACTACCGGTTGCCTGTACGGATGGCAGCCCCGCAGATTTCGCTACTGCGATTCGCTGCTGCTCTACATCCAGTGCCTGTCCTAATTCCTTAAACTGGGGGAAGTAGGTGAAGGACTGATTAATTAGGGTTTTGAGGTCTAATGTATTCTCCTGCGCATGTAGTAAGAAAGGTACAGAGAAGAGTATGGTGATAAATAACTTTTTCATATAATATTTTTATAATAATTTACCAGGTTCGGTTAATGTGCGGCCGCAGCTACTTTAGCCCTGGTTTCTGCATCCATGGTTTCATTTTTAAGCAGGAGCATAAATGGAATGGTACAGGTAAAAAAGATAGCGATCAGCAGGAAGCCATCCAGGTATGCCTGCATTTGCGCCTGATTCGATAAACTATGATCCAGGGCGCCATATGCAGCCTGTCTGGCTAATGCGGGGTTCATGCCTTTTGCGATCATACCATGCGTTAGTCCGTTGATCCGCTCTGTCAACAGCGGATTGTTGCCCTGCAGGTTAGAAATCAGATCGGTGCGGTGTGTGGCAAAACGATTTGTCGCATAGGTGTTCATGATTGCTATACCGAATGCACCGCCAAGCTGACGGAACATATTGTTTAATGAAATCCCATAAGGCATATCCTGAGGCTTTAAGCCCACAACAGCCTGGCTTAGCAAAGGAACTGTTAAACATCCCGTCCCTACACCGCGGCAGATCTGCGATACAATAAACCACCACTTACCGGCATCCGGTGCAGCCTGTGAAGTAATGTACCCGTGTGCAATGAACAGGGCAAAACCAAGCGAAACAAAATATATAGGCTTTACCCCCTTGCCCAGTCCGGCACCAATAAAGGGCATTGCAAATATGGTTACCAGCGCGCCCGGCACCATCGACATACCGGATTCTGTTGGCGTATATCCCATTACCCGCTGTACCATTACCGGAAACAGGTAGACAGAACCGAACAGCCCGAAACCGCAGACAAACGTGAGGACATTGCTTCCGATCAGGTTTCTGCTTTTCATCACTTTCAGATTGATTGCCGGATTTTTTGTACTGAGTTCCCACCAGATAAACATGCTTAGCCCTACTATTGCAGCAACGGTGAGGTACCGGATGGCCTCATCTTCAAACCAGTCGTCTGATTGCCCTTTTTCAAGCACATACTGCAGTGCACCTACCCCAACTGTTAAGGACAAAATTCCTATATAATCGATGGGTATCGCCTTTTTATCAATATTGTATTCGTCTTCTTTTTTATCAACGAACTTCCAGGTGAGCAATGCCGCCGCTATCCCGATAGGAATATTGATATCGAAAATCAGTGCCCAATGGTAGTTATCAACGATGTAACCGCCAAGGATAGGCCCGATGGTTGGTCCGATTACGATTCCCATTCCAAATATCCCACCCGCAATTCCCTTTTCTTCCGGTTTGAACTGGTCAAATAAAATCCCCTGAGAAACAGAAAGCAGTGCTCCCCCGCCTATTCCCTGTATGAACCTCCAGAATACCAGCATCCATAAAGATGAGGAACTGCCACACATGTATGACGCCAGCGTAAACACAATGATGGATGTGAGGTAATAGTTTTTCCTGCCAAAATACCGGCTCAGAAATCCTGTGAGCGGGATAATGATGACATTGGCAATAGCATAAGCTGTAACCACCCAGGAGGCATCTTCAAGCGTTGCCCCCAGTGTTCCGCTGATATTATTCAGCGCTACATTGACAATCGAGGTATCTATAAGCTCCATGATTGCCGCCGTAATACAGGTAATTACGATGATTACTTTTATAAATTTATTTCTTTCGCCTTCCATGTTAAGTTTGATTAAGCTTGAGCTGCATGGCTATTTCACCTTTACGTCTACATCTACACTGAGACCAGCTTTGAGTATGTTTTTTAAAGATTCTGCTTTATCGATCTGAATAGTAACCGGAACACGCTGGGTAACTTTTACAAAGTTTCCTGTAGAATTATCTGGCGGCAGTAAAGAAAACTTTGCTCCTGTGGCATCACTAAAATCAGAGATCGTACCTGTAATTTCCTGATCCGGATATCCGTCAATGATAATATCTACTTTCTGTCCCACCTTCATGTGCTCAATTTGTGTTTCTTTGAAATTGGCCACTATCCAGTAACTGTCATTGCTCACCATTGTGAATAGCTGCTGCCCGCCCTGCACGTATTGCCCGGTTTTTAGATTGGTCTTTCCCAGTTTTCCATCTGATGGTGCAACAATTTTTGTATAACTCAGGTCCAGTTTTGCCTTTTCAAGCGCAGTTTCTTTTGCAGCTATATTTGCCTTTGCACGCTGGATCTGTGCCTTCGCATTTCCTGTCTGGGTACCTGCCTGTTTCAGTTTGCTTTTACTTGAAATCAGCATTTGTACTGCTGTCTGATAAGCTGACTGGCTTCTTTCATATTGTCTCTGGGTGATTGATCCTTCTTTAAACAAGGCTTCATCACGGGCTACATCGCGTTTAGCTTGTTTTACCGTTACTTCTTCTACGCTGATTCCTGCTGATGCCACGTCCTGGTCAGAACCAATAGTTGGGATCTGCGATTCTGCGCTTGTGAGTTCGGCTTTTGCAGCAAGCAGATCGGCTTCCGCCTGTGATACAGCAAGTACATATTCGCGGTCGTCAATTACCACAAGTGTATCTCCCTGTTTAACCTTCTGGTAATCCAGTAATTTGAAATGATCTATGTAACCGGAGACCCTGCTGAGTACCGGGACTGCATTGGATTCTATCTGTGCATTATCAGTGCTTTCATAGCTGAGTGCATGAGTAATTTTCCTGAATGCAAAATAACAGATTACAATGGCCACCAGACCAATGATTACAGGTTTTACAACTTTAGCAGCTGCCGGCGGAGTTTTTTCTTCGGGTTCCATATTTAAATTTTTGATAGGACAAATGTAAACTAAGTTGACTATATTCGTCAACTTAGTTTACAGTATTTGTTAATAATAATGTCAATGTTAGATTAATATGACATTCCAGAATAGTACTGATTCAATTTTATTTAACATAAATTTGCATATGGAAAATCCGCACGATCCTGCGAGACTTATTTTTAAAGTTCTCTATATTTTACGGAGGTATACTGATAAGTCTGCTTCTGCAAATCTGGGTGATTTGATAGCAGGAGATTTTAACATCACTTTTCTGCCCTATTTTATGAATATTGGCTATGAAGGTATTTCCAATCATGACCTTGTACACAAGATTATGGTTACAAAACAAGGGGTAAGCAAAACGGTAAAAGAACTGGAGAGGTTAGGCCTCGTTTATACAGATAAAAGTACAACCGATGCCCGGTCAATTATGATCCACCTCACAGATGAAGGGAAGAGTTTATACGATTCAATCAATAAAATGGCTGACAAGCTCACCGATGAGTACATCAGTCTAATTGGCGCCAAAAAGTATGAGCAGTTTATTGATACCTGTATAAAGATTTCTGAATGGCATGAAAAACAGGACAATGAATAAACTATTTTACCTGTTCCTGGTTTTAACACTGTCGTCATGCGCTAATCCCGATGTCCCGCAGGCCGGTAAAAAGATCACCTACCATGCTGTTGACAAGACCGATACAGCCAGCCTCAGACTCATTTTCTCAGATAAGGCGTTTGAAGGACAGCTCGAGATCAATCACCGCGGTTTGTATAAAGATTCAGGGGATGTGAACGGAGTATTAAAAGGAGACACGCTGAAAGGCACTTTCCACTATCAAAGTTTCGGTGTGGAGAAATGGTACAGGATTCCCATCGCCCTGCTGAAAAAAGATCAGCATTTGATTATGGGCGTTGGATCAATGGAGATCTATATGAACATGACTTTTTTCAGCAAGAGGGTCCCTATTGACTACCAGCATCCAAAGTTTATTTTCGAAAAGGCGCGTTAAGCAATCATTAGCCATTCCTGTAATAGATCAAATTCAGCATTCGGTCGATGCTTTCCGGGTTAACGCCGATTCGGGGACAGCGGGCATGTACTATTCTTTATCTTTAGAAATAATTTGGAGGGCACAGACAAAATGGAGAAGAAAACGAATAAATACCACATCACCTTAAAACTGCAGCAATACGCCAACGGCGATACTTTACCCGCAAAAGAACTTGAATTTGAGTTTGATAATCATGATGAAATATTTGGGATTATAGAAAGGATTGAAGCCAAAAACCCTTTTGGTGATCCTGCACAGGCTGTACAGTTTGCCCTTGGCCTTAAATTGTTTGGCGAAATTAAGTTAAAAAACCGCAAACATCCTCTTTTTGAGGAACTCAACACTGTATTCGGGGATTTTATGAAGAAACTTAAAAGTCTTTAGTTATTTAAACGCATCACACCTATGAACGCACTAAAGGATAAACAGGTTTCTGATACACTAGCTATTCTTCATCAGAAAGCCGCTGAAGACAGTATTGAGCGCAGAAAAGCACGGGAGAGTGCAACTTTTGAACGCTCCTGGGATACCGCGTATATGGCGGTGAATCCCGAGGAAGGTTATTTTTTAAACTTTTTGGCCACAGTTGCCGGATCCAGGAACATTGTTGAGTTCGGATGTTCTTTTGGCATTTCCACGATTTATCTTGCTGCTGCGGCAAGGGATAATGGAGGGCGTGTCATCACTACGGATATTGAGCCTAACAAAGTATCGGGCGCAGGAAAGAATCTTGAAGAGGCAGGTCTTGCTGACTTCGTCACTATACTGCAGGGCGATGCTATGCAAACCCTTGCATCCGTACAAGGTCCAATAGACTTCCTCTTCCTTGACGGTGCAAAGGAGCTTTATCTTCCCGTATTTGACCTGCTGCGCCCAAAACTGAGCAAGGGTGCAATCATTTTTGCGGATAATGCCGACAGGCCGGATACGCAGCCCTTTGTGGAATACATTACGGCTTTCAAAGATGAGTTTACTATTGCTCATATCTTTGAGAAACGTGCTTTTATTGCTTATCTGAAATAAGTTACTGAATAACTATGCTATTTCATTTTGCAGCTCCTTTTTATAGCCTGGCAAATGTTCCCTGCTAACATATCTGAATAGAACAAATCCTGTGGGACTACCGGTGTGTTTCTACAAATTACCTTTAACAAGGTCACTTAAAGATTTCAGGTTTCCGACCGCCTCTCCCATCGTATTGTTGAAATAGGTGTACACTGTTTTACCTTCTTCCAGCCAGCCTGCAATGTAGCCAGCATACTCTTCCAGCAAATATCTTTCATAACTCCCCCTGTAACTACCATCAGGGCCATGGAACCTCAGGTAAACGAATGGAAGTTCAGATTCCAACATTGGTGTGGCTGCCGGTGGTTTATCCTGTATGACCATTGCGATGCGCAGATTTTCCAGCATACCGTACACATCTTCGTGATAAAGTGAAACATGCCTCACTTCAAGGGCGATTTTCCATTCTTCTTCAGGATCATTTTCCCGCAGGATTTCTGTAAGCAACACCAGCTGTTTTAAGTTCCCGATCCGTACACTGGGAGGCAGTTGTACCAACAAACACCCTTTTTTATTCCCTGCTGCAGCGATGACCTGCATGAAACGCAGTACCAGTTCCGGATCAAACGCCAGACCTTTGTTGTGCGTAACTTCCTTGAAAAGCTTAAAGCTGAATTTAAAGTCATCAGGCGTGTCATTTGCCCATTTCTGCACGGTAGAAGCCATCGGGATCTTATAAAATGAACTGTTGATCTCGATGCTGTTCATCAGCGAACTATAAAAACATAACCTGCTTTTATCCTGAAATTCCGTCGGGTAAAACAGCTTGTTTCTTACGGGCAGCAATAAACCGCTTGTACCAGAATAGTAGCCAGGGATAGATGTTTCTTCCATAGCCGTATAACTTATCTCCAATAACATTGTTTGATGAGGAGAAGAAAATAATAACAATACTAAACTGGAATAGGGAATTGCGGATTGATTTAACCGATGCGAAGTACGGTTATTTACAGCGAAATAAACCTGTCTGGCCTGTGATCCCCGACGGCTGCATAAAAATCAGGGAAGCAGGCTACTTCCTGTCCATCAGTAATGGTAGTTACGACACATTCTGTAGGCTTACGGGCAGGTTGTTGTGATTTTTCACCGCTCATCAGAATAATATTCCTGTGTTTCGCCAACCTGGCAAGACGCTGGCCTATTTCATTGTCCAGACTGAGGGCAATTGCATTCTCGCCAAAAAAACACATGGCAACCACATTAAAACTATGGGTACCACTTTCCAGCTCTGGTAAAATCGATTGTATCAGGTGATGCAATCCCGCGTTCAGGGAAAGAAAAATATATGCTATTTTCATAGAAGCAACAAAATAACGAATAGAAAAGATGCTGAACAATCCCCTAATCAGGTGATATCAAAACCTCTCACATCATAGCTCATAAATCATCCTTGCAACAAAGCTGTAACCATTTGTTTCATGAGCAATCGGAATACCGGTGGCAATACCAAGGCCTACGTTTTTAGTCAACTGAACTTTTGCTTGCGGCCGTAAAACTGTAATGATTTCATGATTTTCAAATTCCTGGTTCATTTCTATACCGATAAAATTATTGTCTACCATGTAGTGCATACTCAGATTAAGCAAATAAGCCGATTCATTGTGATGGCTCTCAAAATCTTTATAAAACTCCGGCCCCATGTACACCATGGAATGAAGATTTCTTCCCCATCGCTTTGCTACAATCAGAAATGGATTATAGCTGTTACCTTTAATTAAACCCAGATTATCCTGTATGGATGCAAAAGAATGCAGCCTTAATTCATAAATCCCCCCCGCTGCCATGGATAGTCTGGCTTTTTTATTCACAAGAAAGGTATATTGGATTGCAGGTTTAATTCCTTCAATCTTATTCCTGGGTGCGGTATTATATCCTTCTTTATGATTGCTGCTTTGAAATTGAAACGGGATTTCCAGTTCTACTCCCAGTCTGTTCACTGGGGCAAATTCGTATTCAATAAAACCTCCCTGGGTACCGTATTCAGCGTTTTTTTCAGTTTCGTAACCAATATTGAGTTCGCGCTCTCCCTTTCTTGCTCCAAGATCACGTACTATGTCATTAAAAACCGGCTCTGCATGTTTGATTTTGAGTGGCAGGCTGTCAGTATTTTGCGCCATTGCCCTGGCGCATGAAAATGTTAAAATGATTAAAGTGAAAGTTGTCAATTTCATTGTTTTTTGTTTGTCCGCTACAAAAGAAATTCCTGAAACTGGAAAGAAATGGGAACAAACGACAAATTCAATCGTTTCTATGTTTGAACACTGACACCATTATATTATTCCATAATTTTGTGCGCAATGAAACTATTAATTGTAGAAGATGAAAGTGAGCTGCTGGAAATCATCCAGCAATCCCTTGAAAAACAGAATTATATCATTGAAACTGCAGGTACATTTACCCTTGCTCTTGAAAAAATCACATCTTTTGAATACGATTGTATCCTGCTGGATATCATGCTCCCGGATGGTAGCGGATTGCTTCTTCTTGAAGAACTGAAAAAAACAGATAAATCGAATAATGTGATTATTATATCTGCAAAGGACTCACTGGAAGATAAAATTGCAGGTTTGGATGGCGGTGCCGATGATTACCTGGTCAAGCCTTTTCACCTGGCAGAATTGAATGCAAGGGTCAAATCAGTACTCCGCAGAAAAGCCTTGAATGGAAGTAACAAAATCGAACTTGCCTGTCTTACTATTGATTTGCAGGAACGCATAGTTACCATTGATAACAAAGAACTTTTGTTAAACCGCAAAGAGTTTGACATATTAAGTTACCTGATGGTCAATAAAAACAGGCTGGTAAACAAGACAGCTTTGGCAGAGCAGGTTTGGGGTGACCATATGGACGAAGCGGACGATTATGAATTTATTTATTCGCAAATAAAAAACCTGCGTAAGAAATTGCGTGATAGTGTATCCGGAGTAGAACTGCAGGCTGTTTACGGAATCGGATATAAACTTGTGGCTGTATGAATCTGCTCAATTATACGCTAAAATACCTTTACATCACACTGCTCATTGTAATCAGTCTCTGGGCAGTAATCTTCTATTTCAGGATGATTGATGAAATTGAGGATAGCCTGGATGATGGTTTAGAAAATGATAAGATGCTGGTCATTCAAAAAGTAGCACATGATAAAGCAACCATTACAAGGGCGGGTTTTAGTGAGCACAACTATTCTATCAGGCCATTGAATATACAACCAGCTCAGGAAATAAAGGATAATTACAAGGATACTATGATGTATACCCTGAACGAGAAAGACCTGGAGCCTTTCAGGCTACTGACGACTGCCTTCAGGAGTGATAATTCATATTATGAATTAAAAGTTGTGGCTTCAACCCTTGAGCAGGACGATCTGGTAAGGTCACTGTTGTACAGCCTAGTTGGTTTATATGCCGCAATACTGATCAGTATTCTTGTAATCAATAATGCATTGTTACGTAAAATATGGATTCCTTTTTATCAGCTGTTATCCCGTTTAAAGGACTTCAGGCTGGATAAAGATATCCGGATTGAGACGATGACAACAGATATTAAAGAATTTGCGGAACTCAATCTAACGGTAAAGGCTCTTGTTCAGCAGTCAGTAACAGCATACGGCAGCCAGAAACAATTCATTGAAAATGCCGCACATGAACTTCAAACTCCCATTGCAATCAGCTTAAACAGGCTTGAACTGCTGGCAGAAGACAATACTCTCTCAGAAACAAATATGGAATCAGTAGGCAAAGTGATTACCACACTGCAAAGACTAGCCAGGTTGAACAGAACATTACTGATCATTTCCAAAATTGAAAATAAACAATACGGGTCTGAAGAAACACTTGCGATTAACGGGCTGGTCAAAACTATGATAGCTGAATACCGGTATTTTGCGGATGCAAAGCATGTTACCCTCAAATATAAAAACGAGGGCCCCTTATCAGCCGTGATGAATAAAGACCTTGCTGCTATTCTCATTTCAAATTTGCTGAAGAATGCGGTCAATCACAATATTCCGGATGGAGCTGTCAGTATTACAGTGAATAGTAGCAGTATCATCTTCGCAAACAGTGGTAAAACTGTTCCTTTAGATCACGAACAGATTTTTGAACGTTTCAGTAAAGACAGTAATTCAAAAAACAGTACGGGCTTAGGGTTAGCGATTGTAAAATCCATTACCAGCCTATATGGATTTAAATTATTATATTCCTATCCCGGACAACATCAGTTTGAAGTGATCATGAAACCTTAATCAAAGCTGCAGCTAATGGCAAAAAAAACCTTCCAGTTTCTTTCCAGTTTTGTGCCTTTACTTTGTGATATCAAACAATTTAAATTTTATATCATGAAAAATCTAATGATTACCGCAGCGGCTTTGCTGCTTACAAACTTTGCTTTTGCCCAGGATTTATCTTCTTCGGAAGTTCCCTCAGTAGTATTAAATTCTTTTCACAAATCCTTTCCTAAAAGTACCGGAGTAGAATGGGAACAAAAAGGTGAGAACTACAATGCGGAATTTGACATCAACTGGAGAGATCACGAAGTTTGGATCAGTAAAAACGGAGCTATTCTTAAACATAAACAGGAATTGAAACAGTCTGAGTTACCCGCGGCAGTGACCAGTCAGCTTAAAAAGAATTACAATACTTACCGCATCGATGATGTAGATCAGTATGAAGTAAATAAAAAATTTTATTACAAAGTTGAATTGAAGAAACATGACCAAGAGCGTAAAATGATCTTTGATCAGCAGGGAAAACTTTCATCAATAGTTTTATAGATAAATCACCATAACAGATGGAATATACCAACCTAACAACAACCTATGGAAATAAGTAAAGAATTTTTAAATATCAACCCGGGTCCTGTTGCTTTAAAAATAGCAGTGGGTGTTGGCATAGGTATGCTGGTGGGCATGGAACGAAAATGGTCACATAAAGAAGCCGGAATCCGAACATTTTCTATAATTGCATTATTGGGTGTATTATCAGCGGTGATCGGCCAGGACATGGTGATCGTTTCCATGGTTGGGGTATTCTTATTGGTGATAGGCCTTAATACGCGCAGCCTGAAAGTAGATAATACTTTGGAGATAACTACTTCAGCTGCGCTTATTGTAGATTATCTTTTGGGTGTGCTGGTAGGTTTAGGAGATATCTTCACTCCTGTTGCCGGAGCGATTGTGATGACCATGTTACTGGCATGGAAAATTGAACTGAACCGCTTTGCCGGTGGGCTAAAACCCTTCGAAATCAGAAGCGCAATTCTTCTGGGTTTGATTGGTTTTGTAATCTATCCCCTTATGCCCGACAATTATATTGATCCCTGGAATTTACTGAATCCCAAGGACGCATGGCTGAGTGTGATAGCGATCTCGGGCATTGGATTTGTCAATTACGTTTTTCTACGGATCTTCAGTACAAACGGCCTCTACTGGGGCGCCATCTTTGGCGGACTTGTGAACAGCACAGCTACAGTTGCTGAAATTAGCGGCAGAGCTGAAAGCAGCGGGCTAACATCAAGAATTACAATCCTGTGTCTCCTTACCAATATCGCTATGTTTGCCCGGAACTTACTGCTGGTGGGCATTTTTTGCCCTGCAGCATTGCCGGCAAGCCTGCTCCCACTAATAGCAATGTCACTGGTGTCCGGATTTTGTATCTGGCTGGATCTCCGGCAGGAAGGTGTTGTTGAGAAAAAAGTTATTGCTACTGCTGCCCCGCATCTTGACACACCTATTTCGCTACAAAAAGTACTTACATTTGGTGTCCTGTTTGTATTTATACAGGTTGGCGGTACTTTGTTAACGAGAATTTTTGGAAGTTATGGGATGCTCGCAACAGGCGTATTTGGTGGTTTAATCAGCAGTGCAAGTACTACTGCTGCTGCTTCAACAATGGCTAGCCATGGACAAATCAGCGCTTCTGTAGCAGGTAGTGTGGCTATTCTCTCTTCATTAGCCAGCGCTGTGATCAGTTTGCCGATTATCTGGAAAACTGTAAAAGACAGAGGTCCCGTTAAGAAATTCACAATAGAGCTTGTTGCAATTGTCATTGCCGGTACTGCAGTTGTTTGGCTGGACAGGGCTTTCGAACTGACAGAAAGATTTATGCGGTTTTAATTTTTAATGACGTCCTGTTTCTCTAACCACAGCTGGTGCCTTTTTTCTAAAAATTCCTTACCTGCCTTCATGTTTTCCGGCAACTCAACAAGAAAGTGGTCGGCGTTATAATAGGCAAAAACGAAAGTTGAATTTAACTTTTGCATTTCACTGTCCAGTAGTTTAACCGAATGGTTGAGGTAAAAATTATCATAAGTACCCACACTAACCATCACTTTACCGTCAAGGTCGCCTTTCAGCTGGTTCCAGTTCGTACGCAGGTATAGTGAAATATCATAGTTCTTCCAATGGTTGAAAACAGTGGTATCAATTTCCCCGGTGAGATCATTACATATCCGCAGAGGCTGGCCATCCGCACCCTTTTTGCTGAAAACAGCATCAAAAGAATGCATTTGCTCACCACGGTAGATAACCTTCTCCATCTGATAAGTATTACGCATGCTAAACCATGGAAAAACGCCATCCACTGTACCTGTCTGATTCAGGGAACCGTCTTTTCCATAAAACATGTTCTGATGATCATAAAGGTTAACCCTTTCAAAACTCCGGAAATCTACCGGATCCGGTGAACTGGACCAGCAGCCATCGAATACTTTAGGATAATGTGACTGCAGCCATAATACTGACCATCCGCCACTGCTATGTCCATAGAGAAACCTGGCTCCGTCACACCGGTAAGTCTTCTCTACTGCAGGTATTAACTCTTTAGTCAGGGCATCGCCCCAGGGGCCATTATTGTCACTATTGGCATAAACACTATGTCCCAAAGCACATTCACCATCCAGATAAACTACAATGCAGGCTGTCGTATCCATTAAAGGTGCCGGCTTTGAATATCCTGAATACCTATGGTAATTGCCCCCATAACCTGATACCTCATACCTTACCGGAAATTTCCTCCTTGGTTCAGTATAGTATTTCTCAGGCAGTAGCACTGCTGCACTAATAGTTTTTGATCCATGATGAAATTTACTTAATAAAACCGAAGGCACTTTAAATTCTTTGGCATACTGAGTATCCTTAAATACAGTTTCAGGCAGTATGTTGCCCGCCTGAATGGTGAATATTTTAGAAACGTCTTTGGTAAAGTTGATTTTTTGCGTAGCGGCAGATAAATTACCCGGACTTTCAGCTATAGACCTGCCTCCAAAATTTCTGTCCCACACAACCTGTACATAATATTCGCCCCTCTCCATATCAGATAGCGCTACAGGAAAAGCTATTGCCTTATCATCAATGATCACCGGCACCCCTGCTTTTACATTTTTAACATATGCCCTCAGGCAAGGGAAAATATCCAGTCCGGCAATTCCACTTTTTGGGTTTGAATTGATTTTAGACAGATAAACCAGGATGTTGCCTGTAAAAGGCTGTTTCAGCAAAGTATCAGGATACATCACGCTAAGTTTTTGTGCCATGACAGTACCTGTCACAAGAAACAGCATAGCGATAGAAAGGGTTATATTTTTCATCATAGGACGGAATCCAAAAATAAAAAAAAAGGCCACCAAAAATGGCGGCCTTCAAAAATTTTTATTTTAGACTATAATTTTGCAGTATCACGCAGAGCTTTGATTTGATCATGCGCTGCATTAATTCCAGTTGCCTGGCTGCTAACTACCTCTAGCGCATTAGCTGAAAGTTCTCCGCTAGCTAAGGCATCTTTGTAAGCTTTCTTAATCGCATCTTCACCGCGTTCTGCTTCTGAAAGGATACTTGCACGATCGCTTCCGCCAAATAAGGCTTTTACGTCAATCCATGCGCGGTGTAATGTTCCGCTTACACTATTACCAGTTTCAATTTCATCTGCTGAACCAACAATTGCTGCAAGTTCCTGTCCGTTTTTACGGCTCTGTTCTGCGTATCCAAGAAACAATTCTTTAAGGTCGATATTTTCGTCTTTAATGTCAGCAGTTGCTTTTTCGAAACCAGCTACTCTGTCATTATTAATTTCAATCAGGTCGTTTATTACTCCTGTTGCATTTCCTGTAGTTGCCATAATGTTTTTTCTTTTGGTAGGTTATTGAGTATACAACATCATGTTAACCGGATTGTTTTCAGCAATGCAAAATGGATTGCCTTAATGAGTTGTTGATCGCAAACATCATTAATTAAAAGAGACCCTGAAACGTTAGCACATTACTGCAAATTATCCTTTCGTCAGCACAATCTCTTTTGCCCTTTCAAAGAAGCTTTTTTGCTGCAACTGCTGCTCCACCTCAACAATGGCCTTCAACAGGTTATTTTGCGTATCTGTCAGTTCAGTAACTGCTGCAATTATTACTCCCCAAACAGGCTGCATCTGTTCCACTAATCTTTTTCCTTTATCGGATAGTTGCAGCAAGCGTTTCCGTTCGTCATGCTTGTCCTTCCTGGAGCGGATCAGCTTTTCTTTTTCCAGTTCCTTCAACAGCGTAATCGTGGAAGGATGGGAATACCCGATTTCAGTTGCCAGCTCAACAACGCTCAATATGGGTCTAAGATGTAATGTATAGATCACTGGGAACCATTTGGGTTCAAAGTTGATCCCATGCTCTTTGTAAACCAGGAAGCCATCTTTCCTGATCTGTTCGCTGAGGCGTTGCAGACGGGTTGAAATTGCCAGTATACCCGATTCATCAATTACATTCATTGTTTTTTTTGTTTAAATGCCTAAATGTAAGTGATAAAATTTGTTGTCGGCCATCATCCTCGGAAAATAAGATGGAAGGTCTGTTACAGGTATGTTATTAAAATTGTTTTTCTCGTAAAAGCGGTGTGCAGCTTTCAACATATCCACAGTGCCAAGATAAACATCGGTTATATTGTGTTCTTTGCAGTACGCCAGAAGAGTTTCCAGTAATTTTTGTGCGATGCCATATTCCCTGCCTCTGAAGTCCTTTTTCACAAACATTTTGCGAAGGGCACATGCATTGTGCCCGGTATTTATAAGGGCAATGGTGCCTACCAGTTCGCCGTCGATCTTTGCTCCCCAAAAATTTCCACCACGATGATGGTAGTTGGCTTCAATATCCAGCAGGTCAGGCTGCGCTTCTATAGTGATGGGTACATTAAATTCAATTTGCTGGATAGGGAGGATCAGGTCGATTATTTCTGTGCAGTCGTCATTGAATACAGGGGCGATAGTTAAATTGACAGTATACATATATTCTCCGTTTTATTTATGTTCAAATATACGTAGTTGAATACATAAGTACAAGATTACCCTGATACTTTTTCCAGAAATCGCTCCTCTTATTAGTTAGCCATTGCTTTTGTGCGTTCTACAAATCTTATCAATTCCAGAGCACTTTCCCCTGCAGTCTGTTTTGAGTTGAAACCTGCAAACTGATACCGGATAATTCCTTTTGCGTCAATAATAAATTTCGTTGGTATACCAGGCATGTCGTACATAAGGTATAGTTTATTTTGCAGACCGGAAGGACCCGTCTCGTCAAAAACGACATGGAAGTTGTAGTGGTTTTTTTTCAGCTGCGCCTTTACGACCTGGGGATAATCTGGAGATGTTTCCCTTGTATCAATAAAAAGGAAGACCACGTCCTGATCGCCAGTGAAGTGATTCATCGCCTTTTCGATACCCGGAAAGCTTTGCTGGCATGGGACACACCAGGTGGCCCAAAAGTCAAGTACAATTACTTTACCTCTAAAATCTGTCAAAGAAACCACTTTCCCTTCGAGATCTTTCAGATGAAACTCCGGCGCCGGCCGGCTGAGTACGGGAATACTATCTTTGGGCATCGGACTTGCATCTGCAAGCCCAAATGAGATCAGGATGATAGTGATCACTGCAATAATTTTTGACGGCATAACTAACTGTTTTATTATATCCATCAAATCTCGCCCTGATTAACCTGAGTTAAAAATCAACTGAATCATAAGTGTTATCATCAGGCTGATAAATAATTGATGTTCTATTTGCTAAGGGATCAGATTTAGAACTTAGACTTCTATATTTATTGGGCGGGATTTTCTGAAAAGCAATAAATTGCAAGAATGAGCCGAAAATAGCCATATGAAGGGTAATATTGTGCTGGAGGTTCCGGGATCAATTATCCAGAACAGATTTATCTTCGGTGCTTAACAGAAACGCCTCTAAACTAAAGTATAGAAGCGTTTCTGTTTTACTGATTTTAACAAGGTGATGTTCCCTGTGAATTATCCTTTAGGTGTTGCTGACGCAACTTTAACCTGTGCTTTTTTGATTTTTCTAGGTGTTCTAGCTTTTGCCGTAGCAGCTGCTGCATTCGTTTCTTTTCCCATTTTTGATTTAGATTATTATAAAGCCGGTCTTTTATGTGCTGACCAACTGCTGCAAGGTACACTAAATAAACAAGCTTTAATTAAAGCTTGCCCTAAACTCCAGTGGGGACAGATTGGTCTTTGCCTTAAACAGCTTGCTAAATGATTGAGGATGCTCAAATCCCAGCTGAAAGGCAATTTCACCAACGGTAAGATCGCTGATAGTCAAAACTTCTTTCGCTTTTTCGATCAGCCTGATGTGGATGTGCTGCTGGGTATTGTGGCCCGTTAGTGCCCGTAATACATCACCTAAATATTTTGGTGAAATATTCAACTTCTCTGCAAGAAACTGAACTGTTGGCAAGCCACGCATCAATGCCGTTTGGTCATTGAAATATGTATCCAGTATCTTATCCAGATTTTCAAGCAAGGCGTTGTGAATTGGCTTCCTGGTGATCGCCTGCCGCTTATAAAACCGCTGACAATAATTCAATAGCAACTCCACCTGTGAGATCAACACGTCCTGACTGACCTCATCTATTGCAATTTCCAGTTCTTCGCCAATACTTTTACCGATAGCACTAATAGTCGCTTTTTCTTTACCAGAGAGGTGTAACGACTCATTTACCGAGTATTCGAAAAACCCGTAAGTTTTAATTTTTGTATCCAGTGGATAATTCCTTAAAAAATCTGGGTGGATCAGCAGCGTAAAACCGGAACTCGCTTCAGCCGTCTCTATGCCAGCTAAGGGTTGACCTGGTGAAGTGAAAAACATCCCTCCTTCCTGAAAATCATAGGTTGTTTGTCCGTATTTCATCCTGCAGCCGGCCGATTCATTATAGGTTATGTTGTATAAATTCATTACAAAGGGTTGTGAAAGCATCTCCTTTGTGATTTCTACCTTGCTGTAGTCAAGCATGCTGATCAGCGGATGCAACGGTTGTGGCAAACCAAAAGCGCGCTGCATTTCCGCTATCGTTTGAAAGACCCGTAATTTATTCTTCTTCTCCATAAAAAATCCTGCCGGTAAATATCACCAAAGATAGCTACCGGCAATTTAAATTTAAATTCCCTGATTAGCGTTAAGCATCTCTCTGATTCCAGATCTGAAAGCTTCATCGCCGTTTTTAAGCCGCTGTGCATACAGGTTTATAGCATCTTCGCCGCAGACATAACGTAAAGTATCCTTACCGTCGGTAGCTGCACCATAAACGACTTCTGCGATCTGTTCTGCAGTTGTAACGTTTTCTCCATGTGCTATAAGGGCCGCAAATTTGCCCATCAAGCTTTCGTAAGCCGGGTGTGAAACCATTACCGAGCGGTCTCCGATTTCCGTTGCTACCAAACCAGGTTCAATGGTTTTAATGCCTACGCCAATTTCAGCCAGTTCGTACGACAAGCTTTCGCTCCAACCCTCGAGTGCCCATTTGCTTGCATCATACATTGAGCTTACTGGAAATCCCATTAAACCAGCAGAAGATCCTGTCGTAATAAACAGACCGGAACCCTTTTCGCGGAAATATGGAATAAATGCCTGAGTTACCCTCAAAACGCCAAAGAAATTGGTTTCCATCTGGCTGACTATCTGCTCTTCTGTAATCGCTTCCAGAACACCCAGCAAAGCATAACCTGCGTTGTTGAAAACTACATCAACAGGGCCTAATGCCAATGCTTTTTGCGCCGCTGCTTTTACCTGTTCCATATTAGTTACATCCAGGGGAAGCAAAGTTATGTTGTCAATAAGGTTCAATTCTTTTTCATTTTCCGGCCTGCGCATTGTAGCGATTACATTCCAGCCTTTCTGTGCAAAATATTTTGCAGTAGCCTTACCTATACCTGCCGATGCTCCTGTAATAAATATTGTCTTTGTCATTCTTTCTTGTGATTAATTGAATGCAAATCTAATCCTGCAGCTTAAAAGCTTTGTGGCTAAACCGGAGCATCTTGTAGCCAAAATGATAAGTATGGATAAATCCGGATTTAAAGTTTACAACGCTGAATATGTTTCCTCGTCTACAGGCTCAAGCCATTCAGGTTTGCCTGCAGTGATGGCAAGATGTTCAAACCAACTGTCTTTTGCAGCACCATGCCAGTGTTTCACACCATCATGCGTCACTACCACATCTCCAGGTTTCAGGAACTATGCAGGCTGACCTTCTTCCTGGTACCATCCTTCACCTCCGGTCACCAATAATAACTGGTAGCCACCACGGTGTATATGCCAGTTATTTCTGCAACCAGGTTCAAAAGTTACATTTCCAACACTAATGTTTATATCAGGGTCTGCTATTAAAGTTTTTAAATAACTTTGACCTACAAAATATTGTGCATAAGCGTCATTTTTTTCGCCGGCGGGAAATATCACACCTTTTTTAACTTCTTCATTTTTTGCCATGGTAGCTTCGAGCCAGAAGATCAATATCGTTCAAAAGGATTGCTGTGTTTCCAATAATATTAACTGAGGCACCATAAACCTCTGCCTTTTTGTACCAGATGAAGCCATCTTTGATGGTATTGAGTTCCTGTGTTTTTCCCCAGCTTCCCCCCATATGAACAAATACGCAGTTTTCAGCGAAAAGCCCTTTCAGTGACTCAACGTTTTTATCTGCCATCCATTTCCACTTGGTACCGGACAGATCGAGTAACTCTTGTTCTTCTTTTACACTGCTGGTTAACGATGTTGCAGGCAATTTTGCCTGAGCGTGTGATACCTGTATGGTTGCAATACAGAGCATCAGTCCGATTATTAGTTTTTTCATTGATTAGATTTTGATAATGATATTTTTAAAGCTACTGTTAACTCACAATACAAATCTATCAGCTAAATGGTCAGAAAGTGTATACATCTTCCTGATAATTATACCATTATTACCGTTGCGCAAAGGATCATGAAATCTGCGATTATTCTTCCCGGCACTATTGAAGAAGAGTCGGCTTAGCTTTCATAAAAAGTATTATGGCAGGAGAATCTTTTATTAAACTACTTTAATTTTCTATTGAAGACTAATCCCGAATTTTGGGATATGGAAAATATAAAAGAAACAGTAGAACGCTACACAGACGCATGGAACAAAAAGACAGCAGAAGAAGTAAAAGCCGCTTTTGCACAGGTCTTAGCGGATACCATCACTTATCAGGACAAGAATACTCCATTGGTAACAGGAATTGATGCATTTGTTGATCTTGTAATGTCCTCTCATGAGAAAATTCCCGGCCGTACCTTTTCCCTATTGACTGAGCCGGAGTATTTCCAACATCATTGTTATTACTCCTGGGGCATCAATATCCCCGGTCTTGGTGAATTTGAAGGCAGGGACTATGCCGAGTATAATGATGAACACAAGCTGACGCAGATTATAGGATTTGTTCCTACCTTGTAGGATGCCGTCTGTTGAACACATATTTGCAAACTTTGCCCTACATGTTAGTCTCAATGCCGAAGAACAGAGGTACATACAGTCTGTTCTTCAGCGTAAGATATTAGACAAGAACAAATTGCTGTTAGAGACCGGTGAGACCTGCCGTAATCTTTATTTCGTAGACAAAGGTTGCCTGCGTGTCTTTAATCGGGATAAGGAAGGTTTGGAGCATAATGTTCTGTTTTGCCCTGAAAACTGGTGGGCGGCAGACATGACAAGTTTTTCGGGTCAGGTGCCAGCCTACTATAATATCGCCGCTCTGGAAACTACAGAACTATTTTATTTCAGTTACCAGGCTTTGGAGCAATTGTATATTGATGTGCCCAAAATGGAGCGCTTTTTCAGAATACTCGCCCAAAATGGTTTCAGTTTATATCAGCGCCGCGTTAACGCAATCATCTCCAGATCTGCCGAAGAACGCTATTTGCAGTTCCAGCAGCTTTACCCTAAACTTGAACAGCGTATAACCCAAAAACACATTGCCTCGTATTTGGGTATTACTCCTGTTTTTTTGAGCATGATCCGCAGGAGGAACGGGTAGCTACTGTGACATTTATCACAAGTACTTTGCTTTAAATGTCCTTGTCAGTTCTAAATAACTTGCCGGATGTTTGTCCGTAAATATTTAGATACCATGAGATTAAACAATAAAATAGCCGTTATTAGCGGCGGCACTAGTGGCATAGGTCTTGCCATTGCCAAAAGTTTTGTCGAAGAAGGCGCAGAAATCTTCGTTTTCGGAAGAAGAAAAGATGCCTTGGATGAGGCTGTTAGAATTATTGGCGGCAGTGTTACAGCAATACAGGCGGATGCCTCAAAACTTACAGACCTTGATCATGTCACTGATGTGGTCAAAAAAGCAAAAGGTAAAGTAGACATATTAGTATCTAACGCAGGTTTTACTGAGCAAGTACCACTTAGTCAAATTACAGAGGATCACTATGACCGCACATTTGATTTAATGGCAAAGGGACCGCTTTTCCTTACTCAAAAGATGCTCCCGCTAATGCAGAGCGGAGGTTCGATCATACTCGTTGCATCAGCAATGCATTATATGGGACTTGCAAATCACTCCACCTACGCTGGTGCTAAGGCGGCGTTACGGTCATTTGTCCGCACCTGGGCCGCAGAGTTTAAAGACAATGGCATTCGTGCCAATATTTTAAGTCCTGGGCCATTTCCAACAGCAATCATGGAGGCGCAGGCAGCCAGCCCGGAAGATCTTGCCCTGCTCCATTCGCATTACGCGGATTACGTTCCAATGCTCAGGCTTGGACGAGTTGAAGAGGCCGCATCAGCCGCGGTATTTCTTGCCTCAGATGAAAGCTCTTTCATGACAGGATCTGATTTGGTTGTAGATGGGGGGATAAGCAATATTTAATATCCCGTTTTTGGAACCTTCCTATCCAATGAGCCCGGTAGTTGGCCGGGCTCATTCTATAAGATTTAACGGTAATATCTTATTAAGGGAATTTAATGTTCTCCGACACTGCAAGTTATTTCTGAACCGACTGGCTTCTTACGCGACTCAATGTTTCTCTGGAAACACCCAGGTAGGAAGCGATCATATGCAAAGGAATACGATAAAACATGTCCGGAAACTGTTTCATGAAATTCTGATACTTTTCTTCTGTGTTTAAACTGATGGCATTGATGATCCTCTTTTGAAAGGCATCATAGCTCCTTGCTAAAAGGCCGTCTATGAATTTTTTTAAGTTGGGTATTGTAGTCAGCAGACGATCAAAATCAAGCTTATCAATTAAGATGACCTCACAATTTTCCATAGCATCTATATTATATTCAGACGCTTTGTCATTATTATAACTTTCGCGGTCGCTGATCCACCAGTTTTCTACTGCAAATCTTATAATATGCTCAGATCCATCGTCTCCAACCTTGTACATGCGGAGGCAACCTTTTACAACAAAACAGTTGTTGTGGCATACATCCCCTGCCTGAAGAAGATATTGTCTTTTTCTGATCTTTTTTTCAATGGAAACCGCCCGAACCGCATTTATCTCGTCAGCAGTAAGATTCGCTTTCTCCTTTAGATATTTTTCGAACTCTTCAAACATACTGTTCCCTTTTAACAAAAGTATTCAAAATCGTTCGGATGGCAATTCCCCCCTATAAACATGGTATAGATGTGACCAAATCTGGACTTCATCCAGCTGATTCTGGTACTGAAAAATAGTTTGAAGACTGGCCCATGCCGTAAGTGACTTTAGGAAATGAGATCGTTAATCAATAATTTTGTCCGTAATAATATAGCTGCCAATTTTTAATTGAAAGACTGCCTGAACTCCAAAGGCGAGAGCTTTGTCTTAGTCTTGAAAAGTTTGCTGAAAGATTGTGAATGTTCGAAGCCCAGTTCATAAGCAATTTCCGAAACGGATAGATTTGTCATCGATAATTTTTCTTTGGCTCTTTCTATGATTGCATTCTGAATGTATTGTTGCGTATTTAGTCCTGTCAATGAACTCAACATATCACTCAAATAGCGTTGCGATAGCTGCAACTCTGTACTGATGTATTTCACGGATGGCAAACCGTTTTTCAAACTTTTTTCACCTTCAAAATAAATATGCAGAAGATTGTCCAGAGAAGTTACGATGTCGTGATTAATTGCTTTTCTTGTAATGAATTGCCTGTTGTAAAAACGATTGCTGTAATTTAATAACAACTCTAATTGCGACACCAAAACGTCCTGGCTGAAATTGTCAATATTGTTGTGTAGTTCATTGGCTATAATAGCAAATAAACTGGCTATAATCTCTTTTTCTTTGGCTGATAAAAACAAGGCTTCTGATACATCGTAAGAGAAAAAGCCATATTGATTTATTGTGGCTCCTAAAGGATAATTCCTTATAAAGTCCGGGTGGAAATACAAAGCGATTCCCTCATAGCTTTCAATGTCTTCTGGTGGATAAACGATTTGTTTAGGCTTCAGAAATGCCAGTCCGCCTTCTTCAAAATCGTAATACGCTTGTCCATATTTTATTTGTCCGATGAATGTCGGTTTGAAGGAAACTTTATAAAAATCGAAGCTTGTTTTTTGTCCTCTTGGAAACACGTCAATTGAAACATTATTATAATCAACCAATGCAATCAATGGATGCAATGGCGCAGGAAGTCCCAATATCCGCACAAGTTGCGATATACTTTTTATATGATTTATGTTAGCTTGTCGTTGCATTTTCCTGGTTACAAATGTAATCACTTTGTTATGGGCGGGGTATAACAATGTTTGTGTAAGTTTTGTAAGCAAGTCTAATAGCTTGCCCACAAAACTTATTATTGCTCATACGTTGCTTCTACTTACTATCTGTCTATTTGTTTTTCTAAAACTTCGGGATAGCGGTCGCCTACAAGTGTAATTCCATTTACTGTTGTTTCAATTTTCGTAAGTTCATCGGCTGTTAATACAATAGTTGCACTGCCAATATTTTCATCCAAACGATTTAGTTTTGTAGTTCCTGGTATTGGCGCTATCCAGGGCTTTTGAGCTAAGAGCCAAGCCAGTGCTAACTGTCCGGTTGTAACATTTTTTTGCTTAGCGATCCCGGAAAGCGCATCCACTAAAACCAGATTGGCTTGTATGTTTTCTTCGCTGAAACGGGGAATGATATTTCTCCGGTCTACATCCGCTAATTTGGACTTTATAGAACCTGTGAGAAAGCCTTTGCCCAATGGGCTGAACGGAACAAAACCAATTTCTAACTCTTCTAAAGTTGGTATGATCTCGTTTTCTGGTTCGCGCCAAAACAAAGAATATTCACTTTGCAATGCTGAAACAGCTTGAATTGAATGTGCCTTGCGAATAGTCTTCGCACTAGCTTCCGATAAACCAAAATATTTTACTTTACCCTCTTGAATCAGGTCTTTCACTGTTCCTGCAACATCTTCTATCGGAACATTCGGGTCCACCCTATGTTGATAAAGTAAGTCAATATAATCTGTTCTTAACCTTTTTAAAGATGCTTCGACTACCGATCTTATGGTTTCGGGTCTGCTGTCCAAACCTGTTGTTGGTCTGGCATCTTTACATCCAAATTTCGTTGCTATTACAACATCTTTTCTAAGAGGTTGTAATCCTTCGCCAACAAGTTCTTCATTGGTATAAGGTCCGTAAGCTTCTGCGGTATCAAAAAATGTAATACCTCTTTCAACTGCGTTACGTAAAAGTGCAATGGCCTCTTTCCTTTCAAGTCCTTTGCCGTCCAAAAAGTTTAAGCCCATACAGCCAAAACCCAGTGCGGATACTTCTAATCCGCTATTCCCTAATTTCCTCTTTTGCATAATTGTAATTTGAATTGTTTCTGAAACTGAATAGATTTCAAGTACAAACTTCTTGATTGCCGTACTGGAAAAAGTAGTTCAACTGGTATTTGTTGTAGTCCAATTTTCATTCGTTATTATACATTTTAAAGGAATCCGCGACAGCGATTTCCATTGAGGGCATTGAATTTAGCGGTATATATGACCTTTTCAACAATGCAAATTGACCTTTCCAACAAAAATATACTCTTCCACAAGCCCGACATTTGAATCAGTTTAAAATGAACATGATTACAATGAAAACAATCGATCAAATTTATATCAATGGCGAATTCGTTACAACACATGGTAACGAGACTCTGAAATTATTAAATCCTGCAACAAATGATGTTATCGGTACGGTAAGACATGCCGATGAGGATGGAAACGAAGTTGAATTTTCTGCAGCTCAGCTTAAAGTGCATAACTGTTAGGCCGGCATCATAATGATGTCATAACATGATTTGATTGCAGCTTTACCATCAAAATTTATATTTTTGGCGTCTTGTAGATTTAATCACAATACACAATTCATGAACATTATTAGCCGTAAAATCAGATCCCGCTTTTCAAACCTTATCCTCAGATCACTGTTTATCATTTCGCCTTTTGCATCTTTCGCACAGCATACCAGCTACAATATTGAGAAGCTTGGTGCCAGAGGAGACAACAAGACTGTAAATACCAATATTATCAATCAGACGATCGCCAAATGTGCCCAAGAAGGTGGTGGTACGGTGATTGTACCTCAGGGTGTCTTTCTTACTGCTACGCTCTATTTGAAAAACAATGTAAATCTCCATTTGAACAAGGGAGCGGTTTTGAAAGGCGTATCTGATATAGCGCTTTATCATTCCTTTGTTCCTGAAACAGACCTCTCAAAATATAGTACAATAAGCACAACCGGGAATAATTCAAATAGTGCCTACGATACCGTGTGGATGAAGGCATTGATAATCGCGCAAGGCATAAGTAAGGCAACAATTTCAGGAGAAGGACATATTGACGGCGACCATGTTTTTAACAGTAAGGGCGAGGAAGGCATGCGCGGTCCGCATACCATCGTGATAGCAAACTGCAAAGACCTGAGATTTGAAAACATTACTATTGAAAAAGCTGCTAATTATGCTGTGCTCGCCTACGACCTGCAAAATTCAGTTTTCCAAAACGTAAAAATTCAACAGGGCTGGGACGGAATCCATATCCGCGGCGGCAAAAATATACTTTTGAAACAATGTGACCTGCAAACCGGTGATGATGCCGTCGCTGGCGGGTTTTGGGAAAATTTCCAGGTGCAGAACTGCAGTATCAATTCAGCCTGCAATGGGATCCGAGTGATTATGCCTGTAAATGGATTTTTCGTAAACAATTCCCGTTTTACTGGTCCTGGAAGATACGCACACCGTACTTCCGGCGCAGAGCATCGTACCAATATGCTGGCAGGCATCTATATTCAGCCAGGAGGCTGGGGTTTGGTGAAGGGCGATATTGAAGGTGTCCGTATTTCGAACCTGAAAATGCATAACATGAATAATCCGTTTATCTTTGAATTGCATAAAGGAAATAATGCACAAGACATTGTTGTTGAGAATATAAATGCAGACTCCATCAAAAACCCTATCGCTATACACAGCGACAGCGGATACAATTACAAGAGCGTTCTCTTTAAAAATGTATCGATTCATTATATCACTCATTCCAACACAGCTGCACCATGGGCTTTAGGAGCATCCAATGTTGAGCAGCTGCGGTTAGAAAATGTTAAGTTCTATGCCAGTGGTGTTAAACCGAAAACCGCTATACAACTTAAAAACATAAGTACTCCTACGTTTTCCAAAACGAATATTTACAGTGCCGATCACACAGAAGAGGTAAATGCTGAGAGCAGCGGAATGATAAAATCCAACTAAAATCAATCTATGAGCATATAATTTCTTCGCTTGTTGAAAAGTTTTTCTACTCGATTTACATTATTATTTTAGTTTTGATCTATAGGAACGACCAGCTTATCAGACATATACCACAGCCAACTCGGATATGTATATTAGGGCAGACCTACCAACGGTATTCAACGCAATACGCAAAACAAACCGACAGGAAAAACAAGACACCAAATATATGTTAGGACTCAGAACAACAATTTATAAAGTTGGAGACATTCAAAAAGCAACAGAATGGTACTCAAAAGCATTTGAAACAAGCCCTTATTACAACGAACCTTATTATGTCGGCTTCAATATTCAAGGATATGAATTAGGACTTCAACCAGAAGAAAATCCGACTTTGGATAAAACTGAGAGTGTAGTTTCATATTGGGGTGTAGAAAATATCCAGGAAACTTTTGAGCGACTTGTTGAATTAGGAGCAACCGAGAATGAAAAGCCATACAATGTTGGCGAAGATATAATGACCGCAACAGTCAAAGATCCATTTGGAAATGTTATTGGCTTAATTTACAATCCGCACTTTCGACTAAAAGACTAGGCAATGGCTTCTGAACAAAATTTTCTGGACTTTGTTGTGGCACAGATAAATTATTTATTAAACCAACCATTTCGGGAAGAGAATTTATAGGTAATGTTGTTGAAGCACCACCATATGAAGGAGCAAAACCAGGTTTTTTGATAGGAGAAGAAATAGAAGACAGTGATTGGCTAAGTGAACTGGTCACAATTTAACTCAAAGAATTACCATCACCAAAACCAAAATCCAGGAAGTTATACCCATATCCAGAAGGTTTACTGCACCCTGAACACTTATTTTGCATATGAATAAAGCAGCAGAAAAATGAAACCTCTACAGACCAGGTGGTGGTCATTGAACTATACAGATCAGGACTGCCAACTTTCTGGAATAACTTGGTTGTAGTATAATGATCACCACTCTATATTGATCTATCGATGCAGATTACCACATCAACAACGCTAAAAGCAAAATATGCTACAAAAATAATATTTTTAGTCTGTGGACTGGGTATTTCGAGCTGGGCTCCAATGGTTCCATATGCTAAAGAGCGCCTTCATCTAAATGACAGCAATTTGGGCATACTCCTTCTGATGCTTGGTCTTGGCGCTATCGCAACGATGCCACTGAGCGGAATACTTGCCCATCGATACGGCAGCAGAAAAGTCATTTTAGTAGCTGCAATTGTAATGGCAGTTATGCTGCCTCTACTCCTTTTAATAAACTCTGTGATAGTCATGGGCATAGTCGTTTTGATTTTCGGTTCTGCTGTCGGCACCCTTGATGTAGCAATGAATTCGCAAGGCGTCCAAGTAGAAAAAATGTCGCCAAATCCTATCATGTCATCATTACACGGCTTATTCAGTGTCGGAGGTTTACTTGGGTCATTGGGTCTGGGATTTTTAATGAAATTAGGCCTGAGCCCTGTAACTGCGGCTGTAGCAATTGCTGTTTTGCTGATTGTTATAGTTGCATGGAAATATAAAGACCTGCTTACAATTGAAATGGAACATTCAGCGGCACAGGATAATCCAAGTAAGACGATCGAAAAATCTTATATATGGCTCAATAAATACGTGATTTTCCTTGGACTAATGTGTTTTGCTGTGTTTTTATCTGAGGGTGCAATGCTGGACTGGAGCGCAATTTTCTTACGTGAAAACAGGAATATCGAAGAGTCACTTACCGGGATAGGTTATGCAGCTTTCTCTGTTGCAATGGCAACGATGAGATTGGTTGGAGATAAACTAGTAGCAAGGTTTGATGGAAAATCAGTTGTTGTAACCGGGTGTATCATTGCGGCATCAGGATTGCTGCTGGCAGTTTTTGCACCCTGGCTTTCCGCATCGTTGCTGGGCTTTATCCTGCTAGGATTGGGCGCCGCCAATATTGTTCCCATATTCATCAGCGAGGCGGGGACAATTAAAGATGTTCCTGCAGCACTGGCTATTCCTGCGATAACAACTATCGGATATGCCGGTCAGTTAGCGGGACCAGCAATTCTTGGATTTATTGCACACACGTTTTCTCTAGATTCAGCCTCCTGCTTTATTGCCAGTTTGTTATTTTTGGTTGCTATTCTTTACGGCTGCAAACGAAAGATCGCTTAGTCCTTTGTTGGCTGTTAAAACACCCAATTCTTCATTCCATGCTTACCGGTTTTTTACTGTTCTGCCAATCTTTGCAAGTATATCGGTTGAAATGAATTAAATAACTATCAATTTATTGCGCTGCATTCAGTCCTGTGTGAGGGTTCCAAACCCAATCGCTTACATTTCACATACCACAGATATTAATTCACGAAAATTTAAACAAATAAATTTCCCGTCAGTTTACCATTCCATACGAGGCCTCATGAAACGCTATAGAATTAGAAAGATGGCCAGCCTTTATGAGACTTGCGTAAACATAAACGGGTTTACAAAACCCCGTATCGCAGACAATGGAAAATTATAACTATGGGAACACCAAAAAAACAAAACCGGCAGCCCGGCATCGAGGCAGAAATGAATCCGGCACCAGAATATATAAGAAAGAATTACACCGGTTCTAACAAACTGGTAGATAAAGTTGCCTTAATTACAGGAGGAGACAGTGGCATAGGACGTGCTGTCAGTGTACACTTTGCCCGTGAAGGTGCCGATATTGCCATTGTTTATCTCGACGAGGATATAGATGCCGAAGAAACCAAACGATTGGTTGAAGCTGAAGGAAAAAAGTGCCTTCTGATCAAAGGAGATGTTAAGAAGGCCAGGTTTTGTAAAAAAGCAGTAAAAGATACGGTCTCAAAACTCGGAAAACTAAATATTCTGGTCAATAATGCCGGCATGCAATCACCACAAAAAGACCCGAAAGCGATTGACGAAAAGCAGTTGGATGATACCTTTCGTACCAACATTTTTGCCTACTTCCATTTCGCTAATGAGGCTTTGGAATACCTGAATGAAGGTGACTGTATTATCAACACCACTTCTGTGACAGCTTACCGCTCCTCGCCCAACCTGATCGATTATTCCTCAACCAAAGGGGCGATTACCAGTTTTACCCGATCGCTGGCTACAAACCTGACGGATAAAAATATCAGGGTCAATGCGGTGGCACCAGGACCGGTTTGGACACCATTAATTGTAGCCACCTTCGATGAAGAAAAAATAAAAGATTTTGGCAGCGAAACCGCGATGAAGCGGGCCGGTCAACCCTCAGAACTTGGACCTGCCTACGTGTTTCTGGCATCAGACGATGCCTCATTTATAACCGGGCAGGTTATTCATGTAAATGGCGGCGAAGTTGTAAATGGATAAAAAACGAAACTACCTCAAGAAAACCAATATGAACGAACAAGACAAAATTACCAGACGGCAGGTGATTACGGGTTTAGGAACCACGCTGGCCGCAGTAGCAGTATCTCCGGTATTAGGAAGTACAAACATTGGCACCAATGCTTATGATGGTGCGGCAAAAATCAGTGACCCCACAACACTGTACCCTAAAGCTCCATTTAAAAGCCAGCCACAGCCATGGCCTGGCCTACAAAGTAAAATGGACCCGGTACCTGATTGTGGTGAAACCAGCTATAAGGGTTCTGGGAGATTAATGGGCCGGAAGGCTTTGATAACCGGGGGCGACTCTGGGATGGGTCGCGCGGCAGCAATTGCCTACGCCCGGGAAGGTGCAGACGTGGCAATTAATTACTATCCTACTGAGGAGCAGGACGCCAAGGAGGTGATTGCGCTGATCAGAAAGGAAGGCCGCAAAGCCATTGCCATTCCCGGCGACTTACGCAGCGAAGAATTTTGTAAACAATTGGTTCAAAAAGCAATCAGCGGATTAGGTGGGTTAGACATTATTGTTAATAATGCAGGACGTCAGCAATCTGTTAATTCCCTTACCGATCTCAGTACCGAAGAGTTCGATGCAACCATGAAGACAAACATTTATGCGCCTTTCTGGATCATTCGCGAAGCCTTGCCTCATTTACCAGCCGGCTCCGCAATCATTGGCACCACTTCCGAACAAGCATACGATCCTTCTCCTGATCTCTATGCCTATGCACAAACGAAAGCGGCTACCATGAATTATGTGAAATCACTGGCTAAACAACTTGGTCCTAAAGGCATCCGCGTAAACGGAGTTGCTCCAGGTCCTATCTGGACAGCATTACAAATCAGTGGAGGTGCTCAGCCAGAAAAACAGCAGATGTTCGGTAGCTGGACAATGCTTGGACGACCAGGGCAGCCTGCAGAATTGGCTTCTATTTATGTACAACTAGCAGCAGCGGATGCCAGCTTTGCAACCGGCCAAATTTATGGTGCATCAGGCGGTGTAGGACAACCTTAATCAGTTCATATGAAAAAACTACTTCTTATTGCAGCAGTTTGCAGCGGCTTTGCTGCAAAAGCGCAAATCCCACAGCCCGATCCTGATACTACCACCAGACATTTCCTGGTCGTAGCTAGTATCAAGAACTTACAGGAAATCAGCGCCGGTGAGCAGGCGTTCAAAAAGGCAAAACGTGCAGAAATTAAAGCTTTTGGACAAATGATGGTTAAAGATCATGGTGCGGCCGAAAAGCAATTGCTGCAACTTGCCGAAAAACGTAACATAGCATTACCTGCTGCTGCAACTGGCGGCATTAAGGCAGATCCTTTGCTTGGAAATGCGCCCGATTTTGATTCGGCATATGTACACGCCATGTCTGCAGGGCACCAAAATACGGTACAGGTCTTCCAGAACTATGCAACTACGGGAAAGGATCCAGCGGTTAAAGCCTGGGCGCAGCAAATGTTGCCAAACCTCAAAATGCATTTGGAACATATCAAAGCATTAGAAAAATAGTGTATTCATCAACAATATACCCTCATCATCAAAAACTGGTGAGGGTTTATTTTTGACAGGCCTAACTACTACCTCTATATCCGCTACATAGGAACATGGTGAGAAGAATTGAGTTACCTGTTGCTATGTGCGGCGGTATATCTCAGGTAAAAATCAAAAGAATGGCGACTTATACGGTAAAGTGGCGAGGTTTATACTTTTTAAAATTTTTCTAAAAACAAACCAGGAATTTCCAGATTATAATCTTTTATAGAACAAGCTTATGAAGACTAAAGAAAAGAAATCAGCAAATAAAAAGGGCGACAAGAAGTGGTCTGCTGACGTAACGGAAAATAGTGACGCGATGGATCTGAAAGAAAATATATTCGAGTCCAAGAGCGCTGTCAAAATCGCAAAATCTCTGAAAGAATCAGCAGAAAACAGTGAAAGAAGAAAATCAGGCCCCTACCGTTCCGCAATGTCTATGCTTACCTTTTATATTAACAGAGCTGGGAAAAACTTACCGGCCGCCCAGAAAGAAGTGCTGGAAAATGCGAAGGATGAACTCCGTAAAGCTTTTGGCAGGGAGCCGGACAAGAAAAAATAACCCATTACTGGAGAATATTAACTTACCCGGCACTCTGTAATTTTGATCTGGTAAAAAATGAGCCAGTTCACAATTTATTTCCTTCCAACCAGAGGAAACTGCGTAACCCATAAAGTGGTACAGCCATAGGGAACTAGCATGATTTCTTCTTCCTGCTGGCTACTTTCCAGTCCATAAATATGGCTGTAAGGAAGCGGACCTGCCATATCATTATAAATCTTCCAGGAAGGTATACGTTTACCCTTGGTTTTGATCATTATCGGCGCATTCTCCTGATTCCAGGGATATAGGCTCTTCTTGCCGGTATTCACCACTTTGAAATACTCATTCAGTTTTTCGTTGCTCACATCATACAGCCCGTAATTCCATGGTGTTGCAGGCAGTACCTCTGTATACGATGTTCCGTATGTAGCCGGATCTTTGGTATTTTCAACCTTCCGGGAATCCTCGCCAATTTTCAAAGCGTAGGTAATTGGCCCGCGTTCAATAGCCATGGAGTTTTCGTACCATTTGCTTTTTGCAATATGCATAGGCAGCACCAATTCTACGACATCGCCGGATTTCCACAACCTTTCTACCTGTACTACCTGATTCCCGGCTGGTTCCGAAAAAGCCTGACCATTCACTTTGATGATCGCTTTTGTACACCAGTTAGGGATACGGAGATGCAAGGGAAACTTCAGCTGTTTACTAATGCTAAGGGTAAACCTGATACTTTCATCAAAGGGATAGTTGGTTTCCTCGGTAATGGTAACAGGCACATCTCCTACCTTTGCAGTAACCTCGCTTGGTGAATAAATGAGGGCTGCAATACCCTTGTCGGGTGTCAGATACCAAAGGTTTTGCGTAAACTTTGGCCAGCCCTGGTGCATATTGGATGTGCAGCAAGGATAACCTGTCAACAAGCCATAGCAGATATCTGTGCCACCATGGTTGTCGCCAAAATTATGCATCTGCCGGGTCAGCATCACCTGGTTGGCCTGCTGGAAATACTGATGGGTAGCAAAGTCATCAGAGATTTGCGTAGGCAATGCATTGAATGCAATTCTTTCCAGTTGGTCAGCATAATCAACATCGCCGGTAACCTGCACTGAACTTTCTATCGTAAACATCATTTCCACAGCAGAACACAGTTCAGAACCCTGGGTAGGGTTATTGCCATGTAAGGCTTCATCCCCGCCATACATTCCGTTGGCAAAGCCATCATAGGTACGTATATCGTTAAGGCCTTTTTTCATAGCATCCAGGTATCGCTTCTCCGGATGGGCCTGGTAATAAATCAGGGGCTCTTTCATTCCTTCAGCCAGATTAACGGTATGAATGCTACCCATCTGCTGCAACATGTTAGTGTTTGCAAAGGCATTGGTAAAATCAAAGGACTGTTTGTGGATCAGGTCTCCAAGCTCCAGCAGGAATTTATCACCCGTGATATTATAGAGCCAGTAGACTACCATCAGGTTATCTCCGCCCCGGTATTTTGCCCAGTAGGTCCAGTTATCCAGCGGTTTTGAGGGGAGTTCCTTCAGCTGGTATTTGAAGTAATTGGTCATGAGGGTGATCACCCTTTTATCACCGGTGGCAGAATAATACTGCTTTAAAACTTTGAGCATCACCATCTTTGGCCACCAATCGCGACTATTATCGCGCTGCAAGCCTTCTTCCTCCGGGTAATCTTTTGACGGTCCAAAGTATCCATCGGCAGTCTGGCTTTTGAGCGACCATTCCACCCAGGGCTTAACCTTGGCGATGAGCTCCTTGTCGTTCAAGATATAAGCGAGTGGCAACAGGCCGTCAATCCAGTAGGGGCCACGCTCCCACTGATCGCCGTCACCGCCCAGCCAGCCGTTCCTCTGGTTCATCAGGGGATAAAGATTATCAAGGTTGCCTGTTGCACCATTTTTCTGTCGGATCAGCATTTCCTGCAGCCAGCCTTTGGCCCTGATGGCACCCAGCGGTAATTCTTGATAAGGTGCGGCTATTAAACCGGCTTTAGGCGGGGTATATTGTGCAAATGCGCCAGTGGCGGCAAAAAGTAGCGGAAGTATATAGCGAACTTTCATTTTATCATCTATTTTGTAGCGGCCTGATCGTATGTTCTAAGCAGATCCGGAAATATCGTCAGTCTTAATTCGGTGGTGCCCAGTGCTCAACAATGTTATCCATTTAATCGAGGCAAAATCGGCTTTTTTAGCTATCCAGGTCAAACTTAAATATAAAAATGTTAGTTACAACACGTGTTGTGGGTATATTGAGATATCCTTAAAAGTTTAAAACGTCCTTCATAGTGTATCTTCGTGATCAACAGCCTAAACCAGGGCTTTTAAAGAAATTCATCAATTGTAACCGGTGCCAATTTTAATAAATAAAAGTTTGGATCCTATGCGGTATTGGCTAAGAACCCCTAATTCTGAAGTTCATCAATAAGAATGACAAGATTGTTCCGCGCCTTGGTTGAGGTTTTTACAGCTCCATGTAGGGTCTGTGTGCAATGGGCCCTACATCCTCTTCATATTTGGCTGAACTATCACTACTACGTACCATTAACATTGATTGTGAGAAAGAATCAAAAAATTATTGAAATGTACTCAAAACCGCTTTGATGACGGGATAGGTATCTCCGTTATCGGTGAATTAGAACTGGTATCCAAATTAAAAAGCCTCATCCGTCAGCTCCTTATTAACCATTGCACCAGCGAAACCGCCACTGTAAACAGAATTTGAAACAGCACGCATCATCGACGAATTATCACCACAGGCATAAATACCTTTTACGGTCGTTTTTTGAAAATTATCGACAGCAATGTATCCATGTTCGGTGAGTTCGCAACCCAGAAAGTTCGGAAGGTCTGAATGCTGAGCAAAAGGTATTGCAGCATACAATGCACTGTAATTTACCCTGCTCCCATCATCAAAAATCACATGACTCAGCTGACCATTTTCATGCTGTATTTCAGTTATATTAGTTTCTAGAATCTCAATATGATTTTTATTCAACTTTACGAGATCTTCCCCATTAAAATCAGCCTTGCCCATAGTTAAAATTGTAATATCTTTTGTCAGATTATTGACCAGCGAGGCCAGGTGAACTGCTTTTGCTCCATTTGCCAAAATCCCAGTTTTTTGATTCCTTAGCTCAAAGCCGTGACAGTAAGGACAATGAACTACAGATATCCCCCAGCATTCTGCAAATCCTTTAATATTGGGCATTTGATCCTTGATCCCTGTTGCAAAAATCAATTTCTTTGCCTGAAAACTTCTGCCCTCCTTAGTAGAAATAACAAATCCATTTTCAACCTCTTTACCACTGGTAACCAAGTCATTTAAAAACTGAACACTATCATATTTTAATACTTCCGCTCTGGCTTTCGCAGCAATAACTACCGGCTCCACCCCATCCTGAGTAAGAAAATTATGGGAATGGGGAGTTTGGCGGTTACAAGGTAACCCACTGTCGATAATCAAAACACTTCGCGATGAGCGCCCCAATGCCATCGCTGCTGATAAGCCTGCATAACTGCCGCCTATAATAATTACTTCGAAATTGTTAAGTTCTGTCATAGTTTAAATACTTTAGTAACTTTCAGGAGCGCATTTAAAATCGATGAAAGCTGACTACAAAGATACATTGCCTAAGCAATAATGCAACATTGTAGCAAATAAAACTATTTTGATGTAGATCAATGTGCAGCTGAATGTTGTCCGTTAGCTTCGCAAAATATTTTATTTTATGTCATCACCATCAAACTTGCAAAGGGAAAACTTAGATCAGGAGCACAACCTCACAAAAACACTGATCACTATCTTCAGTATCATTTTCCTCGAATTTTTGATCATGGGAATATCTTTGGGAATTATACCCTTATATGTCCATGATACTTTGAAATTCAGCAATGTGATCGTGGGTCTGGTCATCGGTCTGCAATATGCTGCTACCCTACTTACACGTCATTTCGCTGGTAAGATGGCTGATACAAAGGGTGGTAAAAAGTCAGTAGTTATGGGTATCTATTTATCTGCTTTTTCAGGGTTCTTCTGCCTGGCATCTTACTGGTTGAAGATCACTCCTATGGTTAGCCTGATATCCCTTTGCCTCGGAAGAATATTGTTGGGCATTGGCGAGAGTTATCTTGTCATCGGCATTTTCGCCTGGGGATTTTCATTGGTAAGTTCAAAAAACGTAGGAAAAGTAATGGTGTGGAACGGAATGGGAATGTACGGCGGTATGGCTTGTGGTGCTCCTTTAGGCATTTGGCTGACATCAGCATTCTCTCTACCAATAGCTTTTTCAGGGATTATCATTTTTCCGGCACTTAGTTATGTAGCTATGTCGTTTCTTAAATCAGTCCCTATTCCCATGAATGTGCCGAGGCTTCCTTTTTACAAAGCAGTACATCTGGTCTGGCAATCTGGAAGCGGACTTGCACTGGCAAGCATCGGATTTGGTGGAATTGCGTCTTTCATCACCTTGTATTTTATTCAGCGTTCCTGGGAAGGCGCATCTTTGGCACTCACCGCATTTGGAGCCGGATACATAGTTATGCGCCTGTTCTTTGCACATTTCCCGGATAAGTTTGGAGGAGCGAGAGTTGCGATGGTTTCACTCTTGATTGAAATTGTGGGACAGTTATTGATCTGGAAAGCGCCCAATGCTTTTGCAGGTATAGCTGGTGCAGGGTTAACTGGAATAGGAATGTCATTAGTTTTCCCTTCGTTTGGATTAATAGCGGTGAAAAAAGTAACTACCGAGAACCGTGGAATGGCCATGGCTGCCTACAATGCATTTTTCGATCTGGGTGTAGGTTTAACCGCCCCTGTGGCTGGCTTGGTTGCAGGATCAGGCAATTACAGCAACATCTATATTCTTGGCGCTGTTGCTGCCGCATTGAGTGCACTGCTGGCTTATTTCGAGTACAAAAAAGGTATAGCGGAAGAAAGGCAAACTGAACCTAAACTTGCGTAGATTTACAGGATGGCAAAAGCGGCACTGGCAGAATATATCAATAACATCGTTCAGCTCACAGAAGAGCAGCTGCAGCTTGCTCTATCCTATTTCAAACCTTCTTTTCATAATAAATTTGAACATTTGGTGAATGAGGGCATGGTTTGTCAATACATAAACTTTGTGAACAAGGGTTGCCTGCGTATCTATTTTTTGCGTGAGGACGGACAGGAAACAACTCGTCATTTTGCATTTGAAAACCAGTTTGCAACTGGCCTTGCAAGTTTTATTACAGAGAAGCCATCCTTCGAGAACATACAGGTTATGGAAGACAGTGACTTACTGCGTATCTCTCGCAAGGACTTCTATTACCTCCTGAATGTCATTCCCGCCTGGGAGAAATTTTACAGATATTATCTGGAAAACGCCTATATCAACAATCTTGAAATCTTTCATCGTGAGGTGACCAAAGATGCAGAATTACGCTATAAAGAACTCCTTGCCCGCAATCCGGAGGTGGTAAGAAGATTGTCTAACAAAGTCGTCGCTTCGTATCTTAACATGTCTCCGGAAACGCTTAGCCGGATGAAGTCAAGATAATCTTTGAATATCTTACTTATTGATTTGAATATCTTTAATCCCCCATTACAGGGGGCCATAACTTTGTTCCATCATCCTGAGCACACAGGAAGAAATAAGGATAAATAATATGGCAAACGAAAAAGTATGGCTCATTACCGGAGCCGGACGCGGAATGGGCGTAGATATTACTAAAGCAGCATTAGCTGCCGGGCATAAAGTTGTAGCGACAGGCCGCAACGAGGATAAGGTGGCGAAAGCACTCGGAGATTCTGAAAACTTATTTGTATTACAGCTGGATATAACTGATCATATCCAAGCAGAGGCGGCTGTCAAAGCAGCTGTAGATCATTTTGGCAGAATTGACGTTCTGGTAAAGAATGCAGCGAACTTTTACGCTGGTTACTTTGAAGAACTTTCAATGGAGCAAATAGAATTACAGGTTGGTACAAGTTTATTTGGGCCTATGAAGGTAACCCGTGCGGTTTTGCCTGTGATGCGTAAGCAGTTATCAGGACATATCATCAGCATATCTTCTACTGCCGGATTAATTGGATTTGAATTTGGTACGGCCTATGCTGCAGCAAAATTTGGTCTTGATGGCTGGATGGAATCACTTCAGGCTGAGGTAAAGCCTTTTGGCATAAACACAACCATTGTTAACCCCGGCTTTTTCCGTACAGAATTATTGACTGCAGAGTCAACTAACTATGCTGAAAACCCTATCAAAGATTATGAAGAGCGCAGAGCACAACAAATGGTTTTCTGGAAGGGGGCTAACGGGCAGCAGGCAAATGATCCGGCTAAACTCGCTGAAGCCCTAATGACTATTGCTCAGGAGGAAACACCTCCCCTACGTTTCATCGCAGGAGAAGATGCAGTAGCTACTGCCGACTTGGTGGCTAAAACACTCAAAAAACAAACCGAAGCTTATAGGGAGCTGTCTTCTGCATTGGCATTTGATAAGTAACAGATCAGACTGAAATCACAGAAGCCGTAGCACAACTAAGTGCTACGGCTTCTGCTTTTGTAAACGCTGCAGAGCTGTTAAATACTGCAGCAGGACTGTTGAATACTATTGAGTCACTGTTTCATTCCCGTCATCAGAACCCACTGCGATTAACATCGGTGCATCAACTATAAATTTGTCCAGCACTCCATCAGCAATCATAATTGGACCGCCAAAGCGGGTTGCTCCCGGTATAGTCTGGATAGCGGTTGCTTGCTTAACATAACTTTTAGCACTGGCAAAATAACGCGGAGCTGCCGAGCTTCCTTTATCCGCGGCATCAAGACCGGCTGCAGTCAATTGAAATGCTTTTCCCCATAACTGCATAGCATCAAGCCATGGGCGGGAGGTTTGGGCAAATGATGAGTCTGGCGTACCAGCACGGATAATTTCCGGAACGTTTGCAAACTCGTCAGCAAATTTGACTAAGCCTGCAATAGCCAAATGTCTTGCATCATCATCACCAGAATAAATCGCATCCCGCACTCCATCAAGTAATGCTTTTAACTGTGGAGCCTGTTCCTGCCAGGGTTGACTGCCGAATGTTGGCGCCAGATGCTGTGTATCAAAAAAGGTGAGCATTGCTCTGGTGGTACGTGGATCACCTCCAGCCAAATCACGTGCTGCAGCATGCAATGTGCGCTCAGCATCATAATCCTTGTCATTCCAGGCAAAGGCTGCCACTCCGGTAACTGCAACACGACTTGGTGCTTCCTGGTTCATGGGATTTGATAGAATCCCTGATAATTCTGCTGCTAATCCGGCTTGACGGCGTGTATAAGGAGCAAGCAATAAGCGCCCGGTGGATTCTCCGTAATCATTAACCGGGTAGTTATCCCATAAGAGTGTCTTCCGCCCAAATGCTTTTGTTGCAGCCTTGGCATCCCTTGTGGATATAGCGGGTGGTACAACGTCTGTACCAGTCCACTGTACTACAATCTGCGGGTCAAGATTCTTTCTTAAAGCTGCTTTATATGGACTTTCCTTGGCATCATAATACTCAGTTGGAACCATGATTAATGCGGGTGCCTTAGGATCTTTAATTTTAAGGTTCGCCTGCAGCGCGTTCAGCAATCTGGACTGTGCAATACCTGCGGCCTCAGGCCCTGAAGGTCCAAATGTTTCCTTATCGCGTTCGCAATTCCATTTGGTGTATTCAATATCATCCAGGGCCACATAAAAACTGTGCACCCCAATAGAGCGCAGCGCATCAAACTTTTGTTCCAGTGCCTTAAGGTCGCCAGGTTCTGAGAAACAGATTGTTGGTCCCGGAGAAATTGCATACACAAAGTTGATGTGGTTGCGGCGGGCTGTTGCTGCCAGTGTGCCTAGTTCTTTAAGAATCGTAGCAGGATACGCCTCACGCCATTTGGCCCGTGCATAGGGATCATCTTTAGGACTATAGATATATGTATTTGCTTTTACGCTTGCGAGAAAGTTGAGGTGTTTCGCACGGTCTGTCACAGTCCACGGCGCACCATAAAAGCCCTCAATAGTACCACGGATAGGCATAGCAGGATGATCCTGGATCACCAGCGCCGGAAAGGCCGGCCTTACTGAAAGCTGTCGAAAAGTTTGTGCGGCATGAAATAAACCATCAGCATCATGTCCGGCAAGAGTGATCAGTGCACCGCCACCAATTGTCATGCTGGTAAGAGTATATCCTTCTGCATGACTGTCAAGCACATTACCGCTTAACTTAAGTGCTGTACGTACAGGTGCTGAAGTTCCGGTACCAAGCACAATATAGGGACGGTCCAGGGTTGAAGGTATCTGTTTGGCTTCCCCGATAGTTTCTACTCCTGCCAGCATCAGGCTTCTGCGAACGATAGCTTCTGCTTCAGTATCGGCACCAGGGCTGACAACCAGAACAACTGACTTGCCTAAGATAAAAGAGCCTTTGCCTGGTGTTACAGACACCGGTGCAGGAATAATTGAAGGAAAAATCGACTGCCTCACCGACACCGGGCTTATAGTTTGCTGCATAGGCTGGACCTTTTGAGCATAAGTCGTGCTTAAACCGAGCATAAGCATGGTTAAGCTTCCACATAACTTTTTCATTGATATTTTAACTTTTAGATTTTACGTCTGCAATATAGTCCATTAAAAGAAAAATGCAGAGCAGTATTGTTCAGTCATTAGGAGATTACCTTTGAATTTCATAATTTTATTTATGGGCAAACAAGAATCAGCTGAAGAGTTTTTCCTGGAACGCAATGTGGAACCGGGTATTATGGGACAGTTCAACGTGTTTGAAATGGAAAAGTTCTGCGAGCGGCCAATGCAGTATAGCAGACGGGATTTTTAATTGATCCGCAGCAGTTGGCTATGATGGAAGATCTTTTAAAAAAGATGCTGCCTGAACCACAATTCCCCCTTGATTCTCCTTCTCAAGCTTTGAAATTGGAATCTGCAAAGGATTATGCACAGGCACACTGTCAGTGCACGTTAACCATTTAAATTCAACGGTCAAAGAGGTTACAGGTAAATCTACTTTTACACATATCATGGATAGAATCCCTGCCGAATCAAAAGTCTTGCTGAAGCATACTGACTGGCACACGCAGATATTGCGTTTAGCCTGGATTTGATTATCTGTAAGGGCTACCAATGTTTAAAGTTTAAACCTTTGCCAGATTAAAAGGCAGTTTCCTGATCCGCTTTCCTGTCAGGTCAAATATTGCGTTGGTTAAAGCTGGTGCGAAAGCTGGTAATCCCGGTTCGCCCATCCCTCCTGCATCTGCATCGTTATCCATAATATGCACTTCCGTTGGCGGTATATCTGTAATCCTTGGCATTTTGTAATCATAGAAGTTCCTTTGCTCAACCATACCGTCTTTAAAAGTAATCTCATGTATAGTTGCAGCACCGATAGCCATTACTACACTACCTTCTACCTGTGCTTTAATAATATCCGGATTTACGTACCAGCCGCAATCTACAACGACCCAAACTTTGTCGATGTGAATACCTCCAGCTGCTGCCTTTGAGACTTTAACTATATGACCCACTGTACTTGCAAAGCATTCTGTAATGGCAACGCCATAACCTTCATTCTTCTTTCTGCTTTTCCAGCCAGATACCTCCTCCATTTTATTAATCAGCAACTGGCTTCGTTCATCTTTCAGATATTGCCTCCTGAAATCAAGGGGATCTTTCATTGCCTTATGGGCAATTTCGTCTAAAAAGCTTTCATAGGCAAAGCCATTGGTAGAAGCATAAACTGACCGCCAGAAACTGGTAGGTATAGGTGCTTTAAAAGGAACATCAGCAAAACTGATATTTTTGATCGAATCGTAATAAGGTTTTAAAAAACCTTCTGAGGTGCTTCTGTTTGGTTTTCCATTGTCACCTCCACGCCAATGATCATTATTCTGCCCCGCCATGCGAAACTTGAGCGCAGTAACATTGCCATTCTCCACAGCTCCTTCGCAACGGTAAGAAACACCCGGACGGTAAGGTCCCTGTGTTGCATCATCTTCTCTTGTCCAAACTACTTGTACCGGGGCACCTATCTCTTTGGAAACAAGTACAGCTTCATAGGGATAATCCGGCATTGCTTTACGTCCGAAACCGCCACCAAGAAAAGTCATATTAACAATGACCTTTTCTCTTGCCACTCCCATCTTTTTACTTACATAATCCTGTATCCAGTTGGG
>Ga0308163_10000771_pt1 | contig 45214 bp, 77 predicted proteins | sample PhyTR1_FD_201037 | JGI IMG/M metagenome (GOLD analysis project Ga0308163, IMG submission 201037) | Phyllosphere microbial communities from UC Gill Tract Community Farm, Albany, California, United States - DLSLT.R1 | ecosystem: Host-associated > Plants > Phyllosphere > Unclassified | place: USA... | reverse complement strand
ATTAACTTGCGTGCAGTCTCGCGCATCAGATGCTGGTAATAATTCACCTCAAACGTGATGACTTTGCGTTGTGCGATCGCATTCAATTCATTTTGCGGTACTCGCTCATCCTGCACAATTGGAATATTGGTTATTCCCAACTTGGCGGTGGGTGATAGCGTATATTCGGTGACGTAACGCAGAAAATCGAGAATGGCCGCGTTTCGTAAACCGGTGAAGAAGATTTTAACGGTTTCCTTTGCCAGTTGATACTGGTTGGAGTCTTTGTCCAGATAATAGGAGCTGGCAAGCCCTGACGCATCGCTGCATTTAACAGTGGCGTATGGCGGAATTAGGTTCTGATCCGATAGCATGGCTGGGAATAGCTGAATCCCGGATGCCGTCATTCCCATCCAGATCGGCAAGCTTGACGAAACCACGACATTCTCCAGATCCAAATCGTTCTGGGTGTCGATGATCTGCGACTCCATCAGCGGGTAAATGGCATGGCCGAAGTAATGATAGAGATCTGCCGGTGTGTTCAGTCCAGTTCTACGGGAGAAAGCGAAGCGAACGCCGAAGAAAGTGCCGATATACAGAACATCCGCGCCGACCTCATTAAAGTCGTCAATGCTCTCTTTGGCAGTGAATATAACGGCATTCTGGTCGTAAAGCTCTGTCTCATCCTGAATGCTGCTGGTGCTCAGGTGGATGTAGCCTTCAACAGTTTTGGTTGTAGGCTTGCCGTCATCATTAACCAGCGCGGAGTTTACCCAGAAAACAAAGCCATCCAGAGGCAAAACCTTGCGGACGTATTTAGTAAACTCAACCCTCTGATCCTGGCTAATATCAGAAACACCATCCTCAAGAATGGCATTCAGTTCAGTCTTTGCTTTCGAAAGCTCGCTAATCGATGGCATTTATAACATCCGTCACCCAGGCGCGCATTGACGCCATATAAAGACCAGTATCCAGGAAGGAAGGGCGAGGTGGCCCTTTCTTATTCTTAAGTCTGCGGCTAATGCCCTCAAGCGCCCTTAACGTAGGCACTCCAGGCTGGCCGTTCATCTGCTGCATGATGATGAAGTTTGAAAATAACTCATGCACCCTCCCCATCGACTCAAGAAAGGGGTTTGATGGAAGTGGCGCGCCGGCCATGAAGTTCTCTAGCGCGCCGGCAATATCGTTTTCCATCAATTTAATGATTTCAGCAGAATGTGAGTCAAAGAAAAACTGCATGACGCCATATCGCGCCTCTAATTCCTCAGCAACGTCACCCGTTGTCACTGACTCCTCTTCATAGGGAATGTCAATAACGCCAAGATGAAGTATCACGTCAGCCCCCACAAGCTACCGAACTGCTGGGCGATCATCAGGTAGCGTCGCCCCCAGGGATCGCGAAGCATCTGCAAATCAGCCAGTGACAAGTCCTTGAAGAAATCAGGGACCAGGCGAGAGGCGCTTGTAGCGTTGTCGCTGGCCGACTCAATCACCCCAACCTGAAGATTGTTTAGGCTAAGGCTTTCGCGAAGAGAGGAGAAAACATCCTCTGATCCATAATTAACCAAAAATGATGCTGCAAGGTTATAAACCGCCACCGCATAGAGGTTGGGTAGCGCGCAGATGAGATAGAAGTTTACCCACTCAACTGCCGCGCCATACGCCATGTCAATACTTGGGCTGTCGTCCGGCAAGTCTGCTTCTGATATTTTCATATCCGATCTGATGAATGCGAGAAAGCCGGAGCGACTAATCATTTTTTCTTGTTGCCTTTTTCGGTTGATACGGTTTCTTTCAGTGCGCCATCAACATCTTGGCCGTGCTGGTCTTTGGCTTGTTCTGCGCTGAATTCCAGATCACCGCGGTAACCGTTATCGGCGTTGCGCTGAGATTCGTCGTGTGCAGCCAGTGCAGCCTGACGGCGCTGATGCGCTCCACGATCCAGCAAATCATCGTTATCACGAATGCCTTTTTCGATGATTGACGCTGCAACAGGCTTGTCGATGCTGTAGCAGGTGCCGATGAACTGCTGAGCCTGGTCAATTTTGGTGGAGTCGATGAGGCCGTATGCTTCATGGTGCTGGATGATCGCACTGATTTCATCGGTGGTGCCATCAACAACAATCTTCTGCTCGCCGGGCTTAATGCTGATCTGGCGCAGCTGGTTTGTGCGTGACTCAAGCGCGCGGTAGGTAAAGTTCAAAACCTGCTTGGTCGTATTGGCTACATAAAGCTTCGTCATTTTACACCTCGAATTGATCTGGGTCAGTGGTGGCCGTATAGCGACCATCCTCGAATCTGACAAGTGTCATGCCTGGCTTCACTGCAACCAGCCATGCTGATTGGCCTGAAGGGAAACTTAACTCCTCGCCTTCGGTGCCGTGGATTATCACATGGTCATAGAACCAGTGAACCTCTTTAATGGTGATCTTCTGTATTGCCATGGACATATTTATTCCCGGTAATAAAAAAGCCTCATGCAATATTACACCGCATGAGGCTATATCTACAAATAAACCGGATGTGGTTTATTCGTACTGCATAGACAGGATAGTGACCGCTTCAGGACGGATAGCCCATCCAGAGGTTGCGCGCATTTCAGACAGTACGTCGATTGCGCCGCCAGCCAGTGGGGTTGGAATTTCACGCGGTGCAGCCATGTCTGACAGCATCATAGCGGTTGCGCGCAGTGACGGTGACAACTGAGCGAATTCGTTAGTGTTAACAGTAGAGTTAACCATAGGAGATTCAATCTCAGGAACAGTGATCACCACCGCATCAGTGCCATTAGCACCGGCGCCGATCAGTGTGTCATCGTAAACCCAGTCAACAGTGATACCAGCCTGACCAGCGATGTCTTTCAGCTGGCCCGCAGCGGTAGCAGTACCACCACCAGGACGCTGATAAGAAGTCAGCTGAACTACCATGCCCAGCTCCATCGCACCAAGGGTGCGCTGAGGGCCTAGCACAACAACGCGCTGCTGCATGCCCAACTGCATGGTGCGGGTCATAGCGCCAAGGATCTGGCGTTGCAGGAACACGCCCATTTCACCGGCATCGTAGGTCAGCACGGTATTGTTGCCTTCTTTATCGGCTGGCAGGTTTTCACGCGTTGCGCCGTTGGTGTTCAACAGACCTTCGCCGCCTGATGGCTTCATTCCGTACAGCAGCGCGTTGCGGAGCTGTTGGAAGATGCCGAGACGCATACCCAGGCGTTGCGCCTCTGGCAGTGCATAACCCCAGTTGCCGGCAGCGGCCAGATCGTGATGGTCATACTCCGCACGAGAGCGGAACAGATAGGTTGGCGTGGAGATCATGCTTGAAACCAGAGACACGCTTGGAAGCTGGTTGGCGTTACCAACCTGAGATGCTTCGGTCTGTGTGCGGATTTCCAGCTTACGCAGGTAAACGTATTGGTCACCAGTTCCCAGGCGAACAACCGGATTACGGGTTGCGATAGTTTCGAAAGCACCAGACGCTTGCTGATAGCTTAAGATCATACCTGGGTCAATGTATGACGGATTGACAATCGTATATGCAGGGGTAATTGCGGCCATTTAAGTTTGCTCCCAGGTTTACAGTAAGATCAGCGCGCAGCTATCGTTTTCATTCCAGTTCAGGTAACCATTAACCGGGTCGAATACCACAGTTTTACAGTTGCCAGACTGAATACGGATCAGCTTAACCGGCAGAGTAATATCTGCTGCATCGACTGCACTGATTACGCCCTGAGTTGTCGCTGGGCTGGCGGTTGGCGCGGTTGCCGGTACATAAGTGAAGGTGTTGGCGCTTGGCACAGAAGCAACCTGATAGGTGCCGTTGTACTGCGCAGGAACCGCATCAGAGATGGTAATGAACTTGCCAACAGCCAGCCCGTGGTTGGCGGCAGTCGCAGTAACAACGCCATCAGCATACGTGATCGCCGTAGTGTCAACGTCAGCACCTGCATAAGCTGCATCTGCCACGGTGTTCAGCTGAGAATTAACAAAGTCCCATGCCAGAGGCGTTTTCACTGATGCGCCAGCAACACCAAGCGCAACAACCGCGGCAGAGGCTTTCAGTGGAACGCGCATATTGGAACCGAAGCGATAGTAAGAAACGCTCATGTCAGTCAGGTACATTGGAACCGGAGACTGAGGAGTCACCAGGCCGTTGTGCGCCTGATTGAACACGCTGAAGCCTTCCAGGTTTCCCAGAGATGTTGCGCGACGAATAACAGAACCGCGCGGGCCAGATTTAATACCCGGCAGCGATTCCTGAATGCCTACACCGCCCCACATTGGCAGCGCTTCACCAGAAGCAAGAGTACCTTGCGCCAGGTTAAAGCGGTTTGCCGGGTCGTCCATCGCCACACCCTGGATATAACCCTGGGATTCTACGCCAAACATGCCACCCGCATTTGTGGTGGTCATCGGGCTTGCTGCTAAAAATTGTGCCATTTATTCGCCCTCTTAAGCGCGGTTGTTGATGTTTACGACCTGGCGTTTACCAGCCTGGAACGGAGCCCAGCAATCAGCAGTGTCGCCAATAAAGGTTGAAATCTGGCGGCCAGTAGCATCAGCGCGCTTAATTTCACGAAGACCAGATCCGCCGCTCAGGCCAGATACAGCTGAAGCCTGAGCATCGGCATAGATTTTCTTCTCAGCGATGGTGAGGATCTGAGAATCAGAGATAGCGTTAAGATCCACGCCTTTATAGTCTGCCGAATGTGCTTGCAGTCGAGACATGATACGGCGACGGTATGCCAGCGGCTTTTCACCAGACATCGGAACCGGCGCGCGCTCACCCAGAGAGGCGAAGACGCTATCGGCTTTAACCTGAGCATCGCTTAATTCGTTGCGCTCAGAGTCGGAAATTTCAACAGGGATGCGAGAGCGAAGCTCGGCGATCTGGCGGTGAAGTTCTGCCGAGTCAGCTTTATCATGAGCGCGCTCTTCTGCTTTTTTCTCATGTGCCTTATCGCCTTCAGTTTCACTTTCAGCGTCAGCCTTTTCTTTGGCTTTCTCTTCTTTAGCTTCGCCTTTCTCTTTCTTGGCTTCGCCTTCTTTCTGCTCGGCCTTGGCTTCTTTTTTCTCTGCCTCAGCCTCTTTAGCTTCTTCATCTTCAGAATCAGCCTTTTCTTTCTTATCGGCCTCGTCTGAATCTGCTTTAGCTTTCATGTCTTTCTCGCTATCAGCTTTAGCCATGCGAGAGTCGAGAGCCTTATTAATCAGCTCAAGAATCTTATTTTCATCCATTTCTGGAACCTCTATTGGTAGTGAATCAGATTTTACGCCCGTTGGTGATAAGAGTTTATCCCACACACCGGCTTCACAGATAGCGACATGATCGAGCAATACGGGCGTATCTTCCACCAGTAAAGGCTCGCCATCCACGGACATAATAGCATCCTGCGCATCAGAGAAACAAACTGTTGGTGAAGTGGACAGTTGTTTTGTCAATAACTCTTCTGCTGCCTCGGTGTCATATACGCGGGCGATGCTCCAGACTTCGTTATTATCTGTCACCCATGCGTTTGTTAATGTTCCCACCACTCGCTTTAAAAACTCATCGCTATCAAGTCGATTGTTTTCAGGGTGCAGCCATATTAATGGGGTGCCGGGAACGCGCTGAAGGAATTCAGGTGTTAGGTATTTATCCGGATCGCGGAATGCCATCATGCCATCGGATGTACGCCAGGTAACGCCGGTTCCTGTCACGCGCACAGCCCACAGATACATGTTCATGAAGTATTGCGGGCTGGCCAGTTCACCACTGGCGATCAGCTTCGCCACCTGGGTTTCATTCAGCGCATCAGATGAAAGTGATTCAGCAAATCCGGGGTGAAGTGGTTGCGGTAATTCATCAAGTGAATACCAGCCAGCATCAAGGCTTTCATCATTGATCTTTGCTTCGAACTCAGTGGCACCATCGACAATATATGTCAGATAGCCGTTAATTAATGACCACGGCGTGATTGGTCCTGAATAGTCATAACCAACTTCCTCCATTACCTCACGGCGTGCGGCATGCTGAGCAATCTCTCCATCTTCCAGCTTTCCGCCTGGCGCGCACCATGTGCCATCATCCGATCGCTTAATCAGAAATACGCGGCGCCCATTGCGGAATAAGATGCCACTTGCGTAGATATTCAATTACTCTTCCTCATATCAAGCCGCCATAAGGAATTGCTCGCCTTTATTGGTGAGCATTTCAGCCGGTACACTTCGGAGATTGTACACGTAAGTCACATAGCACCTACAGAATACTTCTTCACCTGGCTGGGTGACCTCATCCAGATAGCCAGATTTACCCGGCTTAACGTATCCCTTTTTCTGTGCCCAATTACCGCGGATGAGATAGACGTGCTTATCCCTCTCTTTGTGATCTTCGCGATAATCATAATTAGGCTGTCGCCAATGGCTATGCCAGATGGCCGCAATGGCGTTATTTTCAGTGGCGATAATGTTGTCAATATTGGCGATCAGTTTATGGCCCTGGTCAATCATCACCCGGCGCGCTTCGTAATCAACCTGTTTTGCTGACTTCTCGATGTGCTTTGCGTTGCTTGTCACAGTTCCGCGCGTTGAGCTTCTTCCCTGCTGAATGTCATGGCTCGCAGAGGGAATGCTCGTGGACCATCCAACAAAGCGGGAGATGGTGGTTTCAATCGCTTTCTCACGATTGATCTTGATCAGGTCAGCGCTGGCCATAATGCGGCGATCAAGCTCTGCGCGCATGCTTGTTGATAACTTTTCCACAGAGAAGCGGCTTATCCCCTGATGGCGCTTAAGCACGCGCCCCTTAGTGATGTCATTCTCAAACAACTGAGTGAGGTTGCTGGTCACCTCCTCCATGTAGTGACCTTGTGACCCCGCCACCTCATAAGATGCAGCGCGAATTCGGGAAACCCACTCGTTTAATTCTTCAGTGCTGCGATAGCCATACTCCAGAAAGTGCTTGATAGCATCCCTGACAACACGACTAAATCGGGTCATAGGTCATTTCCTACTGATGGTTCCTGCACTGGCTGCTGAGGCGGATTAAACTCCAATTCCTCATAATCCAGATCCAGCCGCTGGGCAAACAGGGCTTCGTTCATATTGGCGTTCTCTGCACCCCAGCGAATCAGCGCAGCGCGGTTGGTCGGATCATCGCTAAGCTGTGGAAGCATCACCTCCAGCATAGAGACGATCGCCTTAAAGCGGGTTTCATCAACCTTAACCTTTTCGCTCATTGGCTCTTTGATGCTGTCAGGCCATTTGTATTCGAAGTTGTTCGTCCACTTGGTGAAGGCTACTGACCATGAATCCTCAAACTCCGGGAATTCAGCCTTCAGTGATTCGACAAACTCTGGTGACCAGGCGCGATACTGGCAGATGCGGATGAAATATTTATACAACGGTTCAAGCCACTTGCGGATGTCGTCGATGTAAACGGCTACTGATTTAGCGTCTTCGGTTCCCTCACCGAAACCATCCGTGAAGGTTTGGCTGTTCAGCAGGATCGCCGGCATATCAGCCGCAGCTGCGATGTTAGCAATGATGTGGCTGCGCGCTGTATCGAGTGGTTTCTCCAGATTTTGCAGGTTGATAGATTCGATGCTGTCTTCTGAGCCAATCTGCAATACCTGGCCGGTGCTGCCTTTCTTCAGCATGACTCGCTTCATTGCGCTGAGTGATGCCATGGCGCTGTTGATGATGCCTGACGCCTGCTTGATCTTGGTCACCAGTAAACCAGCCTTCACCGCAACCATGTCGTCTGCACGCATGGTCTGCACGAAAGATTTCAGCGGGTACAGCGCGCGCTGGTAAACGCTGCGACCGGTATAACCAAACGCGGCCGGATTGTAGGCGAGGTAAATCGGGTCTTCATTGGTAATCAGCGCACAGCGTGAAGAGTGATATGGCTTGCTCGCAACCTTGATGCCGGTAACCTTCTGGAAGTCAGGGTTGTTAGGATCCTGGTTAAGAACGATAGAGCCGGATGTGTTCAGCGGGTCGAGCACGTTAAACGACAGTGATTTGGTGTAAAGCGTTTCAAAGTCTACCGGAGCGTTGGTGTCTTCTTCCCCGCTGATTAGCATGGCAATGACACCCGTGCCATAGATGCGCGAGACGCGCGCGGCGTTTCCGATGATCGCATCAGCGTTAAGCGCTTCCCATTCCTTTTCATATGCATCACGCAAGCGGCGCTCAAAGGCGAATGACTGTGCAACGTGAACGGTGCGCTTCTCGTTCATGGCCATCTTGACCGGGCGATCCACCATCTTTCCGCCAATGGGGTGGTAGAGGTAAATCAGCTTACAGATTTCATAGCCGGTTTCGATACCTGGCTGAACGCCATCACTCTCAAGGATATTTGTCAGAGCGCTCCCGGCCTGACTGCCGAAAACTTCAAAATCATCCATCGTTTGGCCTCTTGTTTATATTGGGAACGCCTGATTTATTTTATAGCGCGTTATTGTCACCAAACGCCAGAAGCAAGCCGTACATATACGTGTCCAGCAAGTCATCTGCGCGCTTATGGGCGTTTTTATCCGCCAGGTGGAACCGGGAAACCTGCTTGTAAAGGTGGTTGGCTGTCTCACCTTTGAATACCGCCACCTTCTCGTAGGCATAGCGCGATATCTTGCACAGGCCACGGTAATGATAACCTGACGCCATGATACCACGCTCATCTTTACCTTTGCTCGTTAGCTTTGATTCTATCGGTGTGACCGGCCATCCCATACCAGCGGCTTTCTGAATCAGTATGCTTCCCATGCTGGCATCTTCTATGAACAGGCCGAGGTTACCGTTTATGGCCACGCATTGCGCTGACAGCTCATTGAGGCGATTGAACACATGCGGAAGGTATTCTTCCAGTAATGCGCCGTCGATCTGCACAACATCCCAGTCAAGAATGATTAATCGCTTATCAGGCGGCGCGCTGGCCCGGTAAGCAAAGTAAGTCACGCCAGATCCATCATGCTCCTGTCCGCCCTTCACTGCGGTGTCCATTACTGCAAATACGCAATCGCACAACTCAGGGTAATCAACCGGCTCACCGTCAATGAACCACTTGCTGATATCAAAAAGGCTATCTGATGACCAGTCTACAAATTCAGCAAGGAACTCCTGGCGGAATACGCGCGGCTCGCAGTTCTGTCGCTCTTTCTCCAGTTCTTCAGGTGGAACAAATGGGTTTGATGATGTTGGCGCGTGGTGCTCTACGAATCCCAGAGACTTGTTATTGCAGATCGCATAGAAGAAATTGTCTTCCTCAATGCCGTCTGGGGTAGAGAACACATACGCGCGCCCTCTGGTGGTCAGCAGGGTAGGCTTAATCGACTTGGGCCAGATTTCTCCCAGCATATCCGACTTGGTAAATGCGGCCTCATCGATGAGCACCAGCTCATATTCGCGGCCACGCCCGGCCAGTTTGTTATCGTTGGTTACCCAGAAGTCGATCTTCCCGCCGTTGGTCAGCAGGATGCGCTTTTCACTGCGGCTTTTGCTCTTGATTAGTGGCTCAAGTATTTCAGCCAGCTTATCGAATATTTCCTGATACTGCCGGTACTCAGCGGTGAATATGCCAACACGCCCGCCCAGCTCGATATCCATCCCCGGTCGCTTGAATGATGACGTGGCATACGTCACCGCCGCGCTCACCAGCATGAATGTTTTACCCCAGCGGCGACCACAGCGTATTGCGTTTAGCCTGGCATCCCATGAATCAGCCCATACGGTTAACTGACCTTCATGCAGCGTGGGAAGGAATATTTCCTTCATCGAGGAATAGGCAGGGAGTTATGTACGATCGTAGCAACAACGCCATTATCACCCTTCATGGATTCAATCTCGGCGACAACCTTTTCAGTAGCGTGAATGCGGTACTGCGCGTCAATGCCCATCTTGGCGATGCTGGCCATGGTGTGCTCGATTGACTCAATGCGAACGGTGTTCAGGCCGATTCCCTTTTCAGCGCCACGGATGATGCCTTCCTTTGCAGCGCGCTCTTCTTTGCTCAGCTCATCATCTTCCAACTCAACCTTCAGTCGCCCGATGGTGTCCGATGCCATGAGGTTGGCAGCGCGCAACCTGAATAGCTCATCAGCCAGCGTTAGCTTCTGGGCCTCTTCGATTACATCATCAGTTAGCATCATGCGGCGGGAGTATGCTGAGTGCTTCAGTCCGTAAGTGTTGCCTTTGCCGAATGGGGGGAAGTTTCTCTTACCGTGAGGCTTTTTAGCTTCGGGCGCCTTTTCTGAAGAAATCGCCGGAGTGGCATCTTTCTTTTTGCTGGTGGTACGCACTTTTGCAGAAGTACGCACTTTGTTTTGCTTCTTTGGTGCTGAGTGCGTACTTTTGGCCTTTTGCGTACCTTCTTTGCGTACCCAGTTTAGTGCTTTAGCCTTCTTGCGAATGGCTCCCTCACTCACACCAAATTCAGCCGCAATGTCCCGCAGGCTGCGCTCTCCGGCCTCATACTCAGGTTTGATTGCCTCCCAGTTATTACTGCTCATATCCCACTCCGGTCTTGGTTGACTATGTGAGTATATTAACTGGGAGGATGTGAGTACGCAAAGTTTGCGTACCTGATAGTGGTTATTCTTCTGGGTGCGGTGGTAATAGCATCCAGTGCGTTACGAAGTTCTCACGAACATAGAAAGGCCCATAGTCGTGGTCGTCCCATGTAGATTTTCCGTCAAACTCCAGAACACCCATGGTTCCAGGCTTTATTTCACCCATTATGCAAAGGTAAGTTCCTTTGGGTGGCAGCCTGTCGCTGCACTTAACCCACTCACTCATAAATCCTCCGGTATCGGTAGTGGTTTCCATCCGCTAGACCTTTCTTGCCTTGTTTCCTCGACCGGAAGGATGATAACCACATCAAAATACAGATCCCCACCATTACACATCAGCTCACCGAACGTGGACATCAGGTGCCACAACTGCCACTCGGAGTAGCCTTGCTCATCTTCTACTGGTTCTTGGTACGGGCGTAGCGATGTGCAGATTTGCTGAAGGTCTTCATACTGAGCTCTCAGTTCATCCCTACCGGCATCGGTCAGCTTTACCTTTACCTTGTCGTTGATGTTGAATTTCATTTACACCCTACCTTGCCTTTTCATGGCAGCCTTTAATTCATGCTGAGGCAAACCGAACAGCACTTCGCGCTGAGCTCTGGTTAATACGCCAACACCGTAGAACACAACCTGCCCATGCTGATTTGTGGCGGCCATTACCCCTCTTGAGCGATACATTTCAAGCAGCGCGTATGTGTTACTCATTTATCTTTCCCCAATCGTTCCGATTGCCACGAATACCTTTGCTACCATATAGCATGGCCAGATGATGCCAGTAGCCACGACGAAAACTGTTGTGGAATTTCGATGGTCATCCTTATGCTTTGTTGCAAGGTACTCGCATGTCATGCCTGCAATGAAGAAATATAGCGATGCTATTAGCGCTGCCATTTCCCCTCCTGCATCTTCAGAAAGACAATCATCGCGGCGCGAAGTGGGTTTTCATGAGTAAAATACATCTCAGCATCATCATCGCTACTAGCACACCAGCCTTTCATCACCGGATTAATTGCGATGAACTCACGCTGGATAATCGGCCCGGCATCAGACCATGAGTTGCATGGGTCGTAGGTTATGTAACACTCACCCGATAAAACACCGACCACAGGTGGTGCTGACCTGGGGAAAATACAGTTCATGTTTGATTTGATAGCTACTGCGCGGTTAATCTCGAAGTCACTCATCTCTGCATAATTCATTTCTTCTCTCCAGCAACCGAGCCGCATCGCTGGCATATGCAGTAGTTGATTTCTTCAAACGTGGCGCGCAGCCACTTCATGTTTAGCATTCGATAATCCACCAACCCTGAATCTGTTGATTTCACGACCGCAATGAATTTATGCCCAAACATGCGGCCCATGATGCCGGTGCATTTGGTTGTCACGGCTTAACCCTCGATCGCAAGATTTCTTTCTGTGCGGCTCTATTGATGTCACATTCCGTTTGAACTGGGATTCTTTTTAGTCCCTGCCCTGTCCATTCGGCTCCCGTCCACATGTTGAAACCTGTGCATGCCGCTTTGTAACAATCCACCAGTTTCCATTTATTCCAGAATCGTTTTCTGGCATAGGTTTTAACTTCGACTACGGAAGCCATTATTCCGGACTTTTTAAATTCAAAAGAAAATTCATGCTTAATCATGATTAGTCCTTAATGAACTCTTCGGTAAGCACAGACTTCTCACCGGAATAAAGCACGGCGCTGGAACCGTCGATTACGATGATGGCATGAGGGTTGGCGTTGTCGTTGATCCATTTAATTAATGGTCTCGCCACTTCCTCTAGTGATTTATATTTATCCTTTTCAAATCCAGCCGAATAGCGTTGCATTTGCTCAAACACAGGATCCGCCTTGATAACATTCATTTCACAGCCAAATGGGATGCATTCGGGGTCAATTTTAAACTTGCAAAAATAAGTGCCTGTTGACTGGTCAAATTCAACAGATTCAATAGTTTTCCCGTTAATTTTATGTCCAACTTTAGGTTGGTATTCTGGCAAATCACTCATTTCACTTCTCCGTCTGGTTGATGTGAATATCTAACCATCTGCGTGTAACGGAGTAAAACGAGTAATTTCTATCGTAGGAGAAGGGATTTTTATTGAAGGTGCTGCGATACACGCATGGGTCAAAGAGTTACCTTTCGGCAAGCCTTTGTGCTTCCTCTGGTCGGGGGAATGTGTACCGCAGCGGTTGAGAAAACTGGAAGCCCGGTTGGCACGCTTCGACCGGTTCGTTGTCTTGTTCAATTCTCTCACCGCTGCGTGCCGGTTACGCATCCGGCGTCACTAAGTGACCGCGCCCTGGTGTGGGCTGAAATGTTGCTGGATGCCGCAGTTTCGAACCGTCCAGCGCGGAAACCTCATAACCCATCAGCGGCTTTGGTTCCCTTTGCGACGTATCGCTACGTTGCTTGGGGGCATTCTGGCTGGCTGCCAAAATATGGCGGAAAGTCTGAGATTCGAACTCAGGGAGCTATTACACTCGTCAGTTTTCAAGACTGATGCCTTAAACCTCTCGGCCAACTTTCCATAATGGTTAGAATGATGGTGGGATTCGAACCCACGGAGGTCAGGGTGTTTCCATAGCAGTGGAACCCACAACCTTCTACTGCAATCAGCCTTTAGCCAACACCTTAACTCGGCCACATCACTCTGGCGATGATCCCTCAGCCCCTCTAAAGCGTTCGTAAACACTGTAGCCAAAGAATCATCCCGCAGTTAGGATGGTTAAATTATATCGCTTACCTGAATTTAATCATAGACCATTTAACACTTAATTCAGGTTCATATACGAAGCAACCAAAATATCAGAGCAACAACGAGCGCCATGAGGCAGTAGTAATATCCCGGTGTCATGGCGCTCATCATCACTGATTTCCTTTTTGCAGACCGCGAGTCTTCTTCCGGTAGCGCGCGGCCAACTCTTCCAGTTCCTCGCGCGTCCACTTCTTAATTTCCTGCGGACCATTCAGGCGATCCACTTCTTCCTGACCAATTTTCTCGATCAGTGCAGGAGTATAGCCAGCAATATTCCCGGACATGTGGTTATTGCACACAGAGCAAGAAGCATGCACATTGCTTTCGTCATAACGTAATTCTCTACAGGATCCAATGCTTTTAAAATGTGATGCGTGACGCTGGTGCTGGCCGTTATCTGGCTTACCGCAGCTGATGCAGGGCAGTCCCTTATCCCTTTCCCGGATGAAGGCGTTAAACGCTGACTGAGCTTTTTTGTGATAAAAAGAGATCGGCTGGACCTCAAGCACGCTTGCTTTCGATGCTTTCTTTTCGGCTTTAGCCTTGTCAGATTTATCCTTCGCGACCTTCTTCTTAGCCATTGCAGCAGCGCAGCCAGGCGAGCACGCTGTTTGCGTTGTTGACCATGGGACATACGCTTCGCCACACTCACGGCATTTTTTCTCTTTCACCTTCTTCAGCATCAGAAGAAACTCCATAGCCTGTTGATGATCTGCTCATCGGTAGTTCCGGCGAATACATGTTTAATGGCAGCGTTGATCACCGCCGAATAGCACGATTCGAAATCCTCTGGCTTCATGCTGGCGTAAGCTAGGCTCATGGCCTCAATCCTTATGCTTCCATCCAGCTTATAGGTTTGGGTGTAGTACCCGGCCAGTACAGTTAGCTGATTGCGGAACGTGTTAAACTGCACCTCGCGATCCATGAAATGATAGCCAGCTTTATCTGCACACCAGTGCTCGAAGCAGAAGCCAAAAAAGGCGAACATTTTCCTATGAAAAGCCGGGTTTCTACTCAGCTTTATCTCGATCTGATATTGCTCGCCATTCCTGAAGCGCTTTAACTTCTCGGCTTCTTCTTCGGTAACTGGCGACAGTACGCCGCCAGCTAATTTTACCATTTCTATCTTCATAGCGGCGCCATCAAAACATCGCGATCCACTGTGCTGAACTTGCGACCACCAATTTCATTTGGGTTGAATACAAGCAGCATACTCCCCTTATTGTTTCCATTTACTGGCTTGCCTGTGTCAGCGCGAATGAATGAAAGTCGGCCACCAGTGATGAGTCGAACCTCACTAACTGAAGTCAGCGCCAAGCTGAACCAGCCTACAGATGTGTCGGCAGGCAAGAGCATTACGGTTCCAAATCCCTTTTCCTGCTGTTCAATGGCTTTCTCGATGAATGGCCCGATGTCACTGTAGGGTGGATTAAGCCAGCCCCACGCGCAGCCAAACATACCTGACCAGTCAATTTTCAGGGTGTTCATTTCTGCGGTGATGTAATTTTCGTGCAGACGGTTAACGGCGCTTGAAGCCAGATCCACAGAGAAAGAGAACTCTGCATTCAACTGCTGATAGATCTGCGGTGGCGTCTGCCAAAGGTCGCGAATATCTAATGGAGTTGTGCTTCCACCAAAATCACCTACTGATTTTATTTCAGGAGTCATCTCTGGCTCCTTTATTGTCTCCATCATTTTCACATGATTTGGCAAAGGCTTTGATGAATTCAGCGGCGACTTGCGTGACGATGGCATTGCCATAACCGCGCAGTCGTCCCACTCTGGCGGGAACCCCATTAGCCAGCGGGAATGTGCCGGATTCAACTGGCCGGAACTTCCCATCGCGGCATCCAAGCCAGTCAGCATCTGACCAGAAGCCGTTATTCGAATTGGTTGCGCCATCCTCGCCGCACCTCCCAGGGTTGTACCGCGTGCTGGGTGATTCACTGCTGCCGCTTCTCCCTGCACCTGATTGTTGTCGATCGTCGTCACGGTGGGCCAGTTCGCCAGCCAAACCACACGACCCAGCAGGGAGTTTAATTCCACGTTCTGGCATTCCGCTCCGTCCTTGTGGTCGCGCGTCGTTGGTGTTGGCCATGCTGCAAGTGCCGCCATCGTTTGGATGTTCATACCGCCCGCGCGCCCCTGCGTCCCGGCTCCGGTCGAGGCTGATGTGTGCGGCGTTGCCCACGGCACCAAAGAAAAGTCGATCTCTTTTGTGAGGGGCACCGACGCTGCACGCTGGCAATACTGCCGCCCCGCAGGTGTAGTCTTGTTCTTCCAACTCAATGAGTAAAGCATCGAGCCAGTGCTTTCCAATTGCTGCTGCAACCTGCTCGCCAAAGAGGAGTTGAGGTCGGCACTGCGCGATGAGTTCGAGAAAGGCCGGAGCCAGGTGACGGGGATCGTCTTGTGCGAGTTGTTTTCCAGCCACAGAGAAAGGCTGGCACGGAGGACTACCCGTCCACAGCGGCTGAGTGGCGGGAACACCTGCGAGTTGTAGCGCGAGAGGCCATCCGCCAATTCCGCAGAAGAAGTGACATTGCGTGAATCCTGCGAGGTCTGCTGGCTTAACTTCTGTGATTGATCGTTCATCGACATAACCGTTCGGGATTAATCCCGCCTTAATCAATTCCCGCAGCCACGCGGCTGCCCCTTTATCGAAATCGTTGTAATAGTTCATTGCAGCTTCCCTGAATACGCCAGCATTCTTTTTGCCTGCTCCAGCGCCTCACTCAGTTCATCGCGCTGCATCTCTGCCAGATCTGCGCGGGCGCGCTGCTCTGTTGCTTCTTTTAGCCAGCGATCAGCTTCAGATGGTTGTTCTACACGGCTGTTCCAGATATCAATGGCGATATCTTTATCTCCGTAGTTCAGGGTTGCAATGCCACATCCGCATATAATCCTGAACGGTAAGGAAGCTAACTCCTCATCTCTTACTTCTTGTGCGTACGCTAATCCGCCACAATGTGCGCAAGGTTTAATTTCCATTACGCAGCCTCTTTCATGAAAGTGATCCAGTGCGTGTTAGCGCGCTTTCCAGATGGATGACCGAATACCGGAGTCTCTGTTGTTAACTTAAGAATCTCAGAAGTCTTAACATGCATTTCATTCCACTTAAAAATCAGGAAGCCGCCTTTTTCCAGCACGCGGAATGCTTCTGAAAAACCTTTAGCAAGATCATCCTGCCAGGTTCCTTTGTTCAGTACTCCGTATTTCTTTCTCTGCCACCCTTTTTCACCAGCGACGGTAAAGTGTGGAGGATCGAAAACAACCATTTTGAAAGCTTCATCAGCGAAAGGCAGTGAGCGAAAATCGCACTGAATATCGGGTTTAACTTCAAGTGTTCGCCCGTCGCATAAGATATGAGACTCAATGCGGATATCACAGAAAACAGCGCGCTCATCGTTTGGGTTAAACCAAAACATGCGAGAGCCGCAGCACATATCAAGAATCGTCTTTTCCATCAGATAATCCCCTCTGAAGTGAATTTCTGCACAACCCATGCCTGACCTGATGTAGTGAACAGTGCCTGCGGGTAACCTTGTTCAGTTTGCTTCATCTCACCGTAGCCGCCATCAACGAACCATTGCTGGAATGCTTTGCTGCGCTTGATGTTGCGGTTGTATACATCCAGTTCTGTAAGGTTCTGGTTAAGCTTGATAGCTGACATACCGACAGCTTGACCTACCTGAGTAGCGTTGAGGAGGTTGGTGCGCTCTACGATGCGATCGAACACTTGAGCCTTTGGCGCCATGATGGCTTTCTGCTTTTCTGACTCAATCAGCGCTTCGAGTGCTTCAATGTAGTTACCAGGTAGTGCAACTTCCTCTTTGCGCGGAGCCAGTTGCTTCAGCTTTTCCAGTACCGCACGACGAACAGTTTTTGACTCTCGCATACCAACGAGAGTCATCTGCTCCATGTTAAGTTGGTAAAATTTCATCGGAGTGCCACCGCGAGGCGCTTGCGAAAAGTTCGCAACCGGCAAATCATCAATCTCATCTTCAACTCGTGAGATGAAGTCGCTATTGCGGACAGGTTTTTCTTTTTGTCCGACGCGAGCAGGGTTGATGAAATTATTGAGGAAATCCAGGCTGGACATGGTTACATCAGAGTTAATATTGGCTAGCTGGTTCATTATTTTTACCCATAAAAAAACCGCCGTGCTGTGTGATGGTGAGAATCCCCTAACGATCGTGATCAGCGGCTAGGCCAATCGTTAAGGTGAACATCACACAGCAGGACGGTTTCTTGCCGCTGATCATGGTTAATTGTGCTTTGGCTTCTCACGGCCTCCACATGGCAAAGTATCGTGTAACGCTAATAGTTTTGCAACTGGTTATCGAATTCTTTTTCGTGGCTAAAATCTTCTCCATCAATAGGCATAAGGTTTCGCGAAAAGAAAATACCTAAATTGCCATTTTTATCGAAATCCCCACTACAGATCCAAACTTTATTCCCTTCATAAAAATCGCTTTGCAACAACCTTGCCGACTTACCATTGTGTCGCTTGTCGAATTTGAGACCAAAAACCAAAGCCAGACTACCCTGCTTCAACTCAGCCATTACTTTCACTCCAGTTCTTCAGCGTGGCAGCTAGCCATGTCGTCCACAGCTGCTGCGTTTTATGGTCACGGTAGCGCTCTGTACTTTCGCACCAGTTAAAAATCAGGCGAGGGAATTCTTGCCTGGCGAACTCCTCGAAGTTGTAGCGGATGCCGTGGATCGGCGTTGCGCTATTCACGGCAATCATCGCCGCTGGTTTGATGGTTGGTGAACTGGTTCATGGCTTACTCCAGTGGTCTTCGATGGATACGCCAAGTCGATGCAGCCAATCAGCAAGCTTAAGCATGGTCTCGCGCTCACTCAGCCCCTGCGGAAAGTCATCAAGTGCAATCCGAGGTGAAACCCTGCCGTAAGCGTCTCGCTCAATCGTGATGCTCTGCTCCAGCGTGGTGTTCCAAATCTTGCTGTGGTGCTTCACCAAATAAACTGACCGGCTGTTACCCTCTTTCACGTCCAGCTTGTAATCAGTCAGGATTACTTGGTTATTGCTGCGAAAAAGGGTTCGCCAGCTCATCCTTCCCTCCCATCATTTTCAATCACCCGATAGGCGATGATGTCTGTTCCGCTTTTTACGGGACTATTGCGCCATGCAAACTCTTGCGCTTGACGTTGAATTAACCCCCCATTGCGGCGCTTAACCTCAACCAAGACGTGACTTTTCACTGGAGGCAATGCCATCTCGCCATTCCAGTGTAACCAGCCATTATTTTCAATCTGCCGGTAGGTGTCCGTTGGGTGTTCCTGCTGCTCCAGTACTGGCAGGGCAATCTGGTATGCCTGCAAATGATAATCACCCTCAATTGAAATTTTATCAATATTCTTCAATCTTAATAAGGTTTCAATTCTAGACCTGCACTTCTCAGCCGTTAACTTCTTCATCAGTAATATCTCCTCGTTTGCTGCCGCCATACTGAAATTTCATGATCGCGCTTGAATGGTTTGCAAAGGAATTTAAAATCATCCTCATTTGCGCCAGGTAGACCTAGGGTTATGAATATGAGTTTCATTATTTTTTTCTCATGCTTAATAAAACATATCCAGGAAGGTAATCGCCCACATCAGCTATATGCGTAACAACTCTTTCACATGCTTCTCCAGTATAATCCCCATCCCACTCCATTAGTAATAAAGTATCTCCTACTGAGAAATCTCTGTCGTTCTTGCGCAGCTCAGCGGTTTTAATTTCATCCAGAACCGGCGTGAAGTGCTGCGGTAAAATTTTCAGTTCGTGTCTCAAAATCCACCACCCTTAGTTTTGCTCTTGCCGCCTTTGTCGGCGGATGAACCCGGCGCGCGGCCGGGGCATAGAATTAGCGTTTAGCTTCGCCGCCCAGATCATTGACGAGCTGGTAAATCAGCGAAGAAAGCTCGCCAGTCATCAGAACAAAGTCAGCATCAAAGCGCGCGCCAACATCCTCGCGATCAATGTCATCGTTTTGTTCGGTGAGTGAATCGCTAAAGTGAATGCGCTTGATGGCGGCCGCGTCCGTAAGGGTGAATGTGATGCGCTCCTGCCATTGCAAAGCCAGCTCGGTGACAACCTTTCCGGCTTCAAGGTGCGTGGCGATCTCATCGGATACCAGATCCTGCTTTTTCGATTTCAGGATTCCGCCATCTTCAAGCACAGCTTTCAGCGTGGCGCTGTCACCGAGTGCGAAACCTGCTGGCATGTCACCAGACTTAACCCATTCGGTGATCGTCAACTCAACAGGGTTTTCCAGCGTCAGCGGAACCACAGGAAGGCTACCGATAGACTTACGCAGCAGCGCCAGTGCATCCTCTGCCTTTTTCGCGCTGGCGGCGTCAACGGTGATCAGGTTGTTGGTTGTGTCAATCCAGATCTGGGTTTGGCTGAACTTGCTGAAAGCGCGCGGCAGAAGGCTATGAAGCACTTCATCTTTCAGGCTGTCTTTTTCGGTCTTCTTCAGCTTGCGCTGCTGCTCACCTTCCAGCTTTTCGATCTTGGCGTTCAGCTCGCGCTTAATGACGTCTGAAGGCAGGTTTTTAGCTTCGGTTTGTGCAACCAGCAGTAACTGGCCATTGGCAGAATAAACCAGGCTTTCACCGACTGGTGCCACCCAACCGGTTTTAGACATATCCTGGCTGCCTGCTGGCGTGAATGCGAAATGCTGCAACTGCTCTTCAAGTTCTTCTGCATTCAGTGGCAGATCGCGGTTAAGACGGTAAACCATAGCGTTTTTGAAAAATTTCATTTGCACTTCCTCTTAGTTAATAAATCACTTCTTTGCTTTTAAAGTTGCCTTCAACAGAGCCAGGCCTTCTTTGGCTTTCTCTGGTGTTGATGGCGTAGATTCATGTGTGATTAAAATCACTGGCTTTGGTATTTTCTCTCCACCCTTAAGCCTGCTCACCCAGCTTTTTAGAAGCCTGTCCGCTAGCTTCTCAACTTCCTGCGTCGTCATGTTGCGCTCAATCATCGCTGAGCGCATTTCTGTGCACATCCAGTACATGATGTCACCTGACCACGGGAAAGCCTCTGGAGAGTCGTACAGGCTCTTATCTTGACAGTATCGTCGAAACTCTTTCATCACCTCTTCTGGATCTGGCAAGCCAACCATGATAGCGGTCTGCTCATGGCACCATGCGATGAACTGTCCCGGTGATGGCAGGTAGGGGCTTTCGCTCTGCCTGGCTTTACGCATTCCGGCCTCAACCTGAGCTTTGCTGCTGATACCTGACTCCTTGAATGCGGTGATCCACTGCTTTCTCAACTCATCAAGATCTGACTGAGTTTTAATATGGATCTGCATTGCCGGGAAAACCACGCTCAGCTGCTGAAACAGGTCGTTAAAGAATGCTGTCGCCTCTCTTGATGGCTGAGCATTCACCGCTGGCTTAGGCTGAGCCATGCTGGCCAGAGCCGTGCCATCACGGTTACTTACTGCTTTCATCACACCTGCCATGTTTTTCATGTCAGTCTCCGTTATCTAAAAGTCCGTCAGCCCAGCCCGTGCTATTGAAGTCCAGTGCTGGCCTTGCTGCCGTCGATCCTGTCCGCTCACTGTTTCTTCGAATGGTCAGCTTCTGCCACTGCTTCCTCAGCTTTTCAGGGGAAAGAATATTATCCTTCCAAAAGTGATCATTGTTGGCCCACTTGAACAGATCGCATATTTCCCGGTGATTACGATTATCTCGCTCTCTCATCAGCCTGATGGTGTTAGCCCAGCTATCCATCGGGTGCTTTCCTGTTGAACCAGCCAGAGCGTCAACCTTTTGGGCTATGTACTCTGCGCAGCGCATATCCTCATCAGTGAAAGAGGACTTCTTATTAACCTGCTTGTCATGAGAGTCCGAAGGATTCTCTGACGAATAGGTTTTATATGTAGTCTCTGTTGTATTCTGTGTATGAATGTCTGCTGGTTTTCCGCTTACAAGGTTGCTGGTTTTACGCATTCCAGTATGCGGAATTTCCGCATCCAAGGATGCAAGGTTAATAAAATCACAAATCCTTTGTTCATCAACACGATAATAAAGTTTTGCAGGAACACCAGATTTCATCTCTTCGATTAATCCGATATCTCTAAGTTTCTTCCTCGCGCCCTCCTGCTCATATCTGGATAATCCCGTTTCGTCTTGCCACTCTTCCTGCGTTTTGTAGAACCAACCATCCTTATCTTTCGTTCTGTTGGCCCAGTAAACGCACTGAGAAAGAAACAGCGCGCCAGTTATTCCCGCACCAAACTCTACAAATATGCGCTGGAATGCTATTGGCCTGTCGAGTATTGATAGCGGCTTCATGTTAATGAACCTTACCAAAACCATTTGATGAAAGATGTTCTGATACTTTTCTGGCGTCCTCTTCAGCGATCAGGCTCTCAATTGCAATAAAAAACAAATATGCACTAACCTCACCTTCAGTTGGTTTTATTAAATCTTTTAAATTTCGCATGTTAATCTGCTCATTTGGCTTTGTTGGATTTGCAATCCGAACATGAAATCTAACGTCATGAGTAGTTCCATCGAGAGATTGCCACGCCTGATACCCGCAACAAATTCCCATTTGAGGATGATCTGAAGATGCAACACTATAAGCCACAAATTCACCAACCTCTGGAACCCAAGGCATGCCCTGCTCTTGCTTAAATATCTTTTTGTCTGTCATACTTAAACCTCACTTCATTTGCACTTTTGTTTAGGCTCAATCTTATTGGTTGGGCCTTTTTTTTATGGCTTAGGAAACTTCTGCCCTGCAACTGGTTTCCACTGCTTCATGGATAACAGCCCCGCCATCTGGTAGTAGCGATCAGAAGGCAAATCGCCAGTTTCTTTCTTCCACTTCCAAATGGTTTTCTCTGTCACTCCGAGAAGGCTGGCCAGCGCCACTTTGCTTCCGGCTAACTTTGCCGCTTCATCGATAGTCATTTAATCCTCCGCGTTGTTGATGTAGTGCATCTTTTCACACCCCAAACATTATGTAAAGAAAATCATTAAAAAATAAATTACCTTTTTTCTCACAAAAGGTGTTGAAGATATTTTTGCATAGTCGTATAGTCCGTAACACAGAACGAATCAGTAACTGAACGGCCCAGTAAGGTCGGCCCATCGGCGGGTTCAGGATGAACGGCAATGATGATGAGCAGATAAGAGAAATAGTCTGCGATTACCAAAGAACATTTGCGAGTGTGCTTTGGCAATTAACAAGGGGATTAGACATGTACCATTTATTTGTTTTTTTAGGATTTTCTTTCTATTCAGTGGTGATGCTTGCGCTTGGTCTGATGATTATGATCCCGGGTGTCAGCAACGCAATCGCAAGCATTATTATCGCCCTTAACTAAAAGAGACGTGCAAATGAAAATTAACGACAGAGAAGGTTTTATTGGATTGCTTCATGAGGCGCAGTCACTTGGAATCATCCAAGAGCTTGCAGATAACGACATGCGAGATATCAGCTTTGTGAATGTTACTAAAAGCGCTTCAGTAACCATAAACATCGAATGGTTCTGCAACCTCGGAACGATAAAAACAGCTGGACTGAATATCTGGTTCAACGAAGTGAAGATATCAACATCTCATCCATCATTCTCGGCTGCAATTGAGTTTATCTACAACGGCAACAAGACTGCATTTATCGGCAAGGAATACGAATGATGAAAACGTCATCAATACCGGTTTCAATTCCTAACAGCGTATCCATGTCACAATGCAATCTGCTGCGTCAGGTGGTAGAAGGTTATGCGATCGAGTCAGTGGGTGAAGTGGTTCACAGTATCCCGATGCCTGGCGCTGAGTTCTGGCAGCTGCAATCTGATTTCAAGTGGGTTACCTACATGATTTTAGGTGAACAGGCTTACTGCTGGGATGCAGAAAAAAACAAGTGGCTGGTTATGTATGTTCCGGCCGAACACATTCGACAATCACAAATGATCACAAAGGTGCACTAATGAAGAAATTAATCCTGGGGGCGTTACTGCTGATGCCGGCCGCAGCAATGGCTGAAAATAAAATCCTGGTTTGCGATGCCAGCCTGGTTGCTGGTTTGGGTGAGCAGCCTACCGCAAACTTAGGCTTTATACCGAAAGGCGCCATCATCGCTGATAACGGGATCTCTTTTCAGGTTGTTCAGGGAGAAAATGTTTTAACCTCGCCGCCAATGAAGGTTTTGAAATCCGGCGTTCTACGTGGATTCAGTAAAGATGGCGCAGTATTCATCAAGCGTGGTGGTTCATATCAGGTTAGCGCTGACGGTGCTCAGTGGCTTTATTACGATAACTGCAAGCCTGCTGGCAAGGGGATCTGATGGACTTCTACTCAGGTTTATTCATCGGTATGGGTGTTGGCGTGCTGATTGGCGCGGCGATCGGGATGTTTGCAGTTGCCTTGTGTGTGGCAGCTAAAGATAAATCAACTGTTCACTAAACAGCGTGGACGCAGCAGAACTGATAAGAGGTGAGTATGAAGGATTACGCAAAGCTGGATGAGTTGATACTCGCCGCTCTAAGCGATAAACCAAGACAATTCGGTACGATTTTCAGCGGCGAAATCTATTCAGACTGCGTAAATCACAGCAAGGATGAGCCAGCGCGCGTGCTTGATCGCCGACTACAAGCGCTGAAGAAGAAAGGGTTAATTTTCTTTGCCAAAGGATGGCGCAAACAAACAACATAATCCGCCACCGAGCGGGTTTCTTTTTACCTACACCAAGGCCAAAACCATGAGCACACAAGATTGCATTATCTGCTGGGTAGTGACTGTGTTGCTGATGGGGTTGGCGATGATAGAGAGGATTTGAGATGGACCAGCTAACCGCAACAGAAGCGCGAATTATCAAAACGTTTGCAGAGGATATGGGCCTTGAATATTTGGCCGAATATTGCGACGACAATGGAATCGAACTGGATGATTTGCTCGATAAACTAGGTCGTATAGCCAGTTCATTCCCGACGCTGGGCCAGTAACCACTGACAACGCTCACTGCCTCCGGCAACCAATAGCAATTAACAAGGCGCCATTGCGATGACGCCTGATTAATAGCTAACAGGAGATACATATGAATTACGAACAGCGAATTCAGGCCATCATTGACCGGTTCAGTGATGCCGACAAAGAGATGCTTGCCGAGCGTGTTGAACAGGCATTGCCGGCAACTAAATGCATGGCTCCGGTTGAATCAGGAATCATGGCGTGCCTGATGGGTTATTTTACCGGTCAGCACGCTCAGGCGGTAATGAACACCGACGACATCCAGATCGCTATCAATGAAATGGTTCGCGATGTCGCATACAAAACAGCATCGCGCGAGTACGCCGCTGAAATTGACAACCAGAACGTAGAAGGTAAACAAGATGAGCTTTGATTTAGTCCAGTTCGTAAACCAGCAGGAACCACTATTTAAAGGCGCGGTTAGCGATCAGTCAGTTCAGTGGGCCAAAGAGTCACAGTTTGCTATCCAGTTATTCCAGCGAAATGATTTCCTTGCGAAGACAGCAATCGCAAACCCTACCAGTGCACAGAATGCCATTATCAACTTGGCAGCTATTGGCATCTCGCTTAACCCGGCGAGCAAGCTGGCCTACTTGGTTCCGCGCGACAACATGGTTTGTCTTGACATCTCTTATATGGGATTGATGCACATTGCACAGTCAGCAGGCGTGATTAAGTGGGGGCAATGCAAACTGGTTCACGCCAGTGACTCTTACGAGCCGCAAGGTTTAGATCGCGCGCCAATGCACAAATATAACGCTTTCGCTACGGCAGAAGAACGCGGCGCGGTAGTGGGAGGCTATTGCACGGTGAAAACATTTGATGGCGATTACCTCACTGAGGAAATGAGTCTGCAGGAAATCGAAGACATCAGGAAGGTAAGCAAAGCCGGAAACTCTCCAAAAGGCTCGTGGGTTAACTTCTGGTCAGAGATGGCAAGAAAGACCATTGTGAAGCGCGCCAGCAAATACTGGCCGCGCGCTGAGCGAATGGATCGCGCCACTGACATGCTGAATGAGCATGAGGGTATTTTCACTGAGCCGGTTATGGAATATGTGCCTGAAGAGAAAGTTATTCAGGATGAACAGCAGAAGGAACAGGAATTTAACTCACGTTTAAGCGAGCTTTGCGATCAAATGTCAATGAGTGAAACGATGGGTGAGCTAAAGGAAATTTTCAAACAAGCATACCGCATGACCAACGGAATGGACGTTCAGAAAAACGTTCAGCAAATCTATGTTGAAGCAAAAAATAAACTGGAGACAGCGCAATGACATCACTGTACGAAATCGCTAACGATTTTGCCAAACTTTCTGATTCTGATATGGATCCGGAACTCATCGCCGACACTTTGGACGGTATCGAATGGGAGCTGGAAGGAAAGATTGAAAACTGCCTGGCCGTTATAAAAAATGAGCTTGCTTATGCTGAGACACTTAAAGCCGAAAGCAAAAAGTTAGCAGAACGGGCTAAAGCATCAGAAGCCCGAGCAGATCGAATTAAGGAATACATTGCATCTTCACTTGAGACCGCCGGCAAGAAATCACTGAAGGCTGGCGTTCACCAGGTAAGCATCCGCGCACCATCAAAGTCGGTTGAAATTCTGGATAGCGGATCGCTTCCACCTGAGCTTGTTGATTACGAAACTCTGATCAAGCCAGACAAGCTCGCCATCAAGAAAAAGCTTGAAGCAGGCATATCGGTTCCGGGCGCGCAGATTAAAACTGGCAAACCGTCGCTTATCATCAAATAATATTTTGGTATGATTGTTTTTGCATCAATAGCAGGGTGGACCTGCTATCCAGTGAGGGTAACATCATGAATGAAAGTGATAGTGGCTGGTATCAAGAAAGAGGCGATCTGGAAGTGAATTCAACGATCGCCGTCCCTGACGATCATTGCAATCATCTGAACTGCATACTGTGGGGTATGCGACAGAGAGCAAACTTAAGGGAAAAGTATCAACCGAGACCAAAGCCAGAGTATCAGGGGGAAGTTGCCCGGTAACTCAGATGTATCCTAATGCAGCCCTCACGTGAGGGCTTTTTTGTGGAGATCAATATGAAGCTAGCCGAATCAGAAGCCTATTACGCTGGCGTGGAAGCGTTTAAGGATGGAAAGAACGTTGGTTCAAATCCCTACGCCAAATGGTCAATTCAGTCCAGGGACTGGCTTAGCGGCTACCACACCAGGCGCATGGAGCAGTCTATTAACGATTATCGCCTCATGGATATAACCAACGATGAAGCGAAATTCCAGCGAGACGTGACCGTACCGAACACCAAGCGATCGCCTCATTACTATTACGGATATGGCGCGCGATGGCAGAACCTTGACCATGGACATCCATACACAATACCGCACAGTGAAGACGCTGGTTATGCCGACTGGATTCATGGCTTCCATGACGCCACTAAGGCCTGGAAAGAAGAGAAAGAGGGCAAATAAATGAACAAGCCAATCGAGACCGCAGATGATTTTTTGGATGAGGTGATAGCTTTCAGGGAAGGAAAGCCAGATCGGCGCCGTGACACAATGGCTATCAGCCGCATCCAGTTCATCAGAGAAATCTTTCCAGTAATATTCGCCGCTGGCCACGCTTCAGGCGTACGCCATGCGCTTAAAAAGTGATTGACGAAGTAACGGAATTGAAATAAATTATTGTTACGGACTTGAGGTTAACCACAATGAAAATAAAGAAGTGCAGATTTTGCTCTTGTGAATTCTCAGGACAAAGAAGCGCGCAGTATTGTTCAGATAAGTGCCGGGTGTATGCCTGGCGTAAACGTAAAAACAAAAGGAAATGCAAATGAAAAAACTAATTCTATCAGCTTTACTCCCTTTAATTTTTCTCTCCGGATGTGATGTAAATGATGCTGATGTTGTATCTCAAAATTTAAGCAAGGACTCTGACAACTTTAAAGTAAATCGCCGTTTTGTTTTCTATAACGGAATCACAGGGGATTACGTTCTTACCATTGAAGGTCTTTGCTCAAAAGATAACAGCAGCACATCAACAACGCTTGGGGTTATTTGCCAGACGGGCCCTGGAGAATACAAGAAACACATGCTTGGACTTTCCGACAATGTTACTTGGTTTATGGAACAGACTGAACCAGCAAAAGTCAGCAAGTACTTTTACAAGGTGACATTTAAGCCTTCGGTTATCGTTCCAGATCTGGAAATTCGCTAATTAATCGACGCTGGCCTGTACCCGGTTGGCGAATGAGGGGAAAGAGTGATGAACCAGAAAGAACCCATGGTTGTTAGTTTCTCTGGCGGCCAGTCATCAGCGTTCCTGTGCGATTTCCTGTTGCAGAATTACCGTGATGACTATGAGTTTCATTTTGTATTTGCTAATACCGGTCGAGAGCATGAAGAGACGCTGATATTCGCCGACAAGGTGGATAAGCTTTTCGGGCTTAATCTGGTGTGGCTTGAGGGTGTAACCAGCCACGTTCACGGTGTTGGCATGCAGCATCGCGTTGTGAATTTCGAAACGGCTTCCCGGAACGGCGAGCCATTTGAGCAACTAATCAGCGTGGAAGGTATTCCGAATATTTCACGCCAGAAATGTAGCGATTACCTCAAAACACAGACCATTAGGTCATGGATGCGCGCAGTAGGGCTTGCGAGACGTGGATGGAGTGCCAAGACGGCTATAGGCATGCGTGCTGATGAACCGCAGCGAGCAGACATGGAAAAGGACTCCACCAAGCGCTACAACCTTGTATACCCATTGTGTCACTGGGGAGCTTTCACTAAGGCAGATGTAAATGACTTCTGGGATGAGATGCCGTTCAGGCTCAACATTCCTGCCCATTACGGAAACTGCCTAACTTGCTTCAAAAAGAGCAACGCCAAATTATTTCTCATCGCTCACGAACACCCTGAATGGTTTACATGGAATCGCGAAATGGAAACTAAACATGGAATGGTTAAGGCTCGCGAAGGACATACCTGGTGGCGCGGTAAGAGGAATACTGATCAGCTAATAGCGGAAGCAAATCTTGAAGACCGGCAGCGACTGATTTACCTCACAAGAACCTACCCCGACGATGGTGATGGTTGTACATCTTCTTGCGAGCCTTTCCAGAACGTTGGTGAAGAAGATGAGTTTAAAGAGGAAAACGCAGCATGAAAGAAGATCTAATTAAGAAAGGAAGGCTGCTTGAGGATGACGTCAAGTTGATCCGGCAGCAAATTCTCTTCAGGAAACCTTATGGCGACGTCATCACCTTCGCTGTAAATCAGTTGGGACTCACCAGTAAAGAAGCAATAGGGCTATATGACGAGCTCGCAGTGGATTGCCACGATTCCTGGAAAGGCGTCCGGAATGAAGGGAGGCGAGATGACTAACCAGCAACTAAAAGCACATTGCGAAGACGTTATCGCCAATCCGCAAGACCATCTGGATTGGGTGGTGGATATGGCGAGAGTGGCGCTGGCGAGCCTGGAGGCGAATCAGAAGCTGAACTGTACCGACGATGCCACCCGGCAGATTATTGAACTACGGCAGTCCGGCCTTACCCAAGAGCAAATGAAAGCAGAAGCCAGTATTTATCGTCACGATAATGATGAAGGCACGCCAGCTTGGTTCGATGCTTCGGAAGCCATTTGGATAGAGGGATATATAAGCCCATCATCGTTCCATCATATTTTCAAACCATCAGAAGCCGGTCAGTGGCTAGATGATGAAATAAAAGCCCTAGAAGACGATGGGAGAAACGCCGATAGTTATCTTGAAATAAAGTCCGGGGAAACGGTCAATCCTGTGGTTGTGGTGTTTCATGAAGGCAGATTTGTAGTGTGGGACGGTTTTCATAGGATAGCTGGCGCTGTTGCTCTAAACCGTCCTGTGTATGCGATTTTTGCTCACGCGCCGCCCGTGCCGGTGATGCAGCCGGTTGTGTTGCCAGTTATGCAGGTAGATAACCCGCTTGATGGTTTCTTCTATAGATGCGATGAAGTTATTGCAGCCATCCGCGCAGCAGGTGGGAGTGTGAAAGAATGATGAACGACGAGCAGAAGCAGGCGCTGATTGAGCGCCTAAATAAATTGGCCGAAGGTTTGAAGTGGCACAATGTAGCCTACTCTCAGGATGTGCTGTCAGCGGTTACCGCACTCACCCAACCTGCAAGCCCGGCTTTCAAGTTACCTGATGGCTGGGTGGCGGTGCCTAATGAGCCAAATGAAGACATGCTAGCAGCTGGAAGCGCAGTTGATGGCGGCGTGTATTCCATTTGGAAGGATATGGTTGGCGCGTCACCTGATGCCCCACTCACAGCACCAATAGAGCCTATATGTACCACAGGTGGTGCAGAGTGGGTGAAGGTGCCGCGTAAATTGACCGCCGCTAATGGTGCAAAATCAGCACTCATTGGTGAATTTAAAGAGGAGTACTCGGTCAGTTGTCCTGAATGCTTTGGTGAAGAAGAGTGTGAAACGTGTGACGGCAGTGGGCGCATCCACATAGAAGTGCCAGTTAGCTGGACGACCATCAAAGCCATTTGGGATATGGGTGTTGAGCATTTCACAGCAGCGCCGGAGGCAGAATAATGGCAACTGAAAACCTGCCATACTTAACCCTGATTTTAACCCTGATCGCCGTTATCAGCTTCGTGCTACTAAGGAAATAACATGGCAAGCAATAAAGATCCGTACAGCTGCAATGCTTCATGGTGGGATGAAAACTCAGTCAGAACTGACATGAGCAGCACCATGGGAAATGTCGCACTGGCAATATTCGAAGCCCTGCCGGCAAGCGCCCAGGCTACGCTTTTACAAAACATGACCAACGCGCACCAGCTACAGAAAGCGCGCGATCTGGCCGCAAATAAATAGGTGAATGAAATGCTTAAATTCGTAATTGCGTCGCTTCTTTCGGTGGCGTGCTTTCAGGTGTCAGCAAATACACTGACTACAAAAGATGGCCGGATGTCGCTGACGGTAGACAGCCAGAAAATGATGGTCAGAACGCCAGAGGCGGATGATGTATTGCCATGCAAATTCATTAAGTCTGCACCGGGCCAGAACACACGATCAGCCGATAAGTGGAATGGCTACTTTTATCAGTGTGCCAACGATCTGACCATCTCCATTAAGAACTACACGCAAAGCAGTAGGTCTGATGAGATTTTCATTTTTGAAGGCAATAAGGTGATGTACACGGAACAGCTAAGCAGCAAATTTAAGTGATCGGCATTAAGATTAGTCTGCTTCTAAGAATGTTCCTATCTGCGTAAATTGTGCTCAATACCCATCATGGTGAGAGCGCAAAGATGAATGTCTACAAGGTGATCGAAGGTGTTTCAGATGCCAGCAATGGCGCGCTGGATTGCATGTCAGAAGGATTGCCGGTTATCCATACCGTAAAGCAACATAAAGCCGCTCTCGACCATGAGGGTGCCAGCACCGCAAAGAAAGCTCTATTCCTCACTGGTTACTCACTCCTTGGCTTCCTGGAGCACTGGGAGAAACTAAAACCGGCCGTCATGAAGGTTAAAGACGGCTGCGTTGAGGTTTACCAGGGCATCAAAGAGCCTGGCCTTCCTGATGATAAATTTGAGGAAGAAAAGGATCGCATCGACGATAAACGACGCGCTGCATGCGCCGCACTCCCACCTAAGCAACCCACACCACCAAGTCAGCCAGTAAAGATACCGGAACCAGCAATTCAGGTTCCCGCTCCGGAAGTTTTAGAGCCCGCAGGCGTGATCGTCGAACCAGGTGATCAGCAGGGAAACTAAGCTTTAAACTCCCGCGGTTTAATCACATACCTTCGCTATCAAAAAGTATGTGGCAAAAAGGTAACTCCGATCCAATCCAGGAAACGGGTGATTCGTGGGAGTATTTCAACATGACCCAGCTGACTGATGTGGTTTATGAGAACTTCTCCAGCCCTGAAGATAAGCTGCTTGATAAGCTGGGCATTGATGATTGGTTGGAGCGCGCCACGATATCCGCAACCGGCCGGGTTCTTATTCGCATTGTTTACACCGCCATTAAAATGGCTAAGTGATCGCCATGCTTAACCTCTACAAAGAGACCGTTCGATTCAGGCTGATCATCACCACATGGAACGGAGACAACGAGCACATGGAGCTGCTGCATGTGGACATGAAAAAGAAAGGCGACGGCTGGGAGGGAACGATACAGAATGATGCCTCCATTGAAGGCGCCGGCCTGAGCCGAAGCATTATGATCGACATGTCCGAACGCATGAAGACGATACAGGAAGTGCTTTATAAGCAGGCCAAGAAGAAGATGCATATACCCTGGCCGCTGAGTTTAATCATCGACAAAATGGATGGTGGATTATGACAAAAGAAGAACATGAAAGTTTCTGCGCTGCGGCTGCACCGCTGATCAAGTGGATAGGCGAGAACGTGGATATAAACCATGTGGTGATCGTCAATACAGAAGGCGCCACTCTGACACAAGTCCGCGGCAGTACAGATGAGGATGGTTTCGACGGCAATTGAAGAAAGGGCGATTTCTCGCCCTCATATTATGATTGCGCAGCCAGTGCTTTAGCGAGGTCAGCAAACTTATCAAACGTGCTTTCAACGTCATGATCGGCAGCAATGAGAAGCGCCTTTAGTTTGCTTAGAACGATATCAACCTCAGAGAACGATGCCTTCTCTGAATCTTCAGGCGCGGTTGCATCTACTGGTGCTACTTCGGTCACTGCGGTGGTATCGGTTAATGGTTCAGACACGGTTTTAACCTTCTTTTCTGTTAGAAACTGCCAGATCGACTCGAGGAATTTCAATTTAAACCCCCGCATACTTTCTGCCAAGATTCGTTGTGTGACAGAATGGCCGCTTTTGTTTTCGTATTCATTACATTCACATCGTTACTTGTGACGTAAATCGGAACAACCCAATCACACGCAGTGTCAATCGTGACGGTAGCTGGCTCAGTTTTTTGTCCACCGGTCACGCAACCGCTGATCAACATCATCGCCATTAAGGCTGCTAACATTTTGATGCACATTATTCACCGCCTTATTGGTCTCAACTCGCTTTTCTGCTGAGGCTTTTACCTGATCAGCGTCTTTGTTTGCAGCGGTTACATCCGCCTTCGCCTGGGTTTGGACTGTTCCGACCTTCTTCCCACCAAAGTAAGTCGCTACCACAGTTACGATTGCCAGGCCCACACCTGCCAACCACCCCCATCCACCACTAAGAAGATTGGTTATTAATTCCATGATCAATCTCCTTTCGCTGCTGGTTGAGGTTTTTCTGTCGAACAAACTGAGCTATCACACCCATAGCCACCAGGAACGCGCCAATCATCCCCAGGTAGTTCGAAGGAAGCAAGCCCTTCACATCTGGTGGCAGAGAGTTCCAGGCGTCCAGAGCCGTCGATGGGAAGGATTGAACCCATGCGCTGAGAAGTGACCCGGCCGAAGCCAGCCAGACTGACCATGCTTTAAACAGCAACTTCGCATGAGACACGAACTCAATGGAGGTGTATTTGCGGATCATCAGTAGGATGAATATAGCGATAAGCACAAGGGCGAGATATTTGATGATGATCATATCAGCCCCTTGTATGCATCATAGGTGCCGGTACGCATTACTTCAGCATGTCGTTTTGCGCGCGCTGGCGTTTGCCGAGCCCATAGGCTATTAAGCATTCCATCTGCGGCGCCAGAGAAATTACCTGCGGCGATCATTGCTAGCGTGTGTTTGAATCCCGCCAAGCCATCACAGCCGAGCTGATATGCCATGCTTTGAAGAATATCCGTGCGCGCAGAATTGCACTGCTTAAGAGCCGAAAGAATGGCGGGATACTTGCTCATTTGTGAAATTTTGGCAGAGAGGATGCTTTGCTTCCACACATCACCCACATTGCGCGGAACGGTGAACGTGTAATTACTGATTTCCGCGCCTTTTGGCCCAATGCGGATGCCGCCGGCGACGGTTGGATACCCCAACGTGTCAAGGTAGGGTGTTTCCTTATACCCTTCCTCGAAATTGAGTATCGCGATGATCTGACCCATGATTACTACCTCTTCTCGGTTGATAGCTTGTCCAGCGCACTGGCAGTCTTATCTCCAAGCGCCGCAAGCCTTGCGGTTAGTTTATCATTATTGGTCAGGCACTGTTCAAGAACCACTCTACGGGCATCGCTTGCCTTTTTGTAAGCAGACTCTTTTTCATCAAGTGATATTTTGTAATGCTGGGTGGCTGATGAGCTACCCATAATAAACCCAATGACGACCATGCATGCCATGAGTAGCAGGGCGGGAACCCAAATCCTACGCATGGCCCATCCCCTACGGATGGAGTATTTTACATGAGTAGGAATCATGATGATCCCCCAACAGAGGACCGTATGCTGTGCAACTCGATTTTAAGAGACTCGATTTGCTCTGAAAGAAAATCAATTTTAGATAGTGCGGTTCGCAAGTCAGCCTGGTATGTCAGTTTTTCCTGAACAAGAGATCTGTTATCTGCCTCTGTCACCTCAATTCGGGTTCTTAGCTTAGAGTTCTCCTCCTGCAATTCACGCATCATTTGTATTTCAGCGCGGTCGGAGAAAATTAGCTTCCACACTCTTGTGAGAAGAAGTATAGCCAGACCACCAGTGCCGAAGTAACCAGTGTATACGACCAAATCACTCGGATCTGACATGGTGCCCACCCTTGCAGTTGTGCTCATTGGCACGCCCCGTTATTAATGCCATAGATTCCTGCATTAGTATCACCCTTTGATGACTGACTGACATAGGAACATTCCTATGCGGAAAACATAAGGAATGATAACGGCTGGGGAAACAAATAAAAACAATTTATGTCAACAACAAAGCGAGGCATGGCAAATGGGGCCTAAGCCCCATCATCATTCTGGCATTTCTGGCCATGCAGGGTTATTAAGATCGATCTTGGTTAAAGCGATGCGGTACTGTTTCCACTTTTTCAGCAACGCCACATCGGCCTGGTCAACTTCATCAACCAGATCAGGATCAGTGGAATCTGTAAGAATACTAATTTTCGTGGTCGCGTAAGCAATACGTGAATCGCGTATAGAAGCTACTGCATCAGGCGTTAGCACTGGAGTTTGCGGCTCACCCTGGACAACTTTACCGTCAATGTACTGACTATCTGGCCCAATTGTTGCGTATACATCAGCAGTTACTTCAATTCTTTTTAAATCTAAGCACTGCTTAATTTCATCATCTGTCACAGCAACCCACATAGCGTTTATGTAGCTAAGTTCATTTGGCTCAATAAAATATCTAACATTTCCTTCCATCTCATCACCTTAGTATATAGCAAGTAAGTTTACGTTTGCGTTCTGGCTTGTGGAGTTATAAATCTGTGTACCTGTGGATCCTACGCCTGTAGGCCAAAGCGCCTGATCACCATTTATGTTTGTAATAAAAACAGCTGGTGGAGAAACAAATCCTGAAGGAAAGTTCCATGTAGCATTCCCTCCCGCTGGAACTGTAATGTTTGTTCGGCACCATTGAGCGCCGGTAGGAAATCTAATATAAGCCCCATTCCCATTAGAACCGGTAATAAATTGATTATAAGCTACCGCGCTATTTGGATTGGTTCCGCCAGCAACAGAAAAACCTTGTGTTGCATTACCTGCAAGGTTGGCTTTCAGAGCTAAGGCATCGGCAAGCCTTTGATTATTTACAACAGCTGTGGATGTATCACTCTTTTGCGCATAAAAAGTTACATTTGAATCACCATTAAGCTTTGCAAAATCACGCGTTACAAATTGAGTGGTCGCAATTGAGGTATCATTATCACCAGATGCCGGCGTTGGTGCTCTTGGGTCACCGGTAAAAATCGGTGAAGCGATAGGTGCCAGTCCCTGCACCGCAGTGGTAACAAACGCAGTGGTGGCTATTGTTGTGTCATTGTCGCCCGCAGCCGCAGTTGGAGCTTTAGGATCACCCGTGAAAACGGGCGAATCCAACTGTGCGAAAAATGACAAAGTCCCAGCAGTGACCATATTTGCGGCTATGTCGTTAGCTGACCATGATCTTGCTGACGTTCCCTCCTGCCCCCTTACTACGGTAAATACGTCACCAGATACCGAAGTAACATGTACTATCTCTCTTACGCTCTCCGTAGCGGCATCGGTTAAACTTAATTTAAAAAGGCTTGTCCCGGAAACGGGCACAGGAAACAATACTCCTGCTCCACTTGAAACAGTGATTGCTGTTGCTGATGCGTTGATGCCCGCAGCAAGTACGGTCTGTGCATTGTTGGCGGCTAATAGCTGCATTTTTATGGCTCCAGGGTAACTGTGACATTTGCCCAGAAAGGCATATGCAACAGTTTATTATCAAATGCCGATTTAAAGAGATCTGCGAACGTCAGATCGATAAAACCGGCAGTCTGTGAACTAACCGCTAGCGTAATATTTATCCCGCCATTGCCAGTGAATTTTACGGAAACACCCCACTGCTGATCGTTAGCAATGTCGGTTCCCAGCGAACCCTCAAGGAATCGGCGGACGCGTCTTTTTAACCATGGAACCGTAAAGTTGAACCCATCACCCTTATAGAAGTTCCACGTTAGAATTCGCTTGAATACATCATCAGAGGTGACAATCTGTGTGTTCTCGTTGGTTTTCTTCCATCCGTTATAGGGAAGTTGGTTATATAAAATAGTGTTGTAAGGCCCGGCAGTGATAGTTTTACTGTTCACCATTGACGGAGGTAGCTGCCCGTAAATGCCATGAACAAGCCAGTGCAACTGATCACCACCATTGTATGACCCTATGAATATTGGAAGGTTTACGTTAAGCACCCAGTCATACATTTGCTGCATGATGTTGTTATAAGCATCAAAAAAAGCCCTTACATTGTCATCATCCTGATAACCGGTATACAAATAAGCCTGCATTGGATTAGGCAGCATAGTTAAGCCTCCGCCACAATCACGCCGTTGCTGGGAATATACCAATAACTGTAGGGATCGCCGCTAATTATGTTTGTGTTCAAATCAGGGTTAACCAGCGCGCCGTTTACCACAACAGAAACATTCAGCGTAGTGAACAGAGTCATATCGACCGTTGGGTTCATTGACTGCAAGAAAATATCTTTCAGTTTGTTTATGTTCAGAGGCTGACCAGCATAAATACCGTTTACATAAGCGGTCACGTCTTCCTGAATGAGAGACAGGATCAGTGCGTTGCTGAGATAATCCAGGCTCTGTGTTGCCCATCTGAACGTAATCTGAACCAGTTGCTGCAATGGCTGCACATAGTTAATGGTGTATGTGTCTGGCCAGTCCATGATCTGTAGGGAAACATTTCGTAAATTCGGGGTAACAACACCTCCACCTGTCCATGTTCCTGAAGTGGTAGTATTTATACCAATGGAAAAGCTGTGCGCATCAACCACGGTGACCGTGAGGTTTGTGTTGTTGACGCCTGACATTCCCTGAACACCAGTGATCCTAATGATCTGTCCATTACTAAATCCATGGGTTATATCGGTACTCACAACACCTGGATTCGCATTGGTGATACCGGTGACGCTTAGCGTTGACCCAAGAAGGCGCGTGAAATCACCACCAGCTTTATAGATTGCCATTGCCTGTTGATATGTGTCACCTCCGCCAGCCATCACAACAAACCCACCGGTCCGTTGCACCACAGAAACCTGACGCGTATCGACGTTAGCAACGGATGTTAGCGCTGTCCTCAGCGCTCCAGGGTAGCCCTGAACGGTGAACATGCCAGCATCCCATACGCGAGCTCGGAACTCATAATTAGTTTCTGGTGCTGTAGCAGCGACGCCGGCAGTAAGGTTGTTTACGCTCAAGACAATATTGTCAGGGAAGCTGGTGATCAGCGTTGTCACGGTATTAGGCGAGACAACCCAGGTTCCTGGCTGCGTGCCGGAGGCGGTAACTGCGATTGTTGTTCCGGATGGTGGGATCAATACAGCCTCGTTAATCGAGTACTGATACGTTCCATCACTCACGAGGAAACCCGCGGGAATTAGGTAATTCGGTGTACCGGTAAAGGTTACTGAAACCGTGGTTGTTCCTTCCCCCTTCTGGGCTGGGATTCCGTACTGCTGAGCCTGGAGAGTCAGCAGCGCCAGGTTTGCGCTGTTTGGCCCTACGCTATTAAGCGTGTCTATTCTCATCTGATCGACGCTAATCAGGCCACCAGTTCCAGTACTGGCCATATCTTCAATCAGGCTACCAGGTAGCGTCGTAGTCAGACCTGGGGCAAGCGCTGTCGCTTCGTCCACTAAAGCCGTGCGCAACTCATCACTTGTTTTTGGCTCTGGGCCATTTGCATTGTAACTTACCGTTAAGTCGGCCATTAAATTTCCACCCGAGAGACGATCGCTGAACCTGAATTGGTTATTACGTTAATAGTGTAAATCGGTGGATCAGCCTGAGAAAGCGCAATTTGCAGCGATGAAAAATATTTAGAAAATTGTGACTGCAAATTATTGACATAATAGGTCGGTAGAACCTGCTGAATTACGCTGGCAACGGCCGGAATTCCGTACTGTGCATAGAAGGGTGATTCCTGTGGTGACAGGCGCAGGCACTGTGCCAGGGTGGTAAGCCATACAGCATCATCATAGCCATATTCATCGGTCTCTACCTGAACCCAGTTTCCAAGCGAATCTCGGCCGTAAGTTCTCATTCGTTTACGATCTCCGCTGTTAATTTTGTGGTGGCGGCACCAGTGTTAGATCCGCCGTTTCCATTGGTATGAACGTGATTATTTGCCCATGTCATCAGAGCCGCCCACGCCATACCCATGATTGCCGGGCTTGTGCTGCCGCCACCATCGGTTAAGGTGCCATTAACGCCACTCAATACCCAGTCGGTTTGGCTGAGTCTTAAAACGGTGCCACCAACAGTTACCTGGAAAAGATCAGGCGTTACGATGGTAACCGCAGTAGGGGTAAGCATGAACGTTGTATTACTTCCTGAGTCCCGCAATGTAACCCCTTCAGGCCCATACATCACCAGAACGTTAGGATCCACGTTTTCCCATTGCGTGTTGCTGATAGGAAGGTAAAGCAGAGCTGACAGGTTTAACGGCGTTGTCAGGCTGGCAGTTCCTCCGCCCTGTCCGCTCATGCCACCTATGTAGGTGCTCATTGGCAGCACTAATCCTTTGTCGCCTGCCTGCATGGGATAGCGGATATACTCCGGGCCAAAGATCGGAATGGTCACGTTGGACAGGGTGAATTCGCTGTTTAACGCAAACGCAACCTCGACCATATTACCATTCTTTTTGACAACAACCGCCGGCAGTGACTTTCCTTCCTGCTGGATAGCATCAAGAGCTTTCTGGCGCGCGAAGTCGTTAAGCGCCTTGTTGTTGTTTAATTTTAAATTCAGGCTCATACCGGAACCGCCTCAATAATTGTTACCCAGCCATTGGCATCACGCGTGCGGCTATTTCCCACCATCCGCACATCGGTTACCAGCATATTACCGGTAAATGATACCTGATTGCGGTACTGAGAATAACTACCTGCGGTTGTGACACTAAGCGCGCCAGCAGGCATGGCTATGTAATCCCCGGTCTGAATGTCAGACCTCATCACCAGCCTGACGCTTACCTTTGCAAACTCAATCCATGTCGGCTGACCCACCAGATCGGTAAATTTAATCTGTATAGGCTCTTTTGTTACCGTACCGTCATAGACCACGATTTCCTTTTCACGCATCGCAATTTCAACACCAGAGTAATTGGCGTCAGGGATGAGGCTGCGGCTGAATGATTTTAGCGTCTGGGCTAACTGGGTCAGTGTTGGATAAAACCCCAAATTGTCATAGTTGCACACCAGGCGATCATCAATGTTGATGTTGATGGTCTTCTCAGGAAACGCGCGCTGCAATGAGAAAAACAGAGCTGTAGACAGTTTTTTTCCGGACAACCACTGAAGACTGATATTTTTCGGTTCGCTATTACTGCCGGCACCAGCAACGATCATGAAGTCCATGGATTGCTCTGTCGCCTGCCAGTTTCCGAATGGCTGGTTGATGATGCCGGTGATCGCTAGTCCTGCCTGGTCTTTGTTAGCCAGTGGCAGGCCGGCACTCATGCCCAGCTCAATGGTGATCACCTTATTGTAAAAGTTCGTCTGTGCCTGGCGGATATCTTCGATAGAAACGCCATGAATACGGAAAAGGCTCATTCCCTTTGGGGTGCTCATGCCATATCGCTGGATATCAACGTCCACCATCAGAGCGCCAGGGTTGTAAGTCCCCTGAGGGGTGAGGCTTGACCAGGTGCGCAGAACTGTAGCGGCCGCATCAGTGTCTGTAATGGTGCATTTGTAATAACGCATTAGCTCACAACCTCGATCAGCCCTGACGCCTCTCGCCATATTAATTTAGAGGTGAAGATGCCAAACAGGATATTGATGTCTGAAGTGTTCGACGATCCCACCAATGGACGGGTTAGCATGCGCGCGCCGCTGTTTGATGTGATAGTCAGATACCAGCGCTGCGCAGCCAGATTCCACTTAATGACGGCGTTATACACCGCACCATCCAGAGATGGGGTAAAAGACACGGCTGAGTTTTCGTTTCCCGTAAATTTGAATGTCGTTGTTGTCATAGCGCCAGTTTCCCAACGAGACCAGTGATCTGATTAGCCAGACTGCTTACGCTACCACCCAGGGCTGTATTCCCCAGGGCGGCGCTGGCATTTGTCCATGCTGAAGATGCCATTTTACTACCGCTGTCTATTTTTGACAGCATGCTGTTAACGGCACTTTCTGCACCAGACTCGGTGATCAGAGGTTGCTCAAATTCCCACTGCCAGGCGCTTTGTGGATTTTTCATATCCGTTGGCGTCACATCGCGAATCGTCCTGAGTACGCAATTGCTGTAAAACGCGGCCGGCGTCGCAATAGTATAAGTCCCCCCCAGGTTAGCGTGGGCCTGCAATGCAGCCTGTAGCGCAGAAAGCGTGGTTAGCTTTACAATCGCCGTGTTATCGGCGTTAATTGGAGCCTGCATCAACATGGATAATCGCAGAGGCATAGCGATCATCGCATTTGCTGCAACAGTCTGGTTGGCGAACGGATATTGCCCAATATCGTAATCAAGCAGCGTGCTACCAGACATCGGGCGCCAGTGGGCAAAATACCGATCAAGATCGGTTGTCACCGCGCTACCGCTTAACAGGCTACTGATGAATCCGGCAGTCTGGGTAAGCGCCACGATGGGCAGCATACCGCCATAAATAGAAGATGCCAGGCCATCAGTGAGGATTACCGGAGATATCTCAAACCCCAGCTTATATAGCGTTCTGTCGATGCTCATCAGTTGCCCCCTAATTGCGCGTTACTGACGATAGCATTACCGCCGGTGGCGTTGGTGATCATCAATCTAATCTCTTTTTCGCTATGCGCGCTTTTTCCACTTTCAACGCGTGACATTGCCGCAAGAAGTTTAGCCATGGTGTTTGTGTCGTTGAGGTTAAGGTGTTGGTTCTCGTTGAACTTAGAACCATCTTTATTCATCAACTGAATGACCGATTTGATATAGCTATCAGGATCGTTACCATCGCCGCGCGGCGCCCACTTGTTAATTATGCCTTTCACGGTATCAACCGGCGCGCCAAATGTGGCGCCAGAGGCATATCTCAGCAGCTGGTATTGAGAGGCTCGATACCCTGTCTCAACGTCAGGAAACTGCGCAAAACCATCCTTTGTGCCAATGGACATCGGTGATTTACGCAGGTTTCCCGGGTTGTTATTCCTTTCGGCTACCGTTCTACCCGGCTGATTAACTGTCTGCCCAGGAGAGGAGAAACCGTTATCTGTTAAATATAGCTCTCTACCAGGGCCCAATAGGCTCGGTGCCAGTTGCAGTCCTGGCTGACCAGATCCCGATGGTGACGTGCTGCTTTCATCACTTCCACCGAACTTATTACCAATCCAGCTAACTATATTTCCCAGCGCGCGGCTGAACTTTCCTACGGTCGTAAGGAATTCGTCAGCGTCCTTCTGGAATTCTGATGAGGTTAAGTATTCACCGAGGTGCTGGAGACCGGTAGCCGCGCTGTTGATCCACTGCCCAACCTGCGGTGAGTTAAGCATGTGCGTGATAAAGGTGGCCACAGCCTCAGAAAGCTGTGATAACTGCGGCGCGAGCGGTGATAGACCGGTAATGAATGCCTTTCTGATTTCCTGCTCAGATCGCCCAACCTGAACGTCAAAGTCCTGCCACTGCTTCAGAGTTGCATCGGTAATCTGGAATGCGCGACGATCTGCTTCGGCGCGCTTACCCATCGCATCAATCTCTGCATCCGACATGTTTTTCATGCGGTTCAGATCATCAAGGGTAAAGAATTGTGTCAGGCCACGCGCTTCTGCGCCCTGTACCGTACCACCTGTCTGGTTAAAGATGTCCCGTGCATTACGCATCATCTGCGGCAGCATTTCAGCAGGATCGCCCTGCGGATTAACGCCTAAAGATGTGAACGCCCAGCGGCGAGATAAATCCTGTTGCGCGTCACGAATGCTTCCAAGCGTGCCAACGGGATTTCCCAGTGCCGGAGTGAAGTTCGCAGCAGAAGACGCCAGTCCGCCAGCAGTGGTATTGAGGCCCATTGATGTGAATCGCTGCTGTCCAGCGCCAAGAGCCATTCTGTTGATCCCGAACAGGCCGCCAGCACCAACCAGGCCACTGAAAAAGCCGAGAACGGTTCCCCACTTCATAAAGCTAAGCGTTGCGTCTTTGATGTCACTCGCCATCTTGCCGGCGGCCTTAGCGCCACCCTCAAGGAAACCTTTGGCTCCATCAGTGCTGCGGCGGAAGCTATCACCATTGCGCGCGAGAGTGTCAGTATTGGCATTCAGTCCCGCAAGCTGTGCGTTAATCTGCTGCAATTCAGCAAGTGATTTATCAAAGTGTTCAGCAAGGTTTCCGGCCGCATTCGCCGCAGCGTCGGTTTGTTTGGCTGCGTTACCGGTAGCGACGCCCATAAGGCGCCACTCTTCCGGAAGGTTTTCTAATGCAGCCTGGTATTCTTTGAAGGAAGAAAGGAAGGCTTGAAATCGGTCGTCCTGTACGTCGATCTCAACAACGGATTTGGCGGTCATAATTTCGGCTCACTTTTGCGTATTGCGTCGATTATATACCGATGGCGGAACTCGGTGACACTGCGGTACTCAGTTTCACCATCGGTTAGTGCTTCAATTACTTCCGCGAATCCCTCATTGGTTGCCCAGTTTAAGAGGGAATATATTGCGTTTTGGCTGAGCCGGTAGATCTCTTCGGTGCTTCCTGGGCTTGGTCTTGCTGCGACTCCGTTTCCGCTTTCGGTTTCTCCAAAGAACCGAGGAAGGCCGTAAAGTTTGATGGCGTTAACTGCGCACCGAAGGGAGCGAGCGCGCGACCGGTCAAAGGCTTCATCAGTTTCCGCTTCTGAATCGCAGAGCTGACAATAAAAAAACTCACTTCACCTTCAACGTCTCGCCATTCTTCTGTACTGATCAGGCCATTTTTAAGCGCTGACTCAAGCGGGGTCTTCTTCCAGACGCCATCCTGCATCACAGCGACCTGGGTTAATCGCATAATTTCATCAAAGAAACCCGGCCCTTCATATTCAGGGAAGAACATTTTCTCTGCTTTACGCAACATCATTCCAGCTGTACGCACCGCGCCCAGATCGCCGATCATCTGGTACATTTTGGTCAGCGTGGCGCCCAGCATTTCGTGATACTGCTCGACAACTTCATAAGGGAAAGGGGTCACATACACATAGATCGGATAAATAGAATCTTCCTGATCAATGGTTGTGACCAGGTTTAAGGCCTGGTCGATTTTCATTATTATTAGCTCCACATATCGTTGTTTACTACCCAGTAACCGGACATCAGCAGGATGAATGAAGCCTGAGATCCGTTCACTGTTACTTCCTGGAAGTTGGTAAGCGCGGTGTTCAGGATGGTGAAATCACCAAACACAGTTGAATCAGTGGTCAATACAATCTCACCCAGCGATGTATTGCTGAGGAAGCGCTGGCGCCAGTTCTCACCTAACGACTGAGTGCGCAGAACGTGCGCCACGATCTCAATCGGTACGTATGGGTTCTGGCTATGCACTGTGCCGGCAGCAGTCTGAATAATGTCAGTCGCTGGGCCGGTGGTGCGCATTGAAAACATTTCTTTGGCCAGATAGCTGGCCGTGATGTTAAGCGCAGGAATATCTGTAACGGTCAACGATGCTTTGACTCGGTTAAGAAAGCCCTGGGCAATTAACGGGTTACCATTGCTAGCCATTTATCACCCCACAAAGTTAGTTACAGACAGATTGAACGTAATGGACTCGAAACCACGCTTAGGCGTCACAACCGCGCTCAGGCCGCCGTAGTCTCCTTCCTGATACGCGTCTGGGTTATCGGTAGTGTAATCAGTAAACGGGATGGCGTTAACCACTGCCTCACCATTGTAATCACCGTTGTTGTAGTTCTCATTGAACTGGGTTTGCGGCAGCTTGGTGCTTACCGCGGTACCCAACAACAGGCCAAAACTGATTCCGCTGCGCAGAGTTGCAAGCGATACTTTCTGCAAGCGATCGATGCCATCCTGGTTGTAATACAGTGGATTTGCAGTGGTATTTGACCCGTTGATGATCGCATTGGCGATATTCAGTTCAAGGTTGATGATGCACCAGGCTACGGAATACCAGAAGTTGAACGGATTACCGTCCTGCAAGTGACCTTTGACGATCATCATGTTGCTCAGGCCGCCCTCAGCAGCAGATCCCACATAATTCACGTTATCCGCCTGCAATTGCTTCAGAAGGGTAGCGTTGCCTTTTGGTGGGTAAACCGTGGTGCCGTAAGTGAAGCGATACGACATTGGAGGAACAAGGTTAGCTGACCCAGGGTTGTTATTGAGCGCGCTCTGCATGTGTGCGGCGCAATCGAATGACACGCCAACTGCTGCCGGAGACTCAACAAACAGGTAAACACTCTTTTGCGCAAGCGCGGTCCAGGCTGCATAGGTGTTGATCGTCGAGGTGACGAAAAAGTACACCATGTCTGAGTTGCCGTTATAGCCATTACATAACGCTTGGAAATCAGCCTCAGCATCAAAGGCGCGCGGAACCAGGTAGGTGAAATAATTCTGGTAGGTATTACCCAGAGCAACATCTTCAACGATAAAGTCACTAAGGGCAGCGATCGCATCCGCTGTTGATACAGCGCCCAACTCCAGAACATAAACAGAGCGCTGCTTACCCTGAGCCCAGAATGCGGTATTCATCTGCTGGATTTCAATCGAGCCCGCAGCGGTCACCGTACCGTATGCCGTGGCATTACCTGGTGACTGCGCCAGAGGGTAGGTGAAAGTGGCGTTGCCGGTCACGGTGGCGGTGAATGTGCCGTTATATCCAGCAGGCGTCACGCCGGCAATAACTACCTGGTGAGTTGATCCATTGGTCCAGCCGTGAGGCTGCGTAGTGGTTGCAGTCACCACGCCGTCAGCGAATGCCAGAGAGGTAAGCGCTTTTGACCCTGACAGGATAGGAGTTAAGTCTGCTGCCGCGGTAAGCAGTGATGTTTGCCCCGCCGCAAGTGTGGTGCCACCAACGGAAACAAGAACCCCTGATTTAAGCAGGTCACTTGGCTTCGGTGGTCTTGTCACTGACACTAAAATGTTTACGATAGACATCGCTAGTCACCTTTGTAGATATTGGGAATTGCCTTCAGAATTAACTTGCGTGCAGTCTCGCGCATCAGATGCTGGTAATAATTCACCTCAAACGTGATGACTTTGCGTTGTGCGATCGCATTCAATTCATTTTGCGGTACGCGCTCATCCTGCACAATTGGAATATTGGTTATTCCCAACTTGGCGGTGGGTGATAGCGTATATTCGGTGACGTAACGCAGAAAATCGAGAATGGCCGCGTTTCGTAAACCGGTGAAGAAGATTTTAA